>Ga0116157_10005480_pt1 | contig 11682 bp, 8 predicted proteins | sample AD_UKC048_MetaG_FD_89882 | JGI IMG/M metagenome (GOLD analysis project Ga0116157, IMG submission 89882) | Active sludge microbial communities of municipal wastewater-treating anaerobic digesters from USA - AD_UKC048_MetaG | ecosystem: Engineered > Bioreactor > Anaerobic > Digestate | place: USA... | reverse complement strand
CTTCAGGCGAGCCCGTCCGCCGTCGACGACGAACACGGCGAAACGCTGTTCGCGCCTGCCGTTGACGTCGGCGTCGCGGGCCTCGGCCGGCAACGGAAACACCGCGCTGACCGGCACCATCAGAGCCTGATCGATCGCCACCGTGACGATGTGCACCTCCACCCGGAATGCATCTCCCAGCGCCTGCCACTCGGACGGCGGGCTGGTGATGTCGACCAGCAACCGCACCCGCTGCTCCTCGACACCGAGTGCCGACACCTTGGTGAATGCGGCGGGCTCGACGAGTCGCACACGGCCCTCGAGCGACGTCTTGCCCCCCCAGCGCTCGATGCGCACCCGGCTGCCCGGCGGGGCGTTCAGTGCGTCTGTCGTCAGCAGTTCGACGACGATCTCCATGCGTGCCAGATCGCCGAGTTCGATCAGCGGTGATCCGACTGCGACGGTCGTCTCGCTGGTCTGCACCACGCGCAGCACCTGACCGGCGATCGGCGAGCGCAGCTCGAAGGCACCCGCCGTGCCGGAGGCGCCGCGCGATGCCTGCAGCGCGGCACGCGTCTGTTCGAGCTCGTGCTGGGCGACATGGTGTTCCTGCACCGCCGCATCGATCTCCCGCTGCGCGGCCTGCACCGCGAGGCGTTCGTTGTCCAGCCTGATCGGCGCCACGAAACCCTGCTTCGCCAGCAGCTCGGTGCGCTGCAGATCGTTGCGGGCCTGCTCGAGCGCGATGCGCGTGCGTGCGATGCGCGCCGATGCACGCTGCACGTTCGCCTCGCTGGCTTCGACGCGGGAGTTCTGCTCGCTGCGGCTGCGCTCGTCGAGCATCGGCGACAGCACCGGGGTCAGCGTCGCGACCACGGCGTTTGCCTCGACCCGGTCGCCCTCGGTCAGCGTGATGCGCGAGAGCCGACCGGCCAGCGGGGCCGACACCACGTAGCGCTGGTGCAGGCGGGTCTTGCCGTCCTCGGTGATCGTCTGCTCGAACGCACCGACGCGGGCCTTCGCGACTTCCACCTCGATGGGGCGCGGGGCGAACGCCCAGGCCAGCAGCGCCGCCAGTGCCAGCGAGGCCACCCCGATGGAGATCTTCGTACCTGTTTTCATCGTCATTCGCGTGTCTTCAAGGCGGCCACCATGTCGAGCCGGTCGATGCGCCGGCGCACCACCAGCGCGCTGCCCAGCGCGGCGCCGACGACGCAGATCGCGGCCCAGGCGTAGGTGCGCGGCAGGATCACCACCGGAAAGTAGAACTGATCGCTCTTCAGAGCCCCCGCCAATACATGCACAAGCCCCCATCCGAGCAGCATGCCCAGCGGCAGCGCCAGCGCCACCACGATCACCATCTCGCCGAGCAGCAGTCCCGAGACCTCCGCGCGCGTGAATCCGAGCACGCGCAGGCTGGCCAGTTCCCACGTGCGCTCCGCCAGTGCGATGCGGGCGTTGTTGTAGACGACCCCGACCGCAATGATGCTCGCGAACACCGTCAGCACCGTGCTCATGATGCGCACATTGCGGGCGCTGAGTTCCTGCATGTTGCGCAGCATCGTCGCCTTGCTGAATGCGCCGGCCACCCTCGGCAGCTGGCGCGTGGCGTCCAGCAGTTCGGCTTCGCGGCCGGGTTCGACGGCCAGCATGAATCCGGTGGAGAGATCGCCGTCGCCGAGCGCCCGGTTCAGCGCCGGGCGGTTCATGTACGCGTTCAGTCCCATCATTTCGCGAACCGTGGCATCCACGACCAGATCCAGCGTGCGGGCACGCCCTTCGAGCACCTCGACCTGCACCCGGTCGCCGACCCGGACCCCGAGCTTGTCGGCCAGCCTGTCGGTGAGCACCAGCCCGTCGCCGGTCGGCTGCGTCTGCCGGCGGTTGACGTCGACGATCCGGTAGAGCTCGGGCTGCAGCGCGTAGCCGCGCAGCTGGCTGCGCTCGCGACGATGACCGTTCACCAGCGTGACCGGGACATACCGGTTCGATTCGACCGCGGTGACCCCGGGCAGCCGGGCCAGCTCGCGGCCCGAGGCGTCGATCAGTGGATCCAGCGTCCACACGGCGACGTCGTTGCGCATCGCGAGCGTGAACTGGGTGTCGACGATCGATTCGATCGCGTCGCGCAGGAAATTTCCCATCACGACGATCGCCACCGATGCGGCAACGCCGCCGACCGCGAGCGCGGTGCGCCCCGGCCGGCGTTCCATCTGGCGCAGGATCATCCGCAGGCTGGTGGGGATGTGGCGTATGCCCATCCGTTCGAACAGCGTGCGCCTGTAGCGGCCCGGCGCCTGCGGGCGCATCGCCTCGGCGGGCGCCAGGCGTGCCGTGGCCGCGATCGCATTCAACGTGCCGAGCACCGCGGTCGCCAGCGTCAACCCGCCGCTGACCAAGAGCAGCCAGGGCGCGACACGGTGCTCGAAGCTCGGGAAGCGGAAGAAGTCCGAGTACAGCCGCGTGAGCGCGGCGCCCAGCTGATCGCCGATCACCAGCCCCAGCAGCCAGCCGATGCTCACGATGACCAGCACCATCTTCAGGTAGTGGAGGGCGATGGTCGCGTTCGGGTAGCCCAGGGCCTTCAGCGCGGCGATCTGCTCTCGCTGCGTGGAGACCAGCCGGGCGATGACCACGTTGAGCAGGAACGCTGCGACACCGAGGAAGATCGACGGCAGCAGCGTGCCCAGCACGCGCTGCTCCTTGATCTCGTTGTCGAGCATCGCGTGCGAGGTCTGGTCGGTGCGGCCATGCGCCTGCCGGCCCCCGTAGGTGTCGAGCACGCCGGTCAGGCCGTCGATCACCGTGCGCTCGTCGCCGTGCGGCGCCAGCTTCAGCGCCAGATGGTTGAATGCGCCGGCCATGTCGAACGCCGCCGCCAGCGCCTCGTGGTCGACCCAGAAGACACCGAAGCCGCGCTGGTCGGGCATGCCCCACAGGCCGGCGAAGACGTATTCGGGCGAGAGCGCCACGCCCGTCATCAGCAGCGTGCGCCGCTTGCCGTTGATCAGCGCCGACAGCCGCGAACCGGGCTTCAGCTGGTTGGCCGTCGCGAACGATTCCGACACCCAGGCCGGAATCGATCCATCGGCGAGCGGCGGGCCGGGCGAGGGCGCGGCAGCGGCGCCGCGCAGCACGACGAGGTTCATGCGCGCCGGCCGACGCGGATCGACGCCGATCAGTTGCCCGACGATCGGTTCGCTGCGGCCCTCGATCTCGACCCGCACGGCCACTTCGACGCTGGTCTGCACGTCGGCCACGCCGGGCAGCGCGCGCAATGTGTCGGCGACCGTCAGCGGAGCGCGCTTGAGGCCCGCGAACACATCGGCGAAGCGCGCCTCGGCGTAGAAGCGGTCGCGCGCCAGGGCCAGCGAATCGACGGCAGACAGCGTGGTGATGAATCCGGCCACGCCGCTGGCCACCACCAGCGCGATGGTCAGCACCTGGCTCCACATCGCGCGCAGGTCGCGCATCAGCTTGCGATCCAGGGCCTTCATGGTCACCAGCTCAGTTGCGACGGCGACAGCTTGTGCGCGTTGGTCTCGACGCGCTGGATTCGTCCGTCGCCGAGGTGGATCACGCGATCGGCCATGCCGGCAATGGCCGCGTTGTGCGTGATGACGACCGCCGTGGTGCCGGTCTCGCGGTTGATGCGCTCGATCACTTCGAGCACCAGCTTGCCGGTCGCGTAATCGAGCGCGCCGGTCGGCTCGTCGCACAGCAGCACCTCGGGGCGCTTGACGATGGCGCGGGCGATCGCCACCCGCTGCTGTTCTCCGCCCGACAGCTGCGACGGAAAGTGATCGCGGCGGGGGGTCAGGCCGACCAGATCGATCGCCTCGTCGACCGGCATCGGGTCGAGCGCGATGTCGGTGACCAGCGCGACGTTCTCGCGCACCGTCAGGCTCGGAATCAGGTTGTAGAACTGGAACACGAAGCCCACGTGCTCGCGACGGTAGGCGGTCAGCTCCGCCTCGCTGGCGCCGTCGAGGCGCTGATCGCCGAACCGGATCTCGCCGGAAGTGGGCACGTCGAGCCCGCCCAGGATGTTCAACAGCGTGCTCTTGCCGCTGCCCGACGCGCCGAGCAGCACGACGAATTCGCCCCGCCCGATGTCCAGATCGACATCGCGCAGGGCATGCACCTCGACTTCGCCGCTGCGATAGACCTTGCTCAGGCCGCGTGCATGGAACACCGGGACACGCTCTTGAAAGATTTGCAGGACATGCTCATGCCGCCATTGGACAGCATGGCCGCGCCAATCGATCACCGCCGCGCCTGAACGACCGAGCGGTCACCGAATCCGGTTCGCCCGCCCCGGTCGGGATGGGCTCAAGTTGTCGATCCGGCGGTCGATAACCGATTCAAGGGGGTGTGACTGCCCTGCCAACACACGGAGAAATGCATGCGGGTCCTGGTCGCCTTCTTTGCCAACACGGGCAACACACGTTTCGTGGCGTCCGAGATCGCCCGGCGTTCGGGTGCCGAACTGGAAGAAATCAGGGATGCGCGTCCGCACGCCGGTGCCTGCGAAGGGCTGCGCTACATCCGGGATTCGCTGATCGGTGCCAAGCCGCCGATCGAGGCTGCCCGCAGGGATCCGAGCGGTTACGACCTGGTGATCCTGGGCACGCCGGTGTGGGCGTGGCGGGTGGCATCGCCGATGCGCTCCTACGTGCTGCAGAACGCCTCCCGCTTCAAGCAGGTCGCCTTCTTCTGCACCGAGGGCGGGCTGGGCGACCGGCTCGTGTTCTCCGAACTGAGTCGACTCTGCGGCCAGACCCCGGTTGCCACCTACCAGGTGACGGAGCCCTATCTGGCCGAACCGACCCAGCAGGAACCGCTGTCACGCTTCATGGAGCGCCTGGAAGCCACCTGACGGCGGGCGCGCGCCCCGCCGAGTCGGCCTATTTCTCGCGCAGCGCTTTCCAGCCCTTGCCGTGCATGCACACGACAAATCCCCGCGTGACCTGCTGTGTCGCGTTGTCGGGCTTGTGCGCGCTGCCGAGCTGGGCCACGCAGTCAGCCGTGTCGGCTTCCATCGCCTCACGGCCAGCGCCCAGCTTCCACCACGAACTGATCTTGTAGACATCCAGCGGACTGGCCGGGGGAGCGGGCGGGGGCGCCGGGCTTGCGACCGGGGCGCCGCCTGAGCCGGCCGCAGCGGTCGTGCCCGGCATCGCGGGCGATCTGGCAACGGTTCCTGGCGCGGGCTTGTCGGCGCCTTTCGCAGGCTCGGAAGTGCCCAGATTCCTGTTGTCGTCAGTGACGCTCGCAGTGGCAAACAGCTCGATGTCGTCGAGCTTCTTCACCACCCAGCCGTTGTCCTCCAGACACTTCTCGACCGCCTTCTCAGTGCCGGCAGACTGGCATGATTTCCTGGTCGCCTCGAGATCCTGAGCCGAAGCGCCCCGCTTGTACGAGAGCTCGCCGCAACCGGTCATCGACAAGGCCATCAATCCGATACACAAGAACGTCTTCATCAGTTGCTTCCACACGGTCAATCGATCGCCACAGAGCGCTCCGATCGATTGTGAGCGGGGGCGGTGGTCAGTGATCTACGCTGTTCGACGTAGACGGTCCCGCGCTGCGCAACCCAGTGCAGGTGCACACTGCGTGCGTCGAAACGAAACCGGGGATCGCGGCGATGACGAGCCGGCACCACCAACGAGGCTTTGCCGGATTGCTGCTGGCCGTGCTGTTTCTGATGCTGCTCGGGCTGCCGCTGCTCTACATGCAGAGCGAACGCATCGAACAGCAGCGCGCCCGCGACAAGGCGATCAAGAAGATGCTGACCCAGCCCGTACCGCCACAGGCCAGCGCGCCGCTGTAGCACGCCGGGTGCACGCCTACACTGCGCCCGTCACGGCCAGAACTTGCGGAGAAGCACATTGGGACAGGCGAAGATCAGGGGATCGCGCGACGCCAGAGTCGCGCAGGCGATCGTCGAGGCCGGCAAGTCGAAGCCGCCTGTCATCGCCTGCAACACCTGCGGGACCGAGCTGACGGACATCGCGCCGCTGGACGCCAGCCGCCTCAGGGGGATCGAAGCGGCGTACGGGGCCCACTGCCAGGCCTGCGATCAGGACACGTGGGCCGTGCGCGGAGAGGTCGCTGCGGTGCGGGCGTTCTATGCGGCGCTCGAGAAGGCTGCGGGCGCGAAAGTCCAGCTCGGTATTGCCAAGCCGTAGCCAGGTAGCTGACCGGGCATGTCGTCGGCGTGGTCGATGACGGCATTGCAAACGGGAACCACGATGCAAGGTGCGCTGAGGGCGCTGCGCCAGCATCACCCCGGTCTTCCTGTTCCGGTTTCGCCTGCGTTGCGGGAGCGGTCCGGACAGCGACAATGAGGGTGACTCGCGGACTGATCGCGACTGCGTCGTCAGGACAGCAACCCGTCTCGATCGACGTGTGCGCCGAAACCGATCCCGTCCTTGTGGCGAGAGGAAACCGAAGTGACGACCGAAGACCCTTCAGCGGCGGCTGCCGGTGGCCCGGAGGCTGCACCCGCCACGCCGATCCCCCTGCAGCCAACCGCGGCAGACCGCCCGCCGTTGATCGTCGGGCTCGGTGCGTCGGCGGGCGGGCTCGAGGCCTTCGAGCAGTTCTTCAGGACCATGACGCCCGACAGTGGCATGGGGTTCGTGCTGGTCCAGCACCTCGACCCGAGCCACGCCAGCATGTTGACCGAGATCCTGCAGCGGATCACGGTCATTCCCGTGGTCGAGGCCCAGGACGGCATGGTGGTCGAAGCCAACCGCGTCCACGTGATTCCGCCGAACCGGGACATGGTCATCGCGCAGGGCAGGCTGTTGTTGAACGTGCCGGCCGAGCCGCGCGGTCAGCGCATGCCGATCGACGCCTTCCTGCGTTCACTGGCCGAGGACCAGGGAGACAACGCGATCGCCATCATCCTGTCGGGGACCGGCACCGACGGCACGCTCGGGATGCGGGCGGTGTTCGGCGCGGGCGGGCTGTGCCTGGTCCAGGATCCGGCCACCGCCAAGTTCGGCGGCATGCCAGCGAGCGCGGTGCACGCCGGTTACGTCAACCAGGTGCTGCCTGTCGCGGAGATGCCGCAGGCGCTGCTGGCGATCGCACGTCACCTGCCGGTCGCCCGGGTCGCACCGGCTGCGCCTGCTGCCGGTGGCGAAAGTGGCGCCGGGGCTCGCGGTTTCGGTCAGATCCTCGCGCTGCTGCGGGCGGGAACGGGCCACGATTTTGCCCAGTACAAGCAAAGCACGATCGGACGTCGCATCGAGCGGCGCATGGCGCAGCACCTGATCGAGGACCCGGAGATCTACGCGCGCTACCTCAAGGAGCACCCTTCCGAGCTGAAGGTGCTGTTCCGGGAGTTGCTGATCAACGTCACCAGCTTCTTCCGCGACGCTGAAGCGTTCGATTTGATGAAGTCCGAGATCCTGCCGGCGCTGCTGGTGGGCAAGCCGGCCGGTTACACCATGCGGGTGTGGGTGGCAGGCTGCGCGACCGGCGAGGAGGCGTACTCGATCGCGATGATCCTGCGCGAGCTCATCGACACCACGCATCCGGAGCTCAAGCTGCAGCTGTACAGCACCGACCTCGACGACGATGCGATCGCCACAGCCCGCGCCGGGCTGTACCCGCTGAACATCGCGCAGGATGTTTCCGCCGAGCGGCTGCGGCGCTTCTTCAACCAGGAAGACGCCGGCTACCGGGTGAAGAAGGAAATTCGCGAGATGGTGGTGTTCGCGGTGCAGAGCGTCATCAAGGATCCGCCGTTCACGCGGCTCGACCTGCTGTCGTGCCGCAACCTGATGATCTACCTCGAGCCCGACCTGCAGAACCGCCTGATCCCGGCGTTCCACTACGCGCTCAAGCCCGGCGGCATCCTGTTCCTTTCGCCTTCGGAGAGCGTCGGAAACCACACGGAACTGTTCGATCCGCTCCACCGCAAATGGAAGTTCTACCGCGCCAAGCCCACCATCGCATCGACGAGATCGGTGCTGACGAGCGGGTTGTCCTGGGCGGTCGCCAAGAGCGCGGTGGAATCGCAGGAGCAGGGGCTGAGGGTGAAGGAGTTCGATGTCGGCGAACTGGCCAGGCGCGCTCTGCTGCAATCGTTCACGCCGGCGGCAGTGGTCACCGACCTGCAGGGCAACATCCTGTACGTCCACGGCGAGACGGGGCGTTTTCTGAGGCCGGCTCCGGGCCAGCCGACGCACAACGTCGTCGAGATGGCACGCGAGGGATTGCAGATCGAGTTGCGCGAGGCCCTGAACCGCGCCACGCTGCATTCACTTCCCACCATCAACGAGGCCGTGACGATCCGGACCGACGGGGAGACGCTGCCGGTTGACCTGAGCGTTCGATTGCTGCCCGACATCGGCGCAGGCACCAACGTGCTGCTGGTGAGCTTCCAGGAGCGGACCCAGCCTGTGCCCGGTGCGCCTGTTGTCCACAAGCGCAAGGGCAGGGCGTCTGGCAGCGCGATCCGGGCCGCCGAACTCGAACGCGAGCTCGACTACGCCAAGCAGAGCATGAAGGCGCTGCTCGAGGAGCAGCAGGCCTCCAACGAGGAACTCAAGTCCATCAACGAGGAGTTGCAGTCGACCAATGAGGAACTGCAGTCCACCAACGAGGAACTGGAAACCTCGAAGGAAGAGCTTCAGTCCGTCAACGAGGAACTGGTGACGGTCAACTCCGAACTGCAGACCAAGATCGAGCAGATGGCCGGCATGCAGGACGACATGAAGAACCTGCTGGACAACATCCGTGTCGGCACGATCTTCCTCGATCGCAACCTGCTGATCCGGCGCTTCACGCGCGAGGCCACCAAGGTGTATCGGCTGCTGGCCTCCGACCTGGGGCGGCCGCTGGCTGACATCCGCAGCGATCTGAGCGGTGGCGATCCGTTGGCCGACGCGCAGGCGGTGCTTGACTCGCTGGTGCCCATCGAGCGCGAACTCAGCACGCCCGCCGGCGCCTGGTATCTGGCCCGCATCCAGCCCTATCGCACGGTCGACAACGTCATCGACGGCGTGGTGCTGACCTTCACCGACGTGACCGAGCGCGTGCATGCCATTGCGACGCGTCAGGCGCGCGATCTGGCAGAAGCGGTGGTCGACGCCGTGCCCGAGCCGCTGGTCGTGCTCGATGGCCAGCTTCAGGTCATGTCGTGCAACCGGGCTTTCTATCGGGAGTTCGGCGGCTCGGTGGACGACACGGTCGGGCAGTCGGTGTTCGAGGTCGGGCAGCGCCGGTGGGATTTCACCGAGATGCACGATTTGCTGGAAAGCGTGCTGCCGCGGGAGCGCAGCTTCGAGGGGCGAGTCATCGAGCACGACTTCCAGCGGCTCGGCGTGCGGACCTTGCGGCTCAGCGCGCGTCGCGTCCTGATGCCGGCGGGCAGCGGCGAACTGGTCCTGCTGGTCATCGAGCCCATCGCCCGCGCGGCAGGCTGAACGCCACATCGGCGCCGCGGCGCTTCACGAGGCTCGACAGGCCCCGCCGTGCGCCCTGTTGCGTTCATCGGGCCCGGGCGTGCCCGTCCCTTGCCGTGCTACCAGTGCTACTGGGCGGGGCGGCCGACGCCCTGCGTGCCCTGTGCCCGCGCCGACAGGTAGGCATAGATGTCGGCCACATGGGCGGCCACGCGAGGCTCGCCGTCCCACGCTGGCATCGTGAGAGCGCCTTCCTTGCGCTGCACGATCTCGTCGACAAAAGTTTCCCGCTCAGCGGTCTCGCCGCGCAGTTTCGCAGTCGGGAAATTCCAGTCGTAGCGGTTGAGCACCAGGCTGACGAATCGGCGCGGACCCAATTCAGCCACCCTGGGCAGCAGGTCGGGGCCGGCTGACGGGCCGGTGGCGTCCGGGCCGTGACAGGCCGAGCACTTGTCACGGAACACCCGCCAGCCCAGATAGACCGAACCGGGGGGCTTCGACATTTCGGCGATTTCCTGGGCGGCCTGCCTGTTCTGAACCTCGACCGCGCAGCCTCCCAGCCACAGGGTCGACGCGATCGCACCGGCGTACAGCAAATGACGAACCACTGCAGCAGCACGCTGCGTCTGCGGCATGGGGGTCTCGCTTGAATCTTGGGGCATGGTGTTCACCTCTCCTGGCATCACGGGTTGCTTCAACGCTGTCGCGACAGCGAATTGAATACGGTCTTGAACAGGGTCCTCGAATCGACGGGCTTGGTCAGGAATGCGTCCATCCCCGCCTGCATGCTGCGACTGCGATCGTCGTCGCAACCGCTGGCCGTCAGCGCAATCATCGGCACGCTGGCGTAGCCTGCGATTTCGCGGATCCGCCTTGCAGCCTCGAGCCCGTCCATGCGCGGCAGCTGCACGCCCAGGATGACCAGGTCGTAGCGGTGGGCAGCCGCAAGCCGGACCGCCTCGACGCCGTTGACGGCCACCTCCACTTCGAGATCGGCGAGCAGACTCACGATGACCTCGCGGTTCAGCGGTTCGTCCTCGGCCAGCAGAACGCTCGTCCCGGCAAAGCGCGCCAGCAACCCAGCCTCGGCTGCATCGGACGGGCCCGCCAGCGGTTGGTCAGGTCGGGAGGCGCTCTTGCGCAGACACGCCGTGAACCAGAAGGCGCTGCCCTTGCCGAGCTCGCTCGTCACGCCCGCATCACCTCCCATCAGGCGGGCGATTCGCCGCGCGATGGCGAGACCGAGACCGATTCCTCCGTAGGTCCGGATGCTCGAATTGTCGGCCTGCTCGAAATCCGAAAACAGCCGGGGCAGGACTTCCGGATCGATGCCGATGCCGGTGTCTTCCACCTCGAAGCGGACGAGCGCGTGGTCGGCCGTCTCGCTTTCGATGCAGGCTCTCACCAGGATCTTTCCCGCAGGGGTGAACTTCACGGCGTTCATCACCAGGTTCAACAGGGTCTGCTGAAGCAGCGTCGGGTCGCCGCGCAGCTGTGCGGTCGCAGGAACCGGTTCTGCCGCGAGGTGCAGCCCCTTCGTCGCAGCCTGTTCCGACAGCATCGTCACGACGGCCGCAATGATCCGCGGGAGGTCCACGGCAGCATCCACGGGCTCGAGCTTTCCGGCGTCGATGCGCGACAGGCTGAGCACCGAGTCGATGACTTCGACGAGATGCTTGCCCGCCGAGATGATCTTGTCGAGCCTGTCGACCTGTTTCGGGGTCAGTTCGGAGCGCTTGAGCAGATCGGCGAAACCGATGATCGCGTTCAGCGGCGTGCGCAGCTCGTGGCTCATGTTGGCGAGAAAGAGACTTTTCGCGCGGCTGGCGGCCTCGGCCACCTTCTGAGACTGCACGCTCGCCTCGAACAGCTTGCGCGTCGTGATGTCGATCAGCGCAATGCGCAACTCCCGGGAGCCGTCCGGGTCGTGCGCCGCTGTCGTCGCCAGTTGCGTCCACACCGGCTTGCCGTCGGCCGCGGCCAGGCGCAGCTCGCACGATGGCTGGTCATCCGCAAGCAGCAGCTTCTGGCTCAGCAGGTAGAAGGTGTCCTGGTCCTCGCTGAAGATGAACTTCGTGAACGGCTGCTTGAGCAACTCGCCGCGCGCACGGCCCAGCATGTTCGCGGCACACCGGTTCAATTGCCGAATCTCCCCTGCGGGGCCGACCGTCAGGTATCCGACCGGAGCCGATTCATAGAGCTCCATCCAGCGCGATCTGGATGCGTGCAGCTCGTTCTGTGCCCGCCTGAGCTCATCGTTCTGCATCTCGAGCTCGATCTG
>Ga0116157_10005478_pt1 | contig 11685 bp, 7 predicted proteins | sample AD_UKC048_MetaG_FD_89882 | JGI IMG/M metagenome (GOLD analysis project Ga0116157, IMG submission 89882) | Active sludge microbial communities of municipal wastewater-treating anaerobic digesters from USA - AD_UKC048_MetaG | ecosystem: Engineered > Bioreactor > Anaerobic > Digestate | place: USA... | reverse complement strand
GCCACCAGCAGCAAAGTAGTAACCGTCAGAATAGTTCCGGCACCTGCAAACCAAATGCCTTTTTTCCAGTTTTTATTGAAGATGGAAAAGATAATGCCACTTTTAAGACTTGCGATACCTAATAAAATCATAATAAGCAAAACAGGTTGCTGTATTAAATTATTGAAGTATTTGAATTTTTCCAATACAACTTCACCGGTATCAGGTTTTACAGCATATCCTTCGGCAAGAAGTGTCCAGATAAAAAATGCGAGAAAGAATACCAGAAACGGAACAGTATTCATCAGGAGAGCCTTTGGAATTCGTTTTTCTATTTCACTGTTTTTTACACGATTTCTGAAATACAGTACCGCCAGCGTACGGGCAAGAAAAAATACTGCTAATCCTAAAAACCAGTTACGTGCATCAAACAAAGCTTCCAGACCGTGTAACGGATTTCGCCACTGACTGATTACCGGTGAAAATTGTCCAGAGATTTCGGTGATGTTTTGCGTATTGACGCTAAACGCAGAGCCAGTAAAGAATGTAGCAATGGCAGCACCCAGCAGGAATGAACCGGCTAATCCATTGAAAAATAAAAATCCACGGTAGGTGGTAGTTGAAAAAAATCGTCCGGGTTTATTCTGATATTCATAGGATACCGCCTGCATTACGAAGCAAAAGAGTATGAGCATCCACACCCAATACGCTCCTCCGAAACTGGTAGAATAGAAGAGCGGAAAAGAAGCAAAGAATGCACCTCCAAAAGTAACCAGGATTGTAAATGTGAATTCCCATTTTTTCCCGAGAATATTTACCAGCAAGCGGCGTTCGTCCTCATTTTTAGCCAGTGAAAAGAGCAGCGTCTGTCCGCCCTGCACGAAAAGCAGAAAAGAAAGAATTCCGCCTAAAAGTGAAATCAAGAACCACCAGTAATGTTGAAGAAATGAATATGTTATCATAATGGTATGAATTTTATAAGTTAGAAATAATGATTGCTGTGTTTTTCCGCTGCTTATTCATCAGCAGGACCTTTTTTAATCTGTTTCAGCATTATCCCTATTTCGGCTATGAGTAGAGCTGAAAAAAGGATGAAGAAAAGGAAGAAAGTAATTTGAACCGAACTCGTTTCGAGACTTGAAATGGCAGCCTGAACAGGCAGTACATCCTGAATAGCCCAGGGCTGCCGGCCAACTTCGGCTACTACCCAACCCAGTTCACCAGCCAGATAACCCAACGGAATGCTCAGCAGACTTACCCACAACAACCATTTTTGATTTTGCAGTTTCTTCTTATAATTAAAGAATATGATCAGGGTGAAAAGTGCTATAAAAAAGAATCCCAGCCCAACCATGACATGGAAAGAATAGAATACTAACGGCACATTTGGAATCAATTCCTCCGGTTTATTCAGATAACCGTATCCGAAATAATCAAAGTTTTCATCCAAAATCGCTTTATTAGCAGCCATTGAAGTCGTGTCTTTAATTTTTTCAGCTTCTTTGTATTGTTTCAGTGCGTTGATAGCTGTCTGTCCTTTTAGCTTTTTCTCTTCAAAGGGCAATGCTTTGGTGCCATCCGGCAGAGTATAGCCTCCGTCGATAATATCTACTATTCCGGGAACAAACGCATTAAAATCCCTGTAACCCAGAAATGAAAGCATCTTCGGTATTCTAATCGGCATAAGTACAGAAGGTACACTGTCGTTGTATTTTTCTTTTGCAGGATTCACAATAGCCATTACTATCAACGGTGTTCCGTTCTGTCCTTTGTATAAGCCTTCCATTACAGCCAGTTTCATGGGTTGCTTTTGTGCCACCTGATAAGCCGAACCATCGCCAGTATAAGCGATAATAATGGTAGATAACAGACCAAAGATTGCCGCCACTTTCATACCACGCATAGCAAATTCCGTTTCCCTTTTTTTAATCAGATACCAGGCACTTACACCTGCCACAAACAATGAACCGAGTACCCAGCCGGAACTTACCGTGTGGAAAAATTTATTGATGGCAACCGGTGAAAGTAAAATACTCCAGAAATCAATCATTTCGTTACGAACGGTTGTCGGATTGAATTGCATGCCAAGAGGAAGTTGCATCCATGCATTGGCAACCAGAATCCAGAGTGCTGAAAGGGTTGCCCCGAGAATCGTAAGCCAGGTTGCGGCCAGGTGCCATCCTTTGCTTACTTTATTCCAACCGAAGAACATGATGGAAATAAAAGTTGCTTCCATAAAAAATGCAAGTATACCTTCAATAGCAAGCGGAGCGCCAAAAATATCGCCAACAAACCAACTGTAATTCGACCAGTTGGTTCCGAACTGAAATTCGAGGATGATGCCCGTTGCAACTCCGATAGCGAAGTTAATTCCGAAAACAGTCATCCAAAACTGAGCCGTTTTTTTCCATTCCTCCTTGCCTGTCCGTACATAGATGGTTTCCATGATAGCCTGAATAATTCCAAGCCCGAGTGTAAGTGGTACGAAAAGCCAGTGATACATAGCCGTCATGGCGAATTGCGCCCTCGACCAATCTACTAATGATGCGTCTAATAATTGCATAAAAATTAAATTTGATTAATTTTTTATTTGTAAAGATTCATTCTATTTATATTCTTAAACCTGTAATTGCTAATTATTTTGCCGATTTGTTGTTGCTTTTTCAATTAATTCGGTCCGAACGTGATTGGCTTTATCTTTTTCGGAAGCAAAGCGACTGTTCAGGTAATCGGAAAAGAAAAAAACGCGAAGGATGCCAAACATGATAAACAGTTTGATAATAACAATTGCCCAAAGCGTTCTGCCAATGGTCATGCTTTTCAATCCATCGCGGTAGAAAACATAAAGATTTTCGAAAATTCGGGGAACGTGCATAGAAAAACAATTGATTAATTCAATATCTTGCAACAAAAATACACTTTTTTTTGAATTTTGAGATGTTTGAAAATATTATTGGGCAGAAAATCTAAAAATTATTGGTATTAACGGGATTTCCGATAAATATGTTCAATTAAATCCTGAAAAAGCGGAACAGCACAGGCACAAAAAAAAGCGGAATCAAGATTCCGCTTTTATATTCAAATTCCGTTTATTTAATTCCCTATTTCCGAAAGGAATTTAATTCTTACCAAACGAACTTCAGCTTCGCTGTAATCATTTTCACCCAATTCGTCGAGGGCGCTGCTTATTTTATCGGTTTCGGCGGTACTGAAATACTCAAATATATCCTCTACCCTTTCCGGATCCATCACATCATCCAAAAAATAATCAATATTGATTTTGGTGCCGGAATAAACGATGGCTTCTATTTCATCAAGCAATTCACTGATATCTAATCCTTTGGAAAGCGCGATATCATCCAGCGCAATTTTTCGGTCAATAGCCTGAATAATTGACACTTTCAACTTTGATTTATTGGCCACTGTACGCACCCGTAAATCTTCCGGACGAATTATTTCATTTTCTTTTACGTGCTGCTTGATAACCTTTATGAATTCCTCACCGTAACGTTTAGCTTTACCCGCTCCAACTCCCGGTATATTTTGCAACTCATCCATGGAAATAGGATAAGAGGTAGCCATAGCTTCAAGCGAAGGATCCTGGAAAATCACGAAAGGTGGTACTTCCAGCTTCTTGGATAGTTTTTTACGTAAGTCTTTCAGAATGGAGAACAATACATCATCGGCGGCCGAAGTTCCTCCTGAATTTCTCGTTGCAACATCATCGTCATCTTCCTCAAATTCGGTATCTTTTACTACGGGGAATGGTTTTGGGTTCTTCAGATATTCATTACCTGCGGAGGTCATTTTCAAAACTCCGTATGTCTCGATATCCTTCGTAATAAACCCGGCTATCAAAGCCTGCCTGATTACTGCCTGAAGCAATTTCTCGTCTTCATCTGATGCTGAACTAAAATTTTCCAGTTCGTCGTGCTGATAAGATTTCACATCCGAAGTTTCATTTCCCTTCAAGATGTCTACAATATGTTCTGTTTTGAACTTTTCCTTCAGTTGTTGTATTGTTTCCAATACCAACATCAATAATTCTTTTCCTTCTATAAATTTCCTTGGTTTCATACAGTTATCGCAACTTCCACAATTTTCTTGTGTATATTCTTCTCCAAAATAATGTAATAATAATTTTCTGCGGCAAACCGAAGATTCGGCATAAGCTTGTGTTTCCAGCAAGAGCTGATTGCCTATTTCCTGTTCTGCCACTGGTTTTCCCTGCATAAACTTACGCAGTTTATCCAAATCTTTGTAGGCATAAAAAGCTATGCATTGACCTTCGCCGCCATCACGGCCTCCGCGACCGGTTTCCTGATAATATCCTTCCAGACTTTTTGGCACATCATAATGTATAACGTACCTGACATCGGGTTTATCAATTCCCATTCCGAAAGCGATAGTAGCTACAATAACTTCCACTTTTTCCATCAGGAATTTATCCTGATTTTCGCTGCGCAGGGCTGAATCCATTCCGGCGTGATAAGGCAAAGCGGCAACACCATTCACCTGCAGAGTTTCAGTCAGTTCCTCCACCTTGCGGCGACTCAGACAATAGATAATTCCTGATTTACCAGCTTGTGACCGGATATATTTAATAATTTCCTTCTCAACACTGGTTGTTTTCGGTCTTACTTCGTAATATAAATTCGGTCGATTAAAAGATGATTTAAAAACTTTCGCATCCAGCATACTCAGATTCTTCTGTATATCGTGCTGAACCTTTGGTGTAGCCGTAGCTGTCAATGCTATCAACGGAGCAACTCCAATTTCGTTTATTATCGGTCTTATGCGTCTGTATTCCGGTCTGAAATCATGGCCCCATTCCGATATACAATGCGCTTCGTCAATAGCATAAAATGAAATCTTAATCTGACGAAGAAATTCAACATTTTCTTCTTTTGTCAATGATTCAGGAGCTACATAAAGCAATTTCGTTTTTCCTGACGTAACATCCGCTTTAACAGCATCGATTGCCAACCGGGTTAAAGATGAATTCAGAAAGTGAGCTATACCATCTTCTTCACTGAAATTCCGCATAGCATCCACCTGATTTTTCATCAGAGCAATCAGTGGAGAAATAACAATAGCTGTACCTTCCATCAACAATGACGGCAACTGGTAACACAACGACTTTCCGCCACCAGTGGGCATCAACACAAAAGTATCATTTCCGGTCAGAACATTATTTATTATGGCCTCCTGATTTCCTTTGAAGGTGTCAAATCCAAAGTATTTCTTTAATTGAGATGTTAATTCCGAATGCTTCAACATAATATGATTTTACAAATAGAATAAAAACGAAATTACAGTTATTTTTTAGATTACACAAATAATTTATTTTAAAAATAAAATTCAGAAAATCACTGATTGATATTTTCGATTTTTATTATCAACAAAAATATAAACAGATTTGTAATAAATACTATGTTTTGAAAAAAAAATCAGAGTATTAGGAATATTTAATTCTAACACTCTGAATTTTAAATATTTACGTGTACTTCTATTTAAATAATTTGAATAATTATGCCGTTTTGAGTATGTTGACGTTCATTTTATCTATTTTGGTCTTGGCATATTCCAACGAAACCACCCATTTATTAACTTTTTTAGATGGGATTTCAAACATTTGATCCATCATGATGGTTTCAGTTATTGACCTTAAGCCACGGGCACCGAGTTTAAATTCTATTGCTTTTTCCACAATGTAATCCAGCACTTCAGGTTCAAAAACCAATTCTACATCATCCATTTTAAACAATTTGACATATTGTTTGATAATGGAATTTCTTGGTTCTGTGAGTATCTGACGTAATGCGGTTTTATCAAGCGGTTCCAGATAAGTAAGGATAGGCAGCCTGCCTATTATCTCGGGAATTAATCCGAAAGCCTTCAAATCCTGAGGAGCAATGTATTGCAGCAAATTTTGGCGATCAATCAATTTATTTTCCGAAGCAGCATCATATCCAACGACCCTCGTATTCAGACGTGAAGCAATTCTTTTTTCAATACCATCAAAAGCACCTCCGCAAATAAACAAAATGTTCTGAGTATTAACAGGTATCATTTTTTGCTCCGGATGTTTTCGTCCACCTTGTGGTGGCACATTTACCACGGCACCTTCGAGCAACTTGAGCAAGCCCTGCTGTACTCCTTCACCGCTTACATCGCGTGTAATGCTCGGGCTATCATTTTTACGGGCAATTTTATCTATTTCATCAATAAAAACGATTCCCCTTTCGGCTTCTTTCACATTATAATCAGCTACCTGAAGTAGTCGGGTGAGAATACTTTCAATATCTTCTCCCACGTAGCCGGCTTCAGTAAGCACAGTGGCATCCACGATGGTAAAAGGAACATGTAATTTTCGTGCAATTGTCTTGGCCAGCAGTGTTTTACCGGTTCCGGTATAACCAACCATGATGATATTGGATTTTTCAATTTCCACATCGTCATTTGTTTTTTCCTGCATCAGTCGTTTATAATGATTGTAAACGGCTACTGAAAGATATCTTTTTGCATCGTTCTGTCCAATCACGTATTGATCGAGGAAATGCTTTATTTCTGTAGGTTTGGGCAATTTTTCCTTGTCCAGTTTTGGAATTTCATCTTTGCCCATTTTTGCATCTCGCACAATGGCTGATGCCTGTTCGGTACATTCGTTACATATATGTGTCCCGTCTAACCCCAATATAAGAAAACCTACTTGTGATTCAGCTTTCCCGCAAAAGTTACAATGTTTAGTTGTTTTTGCCATTTTATCCTTTCATTTCCCTGTCAGAGGAATAATATATATAAATATTTTTACTGTTCATAAATCATCCTGTTGAGCTTGATTTATATTATTTTTTATTTCCCTTTCGATAAAACACGGTCAATCATTCCATAATCCAGCGCTTCCTGCGAAGTCATCCAATGATCACGGTCTGAATCTTTTTCAATTTGTTCAAAGGTATTTCCTGAATGATCAGCAATGATCTGATACAATTCAGATTTCAGTTTAAGCATCTGTCGCAGATTGATTTCCATATCCGAAGCAACACCTTCTGCTCCACCGCTTGGCTGATGAATCATAATACGTGAATGTTTCAGCGCAGAGCGTTTGCCTTTTTCGCCGGCAACCAGCAAAACAGCGCCCATAGATGCAGCCATTCCTGTACATATTGTAGCTACGTCGGAGGATATGAACTGCATGGTGTCATATATACCTAAACCCGCATACACCGAACCGCCGGGAGTATTCAGATAAATGGAAATATCTTTGCCGGGATCGGATGAATCCAGGTAAAGAAGTTGAGCCTGAATGACATTGGCGGTATAATCATCGACCTGAGTGCCCAGGAAAATAATCCGGTCCATCATCAGACGGGAGAAAACGTCCATTTGAGTAACATTTAACTGACGCTCTTCGAGGATAGAAGGCGAGATATAACTATTGTTGGTGACAGCAGCAAACTGATCCAATGCCAATCCATTCATCCCAAGATGTTTGGTGGCGTATTTACGAAAATCGTTATTCTTATTCATAATTTTTTATTTTTTATACTGATAAATTTAATGCAGCATTGCGATAAGCTATACGAATATCCTGCCAATCTTTTTCGTCTGCCAAAATGTCACTTATTTAAAAACAAGAAAGGTTTTTTACTTCATTAAGCAACAAAGATAATATTATTTTGCTGAATAATTCCGGTAAAAACCTTTCGGGTTTATTTTATTTTTTAATCGTTGTCAGTTTCAAGCATCTTGTTAAAATTCTCGATAGAAATGTCTTTCTTGTTCAGCTTTACTGTATTTTTCACAAAAGCAATTATTTTATCATCCAATGCTCTTTCGTTAAAATGCTTGATGTTTTCTTCCTTTTTCATCATATCCTTTGCATAATTATCAAGGATTGAATCATCCATACCAACCATACCATATTGTGCAAACTGAGCTTTTGCAACTTTTTTTGCATAAGCCTCAATGTCCGCAGCTTCCACCTTTAAATCATTAGCTTTGGCAATTTTATCCTTTACCTGATGCCAGATTAAATCCTTGATAATTTTAGGATACTCTTCTTCCAGTCTATCAGGTGTAAGTTTTTCATTCGCAGTAACCAGCCAGCGTTTCAAAAATGCATCCGGGAAAACAAGGTCATTGAATTTTGACACCAACATTTCACGGGCATCAATTGTGAATTTGTAATCACTATCGCCTGTCAGGCTTTCCTGAATGCTTGCTTTAATTCTGTTAAGGAACTCTTCTTTAGTTTTCACATTGCCTTCACCAAATACTTTATCAAACAATTCCTGGTTGATTTCGCTTTCATGGTAACGGGTAATGCCGTCAATTGTCATCTGAAAATCAGCTTGTATTGATTTAGCCTGATCTTTTGAGATTTTCAGCATGGAGCTAATTTCTGTTTCGTTTTCAAAAGCTATCTGTGGGCTGAAAACAACTACATCACCTTTCTTTTTACCAACAAAAAGTGTTTTCTGTGCTGCATCTTTCATATAAGCAGGCGTCAGAACGGCATCATTTACTTTTATACCGTTTTCATTTACCTTGCCTTCAGTCATTTCCAGCAATTCGCCCTTCACCATGTCTTTTTCATTAACAGTGTCTTCCTGAACGTATTTACCAAAACGCCCGGTGTAGGAATTCAACTGATTTTGAATCATTTCGTCGGTAACGGCAATATTGTAATAATCAACTTTATCTTTATCAGAAAGTTTTACTTCAAATTCGGGTGCGAATGCAATATCGAATACAAATTCAAAATCTTCCTGAGTTTTAAAATCAGCCATTTCATGATCAGGATTGGGAAGCGGTTCACCCAAAATATTGAGTTTATTTCCTTTAATATAATTATACAAAGCGTCCTGAATTTGTTTGTTGATTTCTTCAGCTATTACAGCATCTCCATACATTTTTTTGAGTAATCCCATCGGTATATTACCCGGACGAAAGCCTGGTATATTAGCTCTTTTACGATAATCACGCAAATTTTTTTCTACCTGTTCAGCATAATCTGCTTTCACAACAGTGACAGTTAAAGTAGAATTGGTTGGATCAAGGTCTTTTCTGACGATATTCATATCTGTTTAGTTGTTTTTCCGTAATTCGGAACATTATTCTATATGCGCCGCGCGCGTTATTTCAATGTTTTCTTCCTATCAATCATCCGTTTACCATTTAAAGAACACGACAGACTGATTCGGGGTGCAAAGGTACAAAAAAATGAGATAATTACGATATTCTGAACAAAAATGTTTTTAACTCTGAAAAAGATTATTTATTATTCTATATACAGGCACAATGTATGGGGTTGATTTTTTTTAATACGGACTTATTAATTCGGGATATTGTTGTAACTTTGTCGTAAAATTTAACAGTATTATTTTATGAAAAAAACAGTATTATTCATCCTGTTACTACTCTCTTTATCAGCATATTCACAAAACGAAGGAATTAGATTTTCGGAAGACATTCCACTGTCGGAAGCTTATATAAAAGCAAAAGCTGAAAACAAACTTATCTTTATCGACTGCTTTACCACCTGGTGCGGACCATGTAAAATGATGAGCCGCGATATTTTTCCTCAAAAGGAGGTGGCTGATTTTTTCAATAAAAATTTCATCAACCTGAAACTGGATATGGAAAAACCGGGTAACCTTTCAGTAGCCCAAAGATATGAAATTAATGCCTATCCGAGTTTTCTTTTCCTTGCTTCAACCGGGAATCTGGTACACAAAGCAATTGGTTCAATGGATGCCGCCGCACTTATTGAACTGGGAAAAGCCGTAACCGATTCTAAGAACAGCGTACAAATTGTGGCACAAAAAATAAAGGACGGGGACCGCAGTATCGAAACGCTGAAAAGGTATTTCACGCTGAATCCATATGCTCCTGAAAATGAATCGCTCGTGGTGGATTATTTCAACACGCTGCCCGATACACAAAAATACTCGGAAGAAACATGGAATTTATGCAATCAGTTTGTCAGAAATCCGGCATCTGCACCTTTTCAGTTCTTTCTGAACAACAAAGCAAAATTCGATGAAAAATTCGGCAAGAAAAATACCGACGAAAGGACAAAAGAGCTTTTTTACTACACATATACTAATGACAACAGCAATTTTGAATCACTGCGAAATATCGATCCTCAACTTTTTGACAAGACCAAAGCTGAAATAGTAAGAAATGAAGCCTACTCAAACTACCGCAAAAACAAAAATAAAGAAACATGGGCGAATTTCATTCAAGCAGCTACCCCTTACTATAATAACTACGTAACCGAAGCCGCCGGATTAAACCAAATAGCCTGGATGATTCATGAAACAAATCAAAAATTCAACGATAAAAGCATTCTGAAACTTGGACTTGAATGGGCTAAAAAAGCATACAAACTGGCACCTGAAAATGATGCTGTTATTGACACATATGCACATCTTCTCTACGACACGGGAAACAAAAAAAACAGCCGTTCTTACAGAACAAAAAGCGGTGGCAGCTGCCCAAAAAGCCGGAGCAACTGACCGTGCAGAAGAGTTTAAGAAAGCTGTTGAAAGTTTTAAGAAATGAAATCAGCGATTAGTGGTTAGTGATTAACGGTTAGCGATAAACGATAAACGGCTGGTGCTTAACGGTTAGCGATTAGTGATTTGAACTTTTACGGGATTTATTACAAACAATAAACATAAACGATAAAACAAACTATATTATGGCAACAAAACCATTTATTTATCAGGAACCATTTCCCCTGGGAAAAGAGAAAACCGAATATTACCTGCTGACAAAAGATTTTGTATCGGTGGAGAATTTTGCAGGACAAAAAATACTGAAAGTTGAACCCGAAGGTCTTACTGCTTTGGCACGCACCTGCATGCGCGACTGCTCATTCCTGCTTCGTCCCGAACATCAAAAACAGGTAGCTAAGATTCTGGCAGATCCAGAAGCCAGCGAAAACGACAAGTTTGTAGCCGTTACCATGCTTCGAAATGCTGAAATTGCCGCCAAAGGTGTACTGCCTTTCTGTCAGGATACCGGAACAGCAACCGTTTATGCCAAAAAAGGCAATAATGTATGGACTAACGGAAACGATGAAGAAGTATTGTCGAAAGGCATTTACGACACTTACATCAATGAGAACCTCCGTTATTCGCAAAACGCGGCACTCAACATGTACGACGAAGTAAATACCGGCACAAACCTTCCGGCACAGATTGACCTCGTTGCAAGTCACGGAAATGAATACAAATTCCTGTTTATAGCTAAAGGCGGCGGCTCTGCCAACAAATCCTATCTCTTTCAGGAAACAAAAGCATTGCTCAATCCCGTTTCACTTGAAAAATTTCTGGTGGAAAAAATGAAAACACTCGGTACGGCAGCTTGTCCTCCTTACCACATTGCATTTGTTATTGGCGGAACATCGGCTGATGCCTGCATGAAAACAGTGAAACTGGCTTCCACTAAATATTACGATGAACTGCCAACTACCGGGAATGAACTCGGACAAGCATTCCGCGATATGGAAATGGAAGAAAAGGTGTTGCTGGCTGCTCAAAAATCAGGTTACGGCGCTCAATTCGGAGGAAAATACTTTGCACACGATATCCGTATTGTCCGTTTATCACGTCATGGCGCTTCCTGCTTTGTAGGAATGGCTGTTTCTTGTTCTGCCGACCGCAACATCAAAGGTAAAATCAATAAAGACGG
>Ga0116157_10005474_pt1 | contig 11690 bp, 7 predicted proteins | sample AD_UKC048_MetaG_FD_89882 | JGI IMG/M metagenome (GOLD analysis project Ga0116157, IMG submission 89882) | Active sludge microbial communities of municipal wastewater-treating anaerobic digesters from USA - AD_UKC048_MetaG | ecosystem: Engineered > Bioreactor > Anaerobic > Digestate | place: USA... | reverse complement strand
ACCTCCACGGTGTAGCTGCCGTTGGTGGTGAGCTGGATGGAGTCCGCCACGGCACCGGGGATGGGGTCACCGTTGAGGAACCACTGGTACAGGTCGCCGGCCGGTGCTCGGAGTACGCCGTATGTGTCGGCCTCCAGCTCGGGCTGCCAGGTGTTGCAGTCCACCAGGGTGCTGTGCACGGTGTTGGTGATGATGGGCGGGTTCAGGTCGAAGTAGATGGCCGCGGTGTTGGGGATCTCGGTGAGGTGGGGAAGGCCTTCGCGCAGGTGTATGCGGAAGTGGATAAAGCCCTGGCTGCCCAGTTGGTCCGTAGCGCTGTCGGGGAGCATGATGTCCAGGAACTTGAACTGGATGCTGCCATTGGCGGTGATGGCCACCTGGGTGGGGGTGTGGGAGAAGCCCAGGACCTCCACGCGCTCCGGGTCGAGGTCCGCATCGAGTTGGTCCATGATCACCACATCAAAGGCCGGTGCGGTGCCGGTGTTCTGGAAACGGATGGTGTAGTCCAGATAGGGCGTATCGAGGTCGATGGCACCTGCTTCGCCATAACCGGCGGGGTATACCTGCTTGTCGTTGGGGTCGTAGGCACAGTTCACCGCTCCGCCCAGTGTGGCATTGGTCGTGCTCAGGATGTCTCCACCATCATCAAGGGCGTCCACTTGGAGTTGATGGAGCCATGGTTCGCCGATGTATCCGAAGCTGGGGGTGGTCACGTGTGCGACGATGGAACGCACTTCATGGAAGTTGAGTTCCTCGAAGGTCCAGGTAATGGTATTACCCACCACGGACGAAGGCGTTGATGTGCTGCTTAGGAATGAGGAGTGTTGGCCCAATTGTAGAATGACCGTTCCCTGTTCGACGCGTGTGCCGGCATTGGCGATGTTGAGCGAGAGGTAGGTGGTATCGCCGCATGCTGTAGTGCCTTGGACCATGGAGGCGTGGAGCAGACTGATCTCTTGGGCGGGTACGATGGCGAAGTCGAACCCTGCGGCGAGTGGCTCAGGGTTGGTGAGCGTGGTCTGCAGGGGTGTGGTGCTGGTCACCGTCCAGAGCTGTGGGTCCACCGCGGGCTGCAACGTGTAGGTGCCCGGTGTGGCGTTGACGGTATAGACGCCGTTCACATCGGTGTAGGGGGAACTGGCTTCCGGTGCCACTTGGAGGTTCACCCAGGGAAGGGGTGGCTCCTCGGGCTGGTACAGCTGGTCTCCATTGAGGTCGTGGAAAATGCGGCCACTGATCTGGTAGTCGGAGCTGGACAGGTTGGTGAGGAGTTCCACTCGACTGCTCAACTGCGAGCCAACGATGATATCCGAATTGCCGTCGCCGCTCACATCGCCTGCCTTTGCGAATGAAGAGAAGCCGAAGCCGAGATCAAAGTTCCACACCAGGGACGCTTGACCGAACAGCCCATCGGGCGCACAACGCTGCAAAATGACCTGTTGAGCGAACGACTGCACCAGGTCCAATCGGCCATCACCGTCGATGTCCCGCAGGTCCGCGTATTCCATGCCACCGAGCAAGGCGACGGTCTGTGCGGCTTCAAATACGAACGGAGTGGTGGCGTGCCAGATGATGAGTGTTCCTCCGGCGTCGGCGATCATGTCCAACAGGCCATCGCCGTTCAGGTCACTGATATGAGCGGGCCGGCCATAGGTGCCATCGAACAGGATCGGCGCATCAAATGTGCCTCCCGCATTGATCGTCACCCCGATGGTCCCACCGATCTCTCCAACATGGTCCAAGAGGCCATCGTCGTTCACATCCACCACCAGGCACACCATCAGGAAGGTCTGCGCGTCGCCGAGCAAGACCGGAGGTGCAAAAGACCCCCCACCTTCGTTCTGGATAAGAAACGCCCGGGGGGTCTGTGTCGATAGCTCGTCCTCTGCCACCACCACATCCAGATCACCATCCAGGTCGGCATCGATCAGGCGGGAATTGCGTAGGCCGTAGAGAACCACGCCGATCTCCTGACGCGTGAACTGCCCGCTAGGGCCTTGGAGAAGCAGGACCACACCTTCGTCATAACCCGTGTAGATGATATCGAGGTCGCCATCCCCATCCATATCGCCATGTGCGAAGCTGCTCACCCGGCGCTCTTCATCCAGGATGATGCGGGTTACGAAGCCCCCGGCCCCGTCATTGAACAACACTCGGATGTCATTCCAGCTGTGGGTCAACAGGTCAAGGTCCCCATCGCCGTCCAGGTCTACGAGGTCCAGTTGTTCCGGATTGGGAACGGCATTGGCGGCGACCTCATGGCGGGTGTTCAAGGTGCCGGAACCGTCGTTCTCCAAAATGGCCATCCGGTCCAATTCCCATTGACGGATCACCACGTCCAGGTCACCGTCGCCGTCCATGTCTGCAGGATGATCGCCATTCGCCAGCATTCCTCTTGCTGTAAGCACATCCTGGTGATCAGCGAAGGTGCCGCTGCCATCATTCAAGCGGATGGTGACCGACGGACCTCCGCCATCAAAGCAGAGCAGGTCTTGAGCGCCATCGCCGTTCAGGTCCACTCCGTAACCCATGGCAAGACCGGTGGTCGTGCTTATGTATTCAAGCCCGATGGTGGGTTCGAACCAGATGCTCTCGTTCGGAGTATGGAGATCCAGCTTGAAACCAGTGTTGCCATTACTGGGGTCACGATCGGTAATAGTGAGTTCGCGAATACCTTGTCCGGCACCTAGGGTGAAATACAGCTGGGGAGCGTTGAAAGCGCCTTGAGCGGTCCCGGTCGCTACCTGCAAGGTCCTCATACCGGGTTCCTCAGAGTCAATGAACAACAGGTCATTGATGCCGTCACCGTTCAGGTCGAGCAGGTGGAAGGGACTACCTTGAAAATCGTTCGGTCCTGACCCCATGTCGGTGAATTGTTCGGGTTCCGTGTATGTCCCGTTCGGGAGTTGATGGGCATAGGAATACCCTTGGTTCCCGTTCAGGTCGATCAGCAGGAGGTCCAAACCATACTGCCCATCCAGATCGCAGAACAGGTGCCCTGCGAAGCCATCGATAAGCGATTGGGGTTCCGCGAACTGCAGGCCGCCCAGGTTACGGTACCACTCGGGGCCGTCTTTGATCAGGTCCGCACGTCCATCGCTGTCAACATCCACAAGCTGCCATGTCGTCCATTCCTGATCCCAAGAGAGGTCCAACTCAAAGGATGTACTGAACTGCCATTCGCCTTCGTTCAGGTAGGCATAGAAGCTGGAGTTCGGTGGATAGTCATTTATGGTGATCACATCCAGATCGCCATCGCCATCCAGATCGCCCACTGAGGACTGGTATACCTGATCCAGCTCCGAGCGGGCAATGGTAGTAGGCGGTCCCCACTGCGCCATCGAGCGAAGGATCGATAGGCAGAACAGGAGGGTGAGGGAGTTGCGCATGGCGGAGGATCAGGACGTAAGGTAGACGTCCAGAGGGTGGAGGGTTGCCGCGTGGCCCCCGATCGGCTGCGCGGATCTAACGGATAATGAGGAGGGACCCCTTCAGAACAAGTGCTCCGCGGCCGCCAGCAGCTTGGCCTCGGCGAAGGGGGCCGCGGTCAGCTGGATGCCGAAGGGCAGGCCGTTGGGGTGGGTGCCGGTGGGCAGGCTGATGGCGGGTACCCCGGCCAGGTTGGCCTGCACGGTGAAGATGTCCTGCAGGTACATGGCCACCGGGTCGGTCACCTCCCCGGGCGCGAAGGCCGTGGTGGGGCAGGTAGGACCCAGCAGCAGGTCGTATCGGCTGGTGGCCTCCAAGGTGCGGTCGCGTAGGATGCGGCGCACGCGCTGGGCCTGGGCGTAGTAGGCGTCGTAGTAGCCCGCGCTGAGCACGAAGGTGCCCAGGAGGATGCGGCGTTTCACCTCGGGTCCGAAACCTTCGGTGCGGCTCAGGCGGTAGGTCTCCTCCACGCCCTTTGCGGCCTTGCTGCGGTGGCCGTAGTGGATGCCATCGAAGCGCGCCAGGTTGCTACTGGCCTCGGCGGTGGCCAGGATGTAGTAGGTGGGCACCTGGTGGTCCAGTAGCGGCACGTCCACGGGCTCCACAGTATGGCCCTCGGCCCGCAGGCGCTCGATGTGGCCTTGCAGGTGTGCCACCACTTCGGGGTCCATGCCAGCGCGCTCCAGCCCTTCACGGAAGTAGCCGATGCGCAACTTTCCGGGATGTGCCAGGGTCACGGGCTCCACCGGCGTGCGGCTGGTGGTGCTGTCGCGCGGGTCTGCACCGGCCATGGCGCTGTACAGGGCGGCGGTATCGGCCACGGTGTGGGCGAATGGCCCGATCTGGTCGAAGCTGCTTGCGAAGGCGATCAGGCCGTAGCGACTGATGCGGCCGTAGGTGGGCTTGAAGCCGACAGTGCCGGTGAAGGAGGCGGGCTGGCGGATGGACCCTCCGGTATCGCTGCCCAAGGCGGCGTGCACGATGCCGGCCGCCACGCTTGCCGCCGCGCCGCCGCTGCTTCCGCCGGGCACCATGCGATGGTCCAGCGGGTTCTTCACGGGGCCAAAGGCGCTGTTCTCGTTGCTGCTGCCCATGGCGAACTCGTCGCAGTTGGTGCGGCCCAGGATCACCGCGTCGGCGGCGAGCAGGCGTTCCACCACGGTGGCGCTGTACAGGCTGGTGAAGCCCTCCAGGATGCGCGAACTGGCGCTGACCTTGTGGTCCTTGTAGCAGATGTTGTCCTTGATGCTGAGCACCAGGCCGGCCAGTGCACCGGCATTGCCGGCCTTCACACGGGCATCCACTGCATTGGCCTGCTGCAGGGCGCTCTCGTCGAAGAGCTCCAGGAAGGCGTTGAGGTCCGCATGCTGGCGGGCGGTGGCCAATGCGGCCTCGGTGGCTGCGGTGACCGTGGCGCCTTGGGTAAGGGCCGCGCGGGCCTCGGTAAAGGTCTTGGTGGTGCTCACGCCGGAACGCGGGGGCCTACTTGCCCTCCTCCTTTTTCTCCTCGTTCAGGCCGTCCTTGGCGTTCTTGAACTCCTTCATGCCCTGGCCCAGGCCGCGCATGAGCTCGGGGATCTTCTTGCCACCGAACAGGAGCAGTAACACCACCACCACGAGCACGATCTGCCAAGGGCCGATGACGCCGAGTAGGATGGACAAGGGAAGGGAAGGGAATGCCATGGGGGCGAGGATGTGCGGCAAAGGTAGTGTAGTTCCGAAGGAGGGCGGGTCTCGCCACGTTCGAATCCAATAACCAAGCGATGGGGCCCTTTGCTGATCGCTGTTGTACCGATGCTCCATCGGCCCACAGCAAGCCTGCCGCGAGGCAGTAGGTTCATAGTACGAAACTCGTTGGACCATGAAGACGAACAATACACATAAGATAGCCGTGGTGTTCGCGTTGAGCAGCCTTGGCAGTGTAGCGCAGCGATTGGTGCCCGTTGGGGAAGGATTGCAGGGTGGTATTGGGGTCAATGATGCGGTGATCTTCCAGAACAAGCTCGTAATGGGCGGGTCGTTCACGCTATTCAATGGTGTTGCTGTCGAAGACCTGTGTTCTTGGGATGGACAGACCGTGGAACCATTGGATGCCGGATTCACTAGCGTATCCGGACAGGTCAGGAAGTTGGCGGTGTTGACCGATCGGCTCATCGTGGCGATGACCGGATCGGTCCATGGTGATGTGGCTGCTTGGGACGGCGCTACATGGACCGACCTGCAATGGGGGTTCCCCGGTCAGGTGCGCTCATTACATGTGCATGCTGATGTGCTCTATGTCGGCGGCTCAGAAGGTCATGTTGCGCGTTGGGACGGAACGGTGTGGCAGTTGCTCGGTTCCCCCATCCCTGGAAGGGTGGAAGCCCTCACGTTCCATAGCGGTATCCTCTACGCCGGAATGAGCTATATGAACGCGTTGGGACCCGTTCGATTGGCGGCATGGGATGGCACGGACTGGGAGGCCGTGGGTCCTGATCTGAATGGTGCGGTGCTTGCGCTCTACAGCGACGCTTCTGGACTGTTGGTCGGTGGTGTGTTCACAGCCACGGCGGATGACCTGCAGCTATTGCCGGCATTGGCCAGATGGGATGGTGAGGCGTTCAATGCGATGCCGAACGTCCGCGAGAACAACGTTCGGTACATCGGCAGGACCACCGATGGGGTGCTGGCCGTCGCAAGTTCCGCTCAGCTGTACATGGGCGAAGCACTCGAGCACGACGTGCCGTTAGCCGAGGTGATCGGCGTGCATGATCTGAACGGCACGCGTTACGTGCTGGGCAGGGGGTCAGGAGGCGACTCCTTCGTTCCGTGCAACCGGATCGCGCGATTGGAGCCAGGTAGCAATACCGCGGTGCTGGATGTGAACAACGCGCAAGCGCTGCTCACTCCTTCCCCCCATGGTTTCGATACCTGGTGGGATGGACCGGTCCGCTTCGAGGCGCCGCAGGGTCAAGGTGTGGATGCCGTCTTCGCGGCGGCGCCTTGGCTCTTGGGTGAAAAGGACAATGTGCGCCATGGAGCGATCACTGCGTATGCCCCCTTGCCATGGTTCTATGAAGTGCGGGATTGGGCAGGTCCGTTGAGCACGGATATCGACACACCATTCCTGGAGAACTATCACCGCGTATGGAAGCTGGACCGCGCGCAGGTACAGGCACATGTTCTGGGTTGGAGTGCGCCGGGCTATGTGATGCCCGAAGCCATTGCCAGCTGGCCGGGTAATGGCGATGTATCCAATGGAGAGCCTGGGCTGGTAGCACCGTTCATGGACCTGAACGGCAATGCCATCTATGAGCCAGCGCAAGGGGAGTATCCCCTGATCAAGGGCGACCAGGCGATCTATGCGATCACACACACCAATGACCAATGGGGCTTTTTCACGGACTCGCTGTTGGCCTTCCCCTTCGACCTGCATATCATGCACTACGCATATGAAGGAGCGAATGATCCGGCCCTGGCAAACACCGTATTCGTGAACTATCAGTACGTGAACCGATCGGAGGAAACGTTCACCGACGTCCGCTTCGCGCAGTTCGCGGACATCGATATCGGAAACCCGGATGATGACTTTGCTGGTTGCGACAGCACCCGGAACATGTTCTTCATCTATAACTGGGACGAAATGGATGAAACGACGGCATTTCCAGGGTATGGTGAACAACCGCCAGCTGTCGCGGTCAAATTCCTCGACCAGCCCATGCTTTCGCATCGGATCCATCCCAGGCTCTCCCTCGAACCGGTGACCATGGACGACGTGATGTACGGGTTGGAGCTTGGCGAGCCCTTCCAACAGCTAGGGTACCTGACCCATTTTCAGTTCCCTGGCGGCGCCTTTGTGGAAGAGATACCCACGTTGTCCACCCCGGACCGCAGATCCGTCGGCGCCACCGGCCCCTTCACCATGGGCCCTGGGGATACCCTGTGCATGGACCTGGCCTTCATCTATGCCCGTGCGGGCAGTGGTGGCGCCTATGCCAGCGTGGAAGCCTTGAAGCTGCGGGCCGATTCGGTGCAGGTGGCCTATGATACGTATGGTATTGGCTGCGGCAGCTATCCGAGTATGGTCTCTGTTCCGGATGTACAGGTGCATGAGCAGGTGCGGCTCTTTCCCAATCCGGCGCAAGACCGTGTCACTGTGGTGGCGGACACGCCTGTGAAAGGCCTTGATCTGCTGGACGCTCAAGGTAGGCTGGTCCTGACCGCATCTCCGACTGGTACCCGGAGCACCCTCGATCTACGTGGTCTGATGCCCGGTTTCTATGCGGTCCGGATACACACCACCGTTCAGACCCACGTACATCGATTGGTCGTGCACTAGGCGTTCCTCCCTCACCGCACCAACCACGGCCCCGGGTCCACCTTCACCAGGCCCTCGGCGGTGATCTTCCACACTTCGATGTGAGCGATGGAGCCGGTATCGTCCGTGAGCACGGAGCCCACGGTCTGCTTGGTATCCACCTTCTGGCCCTTGGCCACGCTCATTTCGCGCAGGTTGCTGTACACGGTGCGGTCGGCGCTGTGGCTGCGGATGACCGCAGGGGTATCGTGTGGTGGATCGGTGCAGCCCTTACCAGGTTGAGGCCAGGTTGGAAAAATGATCAGGTCGTTGTAGCATTGTATCCCACCTACCCTGTAGGAACGAGGGCAATGGGGGCTGACCGTAGATGCGATGAGCTGGGGACCAACGTACGAGGTAGGTTTTACCATCTCCAATAGTGGAATAGTCGTACTTGGGATAGGCAATCTTGTCATACTAGGTCAAACAATTCGCTAGTTAGCAGTAATTTTAAACAGAACATAGTGAAACATAATATATATCAAATTGACGCATTTACGGACACAATTTTTGGAGGAAATCCTGCTTGTGTTGTGCCACTTGACAATTGGTTGTCAGACGAAATCTTGTTGAAAATAGCAAAAGAAAACGCAGTTGCTGAAACTGCTTTTTTTGTTGACAAAGGAGAAAAAATCCATTTACGATGGTTTACGCCTGAAATTGAAATGGATTTGTGCGGTCACGCTACACTTGCAACTGCTCATAGTTTAGCGACAATTCTTGACTATAAGAAAGATAAAATTGTGTTTGAAACTTTAAGTGGCGACTTAATTGTCAAAATTGAAAATGGAAAATATAAAATGAACTTCCCATCAAGAATGCCTATTGTCGACATCTTACCACCGACAATTTCAAAATCCTTAAATATTCAACCGAAAGAAATTTTGAAATCAAGAGACTATGTTTTGGTGTATGAAAATGAAACAGAAGTTAGAAACATAAAAATTGACAGACAATTATTCGACCAAATAAATATTGACCCAGGAGGTGTAATTGTAACAGCAATTGGAGACAATTGCGATTTCATTTCAAGATTTTTCACACCGCAAGCATCAATTTTAGAAGACCCTGTAACAGGTTCTGCACATTGTTCTTTAATTCCATTTTGGGCGAAAAGACTAAATAAAAAAGAACTTTATGCTCAACAAGTTTCTGAACGATTGGGCAAGTTGTATTGTGAAGACAAAGGAGACCGAGTGATTATTAGTGGACAAGCAAAAACATATTCAATTGGAGAATTTTGGACAGAATAAAACTACTGCTAACAGCACCTACCCAAAAGGCGGGGGTTCGTGTTCCAAAGACAGTTTTGTGGTTAAACAAACATTAGTTTTTCAAATCAAGTTTTGTGGTAAAAGTCCCGCCCTTCGGGTAGCTGCAAAACGTTAGCAGTAGCACCCTCCCTCACCGCACCAACCACGGCCCCGGATCCACCTTCACCAGGCCATCGGCGGTGATCTTCCACACTTCGATGTGGGCGATGGAGCCTGTATCGTCCGTGAGCACGGAGCCCACGGTCTGCTTGGTATCCACCTTCTGGCCTTTGGCCACGCTCACCTCGCGTAGGTTGCTGTACACGGTGCGGTAGGCGCCGTGGCTGAGGATGACGGCCTTGCCCGCGCCGGGGATGACGATCACGCTGCTCACCTCGCCACGGAAGAGCGCCCGCACGCCCGAGCCTTTCTCGGTGGTGATGTCGATGCCGTTGTTCTCGATGGTGATGCCGGGTAGCACCGGGTGGGGCTGTTTGCCGAAGCGGCTGGTGATGACGCCCTTCTCCACCGGCCAGGGGAGCTTGCCCTTGTTCTTCTCGAAGTCCGCATTGAGCTCCTTGGCCTCAGGGGTGAGGGTGAGGTCCAGCTTGCCGGTGCTGGCCGGTGCGCTGCCCCCTTTGGCGGCGGGTTTGGCCTTGGGCTTGAGGCTTTCCTCGATGGCCTTGCGGATGGCGGCGTCCAGGTCGTTGCGCTGTTTCTGCTGCTTGCGCTGGGTCTCCTTCAGGCGTCCTTCCTCCTTGCGCAGTGTGCTGAGGGCGCTCTGCTGGCCGTTGCGGTCGGCGGCGAGTTTCTGTTTCTCGGCCTGTTCCTGGGCCATGATGCGGCTCTTCTCGGCACGCTGTTCCTTGAGGCCGTTCAGCCGGGCCTCGATCTCCAGCCGGGTCTCCTCGATGAGCTTGGCCTGGCGGGTGCGCTGAGCGGCGATCTGGTCCAGGTAGCGGCTGCGTTTGTAGGCCTGTTGGAAGCTGCTGGCCGCGAAGAGGTAGCTCATGCGGTCGTAGCTGCTACGGTTGCGGTAGGCGAACTGGAGCATGCGGGCGTACTCCTCCTTGAGCGTGGCGAGGTCCTCTTGGAGGCTGACGACCATGGCTTGGTCCTCCTGGATCCTGCCGTCCACCTGGCGCAGCTCCCCGTTCATGGCGCGGATGAGCGCTTCGCGGGCCTGGATCTGGCTTTCCAGCAGTTGCAGTTGCTCCTGGGTGACCCGTTGCTCCTTGCGCGCCTGTTCGATCAGTGCGGTGGTGGTCTTGATCTGCTTGTCCAGGGCCTCGCGCTTCTTCTCCAGGTCCTTGCGGCCTTGGGCGTGGGCGATGCCTCCCACCAGGATCAGCAGGCACAGGAGCAGGGGGCGCAGGATGCTCATGGGGTGGCGGGTAGGGGGGTGAACTTCTCCGGTACGCGGAAGGGGAGGCTCAGGGGGCCTTCGGTGCTGATCTTCGAGAGTTCCAGGATACCGGTGGCTTGCCGTTCGCCTTCGCTGAGGGTGATGCGGATGCGGGTGGGAAGGAAGTGCGCTTCGGCCCCGCCTCGTTCCTCATAACGCACATCGGCGATGCGGTCGTGCACCAGGTCGCTGATCTGCACCCGGGCCACACGGAAGCTGTCGGGTTCCACCCAGAAGCGATGCACGATGGCCTCCTTCTCCTCGGCCTTGCGCAGGGTGCGTTCCAAGCGGCGATCGCCCATGTCGCGGTCCCGGTCCAGGGTGTCACCCGGGGCGATGTCCTCGGCGGCTCGAACGAAGCGGCGTTTCTCCTTGCTGGTGAGCACGTAGTGGCCCTCCTCGCGGTCGGACCGGTACTTCTCGTTGGGATCCAGGCCCACGGGAAGTCCTTGCAAGGCGCGCTGGAGCAGGGTGAGGGTGGGTCTGAGGCCGAAGCGCTGTTGGGTGGCGGCACTGTCGCCCAGGAAGTAGTGGTCGTTCACCTTGTCCAACAGCTTCAGGCTGTCGGGGGTCATGAGCACGCGGGCTACTTCGATGCCCAGGGCGGGGATGATGCTTACCCAGGCAGCGCTGTCCTGCACCGAGCGGAGCTGGGCCTTGAAGCTGCGCGCCCCGTCGGGCATGCTCAATTCCACGTTGGCCTTGGCGCTGTAGTAGCGGGTGGGGCCGGGGTCGTTGGCCAGCACGCGTTCCAGAACCTTCTCGGGTGAACGGGGCGGCAGGTCACGGTCCAAGATGGTGATGGTGCGACCGGGCTTGCACCCTGCGCCCAGGCTCACGGCCACCAGCGTCCATGCCAGGGCCTTGCTGTTCATTCCACGCGTCGGCCTTCGTTGATCTTGCGGTCGATGAGGTCGCTGGCACCACCGCGGGCCTTGGCCTTGGTCCACTGTTCCTTGGCACCTGTGGCATCGCCCAGTTCGAACAGGATGTCCCCGAAGTGTTCCAGCAGCACACCGTCGGGTTCCGGGGAACCGGCCAAGGCCTTCTCCATCCACAGTTTGGCATCGGCATGCTTGCCCATGCGGAAGAGCACCCAAGCGTAGGTGTCCTGGTAGGTGGCTTGGCCGGGGGCGAGCTCGTTGGAGCGTTTGCTCATGCGTTCGGCCTTTTCCAGCTGGTCGCCGCGGAGGCTGAGGTAGTAGGCGTAGTTGTTGAGGGTGGCGATGTTGTCCGGCTCTGCGGCAAGGACCTTGTCGTAGGCCTT
>Ga0116157_10005463_pt1 | contig 11696 bp, 10 predicted proteins | sample AD_UKC048_MetaG_FD_89882 | JGI IMG/M metagenome (GOLD analysis project Ga0116157, IMG submission 89882) | Active sludge microbial communities of municipal wastewater-treating anaerobic digesters from USA - AD_UKC048_MetaG | ecosystem: Engineered > Bioreactor > Anaerobic > Digestate | place: USA... | reverse complement strand
GAGATCCCATAGTAATCGCAAACTTTTTACGCACTATCTTTCAAATTTGAATATGAGTATCTGTATGCGGCTAGCCCCTATAAAAAAATCAATAGGTTAAAAATTGTATCTTCTCCAATTACTGACCAGATAATTGCAGCAACAGCAATAAAGGTTCCATAGGCAAATGGTTTACTCTTATCCTTCACAAATATGAGAAAATAGATAATCCCCATCAATGCAGATAGTAAAAAGATATAAGGGATACCGGTCAAGCCAAAATATATTGCTAAACCAGTTAACAACCAAATATCTCCTCCTCCCAAACCTTCCACTCCGCGTAATTTTTGATACGCCCAAGCCAGTAATAGCAATAAACTGAAGACAATTACTCCAGTTAGTAAAGCATTAACAATGCCAACATCATTTCCAGGGATTATTGCTAAAATAATACCTGATATAAGCAATGGAATGGATAGCACATGAGGAATAATCTGATTTATTGCATCAATGAAAAAGATCGGAATCAGAAAAGAAGCCAATAATATATACTTATAAAATCGGAAATCGTGCAAGCCATAGCGAAAGAATAAACCCAAAAACAACAAAGGGGTAATAATCTCTACCAATAAGTGATGCCAATGAATTTTAGCTCCACACCTTGAACATTTTCCTCTCAGCAAAATATAACTGATAATGGGTATGTTTTGATAGATGGGAATAGCTTTCTTACATGATTCACAATGTGAACCAGGGAATATAATGGATTGCTTTTTAGGAATGCGGTAAATTAGCACATTGAAAAAGCTGCCCAAGGCAGCACCAAGGACAGCTATAATTATTATTACGAATGTTAACAGTTGAATCTCCTTACCAACTTCTATACCAGCTATCTTTATAGGGATTTAAATATGGCCCATAAAGCATCTGGAATTGAATTTGGACATTATCTCGTGGTTTATAACTTAATGAAAATTCCGGTATAACTCTACTACTATTGTCATTATTAAATTCAAATTTGCTACTAGTATTGAAACCACCGACATTTACAAAGTTAAGGTCTAAATCGAGCTCCAGCTTGGGATTAAAGTTATATTTCAGGTGATTTGTATAGCGGGATAAATAATAGCCATATCCGGTAGAGCTGGTTCCTGCTTCAAAGCCCATTGAATGACTCATTGATAGTTTCTCTAAATTGAGAAGCGAATTTCCCCCATTACTTGAATAAGGATTCAAATTGGGACGCGGAAATTCTATCTGTGCCATCAAAGGCAGCAGAAAAATGCTCAGGGTTGTAATCAATATCAGCTTTTTCATTTTTATTTCCCCTTCTTAAAAGAAGATATCACTTAATAATATAAGCAAGAACTGTACCGATGTCAAACATAAATTGATTTTACTAGCTCACCTAAATGTTTAATTCCCTTTTCGATTTGTTCAAAAGTGGAATAGGTATAGTTGAGCCGCATACAGTTAAATTTTTCTTGACCTTCGGGATAGAATTTGCTTCCTGGAATGAAGGTTACCAAGTGATCTTTAGCTTTATAGAAAAGAGTATCGGCATTTACATCTTCAGGCAACCACAACCACAAGAAAATTCCACCCTTGGGTTTTGTCCACTGAACATAACTTGGCATTTCTGTTTCCAAGCAAGTAAGCATTTTATCCAAATAGGGTTTATAGAATTCGCACAGAGATTTAATATGTGGTTCCATATAGCCATCAGCGATGAATTTTGCTACGACCCGTTCAGTTACACAATCTGGACTGATAGTAACTTTCTGTTGCCAGGAGACCATTTTATTAATCAACTCTGGGTGACTTTTTACATAAGCTACCCTGATTCCAGGTCCTAGGATTTTAGAAAATGAAACGATTTCGGTTACCAGCCAAGAATTATTCATTTCTGTATGTGCAATACGAAATAGGGTAGGAAGTTCTTCTCCACTAAAGCGTAAACGCGAATAGGGATTATCTTCCATAATTAGAATCTCTTCTGCTTCACAGAAATTTAGCAAATCACGCCGACGCTGAATGCTCATTGTGATTCCAGCGGGATTTTGAAAATCAGGGATAGTGTAGAGGAATTTGATATTCTTATTGGCATCTCTTAGTTGCTTAACTTTTTCTGCCATCCTGTTTAAATCTATTCCTTCATTATCCATTGGGATACTTTGAACTTCTGCTCCAATAGCTTCAAAAGCGACAATTGTTCCTAAAAAAGTAGGGGCTTCACAAAGAATTACATCACCTGGATCTATCAAACAGCGGGTCATATAATATATCGCATTTGTAGCTCCTACAGTGATGATCATATTATTTCTGTTCAAATTGGGATAATTTTCCCATTTTAAAAGTTCATCCTTCAAAATGTCATCACCTTCACTATTACCATATTGAAGAACATCTCTTCCTTGCTGAGCAACTATTTCCTTGTAAAGTTCACTTAAAATGTCTTTAGGAAAAGTTGCCGGAGAAGGAAAGCCACCTGCAAAAGAAATTAAGCCGGGAACATTTTTGGTTTCCGCAACCAGTTCTCTGATCAGCGATGATTTCATCGTTTTCGTTGTTTCAGAAAAGTAATTCGTAATCATTTTTCTATCCTTGTTATTTTTTTTATTCAAAATCATTTAGGATTATGGACTAAACACCTGCAATAAGCTTTAGAATTCAAATTCCGCTAGTACATTTGTGTTGATCTTTTCCGGCTGTTAAACTTCCAACTACCAGCTAAGACTTTTTAAGGATAAATTCTGTAAATCATTCTCGGGAAGGGAATTGTCTCTCTGATATGAGGAACACCACTTATCCAAGCAACTAATCTTTCCAGTCCAATTCCGAAACCGCTATGAGGTACAGAACCATATTTTCGCAAATCCAGATACCACTGATAATCCTCAATGGGCATTTTTTCAGCTACCATACGCGAATATAATAAATCATAATCATCTTCGCGCTGACTGCCTCCAATCAATTCTCCAAAACCTTCGGGAGCAATTAAATCATCTCCCAAAACGAGGTTTGGATTTTCAGGATCGCGTTTCATATAAAATGCTTTGATCTCTTGTGGCCAGCGTTCCACAAAAACAGGAACTGTTGAATCCTCTGTAAGCAGAACTTCATCTTGAGCACCCAAATCTTTATTATGGGTTATATCGCTACCTTTTTGGCGTAAGAATTCAACTGCCTCATAGTGTGTTATTCTTTTAAAGGGTGCATCAGCTGCTTTTAAAGCTTCCACATTTCTTTCTAAAATCTCCAATTCCAATTTACAATTAGAGAGCACATACCGAATAACATAGCGAATTAGCTCTTCCTGAATTTGCATATTTTCCTCATGTTCAACATAAGCTGCTTCCGCATCCATCATCCAAAATTCAGTTAAATGTTTACGAGTTTTAGAGCGTTCTGCTCTAAAGACAGGACCAAAATCATAAACTCTGCCCAAACTCATAATTCCTGTTTCCAGATAAAGCTGACCCGATTGGGAAAGATATGCCTTTCCTTCATCAAAATATTCAAGTTCAAAAAGAGTGGTTGTTCCTTCACAAGCGTTGGGAGTAAGAATTGGCGAATCAAAACGAATAAAATTTTGCTCATTCAGGTAGTTACAAATACCGTAATAAACAGAATGACGAATTCTAAGGGCAGCCCATTGCTTCTGTGATCTTATCCATAGATGACGATTGGAAAGCAGAAAATCAGGACCATGTTCTTTTTTACTAATTGGATATTCATCCGCTATTTGAATCGGCATTACATCACTTACGGCTAATTCATATACATTCTCTTTTTTAGGATGGGGTTTGGGAATGCCGCAAATTATTACCGACGACTCTAAAGTAAGCCGTTTTGCTAACTCAAATTTCTCATCACCTAAATCAGGTTGGAAAGCAACAGTTTGAAGTTCGCCAGTTCCATCTCGAAGAATTATAAAAAGTAGTTTCCCGCTATGACGGATATTGCGAACCCATCCTTTTAACCGAACTTGTTTATCTATATATTTATCGATATCTTTTATAAATACATCTTGCATTTTTCTACCTATTATTCAAGCTCTCAATTTGGCATTTTGAGCTTGTATCTGATTTGTTATTTTAATAGCTATTTCCAAAGCTCTAGTTCCCGCTAAGCCATCAACTATCGGCTTTTTGTTATTGTAAACACAATCAACAAAAGATTCCAGTTCCAAAGTTAGAGCATCTTTTTCAGTATCACCAACATCGTAATTTTGTATATCTAACAACTGTTCCGGATTGATATCAACAACTCCACTCAAGATTAGAGGTAATAATTTATCTACATTATCGCTTTTTTTGATTATTCTAACCTGTTTGGATAAAAAGTCCATTTTCACATAAGCATCTCTCTGGAAAAATCTTAAGGTGCGTTCCTGTTTCATCGATACCCGAGAAGAGGTAACATTTGCTATGGCTCCATTAACAAATTCAATGCGAGCAGTGGCTATATCAATCGTAGGAGTAAAAATACCCACTCCACTTGCTCTGATCTCAGATACAGGACTCTGAACAAAACTTAATACCAAATCGATATCGTGAATCATTAAATCGAGCACTACAGAAACATCTGTTCCCCGAGGTTGAAAAGATGATATTCGTTGTGACTCAATAAACAATGGATCGGAGATCTCGTTTTCCGTCTTTAAAATAACCGGATTAAAACGCTCAATATGACCCACTTGGATCAACAGATTTTTAGCTGCAGCAATTTCTAATAATTCCTGTGCCTGCGCTAATTCACTGGTTATCGGTTTTTCCACAAAAATATGCTTTCCAGAAAGTAATGCTTTTTTCCCTAATTCATAATGCGCTGTTGTAGTAGCCACTATATCAACTGCATCGCAAACAGCGAGCATTTCTTTATAACTGGAAAAACAATGGACTTTTAATTTACCAGCAATTTCTTGGGCTCTTGGGAAGTTAGTGTCATAAACACCAACTAATTCTGCGTTATCAATGTTCTGATATTTTTGGGTATGATATTGACCTAAATGGCCAACTCCCACAACTCCTATTTTAACCATTACTTAAGCTTTTTGGAGAGGACATTTAACATATCCACAGTCATTGTGGAAAGATCATATTCAGGTTTCCAACCCCATTCTTGTTGGGCAGCTGATTGGTCCATATAATTTGGCCAACTATCTGCAATTGATTGCTTTACAGGATCTATCTTATAATCAATTTCAAATTCTGGAATGTGTTTTCTAATTTCTGCAGCAATCATTTCTGGCTCAAAACTCATAGCTGTTACATTAAAGCTATTACGATGAACCAATTTATTAGGATCGGCTTCCATTAATTCTACACAAGCTCTTAAGGCATCCGGCATATACATCATATCTAAATATGTACCGGGTTTAAGATAGCAAGTATAGCGTTTATTTTTAATAGCTTCATAATATATTTCTACAGCATAATCTGTAGTTCCACCACCAGGTAAAGTTACATTCGAAATAATACCTGGATAACGAACTCCGCGTGCATCAACTCCATATTTTAAATAATAATAATCTCCCCACAGTTCTGCAGCTACTTTTGAAATACCATAAATGGTAGTAGGCCTCATAATTGTATCTTGAGGAGTATTATCCAAAGGAGTGGAAGGACCGAAAGCTCCAATTGAGGAAGGAGTAAAAATTGCACCCTTCACTTCTCTCATCACTTCCAAAGAGTTTATCAAGCTTCCCATATTAATGTTCCAGGCCATAAGAGGATTATTTTCACCTTTAGCTGAAAGAACGGCAACAAGATTGATAATAGAATCTATCTTATGTTTTTTTACTACTTCGAATAACTTCTTAGAATCCATTGCATCCAAATTTTCACAAGGACCACCTTCCTGGATTTCTAAGGTTAAGGGAGTACTCCGATACGCTGCTACTACAGAATTTGCACCATAAATCTTTCTTAAGTAAGGAACAAGTTCTGATCCAATTTGACCGGCTGCACCAAGCACCAGAATATTTTTCATAATTGAACTCCGTTGTTTTTTATAATTTCTTTTATTACCTTATTTTTAAAATGCGCTGCCTTGTCAATTTTTTTGTTTCTGATTTCATTCTGCCAAGATAGTATTAATGCCATCAATGCAGTTCAATAACCTTCTTTTTTATATGTAATCTACTACTTAACAGTGATATACTGCTAAAGACTTTCCACTATCATTTCCATATTGTCATAAGGGATCGATAAGGGAATGATATGGGAATTATAAGGGAAGGATATAGGAAGCTATGAGGCGTACTGAGGCGTCCTAAAAAATTGACACTAAATTAAAAAAAGGAGATACTGAAAAGCTATAAATCCCACAGATAAAAATGGGTGTGGATATCCACACCCATTTTATGTATGTTGCAAGTATCAGGGATGGTTAATTTTGTTAAACTGCGATAACTTCTTTAACTTCAGGAACTTCTTCCTTAATGATACGTTCAATACCAGCTTTCAGAGTTAAGGTTGCCATAGGGCATCCGTTACAGGTACCCTTCAAACGTACTTCAATAACATTATCGTCACGGATATTAATTAGTTCGACATCACCTCCGTCTGCTTGAATAGAAGGGCGAACTTTATCCAGTATGCTTTCTATTTTTTGTCGTTCTATCACTGTATTTCCTTATTTTATGAGATTAATTGATAGTTCCTCTCCAGAAGGAGAAACTAGCTTTAGCTGATCACCTTCCAGATAGCCAATTTGTTGAGACACACCATCATTATTCATAACCCAACTATTGCTATCTGGATCAAAAGAAAGAACTGTGTTTTCATTACCAGTGCCATCGTTGGGTTGAGAAATAATTATTTGGTTTTTACTGATTTCGAATTTATATTCACCATTAGGACCTTCAGCATATTTAATTATCTTTTCATTTTCGTTCATAGTTAAAGGATTGCTGCCTGTCCAAAATTCAATGGTGTTAAACAAACAAATGTCCAGAATCATAGATGCTTCATAAACTGGACATATCCAAAAAGCCCAGTTAACAATACTCTGGACATATTTGTTACCTAAACTGCCATTAAAGTTATACACTTTTTTGGTTAGTGACATATTGCCATAGCATCCGAAGATACCGACGAGGATAAATATCGCTAATAAAGCGAGGCTAATGAGACGTGTGATTCTTTTCATTGTACGCTCCTTTTTTACTGGGATTCTTTTTTAGCATGGATATTTTTGGTAGTTATGAAATAGAAAGCCGGAATAATTATTAGAGTAAGGAAAGTGGAAACTACCAATCCTCCAATGGATACAATTCCCATTGGTCTGGTCATTTCAGCTCCTGTACTACCAATACCTATAGCCATTGGTAACATACCAAATATAATAGCCAAGGTAGACATAACTATCGGCTTTAATTTCATTTTACCTGCTTCCATTAAAGCATCGTGGACACTATATCCATCCCTGCGTTTAATATTAACATAGTCCATTATTAATATAGCGTTATTAACAACAATGCCAACTAACATTATTATAGACATCATAGAAACGATGTTAAATGTTTGTCCGGCAATAAGTAAGGAGAGAACTACTCCAATTAATGCCAGAGGGACTGTTGCCAAAATTAAAACAGGTTGTGCAAAACTCTCCAGAATTGCTGATAATAACATATAGGTTAAAATTACAGCAAGAATAAAGGTGCGAACCATATCAACTGTTGTTTCTTGCATCATTTTTGCTTCTCCACCCCATTCAAAACGATAACCACTAGGAAAATTGAATTTTTGTATCCGTTCATTAATTTGAGAAGTTATATCGCTTAGATGGTATCCGCTTGCTATATCGCCGGTGACCATAACAGTTTTATAACGGTCATAATGAGTTATTCTATTAATCCCTGAAGAGAAATCAACATCTGCTAATTGGGAAACAAGGTAATTCCTGCCCATCACAACAACATTCAGATTTCTAATCTTATCCGGGGTGTTAACTACATCATCTTCCAGAGAAATTTTTAAATCGTATTGATTACCGCTTTCTCTGTATTCGGTAGAAACTAAACCTTCTACATTTGCTCGTAAAGCTAATGCTAAATCATAGACTGTAGCTCCTGCTGCAGCAAGTTTATCTCTTTTGGGATAGAGAGTAAGCTCAGACCTGCCCCAACGGCTGGAAGTGTCTAAATTGATTAAACCTGGTATATCTTCAATCGCTTTAATAACTTCATTTTTAAGCTGTTCCAAACGATCAATATCTTGACCTTCAAGCATAAATTCCACAGCAGAACGGCCTCCACCTCCCATACCCATAGAAGAACCTGCTATTTTTATTTTAGCATTTGGTATATCAGCAAGCTCTTTAGTTAAGATATCTACTAATTGATTTGCAGAATATTTACGATCCTGTCTATCCACCAGTTTGATATCAGCACTGGCTAAATTGGTTCCTGTATCAATAAAGCCACTGGAACCAAGATTTGTGAGTATATGCACGATTTCTTTATGTTTTGCTAACCGATTTTGAATTATATCCATTGTTTTAGCTGTTTCTTCTAAATTGCTTCCCTGAGGCATTTCTATTGAAACAGTAAGATTGCGTTGGTCTACATTTGGTATCATTTCCATCCCCACTACAAAAGCAAGGCCAACTGAAATCAATAACGCCACAAGAGTAAACAAAAGGATACTAACGCTGGTTTTCTTTGATCTTAAAACATAGCTTAAAAATTTGGAATATACATTACTAAATTTATCAAACATTTTATCAAATGATTGTCCCCATTTACTAACTTTTTTCTCTTTAGGTATAATTTTGGATGCAAGCATCGGAGTAATAGTAAAAGCCGTTAACAGAGAAAATAATGTAGCTACAGTTACAGTTATGGCAAATTCCGTAAAGAATCGTCCTACCATAGAAGTCATAGTAGCAATGGGGAGGAATACCACAATATTGGTTAAAGTAGATGCCAAAACTGCAGTACCAATTTCGTTTGTTCCTATTTGGGCTGCTTGTTTTCTGGTTTTACCCATATCTTTATGTCGGAAAATATTCTCTAAAACAACAACTGAACTGGAAACTAATATTCCTACTGAAGTGGATAATCCCATCATTGTCATAATATTGAAAGAATAGCCAAAAAGCTGCATAAATACAAATGTGGAAATTATGCAATAAGGCATTGATATTGCTACAATAAGGGTTGAACGCAAATCGTGTAAAAAGATGAAGAGAACCAATCCTGTAAAAATTATACCCAGAAGAATATTCACCAAAGTAGAATTAATAGTGTCTTTGGTAAAGACGCTATCATCACGCATAACTTCAAGTTTCACACCCTCAGGAAGACCCTTATTTAAAATTGGTATTTGTTTTGTAATTTCTTCTGCAACACTAACAACATTTCCGTCGGAAGCATTAGTAATAGATAAACGCACAATATTGTCGTCTTTCAAGTTCTCCTGAATATTGAAATAAATTGCTTTGGAACGAACTTCTTCAGTAGTATCCGAAACTCGTGCCAATTGGGATAGTTTTTTTACTCCAAAAGCTGTGGGTATATCAGTATTCTCTATCTCTTTCACATTCTGAAATTCACCTTTTAACCTTACTGAATATTCCTGAGTTCCATGCGTAAAGTTTCCTGCAGGCATATCCAGATTTGCTGCAGCAAGAATTCCACTTAATTGTGATAATGATATATTATTCTCAAAAACAACCTTATCAGTAAGCCGTACATCAATTTGCCTTTTCGCTCCTCCAGTTAATGAAACCCTCGCTACACCTGGAATTTGAGATATACGATCTTTCAGCTCTCCATCAGCAAGTTCATATAAATCCTTGGGAGGCATATTGCCTGAAAGAACCAAGTCCATTATAGGAAAAGCAGTAATATCCATTTTCAGAACTATAGGTCTATCTGTGCCATCAGGTAAACTGCGAATAACGGCATCCACCTTGTCTTTCACTTCCTGATTGGCAACATCTATGTTCTTACCTAATTTAAAAGCAACCATCACAATAGACACATTCTCCATCGAGTATGATTGCATAAAGTCAATCTGACTAACTGTAGCAACTGCTTCTTCTATCGGCTCGGTAACTTGAGATTCAATTTCTCGTGGACCAGCTCCTGAATATACGGTTTGAACAACTACATAAGGCAATTTTAAATCTGGCATCAGGTTTAGAGGCAAATTAAAATAGGCAAGAACTCCAAACGCTATAAACACCATTATTGCCATAGTGACCAAAACAGGTCGATTAATTGAAAGATCTGTTAAAAACATAGTTCCAACATCCTTATTCAATAACGCGCAGTTTCGCGCCTTCTGTTAACAAATTTAAACCTTCAGTAATGAGAATATCGCCAGGATTCAAACCACTGATAACTTCGTAGGCAAGAGTATTATCTAATCCTGTAGTAATTTCTCTTTTTACAGCTTTACCATCTTGATTCAACCATACATATTTTGTCCCATTATTACTTTGTATTTGGTGACGCTCTACAACTATCACATTTGGCTTGGTAAGAATTTCTATAGATATCTCTGCTGTAACTCCATAGTTGATTTTTTTATTCATCCCCGGAAAGGCCACTTCCACTCTAAATGCTTTAGTGGAACTATCCATTGCTAAAGATATTTCTGATACTCTTCCAGAAATAGTTGTATCTAACCAAGTAGCGGTTGCTTTAGCACCTTTTCTAAATTTGGTAATTTCGGTATCCGGAACCATCACAACAGCTTTGTATCCATTTGTAGAAGCAACTGTAAATAGATCTTTTCCTGGATAAGCTCTTTCACTCGGATTCACATTCATAGCAGTGATAATTCCACTAATTGGAGCACGGACATTTATCATCTTGTCGCTAACTTCTAAATTAGCTTTAGATACTTTATACTGAGTTTCCACATTATCCAGATCTTGCTGACTAATTGCACCTTGGGCAAAAAGTCGTTGCATACGCTCATAAGTTGTCTTGATGCTATTAAAAGCTGTTAAAGCCTGTTCATACTGTGCAGATGGTGTATTCTGTGGAAAACAGACTATAATCTGATCTTTAACAACTCTATCGCCCACTTTGGCGTTAATTCTGGTAATTACATCTGAAACCATTGCCTGGACAGTGGTTTCTTCCATTCCATTAAGAGTTGCATTGTAAAGAAGGTTTTGACGGAAGGTAGATGGTTCAACAACTGTTTGGCGAATGGGAATTCCTTCCTCGCTATATATTTGTTCCATACTCTTTCCCTCTTCCTTTTTTTTAGAACAGGCAAAGGTGAGTATCAGGATCAGGACTGTTAGAATTACTAAATACCTTTTCATAATTTTATTATCTCCATTTATAGGGCTATACCAATTGATTTTTTTAAGTTTCGATCAGCAGATATAATCTCATAGATCGATTGATAATATTGCAGTTTAATAGTTTGTAGTGTTAATTGGGCATCAAAAACCTCAAGCTGGATACCAACATGGTTATCATAACGCACTTGGGCAAGCTGCAATCCGCGTTCAGCTAGATGAATATTCTGAGTTTGTACATTATGATTTTCCCAAGCGTGATAATACTTTTGATAATCCTGCTTTATTTGTAAAGCGATCAGTTCTTCCGTATCTCTTTGTTGCAGTTTTGCTTTTTGATAGTCGTAGCGCGCATAATCTCGCTTAGCTGTATTAGTCAAACCAGTAAAAATAGGCATCTGAAAACCTAAGCTGATTCCATATTTATGCCCGAAATCATCATTTTG
>Ga0116157_10005456_pt1 | contig 11705 bp, 11 predicted proteins | sample AD_UKC048_MetaG_FD_89882 | JGI IMG/M metagenome (GOLD analysis project Ga0116157, IMG submission 89882) | Active sludge microbial communities of municipal wastewater-treating anaerobic digesters from USA - AD_UKC048_MetaG | ecosystem: Engineered > Bioreactor > Anaerobic > Digestate | place: USA... | reverse complement strand
GATACCCAAAGAATCATAACGCATAGGAATAATGTGTATTGGATAAAATCCTTCTTTTGGGGAAACTTGACTTATTTGGTATCTGATATCAGATTCCGTTATTTTATGATCGTTTGACCATATGGTGCTTTTAGCGACCATTTCAAAATCTGAATTTCCAAAATTTCCAGTAACAAAAGCTGAATCAAAACGTGAACCAATTTGTTTTTCCAATTCATCAATAACGGATTTTATTGCAAAAACAGTATCATGGCTTTCAACACTATGTGTCGCAGATTTTGTTATTCGACCTGAACGTACACGATGTGCAATGGCATGAACAGCGCTGCTGCCAATATCAAGACACAGAAAAGATGAGTCGAACAAGTTCATGGCGTATTACCCCAGAACTATTGTAAAACAATAATTCTGTCTGGATCTCGCATATCCAATGTTTTTATTTTCTTAGATAATATTTTATTATTTTTATCCAAAACCATAAGTTTACTGATAGCGGCATATGGATCTTCTTCTGGTAGTAAAATATTTGTACCGTTTATCGTATGTATATCCCAGCGACGGTTTTCAATCCATTCAATGTAATCTATTTTTGTTGCTATTGTATGAACTGTTTTAACCATTTTATTTATATCTGTTGGTAAAACTCCACTAAAAACGATTATATTTGCCGGTTTTTCTTCCAATGAGCGTTTAACAACTGTACCGTCAGATGACAAAGGAAAAAAGTTTTGACCATCTGTCCAAACTGCAACAGCTTTGTATAATTTTACCTTGATTGCCAAGTTTCCGTTTGGCATTCTGCGCACCGCTGATTCTTTTACATCTGGAACACCTGCAATACGTGCATTAACTTCATCCAAATTTAGTGAATAAACGTCAGTTCCAGGTGCAATTCCAGCGACCGCAGCAAGTGCAGCCAGATTTTTTTTACCAGAATCCGCAGAAATGGAAATCGTTTTAACCATAGCAACCGGTCCATGACCCAAAGAAGTCATAATAATACGAGTTGCAAAATACACTGCCATAACAATAGCAACAACAAAACACAGCCAAAACCAAAAGGTCTTTTTCATAAGTTAAATTATAGCACAAAATAGAATAATAAGAAAGTGCGACCAAAAAATTAACTGGCGCGTAGCAAATATCCACGTTTAAACATACATTTTCTATACGAACCAACTGATTTAGAACTGGAATTTGGTGGAATTGACATCAAAGAACGCTGACCTACGTCACTGTATTCATTTGATTGGAAAGTTACCCATAATCCATCCCAATCTGGCATTTGACCACTTTGATTTGGTGAAATTAATTTTGCAATTCTGCTGCGTGGTTGGTGTGATGATTTGGTTATACCCAGGCAACTTTTGTGATCACGCACAAATTGTTCGGTTGTGACCGCTTCGTTTTCCCAATTCAAAACAGTTGCGTCGTCTATGTTTCCAGTATTTGGGGACGCACAAGACGCCAAAATAAGAAATAAAGTCAAGTATTTGATTTTCATGAATTACATTATAATTTAATTGCCAAAGCGGGGCAATAGTTTTTATAATGCATAAAACAGAGGGGAACGAATATATGGCAAACAATGTTGATAATTTTATAGCGCTGGCCAATTTTTACAACCAGATGACTTCTATCATGTCGGCTATTTGTGTCCAAAAGGGTGGGATTGCAATGGAAAACTATGTTGGACGTTTCTTTGCCGCTGATGTTTTGGAATTTATAACCCAGTATGGTAAAAGACTGGAAAAAGAATCTGTTGCAAATCCACAAATTTTAGATTTAATTGCTAAATTCAATGAACAATATGAAAAAGTAAAAAATCTAATAACTCCTACGCAGAAACCTATTTATGAAATGACGTTGGAAGAATTTGAAAAAGTAATGAATATATAATGACCCAAAAGGTTTGATATGAAAAAAAATAATTTCAAAATAATATGTTTTTTAAGTCTGACAATGACTTTTATGACAGGGTGTGTTCAAAAACAATCCCAAGAATCGCAATACGATACAATCAACGTTGTAGACCAAATGGTTATTGATGAAAATTCGGTTCCTATTTTTCCAAAAAAAGCAGCTCTGACAACTGATACAGCACGTCGGTTTTCAATTGAATTACCAAAACGCTGCAAAGTTGATTGGAATAATCAAAATGTATTATCGGTCGTACCAGAAGAAAAAATTGAAATAGTGCGTTTGGACAAAGGTGATGATTTGCCAAAATTTAATGTTTCTGATTTTGAATTCAAAGAATTAACAGTAAAACAAGCGTTGGATAAATTGCTGGATGGTACTGATATAGCAGTTATAGATGATGAAAATCTTAATGAAAAAATAACTGGTTCAATTCAATCTGGATCGCTGACAGATTCTTTGGAATTGATTTCAAAAATGGGCAAGGCATATTATCTATATGATGATGAAGCACATGAAATACATCTTTCTAGCCATGCAAAATGGTTAATGAAAATGCCAAAAGATGAAAGTATAATAATGGCGCTATTGGATGCTATGCATGGTGCAGATATGCGAAACCTGTTGGTAAATTGGCAGGATAAAACAGTTGTATTCGAAGGTAATTATCAAACCGAGCGCGAGGTTTCAAAAATAGTATCAGATGTCGGTTCGAAAAAATATATGATTGCTTGGGATATTGATGTATATCGCGTTTACCCACGTACAGATAATCCAATTGTTTGGATGAATATGTTACCAGCATTCGGTGATAAAAATGTAAAAATGTCAATACCTGGTGTTGTTGGACGTGCGCTGGTTGTAAGTCCTGAAATAAATACTAAGACTCTACAGGAGTTTTTATCACAACAATCAAATGTTGTTTTAATATCACAGGGAACATTTGTTTTACCAAACGGTTGGCAATCAAGATTTGATATTGGTCAGTGCGGTAAAGAAGATAGATTAGAAACAGATTTAACAATTGGTTCTACTGCAAAGTATGGTGATTATGCAGGTGCTAAAAAAATTGATGCAAAAATTGTTTTGCGCACCAGTGTTGGTGAACTGTCTTCGTTCAAGATACCATCAAATCTTGGTGATAATTATGTAATTATCGGTATTCCAACACATTCATTTGTTACAACACCTGAAACACTGATATCACCATTTGCTGAATTGGTTATATTTATGTCGCCACGTGTAATTTCAATTGTTGATGCAAAATCCGAAACACCTTCTGCGCCGCTGTCTGGTGACGCTTTGCGTGATTATTTGAACGATTAATGTGTGATTGTATTACTAAGTTATTTTTGAATTATTATTTCTATGCAAAGTTAAAAGAGGATTTATAAAAATGTTGTTTTCAAAATTAGAAAGAAAAGTTGCATTTCGTTATATGCGATCCCGTGGCAAAGGATTTGGCAGTGTAATATCATGGGTTTCGCTTTTGGGCATTATGTTGGGGGTTGCAACATTAATTGTCGTTATGTCTGTTATGTCAGGTTTTCATGATACGTTGCTTTCAAGAATAATTGGTATGAATGGACACGTTGTCGTTTATCATGGTGATGGTGCAATAAAAGATTATGATTTCTTAGTTGATAAAATGCGTCAAAATAAAGTTGTTGAATCTGCTGTATCAAGTATTGTTCCAATTGCCGAAGGTCAGGTTATGGTATCAGCAAATGGATATAATTCTGGTGCCATGATTCGCGGTATACGTATGTCAGATTTAAAATCAAAAACAAAAACAGGTACGCGTATTTATGGAAAAGATTTAGATTCTGTTAAAGATGGTGAGTTGATTATTGGTTCATCTTTATCACGTCAACTGCGTGTGACAATGGATGATAAAGTATCATTAATTTCTGCAAATGGTGGAACTGCAACCGCATTTGGTACTATGCCACGCATAATGTCTTATCCGGTTGTATCATCATTTTTTATGGGTATGTATGAATATGACAGTGGTTATATATTTATGCCATTGACCACCGCACAGAAATATTTGAATATTGGTGATGCAGTAACACACATAGATTTATTTTTGAAAAATCCTGAGAAGACGAATGAAGTACGTGATGCTTTGACCAAATTATTACCCAGCGGATTTGTTGTTCGTGATTGGCGTGATTTGAATCGTGGCTTTGTTGGTGCGTTACAGGTTGAATCAAATGTTATGTTTTTAATTTTGATGCTGATAGTTATTGTTGCAGCATTTAATATTGTGTCCAGCTTGGTTATGTTGGTCAAGGATAAATCAAAAGATATTGCGGTTCTGCGAACATTTGGTGTTTCACGTTATTCAATGATGAAAATATTTATTTTGTCCGGTACCAGTATTGGTGTAATAGGTAGCGCATTGGGTACAGGTTTGGGTGTTATTATTGCAATTTATATAGAACCAATCAGAAAGTTTTTTCAGTGGGCAACTGGTCGTGATTTATTTCCGGCAGATTTATATTATTTGTCGGAATTGCCCAGCAAGTTGGAAATAACATCGGTTATTGGAATTGCACTGATTGCTATCGCTTTATCTTTCTTAGCAACGCTGTATCCGGCATGGAAAGCTGCAAACACTGATCCAGTAGAAGTTTTACGGGGTGAATAAAATGGTGAATATATTAAAGTCTTTATCCAAAGTATCAAAACGTGGCGATGTAGTGCTTTCTGTTCGTGATATAAAACGTACATTTATCGAAGGTGGTCAGCCGCTGGATATTTTAACAGGTGGTGGTTTTGATTTACATCGTGGTGAAATTGTGGCTCTGGTTGGACCAAGTGGATGTGGTAAATCAACATTGTTGCAATGTGTTGGATTGTTGGATAAACCTACATCTGGCAGCATTATGTTGGGTGGTTCATCTATTCATAAAATGGATGATGAAACACGTACAATGCTTCGCAGAAATAAAATCGGATTTGTTTATCAGCGTCACAATTTGATTTCTGATTTTACTGCATTAGAAAACGTTGTTTTACCAATGTTGGCCAGCGGTCTTGGTGAAGATGATGCGGTTGCAAGAGCTTCTAAATTATTAAAATCAGCAAATGTCTTACATCGAGCATCACATTTGCCAGGTGAAATGTCCGGTGGTGAACAACAGCGCACTGCGGTTGCACGTGCACTGGCAAATAACCCAGATATTTTATTAGCTGACGAACCTACCGGTTCATTGGATCCAAAACATGCGGGCGTAGTATTTGATTTATTGTTGGATTTAGTTCGTAAAAACAAGATGGCGATGTTGTTTGTAACGCACGATATGTCTTTGGCAGGGCGCGCAGACAGAACAATAACAATCAAAAATGGTATTGTTGGATAGAATAAAAACTTGATTTTGGATATATATAATATATAATCCAAAAGCTTTTTACTATGTGCGAGTATAGTTCAAAGGCTAGAATGCCAGCCTTCCAAGCTGGAAATGCGGGTTCGAGTCCCGCTACTCGCACCAAAAATTATGAAAATGAGCATCTGCTTGTTTTTGATTTCGGTCATGTACGTCCAGTACACTCCCTTTATCAAAAACGTCGCATCTGCAACATTTTGATAATTTTTAATTAAGATTGGGCGTGCGCCGGAGTTGGAGAGCCGGGGCAGACTGTAAATCTGTTGGCTTATGCCTGAGCTGGTTCGAATCCAGCCACTCCCACCAAAATTAAATCAGCCCCGTTTGGGGCTGGTTTAATTTTGTGCAGGAATACTGAAATGAGAACCAGCGGGTAAAGTCGCAAAGCGACGTGCAGGTTCGACAATGAGTAAACGAAAACAAGAGAAACGAAGTTTGAGTTGTTAGGAATGCCCCGCAGCGTCAGCGAGAGAATCCAGCCACTCCCACCAAAATAATAACACCGGTTTATCCGGTGTTTTTTATTCCTAGGAAATGGCTCTGATTGAGTATATAAAAGTTTTTTTCAAAAATTCAACTTGTAACCCCAAGGAGAAAAAATGAAAAAAATTTTAATATTATTATCCGCTGTTGCTGTTGTTTTCACAATTAACAACGCATTCGCCAGAAATGGTTATCAGGGATGTTGTTCACATCATAGTGGTGTATCACATTGTGACAGCAGTGTTAACAGATTGGTTTGTAATGATGGTACATACAGTCCCAGTTGCAGATGTAATTAAAAAACCGGCAATTGCCGGTTTTTTTATTCTTTTACTTCTACGCTATCTATCAGTTTTTTATCAACAGTATCCAGACTTACAGGTTTAAAATCAGGTGATTGAATAACTTCGTTACTATCGTCTTCGGGCATAACAGTTGTTATATCGGTGTCTGGATTATTTGTTGTTGTATCAATACGGGTGTTTGCACCGTATGTTTTTGAATGATATTTCGATTTCAGATAATCTGGTATCTTTATGTAATCCATAGGGTTAATACCGTCACCTGTTAAATCCATATCACCAACAGCAGAAATCTGTTTTGATTGTATATTATAAAGTGGTGATAAAAAGTCTGTAGGCGCTGGTTTTATTACGCTAACCATACCTGTACCATTTAATTCAACAATTTGCAGAGCGCGTTCATTTTCACCACTTGGACGAAGTCTGAACAATCCGTCCAGTCCGTTATAACCACTGGGATCCAATAAATATGCCGCCTGGGATTTATTTGAATAAATCATACCACGTGCCAGATTTGCTGCATCAAATCCAAATGTATCCAATCTGGATGGCAAGGCACCAGATAACTGTTGATACAATTTTGAAAAATCATCAGACATTGGTGGCAATGATGCAAACTTGGCACCACTCATATTAAAGTCGTTTAACAATTCTGGTGTATCCCACAATGCTGTTCCATAAAATTTTGCATCGCGCGGCGCAACATTGAAATATCGCAAAAATGATACAATTGTTTTTGTATCCGCTGCATTACCCAGGAATAAAACAGAATCATATGGTGCACGACCAAGAGTTTCTGTTTTTGATATTTTTTCTAATTGTGTATTTATAGAATTTTTTTGCGCAGCAGTTAATTTTTCTTTGATTAAAATATCAGATAATATTTCACGTGCTTTTGTATTTGCAGCCGAACGAGCATCATACATAGCAGCATTTTGCGCAGCGCTTTTTATTGAATTTGAATCATCTTCTTTGTAATAAAACAAACCTGCAATTGGTATATCATAAATATTTGCAGCCAAAACTGCACTACCAGCCATAATTTTCCCAGATTCAGTGTTTGGGGCAAAGATAACTGTTTTTTGAACATTATCACGTGTCATTTCTTTTATTATTGCTTCGACGCTTTGTGATGGTATCAGTGCAACTGTCATAACACCGTTTCCATAAGCATTTGCATCTGATGTGAATGATAATACAGGTAAGCTTTGTGGTTTCATACCACGTATCATTTGTGCGTCTTCGGCAAAAATTGGACCAATAATAATGTCGGGATTTGATGATAATGCATTCAAAGCAACACTTTGTTTTTGATTTTTATTTCCTGACAAATCATAAAATGTTACAGATACGTTTTTATCAGGGTGTTGTAGAAAAGCAATCTCGATCGATTGGCTGATGTTTTTACCTAATTCAGAATTAGGTCCAGAAAGAGGAAGTAATACAGATACATTCTTTTTTTCTTCTATTATGCCGGTTGCAGGTGTTTCTTCTTTGCCATAAATATCGTATTCTGGATAATAAAATCCAGTTTGAATATCAGATGGTTTTTGTGCTGGAATTTCACCATATTCAGAATACCATCCACTACGTTGAGTACATCCAACTAGTGTAAAAATCAGCAAAGAAAATCCTAAAAATCTTTTTATAAACATTGAAAAATCCATTTTTTACTGTATCATCATAATACAAAAGGAATTCAAATGCAATCTGGTCTGTATATTGTTGGAACACCAATTGGTAATTTGTCTGATATGTCTCCGCGTGCAATTGAAACATTGCAAAATGTTGATTTGGTGGCATGTGAAGATACCAGGGTTTTTGGGAAATTGGCAGCTCGTTTTAACATAGAAACAAAAAAGGTTTCTTTTCATGAACACAATGAACGCGATGTTGTAAATGAATTGGTTGAAAAGATTCAAAGTGGATTATCAGTTGCACTGGTTTCTGATGCTGGAATGCCTGGTATCAGTGATCCTGGTTTCAGATTGATTCGTGCGGCACGCCATGCAAAAATTTCTGTTTTTATTATACCTGGTCCAACTGCTGTTATTTCTGCGCTGGTGTTAAGTGGATTTCCAACAGATAGATTTACTTTTTGTGGATTTTTTGATGAAAAGAAAGTTCGCGATGATAATAAAATCAGACATACAATAATTTATTACGAAAGTCCAAATCGAATAATGGATACAATTAAAATATTGGCACGCGTTATGCCAGAACGCAGAATAGCAATAGTTCGTGAAATTACAAAAATGTACGAAGAGACTATAATTGGCTATCCGGCAGAATTACTGGACATAGAACATCCCAGGGGTGAAATTGTACTGGTTGTTGAACCGGCCCCGGAACAAAAAATTACAGATGTTGAAATTTCACAAATTGTAAATGATTTGGTTTCAAATTCTACCAAGTCTGCTGCAGGTGAAATAGCTGCTCGCAGTGGTATTTCAAAAAAAGAAGCATATAAAAAGTTATTGGAGAAGAAATGATAAAATTTGTTGGAAGTTTTGAAACTGTTGCGTCTTTGCCGCATACACAGTTCAAAGAATACGCCTTTATCGGACGTAGTAATGTTGGTAAATCTTCGCTGATAAATGCAGTCGCAGGTCATGTAATTGCGCGCACATCAAAAACACCTGGTCGTACCCAATCGTTAAACCTGTTTAATTTTGATGACAGGCTTATGATTGTTGATTTACCAGGATATGGATATGCTACAACTTCCAAGGTTAATATGGAAGCATGGTTATTGCGTTTGGAAGAATATTTGATTACACGTCGTCAATTAACACGTTTGTTTATATTGGTTGATTCGCGAATTGGGGTAAAACCATCAGATTTAGAATTGATGGAATTTTGTGATTGTAATGGAATTTCATATCAGGTTATTTTTACTAAGAAAGATAAAAAAGTACGCGAAAAAGAAAAAGTACAGATTGATTCTAAAAAACATCCAGCGATGGTTGAAGAAATATTAGAAACTTCCGCCGAAAAAAAGATTGGTATAGAAAGATTAAGGGAAATAATTGGTATCAAATAAAAACATTTTTTGTGCCAGTAATCCAGCAAAATTATTGGATGCTTTGTGGTTGATAATTCAACCAGATGTTTCGCGACTTTCAGAAATACTGATTTTTTTACCAAGCAGACGTGCAGTTCGATCAGTTGAAAAAATGATTGCAGAAAAAATGGGCGGTGCGTCAATATTACCAACATTGGTTGCCCTGGGCGAGGGTGCAGATGACTCAGATATTGTTCCAATTAAAAATGATTATATTATTTCAAATAATGAACGTAAAATAATACTAGCAAAATTACTTACTGCCGATCCTAATATAAGAACTTTCTCAGCAGCGCTGCCGATTGCATCAGAACTGGTTCGTATGCAGGATTATTTAGAAAACGAAGGTATTGATACTGCAAATTTTGACTGGATAAATTTAGTTGATGAAAAATATGCCCAGCATTTCCAGCAAAAGGCAAAATTTCTGAATATTCTTACAAATGTTTTACCAACAATGATTGGTGATAAAATCACAGAAACGAAAAAACGTAATGATGATATTCGCAGCTGGAAAAATTTAATAGGAAATAAAAGAAAAATAATTGTTTGTGGTTCCACAGCCAGTGTTCCTGCCAGTTCTGATTTAATGGCTTTTATATCAGAACAGTCGAATGGATATATAATTTTGCCTGGTAAGATATCGGGCAGGGTTCAGGATTTTGAATTAAACACAAACCCATATAATGCAGAATATAAATTTTTACAAAAAATAAACTTATCGCCTTCAGATGTAATAACGATAGATACGGGGCCGTCAAATATAGATTTTTACAATTTCGCATTTGGAAATACGGGTGGTAAAACGTCACTTCGTACAAACGCAAAATTGATTGAATGTTCACGCGAAAGTGTTGAGGCAGATTGTGTAGCAGAAATTGCATCACGTGCAGTTTTGGAAAATAAAACAGTTCTGGTAATAACACCTGATGCAGCCGGAAATCAACGTATAGCTAATTCTTTGGAACGCCGAAATTTGATTGCTGATTTTTCCGGTGGTCGTAGCGGAACAATGACACTTGCTGGGCGTGCGATATTAAATTTATTTGATGATTGGATTGAAAATAGGGACCAAGAATTTGAAAAAATTTACAAAAAAAATAATTATGATTTGATAAAAACAATTATTTCTATTATTGATGATAATATATATAAATTGTCACCAGAATTTCAAATTGATGATGACGAATCTGCGACTGTTTGGGATGCGATATCAGATGTGTCAGATATTTTAAACAGAAATGGAATTGTTTTAGGATTGTCTGATGCACGCAGTATTATTGCAGATGCTTTGTCTGGTGTATCTGTGCGACCACCAATGAATGATTCTGCATCTGTTACTGTTTTGGGTACTATTGAATCCAGAATGCAAACTGCGGATGTGGTTATTTTAACCGGTTTGAACGAAGGTATGTTCCCATCAATTGGATATGAAAATTCTTGGTTACCACGCCATCTGTCTGCAAAAATTGGATTGCCATCGCCAGATAGAAAAGTATCACTTATGGCTTTGGATTTTATGAATTTATCATGTGGTTTAGAAGTTTATTGGTTGCGCAGTAAAACAGCAGGTTCTTCACAAACAACAGCTAGCAGATTTATTTCCAGAACTGATGTTGCACAGCATGGAATTGATACGGATACAGAAATATTGTCCGCAGTACATGAACGCGATAATGTTGCCTATGACCCATTGGATTATTCAAATCCACGTCCACCTGCTGATAAATCTGATGTATATGTAACCGAGTTAGAATTATTAATTCATAATCCGTATGCTTTTTATGCAAAACATATACTGCAATTAAAACCGCGAGATGATTACTGGAAAGAACCAGATGCACGTGATTTTGGAAATTTGGTACATAGTGTTATAGAAAATGCCGCTGGTTGGGATGCCCAAAAAATAATTTCCCAATTGGATAACCGTGCCCGGGAAATTTTACCACATGGCAGTATTATATTCCATTTTTGGCACAAAAGATTTATAGAAATAGCACCTGCAATTGAAAAAATGTTAAATAACACAAATGATGCATATGTTGAAATAAAGGGAAGTACAATAATTGCTGGACGTCGTGTAAATGCACGTGCAGATAGAATATGGGATGGCGGTGTTTTGGATATTAAAACAGGAACTGTACCAAACAAAAAACAGTTAATGGATGGAAATATGCCACAACTACCACTGGAAGCATTCATAATGCAAAATAATGGATTTCCAATCAAAACATCAATAAAAAGTCAAACACCAGTGCTGCAATTTTTACAGTTAAAAAACAATAATGTTAAACTGATTGAATATTCAAGCAGTGATGCAGATAAAATGATTCAGGCATCAGTGCAAAAAATATCCCAATTGTTTGGTCGATATTCCAGGGATTTTGAAGAATACGAATATTATGAAACATCAGATCCAAAATATAAAGCCTATGACGATTTGGTACGCGTTGACGATTAAATTTCCAAAACCAATCCACAATGATCTGTTGGTTTATCGGCCATACGTGGAGACATATCAACATTGACCGATTTTATTTG
>Ga0116157_10005453_pt1 | contig 11710 bp, 9 predicted proteins | sample AD_UKC048_MetaG_FD_89882 | JGI IMG/M metagenome (GOLD analysis project Ga0116157, IMG submission 89882) | Active sludge microbial communities of municipal wastewater-treating anaerobic digesters from USA - AD_UKC048_MetaG | ecosystem: Engineered > Bioreactor > Anaerobic > Digestate | place: USA... | reverse complement strand
TGACGCCCTGGAGATTTCCGAACAGACGGAAATTTGAGATGAATGTTCAGCGGGATTGATGTGTTATTTTGTGCTTGGCGAATGTCCGCTTTTGAAGCAAAGATATTCGTCCGAGCTGACTTTACGAAGGACCGCTTTGGGCACAGAGTGCCCACTCACATAGTTATAGTCAAAATTTCATCTGAAGATTTTTAGTTTAGACAACCACAGCCAAGAGCGGACGTTTGATCATTAGAGTAATTCATGCTTTTTATATTTAATGGGGACTTTTCGATTAATAAGCCGTAAAAATTTTTTATAAGTCCAGCCTGTAACGTACCTATTTTTTGAATGGTCATAAAACTCTATTTCAACCCATTTCGAACGTTTTGAAATAAACCTCACCTTATAGTTGGAAGAAATAAAGCCAATTTTTCCCAATTTGCTATAAGGCCCTTCTCGGAAAGCTACATTTTGTTTTGTTACATAGAGCCTCGATCCTTCGGGCCATTTATCTATATTTCTCAGCGATTGAACTCCAGCTCCATACCAGCAATTTTCGGAATTTATACTTTCAAAATCATGCATCCATGGAGCATTTTCACAAAGACTTGGATTAGATTTACGCTGCCTGATTGGGCAAATATTAAGGTAAGGGCATTCTTTTTTAGTTGAATTTTTCTTAAGATCAATTGTATTGACAAGCTTTCCTTGGCTAGTTAGATGAAGTTGAGTGAAGTGTATTGCACACTGGAGAATTGATAACGCCTCCAACGAAGAGTCGTCTATACTTTGATGATCGACCCCCATGCCAATCCAATAGCCATCATATCCTCCATTGTGTGTTTTTTGAACGACACAACGAGGAGCAAGATCCTCTTCAGCAGCTATCTGAAAAAAATTTTCGGGGAGCAAATCATTTCGTAAAAAAACATCCTCATAAAACATGTTTGATTGACGTTTTTTAATTGCAGGCCTAACGATGTCATCTAATACTTTTAGGCCCTTAGCTAATAAGGTATTTTTAAAGACCTTATCAATAAGAAGGGAGACAACGTTTTGATAAGCGACTGCGTTTTCATCAAAGTCAGAATATGTACTTTTGATGAGCTCGTTAAAAACACTACTATCATGCTCTAATGCCATCATTGCTGCATATAAGCCCCAGGAAGGGATTTTATTTTGTAAGGCAAGCGTACCAACTTGAATCAACTCGTAAGTTGAACACTTTCGGCCAACAAAATACTCAACTACCTTCCTATACAAGAGATAGGGATAAACCGATACATGTTGATCCAAACTATACTCAGGTTCTCCTAACTTCTTTCGCAATTCTCTTTCGATTTCATAGGCCACTCCTTCAGTAATAACTGAATAGCCAAAATTTAGAGCACTAATTTTTTCTTCACGTCCCGCCAAAGTAAAAGATATATCTACGCCTAAGATGTGTAATGGATCTGTCGGATCACTAGTGGCTTCAGTACGTTTACTAAATCTACATTCTATATTATCAATATGTCCTGATTTTTTTAATTCTACAACACTCCCCAAAATAGCTGGCAAGTCATTTTCATATTCCGAAAATAATACAGGATCACCGCCATATGAATTACTTGAGGCGCTTACAAAATGACCATTTCTATCTGCTCCCGCGTTGAAGACCCGAAGCCCTATCAACCTATTTTTAAGTAATTGCAATCCAGAGGTAGTGGATATATTGTGTAAATAGTGGATATATTCATGAACATGAAGGCTCAATGCCGCACGAGACAATGCCTTTTCTCCTTCAGTTAAATAGAACTGCAAGTCTCCCTCTACACCAAAGAAGGAAAATAATGTATTTGTTCTGTATGCAGCCATTTGACTGCTATTGAAAAGTTCATGCTGATCCATTGAGGGATTCTCCTTTTTTAAAGCTTCTGTATTGGAGCTAGTATTGTCTTTTACTTCAAGACCAAGCATTCACTATCTTAAACCCTGGTCAGTTTAAAAATTTAAAGTGTGAGTTCCCTTCTTATAAAACGGACCGACACAAAGCTTTGTGCCTTCAAGTTCATCTGCAATCATAGAGGTCGTGTATATAAGCTGGAAGTCACTTTCAATTTCTGCTGTTTTAGCAATCATTTGTAATTGAAAGTTCTGACTGCGTGCTGTTTGCATTCCTTTATCTTCGATATCGTCCATCAGCAACAGATTCGGTAGCCGTGCCGAAATATCGTCAGCTGCATGAGCAAATATTGAAAACCGGATACTATTTTTTAATACTACCATCGAACTGGCGGAAAATTTTGATCTACCGTTCACGTACACTTTATCTCTAGCAAAATCGAAAGTTACCTCTTCGGGATCTTTGAAACTCTCTTCATATCCACCATCCAATTTAAGCAATTCTTTGGACTTCGCCTCTATTGATCCATACGTCTCGGTATAGCGGTTCTCTTGGAGTGCAGCAATCTCTTCCAATGCAACTTGTATATTGGAAATAGCTTGAATCGCATCTAGCTTTTTAGCTTTTAGAGAGTCGACTTTAACAATTTGAGATCGCCTTTCTTCGAGAGACAAAACCTGACTGCGACAAAATCCTAGCTCTGTAGCTATATCCAACAGTACTGCTTCTTTTTCATCGTGTGAGGTATTAATTTCCTGCATTTCAGCCTTGGCAGCCTCTAATTGCTGACGTAATTTCGGAATGTTCTCCTCAATCTTCGTTATATCAGACTCAAAGGTCTTGATAATACTTTTGCTTTCATTGATTTGAAAATTAAGCTCAGTCAAAAGTTGAGAGTATGCAAAATTTTTATCGCTGTCCGAATGTGGCGTCTTACATAGCGCACAGTTTGAATCGACATGGTTAGATATTGGGCTTAAACATGAGGGGCAATATTCGAAGCAGATTTGACCTAATGCACTATACGTAGTCTGAGATTCCACTAACGCCGACTTTCGTCGCTCCAACGAATTTAGAAAGCTTGAAGTTTCGTTTGTTTCTATTTGTAATTCTCTTAGCTCCGCTCCTAGTGCAGAGATATGATTCGAGGTGTTATTTATCGTATGAAAAAGCTGGTGAATTCGAGCAACTATATGCTGTGACAAATCATTAGGTAAGGAGAGCTTAACTTCTTCCCTTCGATGTTCTAATGTTGAAATTGTCTTTGTTACTTCCGCAATGTCATTATTGAGAGTCTCTTCATTGATGAGACTTTCATCATGGCCAAACATTTTGTATATCGCGTTAAGTTCAGCATTAACAACTTCAAAATCTTTATTCGCTTGAATGAGATCTTGTCTTAAATTAAAAGCTTCCAGAGCGTCGATGCCCAAAAGGTATTCACCAATAGCTCTTCGAATTGTGACGTTGTCATATTTTTGATCCTCCTTGAGGAGTTTCGTTGTCGATGAAAGCTGATCAACATAAATCAAGCGCAGAATTTGATGCATTGTCAGATTCTTGTCATCATCTGTCTTATGGCGTGGCAGACTCAATAATTCAAAAATATGTTGCGAGTAGCTATGCGTGTCGCTGTTTCTTCGCATAGGATATTTTTGCCAGCCATCTACCGAAGTTAATGCTTTATCCATTACCCCGTCAAAAAATTGCATTTTTTCTTGACCGGTGTTTGTAATGGTGCGCTTTAAAGTTATTTGGTGCCCGTTCACGGATACCTGGGTTGCTACCCAATCACAACGCTCTTGAGCTTCAGTCCAATCGGCCGACTCTGAGCCCAACCCATAATTGAGTAAATCCATTACGGTTGATTTACCAGTCCCATTTTCACCACGGATTATATTTACACCCAAGTGAAATATTTGGTCATAGACGAACTTTCCGCCACAGTAAACGGCAAATCGATCAATAAACAGAGTGTATTTACTCATGATTCCTCCATATCATATCGATATTCCATAAGGCCAGTTCGCGCCTTCAAGCCATTTCTACCTTTAAAGTTAATTTTTGGAAACCCATCAACAATAACTCCAAACCATTCATCGTTGAGAAGGCCCGCATTTTGTAATGCAGAAACAAGATTGTCTGGCAATGCCTTTTGATTCAGTCGAAGAATACCCTCATCAAATTTACCTTTGTCAAGAATGCCTTTTGCTGTCAGATTTTGAATTGCTACAGATTGCAATAATTCCAGCTCGTTAAATATTCGTTTGATATTTTTAAGTGATTCAAACGGTTCCGTAATATCTGAAAATATTTTTTTATGTCGAGATATAGCTAAGGGCATTGGAGATATCTTTTTCAAAAGATGTGGAAACAATGTATAGAAATCTATGAGGCGGAATAAATCCACTTGCAACTCCTTTTGTTCTGCTCGATTTAAAATTAGCAACAATCTATATACGGCGTGATTTACGTCTTGCGCTGGGTGATATATTAGCATGATCACTTCCACTCTAAATGACACTTTCCGGTAAGAAAATACAGCATGCCGCTCACCAGTTCGGAAGTGACAAGTGCGTCGTAGCGAACTATCGCTTTATGAACTGGTTCAATGAGCTCGCTAAATATGGCCGAGTCCACTGAGACATTGGAGGCATCTATATCAATAAGGGGTTTAATCTTTGAGTCCCATATTGTTCTTATCATTGCTAGAACCTGAACATAAACATATTGTTCTGCCAGCGCCATTTGATCTTTAGCCACACGACGTTCAAAACGGTTTTTATACAGTTTAGCTTTCTCTTTAAGATCTTGGCGATTACCTTTTTCCAACTTCATTTCGAGTCCAATAACACTTCTGTGGGGATTCTCTGTTATGAAGTCAGCTAGCTCCTCGATAATGTTTACTACATTGGTATCTTCACTCAACGTCTTTTTAATCTCCATAATCGCTTGTTCAAGCGATGTAAGCGTTTGGAAATTGTTATCACCTTTGTGCGTTGATCCTTTGTATTCTACGGTAGCTTGATGAGGCAAATTAGAAATTGTTGTCGCCGGTGTGGGTAGATTTTTCATAGCTGACATTTATTCTCTTATTATCATTGCTAGGTGATGAGGAAGGCTGCGGTGGTTGTTGCGCTGGCCTCGTAATCGCGGTTATTAATGCAATAAAAAGCATGCAAGTCAGAGCTATGATCATATAGAAAACCTTTTCAGAACCAAGCAGTTCCAAGATTTTTGGTTCGAAAAGATGCGTCATCAGCAGAGTAAATAGCAGCCCTACCAATCCGACCGAGCCTGTGATTTTTATGATTTTTTCCCATCCTTTTAGCATAAACACCTCTAATTGTGACTATTTTGAAAGTTACTCATTTTTACGTTTTTCTTCTTGCTACCATTCAGATCATGAAGAATGTACCTCTACCAAAGCGTAGTAATAGCATTTTCAAATGTCTACGTTGGGCACATTTCAGCTTATTACGCAGGAAGGCATTCAATGTCAATTACATCGCATTACAGCGCAAGGTAAGCCTCCAAAAATCTGACCAATCCAATATTATTCTGTCATTCAATCAGACATCAAACCTCGATCCCACCACCTTCAACCATTCCTTACACTCTAAATAATTCGGCACGTACCTTTCTACTGACTTCCAAAACGCTGGTGAGTGGTCGTGGTGTTTTAGGTGACAAAGTTCGTGGATGACTACGTAGTCCACTATGCGGTGGGGGGCTAGGATTACTTTCCAATGGAATTGGAGTTCGCCTTTGGCGGTGCAGCTGCCCCAGCGGGATTTGAAGTTTCTGATGCTGACGCTTCTGGGGTGTACGCCGATGACTTTGGCGTAGCGGTCTACTTTTTCGTTGAAACGAATTAAAGCTTGGTGGTGATACCACTGAATTAGTGCAGTACGAATAAATTCAGGATTTTTATTTTGCTTAGGTACGCTGACCACCAAGCGGCCTTGCTTTAGTTTTACGGGTGCGAAGGGGCCAGTTTCGATTTTTAGGCGATAGTTGCGGCCAAGGTAGGGGAAGGCTTCGCCGCTGATAAATTCTTTGCTGCTGACCGGCATGGCTTGCTGGTGTAGATACAGTTTTTCTTTGATCCAGCAATTTTTTTCGGTGAGGATTTTTTTAATGCGGGCCTGTGGTAACTCTACCGGCACCACAATAGAAACTGTGCCGTCATCCACTTGCAGGCGTGCGGTTTTAGTTCGTGGCCTGCGAATAACTTCTGCCACGTAGCCGCGCTGCTCTATGTATTCATGTGTTGTCGCTATGGCATTCACTTGAATTTCACCTTGGCTAAATCCATGAACCTGTCCATCACTACGCGGCGTAGTTCTTCATCGTCAAAACTAGAATCCACTATCGTGCGCTTAATTTCTTTCTTCACTCGCTTTACTTCATCGGGCTTTTTGAAGAAGTCTACGATGTTGGTGGCTTCGTCCATCATAAGAACCAGCGCTTTGGTGACTTGAATAATTTCGTCATGCTTCGTTTCATCTAGCGATTCATTGCCGGTAATGCGCGTAACTTCTGCCACCAAAATATTGTGGAAGGCGAACTCTGTGGTATCTAACCCTAAATTATCCGCCGCTTTGGTGTGGTCGGTTTCGATGTTATCGCGGAACTCCAATAACATTTGCACCAACTGTTCCCAGTGTTCGGTTTTCTTTAACAGGATTTCATTCAGTTTGGCGCTGAGGGATTTGTAGTATTCCTCATCTTCTGCCAAGTTGATGTCGATGTGGTGCTTAATGGCGCTTTCGATTTCTGAGGCTTTGGCTTCGTCTGATTTATGTTCTTGTAGCTTTTGCTTGTAATCCACCGCCAATAGATCAATGGGCGGGATTTTGGGGTCTACGCCGGTTGCGCGAATATGTTCTTCAATCAGTTGACGAACTTTTTCACCTACACCCGCTAAATCTAATTGCGAATCGCGGTATAAGTTACGTGCACCTAAATTAATTTTGCCGAGTGCTTTTAAATCGCCCAAGAAAGGTTTGGCGCTTTCATCGGGCATGATGATGTCCATTTGCTTGGCGAATTTTTTAAAATCAATTTCAAACTGCTGGCGCTTGTCTTCGTCCTTTAATTTTAAAATGCAGGCGTCAAGGTCGTGAATGTCGGCACCTTTAAAATGCCCCATTACACGGGTGTGCATAGCTTTTAGTTTTGGGATCTCATCTTTCAAATCTTGCAGTGCACCGGCAACATCTTCTTTGCTGAACATATCTAGCGCTTCGGTGAGGTAATCACTTAGGCCAAAGTAGTCCACAATAAAACCGCGTTGTTTGCCGCTGGCGGTGCGGTTCACGCGGGCGATGGCTTGTAGCAATGTGTGCTCTTTGAGTTTGCGATCTAAATACATCACTTGGCAAATGGGCGCATCAAAGCCGGTGAGCAGCATATCTTTCACAACAATAATGGAAAGGCCGCTATCACTTAGTGGCTTTTTGTAGTTGTCGATATTTTGCTTTTGTAACAGCGGATCTGTGTAGGGTGCGTAGAAGGCTTCATCATTGTGCTTGCCGGAAATAATAACGGCGCTTTCTGGGCCTTCTAATTCATCCAGCGTTTGCTTGTAAACAACAGCGGCGCGGCGTGATGAGGTCACGATCATGGCTTTAAAGCCATTGGGCTGAATGTGTTCGCGGTAATGCTTGAGCAAATCTATACACACCCAACGGATGCGCTGCGGTGCTTCTAATACGGCTTGCTCGGTGCCGTATTTTTTCTTAATGGCGGCTTTGTCTTCTGGTGTGCGGTCTGCAAAATATTCGTCGAATAAAGTATCGAGTGAATCGCCTGTAACTTTGGTTTTGGCTTCGCGGCCTTCGTAGAGTATTTGGCAGGTTGCGCCATCGGCTACGGCTTCTTCAATGGTGTAGGTATCTATGTAGCTGCCGAATTCGTGGCTGGTTTTTTGGGAGCTAATGAGCGGTGTGCCGGTGAAGGCGATTTTTGGGGCATTGGGTAAGCCGCTGTTAATGGCTACGCCGAGTGCGCCGTATTGGGTGCGGTGGGCTTCATCGGCTAATACGATAATACGTTCAGAAGTGTTGAGCACAGGGAATTCAAATTTGCCTTCGCTTTCTTGAAATTTTTGCACTGTAGCAGTCACTAAATCTGCACTGTCTTTGGCGAGCAACTCTTTTAATTTTGCGACTGAAGTAGCTGGGTAAACTGTTTCACCTTGAGCGCGCTCAAATTGTGCGGTGAGCTGTTGGTCTAATTGCGTGCGATCGGTAATGAATACCAATTTGTAATCGCGCAGTTGCGGGTCGCGGCGAAGTTTTACCGCGAGCATCACCATAGTGAGGGATTTACCTGAACCTTGGGTGTGCCAAATTATGCCGCCTTTGTCTTTTTTGGTGGCACCTGTTTTTAAGCGCTCTATGGTTTTATGCACGGCGCGGAATTGTTGATAACGCGGGATTTTTTTAATCACCTTGCCATCAATCGCTTCAAACAAAGTGAAGTTTTGGATTACATCTAAAAAATTGGCGTGGCTAAATAACCCGGCCAGCAAGACTTCTTGGGAATTGGCGAAGCTTTGGGTATCAAAGGGGTAAGCGTCTTTCCATTCTAAGTAGTGTTCAACCTTGGAGCTTATGGTGCCTACGGCGGCTTTGTCGCGGTGGGTGCTGACCATAAGTTGGTTGTACCAGAATAGTTTTTCCGCGCCTTCATCTTCATGGGGCGTACGGCGGTTGGCATAGCGGCGCAATTGGGTGATGCCGCTTTCCATTGGGTTAGTAATATAAGGCGATTTGGCTTCAATAATGGCGAGCGGTAAACCGTTCACGAAGCATAAAATATCGGGGATGATATTTTCGTTAATGCCTTCAATCTTGAATTGATTTACACACAAAAATTCGTTGTTGGCGATATTGTCAAAATCAATAATTTTTACGGTTTGGCCTTTGCGGCCTTTACCTAAATCCTGCTCGACGGATTGGTAATTTACCAAGGTATGCCACAGGTTTTGATTCGCTTCCATTAACGTCGCGGCTGCTGGGTGCGTAACATCGCGCATCACTTTGCGCAGGTTCTCGTCGCTTATCCACGGGTTAATTCGCAGAATCGCCGCACGCAAACGCTTTTCTAACACCACCTCACGAAAATATTCTCGCTCGCCATCGGTTGCAGGCAAAAATGCTAAGCCAGAAATATATTGCCAGCCGAGTTTTTGCAATTGCTCCAGTGCAGGCAGCTCGACTTTATCGTATTCGTCGTTCGTCATAATCAATTCACTTTGACACGGACTTTGCCGGTGAGGAGATCTTGCATTAGGGCTTTTTTCTTGGCAATCAACTTTGCCTCTTTTAACTCTTTGGTTTCGATGGATTGTTCAATGCCAGTTAAAACATCGGAAATTAATTTTTGTTCAGCTATGGGTGGAACTTTAATTAAAATCTCACCGCAATCTGGTACTCGCATGTGAGCAACTGTACTACCACCACTAAAATCTTGAATTTGCTTCTGACAGTATTCACTTTGCATCGAGTACAACAAAAAAACATTAGCTTAAGCCGTTCAGCCCATGTCATGTTTTGATGACAATCAATCAACGCAGGTTCATCGGCCTTCACACCCTGCTTTAGGGTGTTGCCCTTACCCCGTTTAGCGGGAGTAACATAGATACGCTGCTTGCTATTTGGAGCCAGTACACCATGGTACCGCGTCAAATTTGCACGTGGCCTCGGCACCAAGGCTGCCAATTTAGCCATGAAATCTAACGGCTCGAAGATAACGTGCGTCGTGCCATCCCTGTAGGGCGTCTTTAGCTGATACCTGACCTTGCCCTGCGAAGTCAGCGCCAGTCGCTTTTCTGATACCGCAGGGCGGGAAATATAGCGGCACAAGCGCTCCAGTTTTCTTCGCTCTCGGGTTTTTGTAGCCACTCCTGCATGGAGGGAGAAACCGGCAATTTTACCCACCTGGTTAGTGCCAAAATCATCATCTTCCCAGGATGGGATTGTCTGTAGTGTGAATACCTTGCGGCCTTGTTGTGGGCCCACTGCAATTCGATAGGTGATGGAGTGCTCCTGAAGCTGATTCATCGCATCGTCATCTTGTAAATCTAGCGCCAGATAACTGCTTTCATCATCGCGCACCAACAATCCCTGGCGCTCTAAATGGCCTACAACACGCTGGCTAATGGCAGCGACTAACGTATTAAGTTCGCTGGCTGTAGGTGCATCTACTCGGTGAAATCTCAATTGGCCGTTGTGTTTTTCTTGGTAGGCACCGTCAATGAAGAGCATATGAAAATGAACATTAAGATTTAGCGCGGAACCAAAACGCTGTATCAGAGTAACGGCGCCTGTTTGTGCTTGTGTGGCTTTAACCCCCGCTTTTTTGATCAAGTGCGTTGAAATGACTCGGTTAACAATGCCCAGCACCTTACTCAATACCTGTGGGTTATTGGCTAGTAAAAACCGGAGGGGGTACGGAAAGCTGAGAACCCATTGACGGATAGGTTTGTGCGGTAAGACGTCATCGACTAACAGCGCTGCTGTTTCTGCCATTCGCCTGGCTCCACAGCTGGGGCAAAAACCTCGGCGTTTACAGCTAAACGCTACCAGGTGTTCAAGGTGGCAATCTTCACAGCGGACCCGCAGGAATCCATTTTCGAGCCTGCCACATTCAAGGTATTCATCAAATTCTCGTACGACATGGTGAGGTAAAAAATGCTCTCTCTCACTGATAAGCAACTGAAAATCGGGCCAATAGCGCTCGATGAGTTGATAAAGCAGTGTTTGCTCTGGTCGGTGTCTGGCATAGCTAAACACATCACCGCCAGACATCCTGTCCGGCCTTGGTTGGGTCATACAACGCGTCCTTGCGTTATTTCATGGCGATGAGTGTATCAGCCAAAAGAATCCATTGAAAATACTGACTTGCATCCTCATAGGAGAGGGCACCTGTTTACTTTCAGCACCCCCTGAAGTGAACACGTTGTTAAAGATCAGCCACCTACGATATGCAGGTTTCGTTATAGCCTTAGGCCGCGAGATTAATGGCACCTACTTTTTCTAAGGCAATATTCCAGGGTAGCAATGCTTCTCAGTCTTCAATCGTTTGGCATTGAAGAATCGATTCGCTTGTGTCTGCAGGATAATTTCTTTAGTTGTTGCAACCTAAAATTTATACCGATTGGCTCAATGGGTAGAGTGAGCTGCTGTCTTTAGGTTAAACTCATGGGGCATTGGCAAGGTGATAGCCTTGTTGCGTACGTTGCTGAGCAGATAGGTCATGTAGGTGATTGGATTCACTTTGTTGAGCTTGCAGCTTTCAATCAAGCTGTAATAAAGAGCGGCAGCTTTACCGCCACGCTCAGAACCTACAAATAAATAATTTTTTCTACCCAAAGCCACCGGCCGCATGCAGCGTTCGGCAAAATTATTATCCGCTTCAAGAAATCCTTGCTCGGTATAGCGACATAACGCATCCCAATTTTTGAGTGTGTAACCTATGGCATTGCCCAAAGCACTTTTGGGTAGTACACCATTGACCTCAACATCGAGCCAGGATTTAAATTGCGCGAGAACCTTGCGCGATTGATCTTGACGCAATGCTCTCTTTTCATCGTTTTTAAGCCGTCTGATTTGGCTCTCAATGGCGTAAAGTTTTTTAATATAAGCGATGGCGGTATGCGCTCGTCCTGGCGTTTTCATCAGCGCCGTGACTTCAACGAACTTACGGCGTGTGTGAGCCCAGCAGGCAATCTCAAACACTTTTTTGCTGCGAAATAAAACGTCATAACCCGGAAAAGCATCCGCTTGCAGATAGCCTGCATAACCCGCAAGAAACCCCATGGGCGCAGCCTGA
>Ga0116157_10005452_pt1 | contig 11710 bp, 7 predicted proteins | sample AD_UKC048_MetaG_FD_89882 | JGI IMG/M metagenome (GOLD analysis project Ga0116157, IMG submission 89882) | Active sludge microbial communities of municipal wastewater-treating anaerobic digesters from USA - AD_UKC048_MetaG | ecosystem: Engineered > Bioreactor > Anaerobic > Digestate | place: USA... | reverse complement strand
ATTTCGATCAATGCTTCCCGCTCTTCAATGGTAAGAGTTACTTTATATGTATTCATTGCCGTTTTTTTGGCTAAGATACAATATATTCTAATTGCGTCAAATTATTTGTGACATGACACTAGATTATCAGCAGCTTTGCCTCTGTTGGCACCAAGTGCTCAAACAACCACCCGCTGGTATTCAAGGCGGTGCGCCAAACGTGTTTGGCGCTTATAAAGGCGCTGCGAAGCAGCACCACTCTGATTTGCACCGGCTTTTAAGCTGACCAGGGGCAAAAACCCTGCAAAACTGCCCATGGTGGGGGTGTTTTAGGGCGCACCAGGGGCAAAAATACGGCAAAAGTGCCCGTGGTGGGGGTGTTTTAGGGTCCACCAGGGGCAAAAACCCGGCAAAAGTGCCTGTGGTGGGGGTGTTTTAGGGTCCACCAGGGGCAAAAACCCGGCAAAAGTGCCTGTGGTGGGGTGCGGAGGTGGAACCTCAGTGCGCCAAAATTGCAATCATATTATTAGTTGCCTGTTATTCAGAATTATGCAAATTACACAGAAACTTTGGCGCACTGAGGTCCCACCTGTTTGCGTTTTTTCCTATATTTAAGGGAAATATTAATATAGGTTCTTCTGATGAGTAAAGAGTTTGATGTGCTGATAATTGGTGGGGGACCTGCAGGAGCTATGACGGGGATTGAGCTTAGGAAGAAAGGTTACAGTACCTGTATTATTGACAAGGAGACTTTTCCGCGTCCCAAGCTGTGCGCAGGGCTTTTGACACAAAAATCCATTGACCTACTGGCCATGCATTGCCCAGGGCTAAAATCATCGGAATTTGTAACGGAGCAGGCGCAAACCGTAGATTTCTACTTTAATGGCAAAATAGTGAACAGGTTTGCCACACAGGTAAACTATTACTTTACAGATCGAACCATTTTTGATAATCTGCTTATCCAATATTATTTGAAACTAGGCGGCAAACTACTGCAGCAAGTGGCACTCAAAACGGCAGATATTGATTTAAAAAAGAACACCGTGACAGCAGGGGTGGATAGAATTTGTTATAAGTACCTGGTGGGTGCCGACGGCTGCAATGGAGTGGTCTGCCGCACAAAAAAGATCAAGAGACACGATTTCTTATGTCTGGAGCGGACTTTGCCAAGGGATCCGCTAAAAGAGAAAGAATTCAGGATATATTTTGGGTTGGCTAAAATGGGGTACGGGTGGTTTTTCCCTAAGAAAGAGCATTATTGTGTGGGGATGAGCGCAGAAGAGCCGGGTCCAAAGATCCTAGACAAGAGCAGGCATTTTTTCAGGGAAGTGCTTAGCCGGCAGGGTGCAGGGGCTGGAGAATTCAGCCGGCAGGGTGCAGGGGCTGGAGAATTCAGCCGGCAGGCTGAAGGGGGTGCAGGGGCTGAAGGTGCAGCGCTGAAAGGTGCGCTGCTTCCGTCGGGGCGCAGGGTGAATATGGGCAAGCTTCCCAAAAATGCGCTGCTGGTGGGCGATGCGGCGGGTTTTGTCGATCCGGTGACCGGGGAAGGAATCTACTATGCTATGCGGTCCGGGGTTCTGGCGGCCGGTGCGATAAACGCCTCGGCAAAAAGAAAGAAAAGGAACGTCCTGGGGAGCTACTACAAGAGCACGCGGCCCCTGCGCCAAAACATCAGAGCGGCGCTTTTCTGGAAAAGGATCCTGTACTTTCCGCCCGTCTTGAAGGTGTTTATGAAGCAACTGGAAACACACACGGGTTTTGCACGGTTCTATCTGGAACGGGTTATTGCCACCGGGGAAGTCAGCTACCGGAATTTTGTGCCGTTTTATTTCGGCCGGGTGCGCAGGAAAAGTGCAAAACACTCCCAATAAATGACTATACTTGAAAATATTAACCTTAAAATCAATAGTATGGCAACAAAGAAAAAAGTCACCAGGGTGGGTGGGGACGAAGTAACGCCCCAACCCGGCCAGGAACCAAAACCGTTCGTGCCAACGCCAGAAAGCAAGTCCAAAGCAACCAGACTGCGCGTTTTTGCAGGGATATTATGGGTTCTTGCCATTGCCGCCCAGGTAGTGGCCATATCCATGCTCTTCAAGCAACCCATCAACATGACCTGGATCATCATCCTGATTGGGATTGACCTGGCGCTGGCCATCGTGGGCTCACTGCTGTGGAAGAAATCGAACCGGTTTGACCCCGCATCGGAGAAAAACAAATTCCTGTTTTTCATGCAAAGCCAGCTGGGAGACACATCTGCAAAAGGCAAAAAAACAAGCACTAAAGACGTGGGTGACCTGGTAGGGAAACTGGGCGGCTTGCTGGGTAAAAAGTAATAAGCCGGGTCAACTTCTATTTCACCATGTCCTTAAAGGCCAATCCAAAGATCAGGTAAGCGGTATTCCCGCCAATGGTCCCTTCATTTTGTCCCCAAAGGAAGGGCCAGTCATCGTAGTTCTCGAAATGGTCGGGCTGTCTGAACAGTATGCCGGGAGCCACATTGCCTGGAATAAAGGAAAAATCGGCCCTGTTGTTACCGTAAAAGACCGCTTTGGGACGTGTGGCTCCCACGGTGGCCACCAGGGAATAATTGTGATAGGGATGGCAGCCAAACAGGTAGTTGGTGGCCTTGAAGGCATGACTGGCGTCAATGATGTCGGGATAGTAACGGTTGGCAAAACAGAGGGTGGTCCCGTAACTCACCACGCTGCCGCCACCTGCCCAGTTGCCAAGGCCTATTGGAACTCCGTAGGGATTGTCCTTTTCAAGCTGGTCAATGTACTCTTTATACTTTATGACATACGGGCGGAGCTTTTCTTTGTAAGCGGCATCCAGGTGGGGTATGGCGTGCAGTGCCGTCAGAATGGTGTTACTTACATTGCGGTCCAATGCCGGCCATAGCTGTTCCCGGAACTTATCCAGGTAGGACTGTTCTCCCGTAGAGATGTAGAGCTGCAGATTGGTCGCATAATTTCCGGAACCGAACCCCCGGCCGAAGCGTCCCTGCGGCATGGCGGCCATCATCTCCGTCGCTTCTTCCAGCAGCCTTTTGGACTGTTGCAATGCCCTCTCCGCAAGATCGTCGTTGTATCCCTTCAGGGCGCGGCTGGCCAAAGCAAACATGGTGGCCGCCGATTGGTCAAGGAAGGGACTGCGGCTGGTGAAAGCCCACATGTCATCCTTAACGCCGCTTGAGCGTCCGTCCGACGCAATCTCATACGGGCCCAGATCCGGATTGTAGGGCAGACCGTCCGTGATGGAGGCCGCGTCGCCCAGGTGGTGGTAATTATCAAGCACGGAATTGGAAAGCGTCTGGGCCATATGGCCAAGGATCTCGGCCTGGGCTACCAGCTGCATGGTTCCATGCTCTATGAACTGCAACATGTCGGGTGTCCCGTCCGGGCGGTGCAGGTCTACGTAACGCTGCCCTTGATCTACAAACGTCTGATCCCGCAACGGCCGGAAATACTCCCAGGCCTGGACCAGGTTCTGCACCACGCTGATGTTCGATCCCGTCTCAATATCGAAATCCCCGGCGTCAAAGAAACCACCCACGTTCAATCCCGGGATCAATTCCAGGGCTTGATACGGTGTGTCTGTAGTTGGTCCCTGCCGGTGCAGGTCAAAGTGATCCGTGTTGGGAGGTGCCTGCAGATAACCCTCTTTGAAAGGTTCGCCGTGCCACACCCTGTACGCCTCGTTCACGTACATATGATTCATATGTATGGGAATCCAGATATCGCTGGTAGCATGGGTGATCATATCATACACGTTCCGTTCTATGATGAAATTGTTAGTCTTGCAGTCCCCGTAGCGTATGAAGTAAATCCCGGGTTTGCTCACCGGGGAGAAATCGAATTTTACATAATGGTACTTGTAATAATCGCCCCAGGGTTCGATATTGCCACGGAATACTTCTTTTTCATTCCCGTCGCTGTTAATTTCATAAATGGAGGCCGTTTCTAGCGGCTTGTCGTTTTTATCCAGTTCAATGACAGATACTTTAGGCTGGTCGGGCAGGTAGCCAACCTGGGATAACCCGATATTGGGGTCCCTTATCCAGCCCTCGATGGCATTCGGTTCCACGGTCCACGTGAGCACCTTGCCCGTTTTTCCTGCAGGCAGCAGGCTGCGCACCACATACCATCCGTTCTGAGCCAGCACCCGCCCGTCAAAAAGCATCAAAGGGGCATCGGCCGAAGTGATCTTTATCATCCTTTCAGGCGCATCGGGGGCAAGTAGCATGGTATGCCCCTTTTCCAGCGGTAGCGGGTCTATGAACCTGCCCGTCCCCCTGTCGTCTGATGTTACGTATCCCTTGTATTGTTTGGGTTTTTCGGTATTCGGCAGGGTTGTGGTGTTCCCTACCACGTAGCGCGGGAACCGGTTGGGACGCCCATCCATCAGGTAAGCCTTTCCCCAGTATTGAGACGGCAGGAATTCCAGGTTGAATCCCGCCTTTCCTTCCAGCGCAGCGGGCAGGGGCTTGTCCAGGTAAACCGAAATTTCCACTCCTTTTCCTTTTGCCGAGACCAACACGCGCGATTCAAAACCGTAATCTTCGTATCGCAATATGGATTTAATGGATTGTTCTGCATGGTTTACTTTGCGTGAGGGGATGGCCGGCACCAGGTCCCATTGCTCGGGCGTGTTGGAGAGCCTGACGGCACCACCCTGTGCGGTTCTTACCCCATGGTGGATGATCTCTATACCGGCGGTTTTTTCGTCGTTAAACCCTCCGGTAAATAGATTGCTGTAAACCAGTATATTAACACCCCTGGTCTGGAAATATTCCAGGTCGTTCAGTTCCAGGTTCTGGCCGCTGGCTTGATGGAATGTCGCACATGACAGTACCAGGAGAGATAGAATAGCTGTTCGTTTCATCAGAATCGATAAAAATGTTAATGTGTTTTAGATTGCATTTATTGTCAAAGGTTTAAATTAATCTAACTTTACATTCCATAGGCCAGATTTTCCTTTGTAATTTACCTAAATACGATAATCATGGATCAAATTCTATCTTCCTGCGGCCTGCTGTGTAACGAATGCGAATTCTACCCCACGCAATGCGCCGGCTGCTACCGGGTGAAAGGGGCTCCTTTCTGGGCAGCAGAACACACTTCGGAGGGCATATGCCCCTTGTACAAATGCGCCGTGGTGGACAAAAAGTACACCAGCTGCGGCCAGTGCCCCCATCTGCCCTGCGAATTGTTCCTTCGCATGCAGGACCCCAACAGTACCGACGAGGAACACCAGCGCTCACTCAAAGAAAGGGTGGCCAGGCTCAGGGGACAGGCAGAGAAAGCCTGATTGCTGCAGGCGCCGGGTGTCGGTATTTTCGACACATCTTGTTTATCCGGGCTGCAAACGTTAAATTTACAATCAGTTTCCAGCTAATTATTTTTTTGAATAATTTGTAACTACGTCGTGTTTTGGCGGAGTCCTTTGTTTTTTTTACAATCAATCTTAAAATGAAACAAAAAATGAGGTATTTAAATACCATTATTTTGTGAATAAACCATAATTATTTAACATTATTGAACTCAATTGCTCACATAAAATCAAATGACGCCAAGACCTTTGAAATTCAAAGTCTTTTAAATCATCTTAAAGGGACGGCTGAGTTAAGCGCAAAATTTGCCTCAGTATTTAATAATCAGGAATGGGGTAAATTGCTCGGGTTGTGGCACGATTTGGGGAAGTATTCCAAGGATTTTCAAGAGTATATAAAAGTAAATTCTGGATATGAGGAAGATGATCAGTTGCGACCGAAAACCGATCATACTTCTGCAGCAGCAATTTTAGCAAAAGAAACATATCCGATTTTATTTTGGCAACCTATTGCTTATAGTATTGCTGGCCATCATGCGGGATTGCTCAATTATACCCACGAGCAAGGCATTGCTGGAGATTTATCCGATCGATTGCATAAACAAGAGTTTTTGGATAAAATCAGAGCGAAGATACCAAAAGAACTATTGGTTAAGACCAACTTAAATCCTCCAATTGGTAAAGCAATAGATCCGAAGCAAATGCACTTGTGGGTGAGAATGCTGTTTTCCTGTTTGGTCGATGCTGATTATTTGGATACTGAGCGGTTTATGAATCCAGAATCATTCGAAAGAAGAGGTAAATATGAGTCACTAATCGAATTGAAAGGCAGATTTGATATTCACATGGAAGAATTATCGAATAATGCCCCTAATACACAAGTTAATTCAATTCGAAGCAGAATATTGAAAAATTGTATTGAGTCAGGAGGGTTTTCACCTGGTTTCTTTTCAATTACAGTTCCTACGGGAGGAGGCAAAACATTGTCGTCGATGGCATGGGCATTGAATCATGCTTTGAAATACAATAAATCGCGAATCGTTTTTGCAATTCCCTTCACAAGTATTATTACACAGACAGCACAGATTTATCGATCTATTTTTGGCGATAACAATGTAATTGAACATCACAGTAATATTGATGAAAACACCAATACCCTAGAGCGAAAACTTGCTGTTGAAAACTGGGATGCCCCAATCATTGTAACAACAAACGTTCAGCTTTTTGAATCTCTTTTTGCCAATAGAACTTCGCGTTGCCGTAAACTACATAATTTAGTTAATAGCATTATCATATTAGATGAAGCACAAATGTTGCCACCTGAATTTCTTCATCCAATTCTTACTACCCTAAAAGGGCTTGTTGATGATTACGGTGTTTCCGTTTTGTTTTCAACAGCTACCCAACCTGCATTAACAGGTAGAATTGGCAGTAAAGGTCAGTTCTCATTCGAGGGAATTGCTGCAGATTCTGTTCGTGAGCTTGTTCAGGATATTGATAAATTAACCTTCGATCTGAGAAGGGTAGAAATACAATTGCCTGAAAACGCTAATGAAACCATCGATTGGTCAATAATTGCGGATGAGCTTCAACAGCACGAGCAGGTACTTTGTATTGTTAACACGCGAAATCAGTGTCGTGAATTGCACAATTTGATGCCTGATGATACGTTGCATCTTTCACGTTTAATGTGTACCGATCACATAATGGATGTAATCAACGAAATAAAACAAAGGCTCAAAGAGGATAAGCCAGTCAAGGTTATTAGCACCCAATTGATTGAAGCTGGGGTGGATATTGATTTCCCAGTGGTTTACCGTGCCATTGCAGGCTTGGATTCCATTGCACAATGTGCAGGACGATGCAACCGTGAAGGGAAACTGAATAAAGAAAACAGACTTGGGTTGATGAAGGTTTTTGTGCCCCCGAAAGGAACTCCAATTGGATTAATGCGAAAAGGAGCCGATACGTTTAAAGAGATGTTGATCAATAGGTCGAATAATGAAACTGCATTACTCGAGCCACGAGCATTTAAAGAATATTTCAAGCTATTCTATAGTAAGATCGATAATTTTGATAAAGCCAACATTGGAGATAGCTTGTGGAAAGATGCCCCATACATGAAATTCCAATTTTCCACTGCTGCAAGGGATTTTAGATTGATTGATGACAAGGGCTCAAAAACAATTCTGGTTGAATACGGAGAAGGAAGTAATTTGATTCAACTTTTGAAGCGGAAGGGGCCAGAACCCTGGCTGATGCGGAAATTGCAGCGATATACCGTATCGGTAAACGAACGAGATTTTGAGGAGATACGAGATGCAGGCTTGATTGTTGAATTACATGGTTGCTGGATTCAGGAATACTCAAAGTTATATAACCAACATTCAGGATTGCAATTGAAGGGTAAATGGCTGGAAGAAATAAACATCATATAAAAAACCCAATATGGAATATTACAACAAACAATTTTGCATCGAGGTATGGGGCGATTACGCTTGTTTTACCCGACCTGAAATGAAGGTGGAGCGGGTAAGTTACGATGTAATCACACCATCGGCAGCACGTGCGGTATTCGAAGCAATCTTCTGGAAACCGGCCATTCAGTGGAAGGTGAAAAAGATAGAGGTGCTTAATCCAATCCGTTGGATTTCTGTACGCCGAAATGAGGTTGGAAAATTGATGAGCCCTCAATCAAAACAGATTTTCATTGATGAACCTGGTAGTCGACAACAAAGAGCAGGGCTTTTTCTACGTGATGTGGCTTACCGGCTTTATGCCGAAATGGATTTTATACCCCTTCGTAACAGGAATCGGTTTGACACGCCTGATGAGTTGAAGGATCAGGAAGAAGAAACCATTCAGAGAAGTACTGAAAATCCCGGTAAGTATCATGCCATGTTCGAACGTCGGGCAAAGAAAGGGCAGTGTTTTAATCAGCCTTATTTAGGATGCAGAGAATTTTCATGTAATTTTAGGTTGATTGAAAATCCCAATATAGCAGAGAAACGTCCAATAGAAGAATCACGCGATTTGGGCTTTATGCTGTACGATATGGATTTCACAGATGAAAAGGATCCGAAGCCCATGTTTTTTAGAGTACAGCTTGTTCAAGGTGTAATCGAAGTTCCACCGATCGATAGTGGGGAGGTCCGAAAATGATTCTGCAAGCTTTATACGAATACTACCAGCGAAAGGCTGATGACCCTGAAAGCAATATCGCTCCAAGAGGGTTTGAGCGAAAGGAGATTCTCTTTATAATCGTTATCGACGAAGAAGGCAACTTCATCAATCTTGAGGATACCCGTTCAGGAGAAGGTAGACAGAAACGGGCCAAGACATTTATAGTGTTGAAAACAAGAAGCAGAACTGGTTCAAAAGCTTCTGAAACTGCCAATGTTTTCTGGGATCACTGGGGATATGTTTTAGGTCAACCAAAAGATGAAACTCAAAAAGCATCAGAAGATGCAAAAAAGCAAAACATCACTTTTATTGCTCAAATAAAACGACTATCTGAGAAATACCCCGGAAACAATCAATTTTCCGCTGTTCGCGAATTTTACGAAAACGAAGAAAATATTCAAATGCTTCTAGAACATGAAAACTGGAAAGAATGCTATAAGATACCTGGATGCAATCTTTCATTTCGAATTGCAGGAGAAGTGAATATTGTAGCTGAGCATGATAATCTTCGAAACGAAGTTGAAATTACCAATGTTTCAGGCGATGAGGAACGAACACATGCTGGCGAAGGTATCTGTTTGATAACCGGAGAAAAACAGCCAATTGCAATTCTTCATTCAGCAACGTCAATTTCCGGAGGTAAAAGCGGAGGAAAGTTGGTCGGTTTTCAACGTAATTCCGGTTATGATTCATATTACAAAGAACAAGGTCTTAATGCTCCGGTTTCAAAGAAAGCCGAAGATGCTTATACAACAGCTTTAAATGTATTGCTCGGCAAGGATTCGAAGAATAAATTTAAAATAGCTGATACCTCGGTCGTTTTTTGGTCGCAGAGGCAAAATAACTTTGAAAATCAATTCTCTTTCTTCTTTTCTGCTCCACCAAAAGAAGATCCCGATCAAAACATCCGGGAAGTAAAAGCACTATTTGAATCTATCCACACCGGGAAATTAAATACTGAGGGCGATACCCCATTTTATGTTCTAGGATTAGCACCAAACGCTGCAAGAATTTCAATTCGTTTTTGGAAAACGGGCAAGGTTTCTGACTTTGCAACAAATATTGCAAAACACTTTGAAGATTTGGAAATTGTTAGAAGCAAAAACGATGAAAAGGAATATTTTTCGTTATTTAACTTGTTATCAAATGTTTCATTTGAATTCAAGGTGGATAATGCTCCACCCAATCTTGCAGGCAAAGTGATTGAAAGTGTACTTGATGGAACAAAGTACCCAGACACATTACAGCAGCAATGTATCCGGCGCATTCGTGCTGAACAGCACGTAAACCGTATTCGTGCAGCTATTCTTAAAGCTTATTTAAACAGAAAAGAAACAATTTATAATACAAACGAAAAACTCATTACTATGTCACTCGATTTAGACAACAAAAACCAGGGCTACCTCTGCGGTCGTCTGTTTGCCGTGCTCGAAAAAATTCAGGAAAACGCACAACCAGGCATTAATGCAACCATAAAGGATCGTTATTACGGTGCAGCCTCAAGCACCCCGGTAACAGTCTTTGGCCGGTTGCTTAATCTTACTAACCATCACCTCACCAAACTCGGGAGTGGCAGCAAAACTTATTACGAAAAGACTATCCAGGATATTATGACAGGGATCAGTAGCAACGGTTTGCCTGCTCATTTATCGTTAGACGACCAAAGTCGGTTTGCTATCGGCTATTACCATCAACGTCAGGATTTATTTGCAAAAAAAAATATTAACAACTAATTATAGGAGAATACATTATGAGCGAATTAATTAAAAACAGATACGAATTTGCATTATTTTTCGATGTTACAGATGGAAACCCAAATGGTGATCCTGATGCCGGGAACCTTCCTCGTGTTGATGCCGAAACCGGCATGGGTTTGGTTACCGATGTATGTTTAAAACGCAAAGTAAGAAACTTTGTACAGATAGTTAAGGGGTCAGAGAAACCCTATGATATTTATGTTAAGGAAAAGGCTGTATTAGGAAGATCGCATGTTGAAGCTTTTAAAGAATTAGGAATTGAACTTGGCGAAGGCGGCAAGAAAGAGATCTCCAATGAATTTGTAGATTTATTATCCGAACTTAGTTTACCAGAGGGATTGAGCATTTCGGAGGAAGAAAATGAAGAAGGTGAAGTAAAATTTTTTTTGAACGTAGATTTTGACTTCGATAAAAAATTACTTACTGATTTTTGGAAAGAAAATAAATCATTTGCAGCGAGCAACAAAGAGGTGAAGTTACTGATCGACAGCTTATCTAAATCAGTAAAATCCAGAAAGCCAAAGGCAGAGGAAACAGAAAAAGGCCGTAAATGGATGTGTGAAAACTTCTATGACATACGAACATTTGGTGCTGTCCTTTCTTTGAAATCAGCACCAAATTGTGGTCAAGTCCGTGGTCCAATCCAATTAACTTTTGGTCGATCGGTAGAACCTGTTGTGGCGCTTGAACACAGCATTACCCGTATGGCAGTTGCAACAGAGGCAGAATCTGAAAAGCAAGGAGGCGATAACCGCACCATGGGTAGAAAATATACTATTCCCTATGGATTATATCTTTCGAAAGGTTTTATTTCTGCTCACTTAGCTGCTCAAACGGGATTCAACGCCGACGATCTAGTTTTATTTTGGGAAGCACTAAAAAACATGTTTGACCATGATCATTCAGCTGCACGTGGAATGATGAGCACGCGTAAATTATTCGTATTCAAACACTCAACATCTTTGGGAAATGTATCTGCACATAAGCTATTTGATGCGATCAAAGTAGTAAAAAAAGATATTTCAAAACCAGCCCGTGAATTCAGTGATTATATTGTGTCAATAGACAAAACCTCAATACCAACAGATGTAGAAATAATTGAAATGGTTTAATCCCAATTACCGGATTGTTAAATCGTCAATAAATCCTATGCTACTTCAGCGATGAAAGTAAAATATGAAGAAGATGAATTGTTACTTCTATCAGGCATTCAGCATTTTGCGTTTTGTCCCCGACAGTGGGCACTAATTCATATTGAGCAGCAGTGGGCAGAAAATGTAAAAACTATAGAGGGGAAGCATCTTCACGAAAGGACTGATGACCCTTTTATGAAAGATTCTAGTGTTGTAATTAATTAAAAAGTAAACTATATTTTTAAGGGTTTACCGGTGTATGTCCACTCGAAAGGTTTAGCCCTTGTCTTGTTGTATGTATCGACATACTCCAGCAGCTGAGCCGAT
>Ga0116157_10005450_pt1 | contig 11712 bp, 10 predicted proteins | sample AD_UKC048_MetaG_FD_89882 | JGI IMG/M metagenome (GOLD analysis project Ga0116157, IMG submission 89882) | Active sludge microbial communities of municipal wastewater-treating anaerobic digesters from USA - AD_UKC048_MetaG | ecosystem: Engineered > Bioreactor > Anaerobic > Digestate | place: USA... | reverse complement strand
TATCACTGATGACAGAGATAGTAATGTATATAATACAGTAGCTATCGGAGATCAATGTTGGTTTCAAGAAAACCTAGCTTATTTGCCAGAGGTTCATAGTAATGCTGAATTTAGCACCCAAGGCCCCAGCCAATTGCCTGGTTATGGTGTCTATGGTTATGACGGAAGTGATGTGGCCACCGCTAAATTAGAAAGCAATTATTCTACCTATGGAGTATTATATAATTGGTTTGCTGTTTCTACTACTACTAATAGCAATACGAATTTATGTCCTGATGGTTGGCATGTACCAACTTATACTGAATTTACAAATTTAATTAATTGGTTAGTAAGTGATGGAGGGGTTACATATGGACAAGCAGGATTTGCCTTAAAAGCTTCTTCTACTGATCCACTTCCTTGGGACGGTACTAATACTTTCGGCTTTACAGCTTTGCCAACCGGCTTCCGTTCTTCTAGCGGATCTTTCTCCTATTTAGGGCAATCTGCTCCTTTTTGGTATTCATCTGAATATGGAAACCCTATGTATCCCTTTTTCTTGAGTATTACAACTTCTTCTGTTAATAATTATGATTATGGCCAAAATGCAGGATTGGCGGTTCGTTGTTTAAAAAATTAATAAATATTTAAAATCTTTTATCGAATTTTAAATAAATAAAAACGAGTATAAAGTTACTCGTTTTTATTATCCCTTGACACCCCATAGGGGTATATGCTATTATTAACTTAGATGATAAAATTATATTATCAAATAAAAAAATATGAGAAATACTGAACAAAGAATAAACATAATAATTGGACAATTGGAAGGAGTTAAAAAGATGTTATCCAATAAAGATACTAGCTGTTTTGACTCGGTTATTCAGCTAAAGGCCATTAAGTCAGGTTTGTCCTCTTTAATGGATAAAATTTTAGAAGAAGAATTTGATGTTTGTTTTACTAAACAATGTCCTAGTAATAAAGAAAAAATCAAAAAAATTGTTTCAGAAATTTTAAAAAAATAAATATTAATTTATAAATTTATTAAAAATTATTATTAAAATATTTTTAATAAATAAAAAAAGTATGAGCAAAGCTTTAGATGTAAACAAAAATGATTTTACTAAAGAAGTCTTAGAGTCGGAATTACCAGTTTTGGTAGATTTTTGGGCTCCTTGGTGTATGCCCTGTAAAATGATGTCTCCAATTTTAGACGAGCTATCTTCTTCTATGGAGGGAAAAATAAAGGTAGTTAAAGTTAATACCGAAGATGCTCAAAACCAAGATTTAGCCGCTCAATATCAAATTCAAAGTATTCCTAATATGAAATTATTTAAAGGTGGTCAAATTATTAGTGAATTCATTGGCATGAGATCCAAAGAAGTTTTAGAGCAAGAAATTAGTGAGAAGATTTAATAAAAATAAAAATAAAAAATATGTCAGTTTTTGATAATATCATCAAGCGTTTTGATGATTTAAAAAGTCTTATTGATCTAAATGATCAAGAGGTTGAATATTTATTGACCCCTAAGCAAATTTCTCATTCGGAATTGGAAATTGATGGAAAAAAATTTCCAGCTTGGAGAATTATTTCTAATAGAGCTTTAGGTCCCGGAAAAGGGGGAATTAGATTTCATCCCGAGGTCAGCGAAGATGAAGTTCGCTCTCTGTCTTTTTGGATGAGTTTAAAAAACTCTTTATTGGAACTACCTTATGGCGGAGCTAAGGGTGGGGTAAAAATAAATCCCAAAGAATATGACAATGCTTTTTTAGAAAAAGTAAGTCGAGCCTATATCGATGCCTTCTATAAAGTTTTGGGTCAGGATAAGGATGTCCCAGCTCCAGATGTTTATACTAACCCACAAACAATGTCCTGGATGTTAGATCAATATGAAAAGAATATTAGCGAACATCAACCGGCAATGATAACTGGTAAACCAGTAGAGTTAGGTGGAATTGCTTTAAGAAGTGACTCTACCGCTAAGGGAGCTTATATCATTATATCTGAGCTAGTAAAAACACTAGGTTTAAGTAAAAAGGAATTATCTATCGCTATTCAGGGTTTTGGTAATGCTGGCTTGAATGTGGCCAAGATGTTGTTTGCCGATGATTTTAAAATTACAGCTGTTAATGATAGCCAAGGAGGAACCTCTAATGATGATGGAATCAATATCACGGAGCTAGTTAAGTTCAAAGAAGAATATGGCATTGTTTCAACCTTCTCAGAAAATAAAGCCATTTCTAATGATGAATTATTAGAATCAGACGTTGATATTTTAATTTTAAGTGCTTTGGAAAATCAAATCACTGAAAAAAATGCTGATAAAGTTAAGGCAAAATATATTATTGAAATAGCTAATGGGCCAGTTGATTATCAGGCTGATAAAATTCTTTTTGAAAAAGGGATTACTGTTGTGCCAGACATCTTAGCTAATTCCGGAGGGGTCTTAGTAAGTTATTTTGAATGGAGCCAAAATAGGACGGGTAATATTTTGGATGAAAAATACCTGGCTAATTTATTAGAAGAAAAGATGGTTAGAGCCTGGAATAATGTCTATAATAAATATTTAGAATTTGATAAAAAAATTGATCTTAGAACTTCAGCCTATATTCTTTCGGTAGAAAGAATCGTTAAAGCTGAAAAATTAAGAGGAAATATTTAATTTATTTTTTATGATTTATGATTTGATTATTATTGGGGCTGGTCCAGCTGGACTAACTGCTTCAATCTATGCTTCTCGCTATAAAATGAGCCATTTAGTGATAGGAGAGATTCCTGGGGGCTTGATTACCGAAGCTCATAATGTCTGTAATTTTCCCGGAGAAAATGAAATCACCGGTTTTGAGTTAATGGAAAAGTTTCAAAAACATGCTAAGGATTTAGGAGGAGAAATTTTATCAATGGAAAAGATTATTAAAATAGAAAAAGACGGAGAGATTTTTCAATTGACTACTCAGTCTAATAAAGTTTTTTCTTCCAAGACAATTCTGATTGCCACTGGAACTAAACATCGAAAATTAGAAATAGAAGAGGAAATAAAGTATTTAGGAAAGGGCTTGGCTTATTGTGCTACTTGTGATGCCATGTTTTTCAAGGAAAAAATAGTAGGAGTTGTTGGTGGAGGAAATAGTGCTTTAACAGCTGCTCTATACTTGGCTGAAGTAGCAGAAAAAGTTTATTTGATAGCCAGAGGGGATGATTTTAAGGGCGAAGTTGTTTGGATTGATCAGGTTAAAAATAATCCTAAAATTGAGATTATTTATAACTCGGCAATTTCCAAGCTTAAAGGGGATAATAAACTCGAATCAGTAGAACTAAAAAGCACAAAAGATGAAGGCGATATTTCAAGTTTGGATCTAGATGGTTTATTTGTAGAAATTGGGACCGAGCCAGATGTATTGTTATCAGAACAATTATCTTTAAATTTAGAGCGAGGTTATGTGATAGTAGACAAGGAACAAAAAACTAGTGTTGTTGGAGTTTGGGCAGCCGGGGATATTACTACCAACTCAGCATCTTTTCGTCAGGTAATCACCTCCTGTAGTGAAGGGGCTGTAGCTAGCTATAGCATTTTCTCTCATTTACAAAAAAATCGTAAATGCTAATTTGATATCGTTAAATAAAAAATCGTGGTTGATTGACCACGATTTTTTTATTGGAATTTTTTATTTTTTTATTCTCCAAAACCATATCCCGGAGATACTGTGGAAAGCTGACTTTGGCATTCAGTTGGTTGATTTGTAAAGCCGGAGCAAGCTAATTGCAATAAGCTTTGAGAATCGCGATTAGCAGTTACCATTTCACCATTGATTATTAAAGTTGGAGATCCTTGGACTCCGTATTTTTCATTATCGTCCTGGTAAATAGGGAATATTGGGTAGGTTCCAGATAACCAAGTTGATTGGTCAGCATAACTTTCACTAATTTTATATTCATCATCAGTAGCTTTTACACAATTAGCAATTTGGTTCTTATCAATATTGTTTTCAGCTAAACAAGTAGCTGATTCTCCGCTTTTGTTAAAACAATTTAGATAAGGAATTAATTTAGAATTATCTTCTTTTTGAATACAATATTGAGCTAATTGTTCGTCTAGTTCAACTTTGTCGTGCATAGCGTAAGTATTGAATTTTAATTGAAAATTGACGTTGTCTCCCAAAGCCTCTATTACTGGCAATAATGCTTTTTCCATTTGGGTGCCATAGGGGCAATGACTCATTATAAATAATTCAATGTCTAGTTTGTCTTGTTTTGTGGAAACTTCGCTGGCCTCAACTGGCTCAACTCCGGAGTTATAATCATCCATATCGATTGATTGAGGAAAGAATAATAGTCCATCCTGGCTAATATATGATTCTATTATTTCTCCTGAGCCAACGTCTACCATTATTTTGTATAGTCCGTATTCGTCAATTATTTCAGTGATAGTAGCCTTGGTTCCTGGTAACATTAAATTATTGTTAATGAATTCCTCAGCTTTAATTTTAGCCACATCTGGCTTCAAGCTTTTTGAGTTGATAGGAGCAAACTTAAAAACCAATAATCCCACTAAAATTAACACTATGGCTGAAATGAATAAAAGGACAATCTTCTTTTTATTTATTTTCTTAACGCCTTCGGAGATATTAGTATCTTCGATAGAGACGGTTTCTTTTTTTTCTAATTTTTCTTTTTCCATACTTTTTTTGTCTGACAGTATTTTGGAAATACTGCTAGATATTATTTAATTTTTAATTATCAGTCTCTATATTTTAACAATTTTGAGAACAAATAACAAGATTAAAAAAAATATGGAAATTATTAAATATTTTGAGATATTTTTCGTCTGGTTTTCTGCTTTTATTTCCCAATTTTTGTTACCTAATGTTTCTCCTGGAGAAATCTCCCCAATGGTCTTGCCTTCAATGTCCGATAAATTTAAGGGGGTTATTTTGAGCTCTTCATTTTTATTCCCAAGTAGGCCCGTTATAGAAAATTTCTCTCCCTCTGATAATATTTTACTAGATATTTCAGTATTTTTTTTGATCTCTATTAAAATTTCTTTTTCTCCATCATCTAAATAAATTAAATTAGTTTTATTTTGAGTTATTTCTCCTTCCACTTTTTTTAATTGTCCTATTTGATCTTTTTGAAATTGAGAAATTTTTTCCAGTTGTGGTTTGGCGATAATATTATTTGAGGACAAAATTTCTATATCGGACTCGGTTTTAGTTTTGATTTTATAATTTAAATATGGCTTAGTCCCAGTTATGGAAAGCTCTCCGATTATTTTTATTCTATCGCCTATCTTTAGTTCGGGAAATAATTTATTGTAATTATATATTTGGACTCCATAAATATTAGAATCATCTTTATATAGGTCATGAATATAAAAATACTGTGAACCTAGGGTTCCAGGTAATACTGTAATTATTCCGCTAATAATAATAGAGTCACCGTTTTTATAATTTTTTATGTCTTTCAAATTGGTTTGGTGGACTGTTTCTTTATCTTTCTCTTTAGGACTTTCTTTATTATTAGAGTCTTCTGGCAAATTTATTTTAATGATGTTTCCTTTGGAGTTTCTTATTTCTGAATATTTTTTCTGAATGGAAAAATTAGCTGAATTATTGGGAGACTTAATATTGATAATAGTTCTTTTTAAAATTTGATTTTTTTCTGGGTTGATGGCTGGAGCTTCATAGAAATCTTGGCTTTCTCCCCAGCCTAATTTATCGGAAATATTTTTTTCAGGGTCATACAATAAAATGGTATTATTTTTGGCCAATGAAGCGCTGGTTGAATATTCTAAATCGCAGGCAATTTGTTGGCAAAACTCTGGACTAGAAACAAGAAAATATGATTTAGCCTTGATAATTCCTTGAAAATTTTTGGCTGATATCAAGTTGCTTTCATTTCCACTAGAGGTTTTCTTTTTGAGGCTAAAGTCTGACAAATCAACCTGATAATCATTGGGGTTATAGAATTCAATAAATTCATATTTAGCCCCAGAATCTTGCTCTAGCATTACCTGATTAATTAAAATTGGCTGCCTTTCTTCTTGGGCTAAAATTATTGAGGGAATTATTAGGAAAATAAAAAAAAATAAAACTAATTTTTTCATATTTTTTAATTAAAAATAAGATTAGTTTTATTTTATATTTTGACTGGTAAACTTAAAAACAATTTTATTTGAAGATAAAATAAATTATTTTAATTTTGTTAGGGCTTCTTGCAAGTCAGGACTAAGATCGATAAAATATTCTTTTTTTTCTCCAGATTGATCGATAAATCCCAGATGACTAGACATTAAGAAGATTCGGTTTAGGTTTATTTTACTATTTTTTATTCTAGTTTTTTTGTTTCCATAGAGTTTATCTCCCACCAAAGGATGACCGTAGGCAGAAAAATGAACTCTAATTTGATGGGTTCTTCCAGTTTTTATCTTTACCTTTATTAGGGTGTAATTAATCAATCTTTTTATAATAGAATATTCAGTGATAGCTTGACGAGATTTTTCTAAAGCTCGAACGTTTCCTAAGGCTCTATTAGAAATTTTTTCTTCGTCCAAATCTTCTTGACCATCAATATTCTTATTAGTTTTTGGTATACAGGCCATTTTGTGACCTTTGCTAGATCTCTTAATTGGAAAATCAATAATATCCTGGTCTTTATCTAACGACCCAAAAACTAGAGCTATATATTCTTTTTCTATTTTTCTAGTTTTAAATTTTTCCTTAAAGTATTCAAAGGCTTCGTTGTTTTTTGGAATTATCATTAGACCACTAGCTTCTTTGTCGAGCCTATGAACGATGGCCGGGCGAACAGGGTCTTCTCCTACGTTTTTTAATTCAGGGTATTTTTCTATTAACCAATCTGTTAGGGTTGGTTCTTTAATAGAGTTTCCACCATGGACAATTAAGCCAGCCGGTTTGTTTATTATTAAATAATTTTCATTATTTTCTATAATTTGTATTTCATTTTTTGTCATAAAAAAGTATGGTTATGAATTATTTTTTTGCTAAGCTTGGTAAAAGTATTTTAATATCCTCTTTATTTATTCCTTTAAACAAATATAGTAAGAAGAAGTATATTAGCATAGCTAGGCAAATTATCAATAGTAAATAAATATTGTTTTGATAAAGTGTCCTGGGCAATACAAACATAAAAATAGACATTCCTAGGGAGGCCGATAACGATTGAAAGATTATTTTTATTTTAGGCGAAAAGCCAGTGTATTTTTTTATGTAATAATAGCTACCTAATAAAATTATTAAGTTGCTATAGATAGTTACTAGAGAGGCACCCAGATAAGAGAATTTAGGAATTAATATTAGATACAATAATATTGAGCTAATGGCTGTAAACATGTATAATCCGATAATTTTTTTTTGCTTATCAATGGCAATGATTAGGTGAGAAAAGATACAACTAATAAATAAAAGAGCGGTAGAAATGATTAAGAATTGTAGAGCCAATCCACTTTCGGAAAATTCTGGTCCAGCAATTAAGGTTATTATTTCTTTAGAGACAAATTGAGATCCTACGGCTAATGGAATAGCCAGGATGACCATAAAGTCAAAAGATTTTTGTGATATTTTTTTAAAAAATTCAGTTTTTTGACTTAACCAATTATAAGTGAAGAGAGGTAACATTATGCCAGCGAACATATAAGGGATTGTTCCAATAACCTCAATAGTTCGATATGAGGCGCCATAGATTCCAACGTCATCAACTCCTTTAAATAATGATAAAATAATTATATCTCCCTTTTGGTATAATAAATTTAATATAATAGTTGTGGCGAGTGGCCAAGATTTTTTCCAAATTTTTTTCCAAATATTAAAATCAAAGGCTAAAATAATTTTGGCTTCTTTTTTCCCCATTATCCAGTTTAATAGGAAGCCAATTCCAGCACTAAAGACTGAGGCCCATAATATTCCATTTAGGCCATAATTAAATTTAATAGCCAAAAAGATTGTGATAACCAAAAAAACCTTACTAATAACCTCGGCGATCATAGCCTGACTCATTTTTAAGGTCTTTTGAAATAAGGCTATTAGTATTTGGTTTAGGGCTGGGAATATATATGAAACAGTAGCTATCAAAACTCCAATTTTTATAATGCTGTTATATGGAAAGAATATTACAAAAATTGGGGCCAGTCCTAATAATATTAAAGCGGAAAATAATCTAATGGAGAATAGATTGCTTAAAATTTTGTTTTGATCTTCTCCGGGGTCACTAATCATCTGCGCACTAATTAAGGTTAGCCCTAGATCAGCTGACATAGCAAAAAAAGAAACAAAAGTAATAATTGTGGAATATTCTCCAAATCCATTTGTTCCTAAGTACCTGGTCATGATAGCCAAAGCTAGAACTCCCAACAATGTTGAGAGAGCTTTTCCAATAATTTGAACGACTGTATTTTGGGCTATCTTCTTCTTAAGCTCCATTTGTTTTTTTTATAAGAATAATATATAATTAAGGTATTAAAATATTATTATTAAAATCTTATCATAATTTTATGAAAAAAGCGAAAAATATTTTTTTAATATTTCTTCTTTCTTTGAGCTTTGTTTTTTCTTTTAATTTTAAGCCAGCTTTGGCACAAAATAGTTATTGGGATACTCAGGTTGGAATGGGAGAAATAGGAACTTCTTTTGGTGAAGATCCTGGTAATGTTCAAGATATTCGTTATCGAATAGTTAAAATTATAAATATTGTTTTAACAGTTCTGGGTTTAATAGTAGTAGTTCTAATTATTTTTGCTGGGTTTAAATGGATGACTGCTGCTGGTAACGAAGATGCAGTTAAGGATGCTCAAAAAATAATCAAAAATGCTGTTATTGGTTTAGTGATAATATTATTGGCTTGGTCAATAACTTTGTTTATTATGAGACGTTTAGCGGCTGTTTCCTCTGGGGATCCTAATTATATAACTCCATACGATAGTTATCATATGGAACTAGATTAATTATAGATATTGTATTTTTATAAAAGTTTGTTATAATGATACTATAAAGCTAATTGATAATACAATTAGCTTTTAATTTAATAAATAATTTTTTAAATTATGTCAGAATTAATAAGTGCAATAAAACAAGTTTGCGAAGAGAAAAAGATAGAATATGATTTGGTTATATCAGCTATTGAAGCCTCTTTAGCAGCAGCTTATCGTAAAGATTATGGCAATAAATTGCAAAATATAAAAGTAAATTTTAATGCTGAGACTGGCGGAGCAAAGATTTTTGATGTTAAAACAGTAGTTGACGATTTAACTGAAGAAGAACAGAAAGAATTAGAAGAAATGGAACAAAAACGACTTGAGGGATTAGAGAGAAGAGATCGAGGAGAAAGAGTTGATAAGAGGGATCATATTGCTGAACAAGCTGAGGGCGAAGAGGTTGATAAAAAGTTTAATCCCAAGACAGAGATACAATTAAAAGACGCATTGTTAATAAAAAAAGATGCTAAAATAGGCGAAGAAATAGTTTTTGAGCTAGAACAGCCCGAGGGCTATGGTCGTATGGCTGCTCAAACCGCTAAACAAGTTATTATTCAAAAATTAAGAGAGATTGAAAAAGAGACAGTCTTTAATGAATTTAAAGATCAAGAGGGAGAGGTTGTTAATGGCCTTATTCAAAGAGTTGAAGGAAGGCTGGTTTTTATTGATTTGGAAAAAGCTATTGGTATCTTGCCAATGGATGAGCAAATTATGGGAGAAAGATATAATGTTGGTGGTCGAGTAAAGGTTTATATTAAAGAGGTTAGATCTGGTGTAAGAGGGGCTGAAATAATTCTTTCTAGAAAATCAGAAGAAATAGTTAGACAAATATTTTCTATGGAAATTCCAGAGATCGCTAATGGTCTAGTTGAGATTAAGGGGTTGGCCAGAGAGGCTGGTTCTAGATCTAAGGTAGCCATTTATACTGACTCTGAAAACATTGATCCAGTTGGGTCTTGTGTTGGTCAAAGAGGGGTTCGTATTCAAACAATTATTAATGAATTAGGAGGGGAAAAGGTTGATATTATTGAATATAGTGATGATCCAGCTAAATTTATTAGTAATGCTTTGGCTCCAGCTAAAATTACTAGCATTGATATTGATGAAAAAAATAAAAAAGCAATTGTTAAGGTAGCGGAAGATAAATTATCTTTGGCTATTGGTAAAAATGGTCAAAATGTTAGATTAGCAGCTCGACTTACTGGCTGGAAAATAGATATTTTTGCTCAAGGGGATGATGTTCCCGCCATGGAATCAGATGACATGGTAGATAATAGTTTACAGGAGGAAGATATTAAAGTTGAAAAGATAAAGCCTGAAGATGATTCTGAAAAAATATCATCAGAGGAGATTAAAGAAAAAAAGGCTAAAGAAAAGAAGACTAAGGAAAAGGCAGAAAAGAAAGACAAAGTAAAAAAAGAAGTTAAGAAAGAAAAGTCAGACAAGAAAAAAGTTGTAAAAAAATAAAAAAGCAAATTTTTAATTAAATATATAAATAATTAATTTTCTAAAATAAATTTTAATTTTTTAAAAACTTAAATTTATTTTTTAGAAAGAAAAATTATGATGGAAATTTTCATTGTAGCCAGTTCCTTGTTGGCTATAATTTTTGGGGCCATATTAATTGGAGTGGTTTCTAAAAAAGATAAGGGCAATGATAAAATGCAAGAAATTGCTCACGCTATTCAAGAGGGAGCTAAAACTTTCTTGAAAAGAGAGTATTTATATTTAGCAGTATTCTCTATTGTTTTAGCAGTAATTTTATTTATTTTTATTAACCCGTTAACAGCTCTTAGTTTTGTTGTTGGAGCAATCTTATCAGCTTTGGCTGGTTATATTGGTATGATAGTAGCAACTATGGCTAATGTTCGTACTGCTCAAGCCGCTCGCTCTGGTATTAATCCGGCGTTAAAGGTAGCTTTTTCTAGCGGTACTATCATGGGTATGATGGTAGCTGGTTTTGGTTTATTAGGTTTAAGTGTTTTATATTTAATTATTAAAGATCCAGCTGTAATTAATGGTTATGCTTTAGGAGCTAGTTCAATTGCCCTTTTTGCTCGTGTTGGAGGAGGTATATATACTAAGGCAGCCGATGTTGGTTCAGACTTAGTAGGAAAAGTTGAAGCTGGTATTCCAGAAGATGATCCTCGAAATGCTGGAGTTATTGCTGATAATGTTGGGGATAACGTTGGTGATGTAGCTGGAATGGGAGCAGATTTATTTGAGTCTTATGTTGGTTCAATGATTGCTGCTATGACTTTGGGAGTTGTTGTTTTCGGAATTGGCAGCGCTTTACTTCCTCTTTTAGTGGCAGCTATTGGTATTTTAGCTTCTGTGTTTGCCTTCTTCTTTGTTAGAGCAAAAGGTAATTCTAATTTAGGAGCAGTTTTAGAGAGAGGTATTTGGATTAGCGCCTTAGTTGTTTTGGTAGCAACCTTTTTCTTGGTTAAATATTTTATTGGACAGGGAATTTTTGAAAATTTTGGTCCTTTTTATTCTATAGTAGCAGGGTTAGTGGCCGGTGTGTTAATTGGTAAAATCACTGAGTATTACACTTCAGATCATTTTAAACCAGTTAAAGATATAGCTAAGGCTTCATTGACTGGTCCAGCTACTAATATTATTAGTGGTTTATCAGTTGGAATGAAAAGTACAATTTTTCCAATTATTATAATTGTCGCTACCATTTTAGTTTCTTATCATTTTGCTGGTATTTATGGTATTGCCATAGCTGCCGTTGGAATGT
>Ga0116157_10005448_pt1 | contig 11717 bp, 5 predicted proteins | sample AD_UKC048_MetaG_FD_89882 | JGI IMG/M metagenome (GOLD analysis project Ga0116157, IMG submission 89882) | Active sludge microbial communities of municipal wastewater-treating anaerobic digesters from USA - AD_UKC048_MetaG | ecosystem: Engineered > Bioreactor > Anaerobic > Digestate | place: USA... | reverse complement strand
TCCTGGGCGCCGGTGCCGATCGAAAGTTTCTTCATTTTTTCCTGGGCAGCCTGAAAGTAGGTGCTGTAGCCGTAATCAGTTACGATCTTCTTGTAGTTGGTGGCAGCCTGTTCATACATGCCCATGGCTTCCTGGCAGGTGGCAAGATTGAAATATACCTTGTCGATAGCAAGAAAAGTCGGGTGCTCTTCAATTATCTTGTTGTAGATTTCTGAAGCCATCACGTAGTTTTTAATACGTTCTTCGTAGACTCTGGCAAGGTCGTAAAGGGTTTTCGGCAGTTCGGGGCCGGTCACACCGCCAGACATGACACCGCTGTTGAGCATATCAGCCGCTTCACTGAAATGGGCCAGCGCATTGCTCATCTCAGCTTCAGCCTGCTTGATGCGGATTTTGCCGATTTCGACCATCGCCGGTGAGTGAAATTTATCATTGCCAAGCAGCGTTTTCAGTTCTTCAATAGCCTGTTCATATGTACCCTGTGCCAGAAGCTGCATCGCCTTCTGGTATTCGGGAGTCGACTGTACAGGCTGGGCACCTGCCAGATTGTGGCAGAACAGCATCAGTGAAACGATAAGCATTGTTTTAATCTGCTTCATACTTTTCCCCTGTTTTTTTTAAAGAATATTGTATGACTTTCAAGTGCATGATAACATAGATGCCATTAATTATGTTGAGAGAGATGGCAATTTAATGTTCAAAAACCTGTTAAACATTGACAGCGAAGTTGTCGATATCAATAACACGGGGTGTATTGGCGAAGGTGGCCACACCGAGATGGAATTCAAGGTTCTGCCTCTTGAAAAGGTCTACCCGAACCCGAACCAGCCCCGCAAGATCTTTGATAAACAGGCACTGGAAGAACTGGCGCAGTCAATTCGCGAGAATGGCGTTCTGCAACCGGTTCTGGTGCGACAGATCGGCAGCAGGTATCAGATCGTTTCAGGTGAAAGACGCTACCGGGCCAGCAAAATTGCCGGAATGAACACTATTCCGGCGGTCATTCGCAAGCTCAACGAAGAAAAAACCATGCTCGCCGGCCTGATCGAGAACATTCAGAGACAGGATCTCAATCCGATCGAAGAAGCCAGAACCCTCAGAGACATTCTATTGAATTTCGGCCTGACCCACGACCAGCTGGCAGAAAAGGTTGGGCGCAGCAGATCAGCGCTTACCAACCGGCTCAGGCTTCTGCAGCTTCCCCCCGAGGTTCAGCTGATGGTCGCAGACGGTCAGATCTCGGCAGGGCATGCAAAAATGCTCGCCGGGCTGAAAGATCCGGCTGATGTGCGGCTGTGGGCCAGAAAAATTGTTTCCGACCAGCTTTCGGTTTATGAAACCGAAAAGCAGATCGCCCGCGAAAAAACAGATAACTCCAGCGCCTGTCAGAAGAAAGGCAGATTACTGATGAGTTCTGATATGCACGTTCGAGCTGTCGAAGAAAACCTTCAGGAGCTTCTTGGCGCCAAGGTTCGCATTCGTCAGGGCAAAAACAAGGGCCGGATTGAAATTGAATTCTACGACAGGGACGATCTTGAGAGAGTTGTAGAGTCAATGGTATCGGTTTGCCTGTAGTTCTATTTGAAAGGTAAAGCGGTGTGATTATTAAATTCTGGGGTGTCAGAGGGTCGATACCCGTGCCGGGTAAAGACACCGTCGAATTCGGCGGTAATACCACCTGTATTGAAGTCTTAACTTCTGATCATGAGAGAATCATTTTCGATGCCGGCACCGGCATTCGCGTGCTTGGCAACAGCCTGATGCAACAGGAGTTCGGCCAGGGCAAAGGCGTCGCGCACATTTTCTTCACTCACTCCCACTGGGACCACATCCAGGGTTTCCCGTTTTTCGCACCGGCCTATATCGGCAAAAAAGACAGCAAAGGGAACCGCATCGACGAGTGCTGCAACGAATTCAATCTCTACGGCGCCTCCGATGTCGGCAATCGCATCGAAACCACACTGCGCGGTCAGATGGACAACTATTATTTTCCGGTCGATCTGAATTACCTTTCATCAAAAATCAATTTTAAGAATCTTGTCGACAATCGCGTGCAGATTGGCAAAGCCACGATAACCGCTTTTAAGCTCGTTCATCCGAACGGTGTCCTGGGATACAGAATTGAAGAAGCCGGCAAGTGCGTCGCTATCGCCACAGACTGTGAACACCCGACTGACGGTTCGATCGATCAGAATCTGCTGGGGCTGGCACGAGGCGTCGATGTGCTGATCTATGACGGACAGTATACCTGCGACGAATATGCACCGCACAAATTCAATCTGCCCGGTCCCGGAAAACAGGGTTTCGGTCATTCAACGCCAGAAGAGGGCATCAGAGCTGCAAAAGCTGCGGGAGCCAAACGCCTGGTTATTACCCACCACGATCCGCTCCATAACGATGAAAAACTCAAAGACATGGAAGCTCAGGCAAAGAAACTGTTCAATAGAGCTGAATTTGCCCGTGAAGGAATGATCATCGAAATTTGAAGCTTTTTGTAGTTGCCGCCCCGGTGTGTATGGTATGATGTGCACAACATGGCAAGGGCGTCTTTTTTAACTCCAGTATATTTCTTTTCATCGGTCAGAGCAGGTTCCGGCAAGGCTTCACTGATTGCCGGGCTTTCGGTTTTTCTCAACAATCTGAAACAGAAAATTGCCCTGATCGATCTCGATGGCGAAATGCCGCTCAAACTGCGCAGCACCTTCCCGCAGTCTATCATTCTCCAGGAATACCCCGAAATCTCGCAGTCGATCAAGGCCGAAGAAAACCGTTTTCAGAAGAATTTTTACTTTACCGAAACCACGCAGATCTCATATTTTCCTGCACACAGACTGGCCGATCCTTCTCTCCTGTTTTCTGATACATCCCTGAGAGATTTTTTTATTCAACTAAAAGCGAGTTTTGACTGCGTCTTCATCAATTTTCCTGCCGGCTTCTCCCATTGCCAGAAAGTTTCTGATCTGCTCGCCCGCCAGCATCTGTGGCGCGGCAGTCGACCCGCTTCACTGATCGTCTCCCAGTCGGATGAAAAATCACTTATCTGCCTCGACAAACTGCTGCAGCAGAACCCTGCGTTGTCATACCAGCTCCAGGAAAATACCTGGCTGATATTCAACCGCGTACCTTCATCGCCCGAAGACCAGAAGGTTGCCGAAAGCGTTGTCAACGGCTCGGAGCTGCGAAAAATCTTTGACAGCCAGCAGACCTATATCATACCGGTCAATGAAGAGTTCCCAAAGCAGAGACTCGAAGCCTGGCCCACAGTATTGAAAACCGATTCACTAATGCATCAGACGGTTTCGGCATTAAACCGTCTTCTCAATGCCGGCACCGACAGCCCTCTCAGGTTTCGCGGCCAGCATACCGCTGATTTTCAAGCCTGCCTCGATGGCGAACTTCTCGAAAAGCTTTCGCCATATCTCGAAAAGGTTCAACAGGTCACAGCGGCCCGCCTTTTTATTCATCCCTCAGAACTTCAGGTTTTTCTCGAAGAAGGCTCTGGCAATTATCGCATCAGAATCAGAATCTCCGGTGTCACTCATCCCCTGGTAGGAATCAACCCCAAACTCTGCCAGGAACCGGAGTGTAAAATCATTCAGCGGGCTTCACCAGGGACTTTCGCCTTAAATGCCTTCGGGCAGAGCCACACGGCGGTGAACCAGATCGAAAAAACCGCAGTTTCAGGGATGGCAATGCGCCCGGTTTACAAGTTCGAAGACTGTTTTGTCACCCCGCCCGAATCCAGACTGCAGCCTGAGATTCCAATTCTGCCCGAAAAAGATCGACAGCCTTCACCAATTCTTTTCAAACTTGAGCCAGACCTGCCCGAAGTTCCATCACTGTCGCACGTTCTTGGCTATGCCGCCCGAAAATACAAGCAGTACTCTTTCGCGGCCTGTGAAAAGTTCTGCGAAATAAGCAGCGTCACACATTTTTTTATTCCGCCCGAGTTTCAGCTGGTCTACACCCTGCCTGCCCTTTTTCAGGAAAATCTCTGTTTTATTCAGGCCATCTCAGAACGCGCAAAGATGACGCACTGGATCGAATTTGAACCTGCCTACGAATGGGTTCTGCCACCGGAGGAAGCGGTAACGGCGATGCCCGATGAATTTGCCCGCAACCGCCCATTCATGCCGGAAAACGATTTTCTTGCCAGACTGCCGATCGACCCGCCCCCTGAGTATGGCATTGTTAATCTGGCCAGCAGCTTTTTTCCATACGACAGCAACCTTTTCCCGGTCCCGTATCATTTTACACTTCCGGTCGAAACGGTGGTTCTGACCACCCCACCGGTGCCGCCAAAACTGCCGCTCGCATTTGAAGAAGCTGTAGAAACGGAAGACGCTGAAACAATCGTCACAGGAACACGTTTAGCAAGCTTTCTGACAAGAGATTACGCAAGCTTTGTGATTAATTCCCAAGCCGTCACAGCTGAGTTCATCGAAACCCCTGCCAGCCCTGTCAGCGTAAATATGCCGGCCAGCTACCTGTTTGAGCTGGCCCCCTTTACTTTGCCACAGCCGGCAGTACCCGAATTCGATTCCACTTTTCACAGCGTTGCAGCCAGTTGCCCGCAGAATATACCCACAGACCTTTCTGCAGTAGAGGTCTGCGAAAATTATCTGTCGCCGCATGATACAAAGCTGCCGTCCAGCTTTGCCATCGAAGACCTGATGATGGAATACGTTTATTCAACAAGTGATCGCCTGCCCCTGAAAAGGGATTTCCTGATTTCAGCCAGACGTTCAAAAAAGCCTTTAAAACCGACGCTGCCGGTTTTCTTCCGCCAGACCTTTCCTGAAAGCAGATTCGAAAACATTATCGACCCGCTTGCAGCGAAGTGCCAGCAGTTGCCGCATTGTTTCCTCTCTGCCGGACACGGCTTCAAAAGCCTCAGATACACTCAGATTACCGCCCCAGAGTCACACGTCTTTGACCTGCTGCACGTTAAATTCAGACCTGGCCGGGATTTATCAAACCGTGATTCGGCTGATGCTTCTATCTATAGCTCTGACAGGGTTGTCGACAATTCTATTAAAAACCGGCAACTGCCGCCATGCCGGGCCAGAATGCTCGAGATCCTTTCGCCAGCCTCGAATCAGCTGCGGTCGTCGCAAAAAACCGCAACCGGCAAACTGAATACCCGGTTCACTTCTCTACCCACCCAGCCTGCCGTAGCTCTTACAAAAAGTTTCAGCTCTTCTGTCATCAGCCGCTCATGCCATCTCGACCGGCTGCCTGTCGACCTTTTCTCTGGTTACCATCCGGGCCTGACTCTTAAACGCGGCAGGCACTCTGCGGCCGCTCAGATAACCAGAAAAGCCTGGCTGAACGAATTCAGTATCGATGAACTGCTTTTGTCGACCATGTCGATGCGCCAGGGACTGCGCAGATTCCACCATTTCCCCGGCCCGGGTATCGATCTTCGCATCGATTACCGACCGTCATTACCGCGGAGGTTGTTCCCCTTGCCATCAATATCTGCCATGCCATTTACCTGGGAAATCTGCCATGCGATGCCCCTGATACCACGAGCGCTTCCGCTCCGCTACCGTCGGGTCGAAAACCCGAAAATTGCCGATCTTTCAGCAGCGAAGCTTGCTTTGAAAATTGAAAGCGATCTGAAAAATATTATCTGGCAGGCTGGTGAAATCAGAGCTGAGGCTTTTGAAAAATCTTCTGCAAAAACCAGGCAGGAACATCGCCAGCCTGAAACAAGCCGCCGCTACCCGTTTGCCGTTTCCGCTCAGAAGTATTTCCGCGAGATAAAACAAAAACAGATCAACTTTTTTGTCAAGCCGCCCCAACCGGTTGAAATGCTCTTTGAACACCTTCGACACATGCTCAGGGCAATGCGAACCGCTGGTCAGGAATTCAGCGAAACCGCGACGAACACTCGAAGCCCCTATGCCTGCGAAAGCTTTGCCAGTCACGAACAAACAGGCCATACAAAAGCCGGTTTCGGCGAGCGCAGCATGAACGTCTATCGAATGCCCCAGAGCCAGCAAAGAGAAAAGTATCTGATCAACAAACTGCGGTTGCGTGACCTGATGAATCTGGCCCGCCAGACAAATCAGAAACTGCAGGAAATCAATCAGAAAATTTCGGCATGAGTCTGAAATTGCCGCAAAAGAAAGGTCTGCCGGTTCTGGATAGCCCATCCAGATTCTCCGGTCCCAAGATTTTTCTTACCCGACGACCGTTAAGTGTCGTGGGCAAACCGGTTCTCGCCGAAAAGCATCTGCCGGTGCAACCATCAGCATCTCCTCTGGCAAGAAAATGCTACTGCTGCGACAGCGAGCACCTGTTCCGTTTTCGCAGAAAACCAGCCGGAAACAGAAAAATCAGGCCTGGCAGTGCGACTGCTCCAGAACCATTTCTGCCATTTGCAACCAGATCGGTCTGGACCGACGAATTTCCTCGTCAATCTCTGCCGCAGCGTTCCTCGCTTGCCTGCTGCTGGAACGAAAAATCGCCGGTCAGAAATCAGACGGCGCTGTTTATTGAACCGGCCAGTATTAGCAGTCGAAGCCCCGGAATGCAGGTTTCAGTTTGTCAACTGAAAAGCTGCCATTGTCATACAGACAGGCCACACCCCGGGTTCAAATTTGTTTCTGATCAACTCCCACGTCTGTATAGAATTGAAAAAGCTGCCTGGAGCCAGATAAATTCAACCATTGGCACCTTTTTTTCAGTCTTGAGTTCGAAAAAACGCTGGAAAAAATTTGCCTGCGTTTCTCCCGTGCTCAAGACTTTTGCCGATTACCTGACCGCACCGCTGCTCTTCTTTGACGGCAATGATAAGCGCCGGCCGATGCCCCTTAAAACATTGATTCCTGAGGCCGAAAGCACTGGCTTCTCAATGCAGACCAGCCTGAACAGAAGCACCAGCCAACCAGTGTTTACTGCAAACATTGAGCTTTTGCCGGAAAAGCGGATTCTCGACCATGAAAAACATCAAAATTTCGTGCTCGAAAATAAAATTATCTTCTCGCCTGGTTTTTTAAGAAAAAAAATCAACCTGACGCATAACCAGGCCTTTGCCAGATCATGCCCGGAAAAACAGAGAAAGTTCAGCAATCTGCCAGACCAGTTTTCTCCGGTAACTCCTTCTGAATCTCACAACAAACCAGCTGGCCGCATAGAGAAAGCAGATCCGTTTTTTTCGGTCTGCAGCCCCAAAGCCTTTTTGCAGAAAGAGCGCGCTTTGCCCGCTGACTTTGGCTGGTTTTCGGCGCTGTATCATGCTCCAAGGCTTCGTCTCAGGCTGAGATTGCAGCGCCAGAACTTTCCGGCCACCAGCCTGCTTTTTTCGGCAACTTTGCCAGATGCGACCCTCAATCTGAGGCTTCCCCAAAATCGTCGTATTCCGGCAGAGTTTCCCCGCATGATGGTCTCACCCCGGTATAATAAGTTATTCGCTGTTCAGTCTGCATTTGCCAGAGTCTGCATCCCTGCAGATTACCGCATAAAAAAAGCAAGTTTCATGGTCAGAGCGGCAAGACACGCCCACTACACTCTTGCACAGCTGCGCAACATAATAGTCCCGAGCCAGAGTAAGAGACTGACCACGACGAGCCTCTTCTTCTCTGCCTTTTCAAAAATTGAGTCCGGGCGGTTCGCCACCTCAGAAAAAGGCTGCCCGAAATCAAAACTCGACAAGGCCGACCCACAGTTCAAACATCAGGATGTCTCTCTGAATCTGCTTGGGCAGAACTCAACCATTACGTCGATTTTAGCCAGCGCAATGCCGAGGCGGGTAAGGCCGGCAACCCCGCAACCACTGCCAGACATGCGGATCGAACCGTCGCCAAAACGCCGAAAACCTTTGCGGCAGCTACGTTTCAAACTGCACAGCATAAGCGAAGGATTTGTATCTTCAAAACTAAAACCCCTGAAGAAAATTGACAAGGAAACCAGCTTTTTTCCGCTCTGCACTTTAGCCGAAAAATCTTTGCCCGCAGGCAGTAACGAACGCTTTGTGCCCCTCAAGACTTTGCGACAGCCACGCCTGAAGCCGAGACTGCGATTGAGAAGATTTGCTCTGCAGCAGATTCTTCCTGAGCAGATAAAACCCCAGCTGCAGCTTGAAATGAAAATCTGTTCCGATTCCGGCAGCTCTAAGATGCCTGTCAGGCATTTCATTATTCCGGCTCTCGGAGCAAAAAGCCTGCGGCGGTTTAATTGCCGCATCAGTCTGCTGCCCCATCCTTTCGGGTTTCCAGCCTTTTCATTTTCTGAACCGCGGTTCTACAGCCTGAGCTCGCAACCGGTATTTACTCAGCACCAACCGCAGACAAATAAACTGCACGGCACCGGAAGCTTCATTCTCAAAAAAGATCAGCTGTTTCTGCCGCCATTGAGTATGAAGAACCCGCGACGACTGCTCTACAACCACCTCAATCCGGCCCTGGCCAGCAAGGAATTTTATCTAGTCGGCAACCTCAATCTTAAAGGTGCTCTCTGCCCGGCACCGCGCATTGCCGACTTTCTGCACACATGGCTTGGAACGCCTGGAGGCTGTATTGTTCCGCGCAACGAAGAAAAGTTTCACCAGCGGCTTCGCCTTAAACTGCCATTGATAAATCATCTTCCCGAAAGCAGAGAAAAAGAGTCTTATCGTTTAAAAAGCTCTGACATCAGCGTTCCACGTATGGTCCGGATCAACCGCCTCTTGCTGCGCGCCCGACGCTTCTCGACTGCAGTTGCAAAAACCTTGATAGCAGCCGAAACGCAGCCTGCCGCCAAGCTTTTCAGACCATGCCTGCCCGATCCTGTTCTGAGCAGGCCTGCCGTGCGCGAATCACAGAGCCGCTTCAGCATTTCCAACTGCGAAATTTCTCAGCTGCAGCAGAAACCGGTTTTTAATGACGACGTCGCAGAAAGCTTCAAATCACACTATCATGCAAGATTCCGATCTTTCCGCTTTCCGTGGCGCCCCGAAATAAGAATGAGCCACAGAACAATAGAACAGCCAGCGCAGCCTGATACCGGAATGTCGGTTACTGCAATCACTCTTCCGGATGAATTGCGTTCTACCGCTTTCATTTTTGCAGATGCCGGAGCAAATATTCTGCCGCTGCCAGCCAGTTTTCTTCAGGTTCAGGGCTCAAAGCCCCGTCACCTTTCTGATATAAGTCAGTCACTGTCATTTGAACGACGCCTTACTCTTTCTGAAGCCGCCATTTCAGCCATGCAAATGCAGAACCCGGAAAAATACCTGCAGCAGTTCATCAATCCCGAAACCTTTTTTATAATGCGCGAAAAGAGCCGTTCGCGCCTGAAGAAAAATCTGAGGAACTATAGTTTCAGAAATGTTGCAAAAACCATACAGTTGAGACCAGTCAGCGAAAAATATTCAGAATTTGGCCTGAAAAATCGTGCCGTCAGAAGAATGCCGCTCGAACCGCTGCACTGGATAATAATGATGCACAGTTTTTTGCAGCCCGAATCACCGGTAATGAATTATTGCCTCAATCTGCCCGGTGCGGTCAGAAAATACCGCAATGAAATGCAGACTTCAGAATCTTTGCCAAGCCTTGCATTTGGAGAAAATCATCGTGAAAAACCACTCGAGATCGTATCAGAGCCGAGAATCACATTGTGGTCAATGCTTACGAGCAATGTGAGATTTTCCGATCTTGCCTTTCCGGTTCCTGCAAAATCTGAAACAAGGGAATTTTCTGCGGGTCACACAGCCATGCCGACGGCGGCCCAGGAAAAAACCGTCGACAGGCAGCCTGTTCAGGTTTTTGCAACGGTTTATCAGGCTTCCCCGGTCTGGCAACCAGTGCACAATTTCACCAATAACCCAATAAGGACTGAAAGTAAAAACAGATTCATCGAAACAGCCATGTTTAAGGTTGAAACAAGGCCAGGTCATGCTCAGGTAAGTATCAGGCACCGGCCAGAAGCGTTCAAATCCGCCTTTGTTCCAGAATGGATAGATCAGATGTGGCAAAGGCCTGTGCTGCCAAAAAAGTAAATATCTGACAGGCCGGCTGTAAAAAAAATGCCCGTAGTTCGGTGCACTATCGTTGACTTGCTGATTTAAAGTAATTAAAATGCGTTGAGACCCAAGCGGGAGAAAAAAAATGAGTTTTTATACACTGAGTGACAAAGGCAAGGTTCGGCCGAACAACGAAGACTACGCCGAAAGTCTGGCATTGAGCTGGTGCGGCCCTCTCGGCAATCAGATCGAACTGACAGCGCTTATTCTTGCAGACGGCATGGGCGGGGCGGCTGCCGGGGAATTTGCGTCAATGCTGGCTGTCAAAACGGTCAAAGAAAACATTGTCAAAAACCTTTTTGAGAAACAGCCTGAAGATCTTCTCAATGCCGACAAAACCCTGCTGCTTGAAGCCTGGTTTCAGGCCGCCAACCTCACAATTTTCAGAGAAGCCTCGCAGAATCCTGAAATGGAAGGTATGGGCACGACCATTGTCAGTGGCATTATCTACCGCAACGGCCTGGCTCTGGCCCATGTTGGCGACAGCAGGGCCTATCGCTTTCACCAGAATGTCCTGCACCCGATAACTAAAGATCATTCTCTCGTCCAGGAACTTGTAGACCAGGGAAGAATAACCCCCGACGAAGCGTTTATTCACCCCCAGCGCAACGTGATAACACGTGCCCTCGGCATTGGCGATGCCGTAAAAGTTGACCGCAAGAATCTGCCACTTGAGTATGGCGATCTGATATTGTTCTGTTCTGATGGTCTGTGCGGCTATGTTGAGCCTGTCGACCTCGAAGAAATCGTCAGAAGTGAATATAACCCCGAAGGAACTGACCTGAAAAAGCTTGCCGATCTTCTTGTCAGAGGAGCGTGCCTGAATGGTGGCGGCGACAATATCAGTGTCTGCCTCTACCAGCATCTGCAGAAGTTCTGACCTGATGAGTTCAAACCCAGGGAACCCTGAGCAGAGAGACCTGCTGGAAAAGCTTGAAACTGTCAGGCTTTTGTTTCAGCAGCTGCTTGGGCATGCCCGGGGTTTACCAGAAGCCGAAGAGAATACAGAACTGCTGAGAACTGCCGTCTTAATTGAAGAGGTTGATTTTGACCAGATGCTTGCTGACGTTTCGGCGCTGCTCGACAACACCTCGGCTGAATCGGCAATTGAAAAGTTTAAAAATGAAATTGCACAGCGCGACCAGAAAGTGTATGAATTCAAGCTCAGCCTTGCTGATTCAGTCGTTGAGCTGAAAAACACCCAAAAAAGCCTGCAGAATGCCAATGAAAAAATAGCCGCTCTGTCAACTCAGATTTCTCAGATGCAGCTGCACAGCAAAGAACTCAGCCTGAAGCTGTCAACTGCCACGTCCAATCTCACCACCCGCGAAAGTGAACTTGAGGCGGCCCGAAGAGAACTCGACGATCTGAGAACACGTAATTATCAACTGAAAAACCAGACTGCCGAATACGAAGGTCATCTAAAAAAAGCTCAGGAAGAACTCAGCAAAATCATCGAAGATCACAAAAACTCCCTGGCCGCCATGGATAAAGCCAATCGTGATCTTGAACACGTTGTCACCAGCAATCGCGAAATGAAGAAGAGCCTCGAACTGCATGAAGTCCAGGCCAGAGAGTTCATTGAAACCATTGATTCGCTGCAGAAAGAACGCAATCACCTGCAAAGTCGCCTTGACGCCATTCTTACCGGAGTCAACCGCACCGTTGTTTATGACCAGTCTGCGGGTAGCAGCAAAGAAACCGCCAG
>Ga0116157_10005445_pt1 | contig 11720 bp, 9 predicted proteins | sample AD_UKC048_MetaG_FD_89882 | JGI IMG/M metagenome (GOLD analysis project Ga0116157, IMG submission 89882) | Active sludge microbial communities of municipal wastewater-treating anaerobic digesters from USA - AD_UKC048_MetaG | ecosystem: Engineered > Bioreactor > Anaerobic > Digestate | place: USA... | reverse complement strand
TCTGCGGTATAGCCCCGATTGTAGGTGTTGGTGTTGTTGGTGCCCCAGTTTTGATTGAAAAAAACCTTCAGGTCTGCGGCTTTTTTGGCAAATTGTTTGGCCAATTTGGCTTCACCCCGCAGGGCTGCCATTTGGGCATAGGCCTCAAAAGCTTTGAATTGGCAAGCGATTCCATCGCCCGATTCGATCAGAGGAGCATCCTGCGCTTCGTTGTAAGAGGCGGCACCCTGAAAAATGCCTTTACCCGTGCCCTCGGCAATGCCATTGGGCAATTGTTGATCGTGTAGCGCAATAAAATCGGTAACCGCTTTGGAACAGTATTGCCAAATCACTTCATCTTTGAGGTAGCGCTCGTCGCCAGTCCACAAATACAATTCATACGCTTTTTCGACCAGTTCAAACGTTGCGGGCACCTCCCGTACAAAGTTCTCATTGCCCCGGTAATCCAGCAGAAATGGCGCGCCATTAAAATTGATGGCCCACAATGGAAACCATTTTTTGCCCTCGTCAGCCGAAGCCGCAAAAGCTTTCAGCATCGTAAAATTCTCCTCCTGTAGCCCCAGCAGATGGGCACCGATGAGTTGGTGACAAAAATCGCGGGAATAAAACGCCGACCTTTTGGGGTAACCCGCCCAATAGGTCGGCAGATAGGGGACATTCCCTGATCCTGCACCCCTTTCCCAGGCATCCAGGGGGCCAGTTTTTCCGGTTTGTACATAAAACCGAGCCTTTTCTTTGGCCCAATTGAAAGCATCAAGTAATTCCTGCTGGGAAGATTGAATGAGCAAATCTGGCTGAGCAATAGGAGGTGGAGGAGTGCGATTGTTGATGTTTTGACCAAAACAGTCCAGGAAAATCCCCAGTATACACATCAGTGAAATGAGCAAACAGGCCTTATTCATACTTTTAGGTTTGTAGCAATTTTTATCAGCCAAGATAAACAACCTTAACACTAGTGCAGCAAAACGAAAGGGACGGTTTTGTAAAAATTCAAGTTCTAAAACCGGCTCAATAAAAGCTGCCCTTAAACCATTTCAACCTGCGCCCTGTTACCCTAGAACGGCTGATGGATTCAGCTACCAACTTTCACCCAAACCAACAATCAATGAAAACGATCCATATTTTGCTGCCTTTCATCATCCTACTGACCCTAAACGCATGCGGGCAAAAGCAGGGATACCCAACATCTACTACTTCATCAGCGGCACGCGCCACTGCTAAAATTCCTCCAGCCGAATTGTCCAAATACCACACAGCCGTTTTTGCAGCGGGCTGTTTTTGGTGTGAAGAAGCGGTATTCGAAAGCATCAATGGGGTGGCCGAAGTCATTTCTGGCTACGCCGGCGGTACCACCGAAAATCCGACCTATGAGCAATCAAATACTGGGACAACCGGCCACGCAGAATCGGTAGAAGTGTATTACGATAGCACGGTGATTGATTACAAAACCTTACTGCGGGTGTATTTTGCCTCAGGAGACCTGACCCAGGTGAATGGCCAGGGGCCAGACCTTGGATCTCAATACCGCTCCATCATTTTTTACAAAAACCCGGTAGAAAAAGCCATGGTGGAAGAGTATATCGCTACGCTCAACGCCTCAAAAAAGTACAAGCGGCCCATTTCGGTGGAGGTCACTGCATTTACCAAATTTTGGTTGGCGGAAGACTATCACCAGGATTATGTGCTACACAATCCTGGAAGCTCCTATGTGCAGCATGAGTCCATTCCAAGGTTGAAGCGAGCGCAGGCCCAATTAGGGGATGTACTTAAACCGGGGCTGGGGCAGCATTGATTCCGATGCTCCAATTACAAAAGGGATTTGTCAATAAAGGTAAGGGTTTCCGATTACCCAACTCGCCGAGACCCACAACAAAATTTGAACTTCTTGCCACTACAGTGTCCGCAATTCCTTGTTAATGTTTAACACTTTGGCACTTTCTGCGGCTGTAAAAAGAGGTATTCTAATGTTGTTGAACGCATTGAACCATTGCTGACCGCACCGGGTAGTGCCATATAGATAAAACAATGTAGATTGCAGAGCTTGCTGCAATTTTTCACTCTTCAAAAATTGCAACAAGCTCCAATGCTCTACTCCATATCTATCTATGCTTACCCCTGCTTTTCCAACCACCCCAAAATATACCCTGCAATTTCCTCCCAACCGTCTTCCCCACATAAAAAGTGGCTTCTCCCCGCAAACGCTTTATAATCCGTCACGCTGTTTTTATCCTGATAGCGGCTGGCGATTTTTTGGGTAAACTGAGCCGAAAAAATGTGGTCTTTTTCGCCACCGATAAAAAGCAGCGGTTGGTGCGGCTTTTTGAAGTCAACATTGGCAAAGGAAGTCAACAAAGTATCGCGGGCGACTTTCCGGCTTTCAGGTACGGCTACACTAGAAAACAGTTTATCGCTTTCCGCTTTGGAATAATTGTTGAAGAAGGCGTGGTGGTACCAGTTTTTACTGCCCAGGAAGGGGCTGTTGCCTTTAAAGAAATTCACTACCGGCAGCACAACTTTGATGGTATCAAATGGTGCAAACACGTTTTTGGGGGGCGCGCCATCGAGACTTACACCGGCCACGGCTTTGTCCATTTCCACGAGTTTTTGTACCACCAAACCTGCCAGAGAGTGCCCAATAACAATGGGTTTTTCCGGCAAAGTATCGATTAGTTTGACAATGTTCATCACCACGTCCTTAAAACCAGTTTTGGTCAGTTCTGGGTGTATGTTGGCCCGAAGTTGGGCGGGGTCACCATCGTGCCCGGGGTTGGCAGGCGTATGAACGGTGTAGCCTTTGGCTTCAAAATAGCTTTTCCATGTTGCCCAGCTGGTATTGTTCACGAACAAACCATGAATCAATACAATTGTCTTCGTTTTCATAAGTTTGAATTTTATGATACAAAGATGCTGGCCATTGCTGAGGATAATTTTAACCCAAGTTAAAATCGACCATTAGGCTTCAATTTTTTTCTGAAATTCTTTTGCGAATTCGACTCAAAGAGGGGCCCTGAATGCCCAAATAAGAAGAAATATGGTAAAGGGGTACATGGTTAAAAATATCCGGGTGTTGCTTGACTAAATCCAGGTAGCGCTCCTCTGGCGTTTTGAACATAAACCCTTCAATCCGGGTCATGGTCACGTTAAAAGCTTCTTGCGCCAGGAGCCTGCCAAATTTTTCCCATTGATGCGAACGCTGGTACAGGGATTGTAAATCAAGGATATTGATGTAAATAACCGAGGCATCCGTCATGGCCTGGGTGAAATAATCACAGGGAATTTGGTTGATGAAACTTTTGAAAGTAACGACAAATCCATTGGTGGAATACAGAAAAACGTTTTTTTCTTCGCCCGTTTTTTCGTCGATGGTATAAGAACGAAAAACGCCATTGGTGATGAACCCCAGGTGTTTACAAATGTTGCGGTGCTCGTTGTAAAATTCACCTTTTTTATAGTGTTTGTTTTGCCAAAATGAGGCAGACAACTGGAAATCAGCGGCTTTAAGTCCGGCAAATGCCTCCATTGTGGCAGCAAGTTCTTCTAGATCAGTCATTGGCAGAAAATCAACATGTTAAAAGTCTAATTTCAGTGCTTCCAACACCTTGCTACAAAGGTAACTGGATTTTAGTATCGGGAAGGATTATGCGGAGTACTCATTTTATATGGGGAAACAGCATTAACCGAGAGAACAGTGGTCTAGCTTTTAAAAACTCCATATTTTGCAATGACCTATTTTACATACCAACCAAAACATTCAACAATAATCCAGGCTATGCCCTTCAAATCACCCATTCCCAACCACTTCGACATCATCATCATTGGCGCAGGCCCAGCAGGTGCAACCTGCGCCTTGCAATTGCGCCATTCCAAGTTGAATGTACTCCTAATCGACAAAGCCACTTTCCCGCGTTCCAAAACCTGTGGCGACGCCATTACCGGGCGATCAATCAAAACCTTGTTTCGCTGTTGCCCGGAGTTGGTGGAGCAGTTTCGTACTTTCCCCCTAAAAACCGAGATCAAACATACGCGCTTGAACATCAACCACCACCAGCCCATCGACATCCATTGGGTCAACGAAGCGTATTGTTGCCGGAGGGCTGATTTTGACCAGGCCTTGTTGCAAGGAGTGCGCCAATGCGCTCCGAATGTGCAGATTTTAGAAGGTTTTCAGGTAGATGACATTATTGAAGGCGATACCGTTCCTGGACGATACATCGTCGGCAACTCCAGCCAGCAACGTTATTTCAGCACCCAATTCCTAGTTGGCAGCGATGGCACTCAATCCATTGTGAGCAAAAAACTGACGACTACCCGCCTGGAGCAAAACCACCACGCCGGGGCTGTACGCGCTTATTTTAGCGGGGTCAAAGGTTTACACCTGAACCGCACTGAAGTGTTTGTTTTGCCTGAATTTATGCCCGGCTACTTTTGGGTTTTCCCCTTGTCGGAAGACACGGCCAATGTTGGCTTCGGGATGTTGACGCGCAGCATTGCCCGGCAAAAAGTCAATTTAAAAGACGCTGTTTATGCCTTCATGCAAGCTTCACCTGAACTCAAGGTTCGTTTTGGCGAAAGCACTCAGATTGGTAAGCTAGAGGGCTTTGGCCTGGCTTTGGGCTCGCGGAGTGTCCCCATGTCGGGTGAGCACTTTCTGCTGGCGGGTGACGCGGCTTCACTAATCGATCCTGCTTCTGGAGAGGGCATCAGCAATGCCATAGTGAGTGGCAAAATGGCGGCGGAAACGATTGTGGCAGCCTTTGAAGCGCAGGACTTCAGCGCTGATTTTGTAAAAGAATACGATAAAAAATTGTTCAAAATCATCGGGAAAGAGTTAAAAACCAGCACCATTTTGCTGCGCAGTTTTCTGTTTGCACCAAAGCTATTGGATGTGGGCGCTTATTTGATGGGCAATCCATTTTTTAAACGTTTAGCTAAAAGATTGATGTAGATTCCATCTTTGTAAATTGGAACGAACTGGATCAATGCCCTCAAACGTAAGCATTGATCCAATCCATCTTAATCCGCGTGCTGCATCACCAAATGCACAATGCCCCCCTTTACCGATACTTCCATGGCCCACAATTCATCTCCACTCAGTAGGGAAATAACTCCTTTACTGATTGTCGATTTAATGTTTTCAGCATCTTCCATCCACATGGCCTTACCGATCAGGTAAGCCTCTTCGATGGTCATTTCCTTATTGAACTTGATCGTATATGAAGAGCCTCCTTCGCCCATATCTACTTCTACCTCTGCACCGTTGGCATAGGCTACTTTGTAGCGGTCATAACGGGTTTCCCCTTTGGGCAGGTCTACCCGAGCACCTTTACGCGGGGAGTGCATTTGCAGATACCGTTCCTGGATGGTGTGAGCATCTGCATCATTCGCATTGGGATCGTCACCATTGGGTAAGCTACCGGGCGTTTTGTACTTGGAGAGGTAGCCATCGAACACAAAGCCAACTTTACCCGTAGTAGTTTTCACTTTTACCCAAAATCCCTTGATGGTAAAACCTGGAAATACCGTTACCGCGTGCGGAGTTTTTTTGAGTCCTTCCGCTTGCACTGTCAGCAAGGAACCATACTCGACCGTCAGGATTTTAGTGCCAGTTGGCGCAGCCGTTTCGCGTAGAATCAGCCCACTAGAGGCATGCGCCGTAAGTTTGTCGCCCGCGGCATAAGTGCCGATCGAAAAGGCTAGTTTAGGCGACCCAAGTAGGATGAATAGCAGAAAAAAAGAAAAAATTCTCATGGTTGAGCTAAGGTTAATTGGTGTTTTTAATAGACTTTGCGCCTAAAATTAATTGCTTTTTGCAAACCCTGACAATGCTACTCAAAAAAACTGCTGACTTAGGGTTAAAGCTATTTCACCGGCAGAGGAAAACGCTAGATATTGCGCTTCCAGAAATGATTTTTGTAAAAACAGAAGTGGGTTTGTATCTTTCTACTCAACAACTTATAAATCCTACTAAAAATGGCAAATGGCAGTTGTCAAAAATTGAATGCGACATGTTGCCAGAGTAGTGGCTTTTGTTTTGAGCTTTTCAGCAAGTCTAATACATAAACAAATGAAAAACAACTTTTTCAACCGCCGCCGTTTCCTCAAAGAAACCGCCACTGCTGCAACCGGGATGGCTATACTCTCCAGCCTCCCACAACAAATCAGGACCAATCCGTCAATAGAACCTCGCATCAAATTCTCGGTCATCGGCATCAACCACGGCCATATCTACGGCATGGTTGATTCAGTCACCCGGGGAGGTGGCCAACTGGTCGCCTTTTATGCCAAAGAACCCGACCTCGTGGCTGCCTTTGCCAAAAGATACCCCACGGCAAGACTGGCGGCTACCCAGCAAGAAATCCTGGAAGACAATTCCATCCAGCTGATTTTGAGTGCGGGAATCCCCGTTGAACGGGCACCCTTGGGCGTAGAAGTGATGAAACACGGGAAGGATTACCTGGTTGATAAACCTGGCATTACCAGCCTGGCCCAATTGAAAGCGGTGCGTGCCGTCCAACAATCGACCAAACGCATCTACTCCATCATGTACAGTGAGCGGCATGAAAACCGCGCTACCGTCAAGGCGGGTGAGTTGGTCAAAGCGGGAGCCATCGGCAAAGTGATCCAAACCATTGGTATGGGGCCGCACCGCATGAATGTGAGCACCCGACCGGAGTGGTTTTTCGACTGCAAATATTATGGAGGCATCATCACGGATATCGCCTCGCATCAATTTGACCAGTTTTTATTTTTTACGGGTTCTACCCAAGCCGAGATTGTGGCCGCACAAGTGGGCAATGTAAACCACCCACAATATCCTAAATTTGAAGACTTTGGTGATATCATGATCAAAGGAAACAACGGCACGGGCTACATCCGCGTAGATTGGTTTACCCCGGATGGGCTAAAAACCTGGGGCGATGGCCGCTTGACCATTTTGGGTACGGAAGGCTACATCGAGATCAGAAAGAACATTGATATTGCCAGTCATGATGGGGGCAATCACCTCTATTTGGTGAATCAAAAAGAAACCAAATACATCGATTGCAGCAAGGAACCCTTGCCCTTTGGGACGCTTTTTGTTGACGATGTGTTGAACCGCACGGAAACAGCGATGCCACAGGCACATTGTCTGTTGGCTACGGAAATGGCGCTGAAGGCACAAAAAATGGCGAAGCAGATCCAGATCGGGAAATGAGGTAAGCATAGTCCTGATTATACATACCCAAGCGACATCAATGGGAGAACGGATGACCCGGATTAAGCGGATTTACGCGGATCTCAGTTTACGAACAAATTAATCCGCGTAAATCCGCGTCATCCGCGTCATCCGTGCTCCTATTATTGTCGCTCAAAAAATCCCCTACTTTTCCAGTACCCCCTTCAACTGCACCAGGGACTTCTCATACTCCGTCCCGATCATGTCCTCCATGCTCACAAAAACTTGCATGAAATTCATTGGATAGGCCATTTTTCCACTCATGGCCCAGGTAACCCGGGTCGTTGAATCGGTGAGCACTTCCGTCTTCAAGTAGGCAGGTGATACCGAGGCAAACATCCCTTTAAAGCGCAATTCGGTATCGATTCGTTCTCCTTCGATGATTTTCATAACTTCTTGTTCTCCATCGCCCATCATGTTACTCTCCCAGGCAGAAACAGAGCCTACCCTGCCATCGGTACCGCGAAACGTGAGTTTCATCTCGGGATCGGCCTGGTTCCAGGTGCTCCAGTTTTGCTGATTTTTGAGGGATTTCAGGTATTCGAACACCTCATCATTGGGTTTGTTGATGCTGATTTGGCGCTCAATGGCATAGTCTTTTTTCACAAAGAGCGCAACAAGCAGGATCAGGACAATTAAGCCACCGAGTCCAAGCAAGATTTTTTTGATTAACTTCATGTCAAATAGGATTTTGATGATCTTTTGGATTATTTTAAAAACATTTACAAATGTAAACTTATTTTTTCAAACAAAAAATAGCTCGTTGCGCCAAAATGACGGGGCATTTGCGCCAAAAGCAGGCTTCATCCCCCCATATTGGCCTGGTCAGAAAAATTTAAACAGCCCCATAGCGATTTGCACTGTCGGGTTTATATCTTTGCGCTTTTAAACCCAATTGCTGATGCAGCACGTATCCGAACCGGAAATTAATGCCCAGGTGGCCCAAAACTTGGGGCTTACTGAGGACGAGTTTGACCAAATTGTCAAAACCATGGGGCGTACCCCCAATTTTACCGAGTTGAGCATCTTCTCAGTGATGTGGTCCGAACACTGTTCCTATAAAAATTCGATCCATTGGCTCAAAACGCTTCCCCGCGACGGCAGACGCCTCCTGGTGGGTGCAGGAGAAGAAAACGCTGGATTGGTCGACATTGGGGACGGTCTCGCGTGTGCCTTTAAAATTGAATCCCACAATCACCCTTCAGCCATTGAACCCTATCAGGGGGCAGCTACCGGGGTTGGGGGCATTCACCGCGATATTTTCACCATGGGTGCTCGTCCTATTGCTGCGCTCAACTCCTTGCGTTTTGGCAACCTCGACTCTGCCCATACCCAGCACTTGATCAAAGGTGTGGTTAAAGGTATTGGTGATTATGGCAACTCTTTTGGGGTTCCTACCGTGGGTGGTGAAGTGTACTTCAATGACTGTTACAACCAAAATATCCTGGTCAATGCCATGTCGGTGGGCATTGTGCGGGTAGGCCAAACCATATCCGCCATCGCCGAAGGTGAAGGCAATCCCATTTTTATTGTGGGGTCAGCCACCGGTAAGGACGGGATTCACGGCGCAACTTTTGCCTCGGCTGACCTTACCGAAGATTCGGCAGAGGATCTTCCGGCCGTGCAAGTTGGCGACCCCTTCCAGGAAAAACTCCTGCTAGAGGCCACCTTGGAAGTAATCAAAACGGGAGCAGTGGTCGGCATGCAAGACATGGGCGCCGCAGGTATTACCTGTTCTACCTCTGAAATGAGTGCCAAAGGCAAGTGTGGCATGCACATCGACCTCAGCAAAGTGCCCACCCGCCAGGCCAACATGAAAGCCTGGGAAATTTTGCTTTCCGAAAGCCAGGAACGCATGTTGATCTGCGTCCACAAAGGCCAGGAGCAAGCAGTACTGAATGTATTCGAAAAATGGGACCTGGAATGTGCCCAAATCGGCGAAGTAACGGACACGGGGCGTTTGGAGTTTTATTATGAAGGTGTATTGGTAGCCGATGTGCCCGCTGAGCCACTTGTTTTGGGTGGTGGGGCTCCGGTTTATCAGCCCGAGTACACCAAACCCAAATACCTGGATCAGGTCAATAAGTTCAACCCCAAAAGCATCAACCAACCCAAAGACCTCAAAAAGGTTGCCCGTACGGTTTTTGCTTCGCCAAACATTGTGTCTAAACGTTGGATATTTGAGCAATACGATTCAATGGTGCGCACCAACAACATGGGCACCAATGCGCCGTCGGATGCCTCTCTAGTGCGGGTAAAAGGGACCAATAAAGCCTTGGCCCTTACCGTGGATTGCAATTCCAGCTACGTTCACGCCGATCCATACATGGGGGCAGTCATTGCAGTGGCCGAAGCCGCCCGTAACATCGTCTGTTCAGGAGGTACTCCTGTGGCGATTACCAACTGCCTGAATTTTGGAAGTCCTAAAAATCCGGAAGTCTACTGGCAGTTTGTCAATGCCATCAAAGGGATGGGCGATGCTTGCCGAAAATTTGATACCCCGGTAACGGGTGGCAATGTGAGCTTTTACAACCAATCCGTTTTTAAAGACCGCACCGAGCCCATCTTCCCCACCCCCACCATTGGCATGTTGGGAATTGTAGAGGATGTGAAATTCCAAATGACCTTGAATTTCAAAAAAGACGGGCATTTGATCTACATGATAGGGACGCCGCAAAACGACATCAACTGTTCAGAATACCTGCGTATGCATCATAAGGTGCAACTTTCACCCGCACCCATGATAGATTTGGATGAAGAATTCCACATTCAGTTGAATTTGTCCAAATTGATCCGCCGTCGCTTGATCGAATCGGCGCACGATGTTTCTGAAGGTGGTCTTTTTGCTACCCTGGTAGAATCGGCTTTAGCGGGCAACATCGGGTTTGAAGTAGAAACCGATGACAATTTCCGCAAAGACGTATACCTTTTTAGTGAAAGCCAAAGCAGGGTAGTCATTACCACAACTCCTGAAAAAGAAGATGATTTGGTCAACTACCTGAACACCCATAATGTTCCTTTTACCAGAATCGGCGAAGTTACCGGAAAACGCGTCCTGGTGGATGGCGAAGACTATGGCCCGCTGAATGAATGGAAAGCCATTTATGACCATACCCTAGGTCAAAAAATGGAAAATGCTATCTAGAGTGTGTTTGGATTTCTGCTTTGCAAGCGAAAATGAGTTAGAATTTGCGCCAATGAGGCATGAAAAGCGGAATTTAGCAGCACTAAATGAGCATTTTCGGAACGAAATTGGCGTAAATTCTAGCCATTTACAGCGCAAAGTAGAAGTCCAGACGCACTCTTCATCTTAAAATAATCAATCGCATGAACCGCTTCATCCAAGTTGTATCATTTGCCTTGTTGTTGCTGGGGCTATGGAGTTGCACCCCCAAGGGAACAACCATTCAAGGAACCATCAAAGGCGCTGAAAATTTGCAGGTCTTCGTTGACGAAGTAGCCATTGGCCGCGCCAGTACGGTGCTGTCCAAAGCCGACATCAACGCAACGGGCAAGTACAGCATCAATTTTCCGGAAGGTTTAAAGCCGGGTATCTATAACCTCCGCGTAGGTGCCAAAAAGGTCAACCTCGTCATGGATGGCAGTGAAAAAGTCGTCACTGTAAATGGCGACCTGAACACCTTCCAGGATTATGCCATTGAAATTGAAGGGTCTAGTGATTCAAAGTTATTGGCCAATTGTGCCCGCCTCATCATGGAGCGCCAGATGTCGGCCAATGATGTGGGCACTTTTGTGGATACCACCAAAAGTCCTTTGGTTGGCGCATTTTTGGCTTACATGGCCTTCGGGAATGCCGGGCCTTATATCGCTACCCAACAGCGGGCACTGGAAAAATTACAAAAAGCTGATCCAAATTCTGCAATCGCGGCCGCTTATGCCGAATATCTTTCCGTGATTGAGCAACAATACATTGCGGAACAAAGTAGTCAGGTGGTACAGGTAGGCAAACCTGCACCAGAAATTGACCTGCCCAGCCCAAGCGGCAAAAGAATGAAGCTGTCTGACCTGAAAGGTAAAGTAGTATTGCTCGACTTTTGGGCCAGTTGGTGTGGCCCATGCCGGGGTGAAAATCCGAACGTCGTTGCGGTGTACAACAAGTATAAGGACAAAGGTTTTACCATCTTCAGTGTATCGCTCGACGGTTTTGACGACCGCAGAACCCAAGGCGCTACGCCCGCCCAAATCAGCGAAGCCCGTGAACGGGGCAAACAGGCCTGGGTTCAGGCCATTCAAGCCGACAACCTCACTTGGCCATATCATGTCAGTGACCTGAAGCATTGGGGGGCAGCACCTGCGGCAATATACGGCGTACAGGGCATCCCGAGAGCGTTCATGATCAACAAGGAAGGTTTGGTCGTTGCTACAGAGGTACGTGGTGCCGCTAATATCGAAGCGGAGTTGTTGAAGCATTTGTAAGGTAATTAGGGTTGATAAAAAGTTGATTAAGGTTGATTAAGGTTGATTAAGGTTGATTAAGGTTGAT
>Ga0116157_10005442_pt1 | contig 11721 bp, 8 predicted proteins | sample AD_UKC048_MetaG_FD_89882 | JGI IMG/M metagenome (GOLD analysis project Ga0116157, IMG submission 89882) | Active sludge microbial communities of municipal wastewater-treating anaerobic digesters from USA - AD_UKC048_MetaG | ecosystem: Engineered > Bioreactor > Anaerobic > Digestate | place: USA... | reverse complement strand
CCAATGCACTTCCCGGCCCAAAGACAATATCCAGGCTCCGTTTTTGTCTTTAAAATGAAATTCACTGACCCTTTTGAAACTTTTCCCATCTACTCCCTCCAAGGGCTGATCGTGCCAAAACACCTGGTGCTGATCACGGGCGAGGTAGTAACCATTAAACATAGGAACAAACTCAAAAGTAGCCGGATCGGCTCCTTCCACCGGGGTGATGTCGCGGAATACTTTTTGTCGATCACGTACATATACAATGCCTTCTGCCGAAACATTGCCCGGTTTTTCGTTGGGATTGGGAATGATGTTGAAATGCGCACCATCATTGCTGATGATTTCATCGCGGGAAAAACCATAACGTTTGTCCCGGGAGTATGCGCTGGCCAAATATTCAAAAGTAGCCGGATCGGCTTCGGGAATTACCCTTCCGTAATAAAACACCTGTGCTTTGTCTTTGCCGTATTCGGTATTGATGGACTTGAACGTCCGAGGATCGGCTTGGCCAATCACCTGGCGAGAGGCTGGAAAACCATGATAGAATACCACCTGTTTGTCTTCGGTGTAATAGCCTTTTTTTAAGGAATCCGGAACACAACTTTTGAGCGTCAACCCAAGTATGGCTAAACCTAAAGCGATGATTTTTTTGAGCATACTCCGCTTATTTTGTTCTACTCATTTCGTAAGCTTTGGTCGTTACGTAATATTTGGCTAACATGTTGGGCACTTCCCATTCCGGCAGTTTTCCCTGCGCCAAATATTGCAAATATTTTTCGGTTACCTGGGCAAAATGTGCCTCGTGGCCAACGTTGTAGGAGTCAGGGATGAGGATTTTCCAGCCCTTCTCGCTGGTTTCATATCCCAAGCCTTGAAACTGTCCGGCATTCAGTTTTTTCAAAGCCTCTTTCAAAGCAGTTTCGGCGCTGGCTTTATCAACATTCGGTAATGGTTCTACGTACAGCACCGGACGATATTTCTCGGCGGCACCCTGACGGATAATCAGGTTGGCCTTGGTACCCCGCATGATCGAAAAATGGGTATCGCCCGCACCTTCAGGGGCCTGGAAATTCCAGATGACCGATACCTTCGCGTGTACACCTTTGACACTAAAATGAGTTTCACCGTTGGCAAAAACCTTGAGGGTAGAATCTTTGCTGAGGTCTTTTTTCAGGAAAGATGGAAAGCCGGGCAGCCCAGTTACCAATTTGAATTGGGCACTGGTCAGATCGGTGGCGCCACGTTTGGCCGCCTGCAGTTGAATGTCTTTTTGGTAGCTGATGCTTTGTTCGGGAAAACATTCCCAAAGTACCAAATCAACCAGGTGGGTCGATACGTCCACCACCCCTTCACCTTGTTGTTCTACATCAAAAAACCAGGCTGGACGAATCAACGCTGAACCGGAAACGTATTTGAAAAAATGGTGTACACTTTCTTTCGTGATCGCCGGATTTTCAGGAGTTCCTTTCTCAAGGGTTCCAAACAAGGCAGGCATTTGAGCAAGTTCCCGTTGCAACATGGTACTGATTTCATGCCGCTCGGTCATGATGTCGTACAAGAGGACGCCTTTTTTTTCAGCCAAGGGGAAAAGATCTTGCAAACGGGTAAAATCAGCGGGCTTGATGGCCATTGGCTTGTCGGCCAAAACGTTGATGCCCGCTTCAATGCAAGACTGGATGTAGTGGGTTTTTTGGGCGTTGTTGCCAGAAATGACCACCACATTGCCCGGTTTTTCGCTGAGCATTTTTTCCAGATAATCGGCTCCGGTATACACTTTTGATGCCCAATGGGTCGGCTCGGCTTCGCGTTGATTGTAACTTTCAATGCGCGCCAGGTGCCCTTTTAGTTCAGGGCCGTCAGGTGCATAAATGTACACCATGGAATCTACCTGGGGGTAATGATTTTTTTGCACCAAAGCCGCGTGGAAATGGCCTGGGTCGAGGGTCATCAATTTGATTTCGTTTTCGGCACCGCTGAGTTTCACACTTTCCGTTTGTGGTTGTTGATTGGAACAGGCAAAGAAGCATGTGGCTAAAAAGAAGAGGAGAATGGCTGATTTGTACATGTTTATTAGTTGAAAAGTTTAGAGTTGAAGTGTTGAAAAGTGAAGTTGAAAAGTTGAAGGGTTGAAAAGTTGTCAGTAATGCAATACCAGTGCTCAATTCATGCATTACCGACAACTTTTCAACTTTTCAACTCTAAACTTTTCAACTTTACTTCGCGTGTGCCGTCCCATACGGGAACCGCTGCGGTCTTTCCAACAACGCATTGGCTTCGTCGTCATTTTTAAAGCGTTCACGGATGGGGTCCCAATGCAGGGTACGTCCCAGTTTCATGGCGGCATGGATGAGCAAACAAGCGGAAGTGGAACGATGGGCTACCTCTACGGGCGCAACCGTGGTTTTGTTCTCGCGGATACAATCCAGCCAGTTGCCGTGTTGGTCTTCGGAATGGTACAAGTGAATCTCTTCAGGCTTGATGACGGATTGTAAAATTTTGGCATCGCTGGCATTGAAGGCAGTCGAGTTTTTAGCGTTGCCAGGATCGCTGGCGGTAACACCCACATTGCCCCGCGATACAAAGATCCAGCCTTCGCTGCCTTCAAAACGCACGCCATTGGGGTATTCACCACTGACCATCATGTTCACGCCATTGGCATATTTTGCTTCAGCCAGAAAGTCGCCGTGTACATTCCAAAGTCCGCTGGTTGGGAACTTCGCCGTACACTTGATTTCGATAGGCCCAGTGTATTCTGTGCCCATGCCCCAGTGGGCGATATCGAGATGGTGCGCCCCCCAACCGGTGATCATGCCCGCACCAAACTGCTCACAACGCAACCAACCCGGACGATCAAAACCAACCTGTGGATGCACCCGCTTTTCGGTATAGTAGACATAAGGTGTAGAACCCAGCCACTTTTCGTAGTTCAAGGTTTTGGGGATGGCCATTTCTGGTTCTACCTCGCCACCCGGATCACCAGGTAATCCTATTTTGATGGTATGCAATTTTCCGATGCGGCCGTTGCGTACCAGTTCACAGGCGCGTTTGAACTGCGGCCAGGGATTTTGGGAACGTTGCTGACTGCCAATTTGAAACACTACCCCGGAGTGGTGTACGGCATCACTCATGGCCCGGCCTTCGGCAATGGTGAGTGCGGCGGGTTTTTGCAGGTAGATGTGTTTGCCGGCCATCGCCGCCTCAATGGCAGGTTGGGCATGCCAATGGTCGGGCGTACTTACGATCACCGCGTCGATCTCCGGGTTCATCAACATTTCCCGGTAATCGTCGTACATTTTGACGTCGACGTAGTTGGGTTTCTGTTTCTTTTCCGTATACCATTTTTCAATCCACTGTTTACCGAATTCCTTGCGCTTGCTGTCAACATCGCATACTGCCATCACCCGGGCGGAATCGAAGCGCATGGTATCGGGCAAATCGTGAGACATACCAATCCGACCAAAACCAATCTGGCCAATCTGGATCGTATTGCTGGGGGCATTTTTTCCCAGTACTGAAGCAGGAATAATGTTGGGCAACACCATCATCCCGATGGAGCCGCTGAGCGCAGTTTTGAGGTATTCGCGGCGGGACATGCCCGGCTTTTTGTTTTTTTGCATGGTCGTGTAGGTTAAGGGAGCTGAGGAGTTGAGGAGGTTGAGGAGGTTGAGGCTGCCGCGAGCGGCACAGCTACCAGGCTTTAAAATGTTGCTTGCGGTAGCCATGTCGCTCGCGGTAGCCTCAACCTTCTCAACTTCTCAACCTTCTCAACTTTATTCAACAATCAATGTTTTCGTCGCTTTGCCATAATCCAGTTTCTCGCTTCCATCCAGCACCCAGAGTATGCCACCCAACAAGTGGGCCATGAAAGTAGGATCGGAGTAATATTCCTTCTTGTGCCCCAGGGCGGTGTACCAACTGCGGCCTAGCCCCTGTTCTTCTGACCAACAGATCGGGAACAACTTGCCAAACGTAATTCCGGGGTATTCTACTTTTTTGTCGTCGGTGACGGTATTCAAATTTGCCGCGAGCAGTACGTGTTTACCAGGGTAGAGGTGCTCCAGGTAGTAACATTCGTCTTCCCATGCCCAGTTGGCTGGTAGGTGCAAGGTAGCCGGGTGCAAGGGATCGATGACCTGGATGTCAAATTTTTGCAAAGGTGGGTGTCGTTTAAATTTACCCCCCAAAGTACGCCAAAACCAGGGCCATTGCCGTTCGGAACCCGAAGCAGAATGGATGGTCACCAGGCCTCCACCCGCTTGGATGTAGCGCTGGAAGGCCAATTTTTGTGCCTCCGTATCGAAGGTTTCATTGTTGGTATTTGAAAGGATGATGGCCTGGTATTTATTCAGGTTTTCGGCGGTGATTAGGGCCGGATTGCTGCTTGTGTCTACGCTGAAACCATTGGCTTCACCGAGTTTGCGGATGCATACGATGGAGCTGGCGATGTTGTCGTGTACGTAACCCTTGCCGTTTTTGGTGTAAACCAGTACTTTTTTATTTCCTCCGAGTTGGCTTAGAATGACCTCAGCTTTAGGTGGATTGGCGTAATCCTGCCAGTATTTGTCCAACAATTCTGGGCTCAATTCACCGTCGTACACCAACATACGGTAGTTCAGGGTGTAGGCTTTGCCGGGTTTGAGTACCCAGTCTTGTTCTTGCGCGGGATTGAAATTGAGGAATACATTTTCCTTGCCCTGGTTTTGGCCGGTGGCCCACAAACGCAATTGTTCGGGGAAATTGTGGTTCAGCGGATGGGTCATGAACAAGATGCCGGATTTGCCAAAACTGGACACCCCACGCGCATCGATCCAGCGGGCGCGGGTGGCGTTGCCGTCCCCCTTGCCTTTGCCTTCCGAAGTGAGCAATCGCGCCGTTTTGTCGTCCCATTTTTCGGTAGCTCGGAAGCCAAAGCCTTGGTAGGTATAGGCTTTGATGGTAAAAATACTATCGGTAGCGCAATGCAGCGTGGATTGAAAATCGACCAATTGGGGGCCATCTTCAGTGCCTGCATTCCAAACTTTGATGTTCCATTCTTCTTCCAGTGCCGCCTTGGAGCCAGTTGAACTGGGTGCGGTAAGATCGACGTGTTCGTGCCGGGAACTGAGGGTGCCGAGTATGGGCCCTTGGGTAACTACGGGCAGCGTAGGCACTTTTACGGTTCCTTCTCCCTTGTACAGGTTCCAAAAATCGAGTTTGCGGCCTTCAAAAACGGTACTGGTCCAGGGGTTCCAAATGCCGTAGTGGTGGATGTGGTCTGGTGGCTGGACGCGGGTGAGCACTTCCCCTTTCGGGGACCACAAGGGATGAATGAACCCGCCCCGGCGGAAAAGTTCCGATTTTCCTTCGGGCACGTCGGCTTCCGCGTACTGGTAACGGAGGAGGTTGCGGCCATTGCGTTGGAAAAGGATGGCACCCTTGTCGCGCAAGGCAACGATGGGTTTTGCTGTAGCGATGGGCGCAGAACCCGTGCGCAACTCAAATACCCGTTTTGTTCCGCTGGGGGTATTGCCGGATAAGATCCAGCAAAGGCGCTTGTTGGGGCCATCTTCCAATTGAAAAGGCACTGGAATTTTTCCGGAAGGGCTAATCTCCAGGAGTTGATATCCGCTGGGTGATTCTGGCAAGGCAAGGCCATCGAGGGCCAAACTTACCGGGCTGTTGTTGCGCTCAAAATCGCCACTGGAAACGGCGAGCGTCAACAGGGACCGATCTTGAGCAATAAGGGAAATTTTGAATACACTGCTACAAAGCAGGATAAGCAGGACTAATGTTCGTTGTTTGTACATATTACTTTCTTCGCTTTCACTGATTGGTATAACCGATCAGGTCTCGCGAATAAAAGTAGAAAAATCTTAGGGAAAATCGATTGCGTAGCGAAGAATTTTATAACAATTTAGGATTGTTGCACCAAACTTACTTCCGAATCCCGCGCATTCAACACGACTAAATCCTGAATGTCGCCCAAAATTTCATCCACCAGGCCAAACTCCCGGGCTTCTTGGGCATTGAGGAAACGATCGCGCAGGAAATAATCTTCAATCTCCTTACGCGAATGACCCGATTGTTTGCCCATCAGGTGAAAAATCTGGGCTTGCAGGCGCTCTTGTTCGCGGGTGGCAATGCGCACATCTTCGGTGTAGCCACGGGTGCCGCCGCCCGTAGGGTGCATGTGGATCGTGGAATGCGCGAGGGCATACCGTTTGCCAGGTGTACCCGAACTCAGCAAAAAGGTACCCATGCTGCCTGTAAACCCCATCGAGACGGTAGACACCGGAGTGGAAATCATTTTCATGGTGTCATAAATGGCCATCCCGGAATACACCACGCCGCCGGGACTTTGGATGTACATGTTGATCTGGCGTTTGGGGTCGATGCTGCTGAGGTACAACAACTGCGCTACCACGATGCTGGCCATCACGTCATTGACTTCTCCCGACAAAAAGATGATTCGCTCCTTGAGCAAAAGGCTGTAGATGTCATACGCCCGCTCTCCTCCACCGTCATTGTCAATGACCATGGGGACAAGACTTGCTTGAACCATGTGTTTAATGAATTTTTATTGAAAAATTCGAAGGATTGATTGCTGAAAACCGGATTTAGCAGGATCGCTGACCAACTGCTGGTGCAGGATTTCCATTTCCTCCTTCAGTTTTTTGCGGTGGTACAATTTGACCAGAGTGTAGGCCTTTTTTTGAAAATACATCCTGAGGCGCAATCGTGGACTTTGTAACATACGCGCTTTGAAGACCTGCCTTGCCAGTGGATCGAGACCGCCGTGCAGGTACTTTTCGATCAGGATGGTGTCAGTCCAGGAAGTCCTCATACGCTACGGATTGGTTTTTAACGGTATGCCGTACTTTTTCCAGGCACTTGTATTTCTGTACACTCAGGGAATGTTCGTTGGCGTAGCCCAGGGTCTTGACCAGCTGTTTCAAAGGCTGTTTTTGGTAATAAAAAGCCCGCAACAGATCCAGGCATTTTTGGCCCGCGCTTTCCAGAAATTGCAACAGGCGTTGGGTCTTGTAGCTGGGGAAATAATCCTCCGGCAAGCTGATCTCGCGCTCAATGCTGCTCAAGGGCACCAATTTGCGTTGCTGGTGGTGCTTCCTGATCCAGAGGTGTTTGGCAATGCCCAGGAGGTAGCCTTCGGGGGAATGTTGCAGGCGAAACTCCGGCTGGTCGCAACGCTCCTGATAAATCACCAGGGCATCATGGAATACATCTTTTGCGTCTTCCACATCACCCCCCATTTTTTTGACAAAGCGGGCCACATTGGGAAAAGCAGCTTCGTAGAGCTCCTCGATGGGTTGCTCTTTGGAGGCCTGGGTTTTGAAAATCGGTATATTTGCAGTTGCTGCTTCCATCGGATTGAGCCGTTTAAGAGTAGGTGCAAGTTAGGGGAGAAATATCACCGGGTGGGGGAAATTTATTTTTTGGAAAGCGATTTTTTCCTCAATTCCCCACTCGTTCCATCTCATCACTCGCTGCGCCACCATTCCGCCGCGCCGACTTCAGCGGCTTCCCAAACCGGTACGAAAACGCCAGGTTCAGCACCCGGGAATCTCGGGTCAAAAGGAAATACTCTTCGGCGTCGGGAAAATCCGTTAAACCCTCCATGACCTGGGTGTAAAAGAGGTCGCGGATGCTGAGTTTGAGGGTCGCTTTTTTCTTGAATACCGGGCGGGAAATGCCCAACGACAATTGCCCGGTGTCGTAGAGCAATTCTTGTAAATCGTTGCGCGCCCGGGTGGTATAAAAGCCTGAAATTTCGGCGCTGTACACGTCGTTCAAACGGAACTGATTGCTGATGCTGAAGTTCACCTGCGAAATGGAGGAGGTATAGTCAATGTTTTGGTAACCATTTAATTCTTTGTAGTTGAACATTACCTGGCCATTAAACGACCACCATTTGAAAGGCGAAAGTTGAAGGGCAACCGAAACACCGAAGTTGTACATTTTGCCCACGTTGCCTTTGGTATAGATGAGGATGTCCTCGCCTTCAGAGATGAAGAGTTGGGAGAAATAATTGCGGATGATGCTGTAAGAAACCGAGGTGCTGAGGAAATCTTTGTATTGGTGACTCAACTCCAGGTTCCAGGTGTACTGCGGCAAAGAGAAGGGATTGCCCCGCTCGTAGGTGTATTTGTTGATGATGTTGACAAAAGGATTGAGTTGTTGAAACGGCGGGCGATCCAGTCTGCGGCCAGCGGTGAGGCTGAACGTATTGGCAGAATCCAACTGGTAAGAGAGGTAGCCGGAAGGAAAAAAGCCGATGTACTGGCGCGAAAAAGCCGAATCGGGGCGCTCGATGTTGCCCAACTGGTTGGCGTCGTAATTGGTGCTTTCGTAGCGCAGGCCCAACTGCAAAGAAAAACGATCCATTTTTTGTTCGTAACTGCTGTACAAGGCGTGGATGTTTTCTGCGTACAGGAAGCGGTTGGTTTTGCCGTAGTCCTGCTTCCAGATGCCGCCGTTGCCGTTCTGGTAATCGGCGGTATTGTCGGTATTGATGTGCGAATTTTTGTAGCCCGTTTCGAGTTTTCCGTTTTCACCAATTTGCAAACTGTGGTCTATTTTGAGCGAAGAAATTTCCAAGGTAGAAGGCAAAAATCCACGAGTACCTTCGTTATACCCCCCATTTGCGACCAAAGTATTGTTGAAAAACTGCTCATTGTTGATGTTATAGCTCAACCAATCAAAATCAACCGAAAGCTGTTGTTTTTTGCTGAAACTATGCTTTGCATACAAGTTGAGTCCGCCAGTTTTAAAACGAGCCTTGCTGGTACTGTTGGTTTCAATGGTTGAATCTACCATTCCCTGTGGGTTTTCCCAGTTGGCGTATGCCGTACCACGGCCTTTACGAGGACTGGTGATACCCGTAAGGGCAAAGCCCAGGGTTGTTTTGTCGGAAATAGAATAGTCGAGTCCCGTTTTGAGCGTATTGTTGAAACTGGAGTTGATCAAGGTCCACAGTTGATCCAGCCCTGCATCGACTTGATCTTGGGCATTGAAATACTCACGCAGGGCATAAATTTTGATAAAACTCTCGTTGTAGTTGCTGCTGTAGGTCAAAAAAGTATTGAAGCGTCCGTTGCGGTAATTCAGTACCAAACTGTTGTTGCTTTTGACGTATACGCCTTGCCCCAGAGAATTGGTGAGTGTACCATTAAAACCTTTCTGCTTGTTTTTTTTGGTTTTGATGTTGATGATGCCCGCGTTGCCGCTGGCGTCGTACTTGGCGGAGGGATTGGTGATCAGTTCAATTTGATCGACCTGGTTGGAGCTCATGCCGCTCAGCAGGTTGTTGAGTTCAGCCCCCGACAAGTAGGTTTGTTTGTCGTCGATGAGCACCAAGACGCCTGTTTTGCCCATCAGGCTGAGGCCGCCGTTGCGGTCAACCATCACGCCGGGGGACTTTTCCAAAACTTCTAGTACGGTGGTTCCGGCATTGGTCACCGCCGCATCAACATTGACGATGGTTTTGCCTTGCACGCGTTGGATGAGCGCTTTGCGGCCAGAAACCGTTACGCCTTCCAGGGTTTTGCTATCAGGTTGTAGGGTAAGGGTCAGTTTTTGGGTTGCAATGGCCTCAGGGCTTAGTACTGCGCTCACTTCGGCATACCCAACAAAACGGACTTTGATGCTGAAAGTAGCGAATGATTTTAGAGAAAAAACAGCCAAACCTTTTTCGTCCGTAACGGCCATTTGGGGGGCGTTGGGTTGGGTTGAAGTGAGGAGTTCAACGGTTGCGCCAATGAGCGGCTCCTGCTTTTCATCAACTACCGTAAGCGTGAAAGCAGCCTCGGCTGAAGGTCCTTGCCCCCAGCAAAAGCCAACGCAGGCCAACAGGAAAAAAATGCTTAGGTATTGCTGCATGATTTTTTATCTATCAATTTATAATCAATTTTCCAATCCGGCCGCCGCCACCCGCAAAATACAGCGCTGTACCATTTTTCGCTTTGCGGCATACATGAAAACCCTCTTTGCTGATCCAGTTCCAGTTTTTGCCATCGTCGCTGGTAAAATCCACACCGTTCAAGCCACAAGTGATCCAGTTTTTACCGCCTAAATATTCCACACAACTGCGGTATCCATGTGGGCCAATCTGGGGTGCACTGAAGGTTTTTCCACCATTCGTACTGAGGTAGCAATTTTTCGAGGTAGAGTCTTTGGTCATAAAATCACCTCCGACGATGATCATCATTTTTTTATTCTTGATGGCGATCGAATTGGCACCAGTCGTTTCTTTGCCTTGGATGAGCGGCAGTTCTTTTTTAGAACCGGGCATAAACAGACTAGCTTTTTTGCCGCCACTCGCAAATACAAATCCCGTTCTGCTGTACATCCGGATGTTGGTGCCACTACTGGCAAAAAATGCTTCGCCTTCTGCTGCCACAGGTAATTTATTGTCGGGGAGGTTTTGCCAGCTGTTGCCACCATCCTGGGTTTTGGCGATGAATACCCGGCCTTGCAGGGGATCGCCGATCACCATCCCATTTTTTGCGTCAAAAAAATCCATGGCGTCCATAAACATGGAGGTATCGCGGTTTTCGTAGACCCGTTGCCAGTTTTGGCCGCCGTCGTTTGTTTTCAAAATATAAGCCGGTGAAGCAATGCCCATGATGACCGCCGTTTGGGCATCAAAGGCTTCGATGTCGCGGAAATCAGTTTTTTCGTAACCTTTGACGTTCATCCACTGCCAGTTTTGACCACCATCGGTAGATCTGCCTACAGTACCCGCACTGCCACTGACCCAAATCGTTTGATCGTCGACCACACTGAGGCCACGGATGGAAGTTTTGGTGCCTGTACTGAGGATTTGAATGCTTTGGCTGCGGGCAAAAAAGGAGCCAATACAGCCAATGAGCAGCAAGAGGTGTTTGGTTTTAAATGACATGGTTGGTGCATTTGATTGCTGCTCGACAGTACAATTGTCAGCAGCAATATTAGGTTATTATTTTGGGGTAAAATTCACCCTTTTGGGGGTAAAAAGCCAAATTTGCGGGAATGTAAAGGAGGCTATATGCTAATTTGTAAAAGTTGAGAAAGTTGAGGAGGTTGAGGCTACCGCAAGCGACACAACTGCCACTCCTTACAATGGCGCTTGCGGAGCCATATAGCTCGCGGTAGCCTCAACCTTCTCAACTCCTCAACCACCTCAACTTTTAAGTTTTATTTCCCCCAAATCATCAGCCCCAAATTGTTCCGCACTACCAAAACCGACCCATCCGCCAAAGTCGCCAGTTTTCGGCCTTGACCATTGACCCAAAATCCGCTTTGGGCCGGGTTCACCGCCATCCACTTTTTGCCTTTGCGGGTCAGCACGCAGCCGTAATCGGCATCGTAACGGCCTAAACTTGGCCGGATGCCGTGCCAATTGCCTACACTCAGGATTTCCTTTTGGCCATCGCCATCCAGGTCGATTTGGGTGAAATTGAAGATGGGAGCAAATTGGGCTTCTATGGGCAGGGCTTCGAGTGCATATTGGCCATTACCGAGGTATTTGCCCCAGGAAGAAGCAAAAGTAACGGCCTTGTGTTGAACAGCCCCTTTCAACATTTCAGCTGAAAATACCTGCTCAAACCCACATTCAGCAAAAGGGCGATATTCCAAGAACTGTTTTTTGAGAATGGTCAACTGGCTGGTCAGCTCGTCTTTGTTCATGTAAGTATAGCGGCGCCCTTGTTTGAAGTAGGCGAGGATGGGGTCGGTTTGATAATTCTGGTCAAAATCTTT
>Ga0116157_10005439_pt1 | contig 11723 bp, 8 predicted proteins | sample AD_UKC048_MetaG_FD_89882 | JGI IMG/M metagenome (GOLD analysis project Ga0116157, IMG submission 89882) | Active sludge microbial communities of municipal wastewater-treating anaerobic digesters from USA - AD_UKC048_MetaG | ecosystem: Engineered > Bioreactor > Anaerobic > Digestate | place: USA... | reverse complement strand
CTCTCCATACGGAAGGATCTGCTACTTTGTTTGCTTCCATTGTTCAGAGTCTGCTTGGAAACATCAAGCATCCCCTCAGCATTGCCCTTCTTCAGATTATCATCATCATTTCCCTTTCCAGGATTTTCTCTTACCTGATGCGGCTTGTCGGCCAGCCAGCAGTGGTTGGGGAAATCATGGCCGGGATTTTTCTGGGGCCTTCTTTACTTGGCGCCTTGTATCCTGAAGTGTGGTCCATGGTTTTTCCTTTAGCCAGCCTTCCCAACCTCCACGCTATGAGTACGATCGGACTCAGTCTGTTCATGTTCATAATTGGCCTTGACCTCGATGTTTCCATGTTGAATCCCAGGATTCAGACGGCTCTTTTTGTGAGCCACGCCAGCATACTTGTGCCGTTTTTTATGGGCGTTGTTCTGGCGTATCATTTGTATTCGGACTTTGCTCCGGGAGGTGTTTCCTTTCTTACATTTGGTCTTTTTATGGGTGTGAGTATGAGTATTACTGCTTTTCCGGTACTGGCACGCATTATTCAGGAAAGAGGTTTGAGCCGTACACCTTTGGGAGTCATGGCCATCACTTGTGCAGCCACCGACGATATTTCAGCCTGGTGTATTCTCGCTGTTGTGATTGCCATTGCCAAAGCGGGTACCATTGGTTCCGCCATTATTTCATTGGTTCTGGCTGGCACTTATGTGGTTTTCATGTTTAAAATCGTGAAACCTCTGATGCTTCGCCTCAGCAAACAATTCACCGCTCATGATCAGATCCGCCGGCCATTTGTGGCCATTTCCATTCTGATGCTTCTCGTTTCGGCATATGTGGCAGAAGTGATTGGAATTCACGCCTTATTTGGTGCTTTTCTGGCGGGTGTTACGGTGCCTCAGGATCCTAAAATAAGGGAAACCCTCCGTCAGAAGATTGAAGATGTCAGCCTGTTACTTTTTCTCCCGATCTTCTTTGCTTTCACCGGGTTACGTACACAAATCGGACTTCTTCTGACCGATGGTTTGTGGGGCGTTTGTGGTCTGGTCCTTTTTGTGGCTGTTTCCGGAAAAATGATCGGGACAATTTTTGCTTCCCGGCTGATGGGTCAAACCTGGAAAAGTTCGTTTTCTTTGGGGGCCTTAATGAATACCAGGGGCCTGATGGAACTGGTGGTTCTCAATATCGGATACGATCTTGGCATCATTACGCCGGAAATATTTGTGGTTTTTGTGATAATGGCAGTTTCAACTACGTTGATGACAGGACCATTTCTCAATGTGATCGACTGGCTCTGGAAAGGAAAGCAGCCGGCAGCTTCAGAAGGAAAACCGTTGGTTCAGGAAACCTAGGATTTCTTCTTCAGAAATAGCTTCACAATCAGGTCATCGAGTTTTTTTACTCCGATAATTTCCAGCTTGTATTTGTCGGGTTTGATTTTGCTGAAATTGTAAGAGGAAATAAACATGGTTTTGAAGCCAAGTCGTTCTGCTTCCGCAATCCGGTTTTCAATCCGGTTCACAGCCCGCACTTCACCACCCAGTCCGACTTCACCAGAAAAACAAACGGATGCGGGAATCACTCTGTTCTCAAGAGAAGAAATCAACGAAATACAGACAGCCAGATCTATTGCCGGATCTTCCACTTTGAGGCCACCGGCAATATTGAGGAACACATCCTGGTTGCCAAGACGGAATCCACCTCTCTTTTCCAGAACTGCCAGCAACATCGACAATCGCCTGGCGTCAAAACCGGTTCCGCTTCGTTGCGGTGTGGAATAACCAGTCAGGGTGACCAGAGATTGAATTTCAATCATCAACGGACGGTTTCCTTCCAGCATCGAACTGATTGCGACACCACTCAGTTCGTCATCACGGTGACTGAGTAGAATGTCGGAAGGATTCAGAACAGGCTTCAGTCCTTCCCCATGCATTTCATAAATACCGAGTTCCGATGCCGAACCAAAGCGATTTTTAATTGTTCTGAGAATACGATAGTTGAGATGCCTTTCACCTTCAAACATAAGGACGGTATCGACCATATGTTCGAGCAGCTTTGGACCGGCAATGGTTCCGTCCTTTGTAATGTGACCAATGATAAAAGTGCAGATCATGGCCTCCTTTGCAAACCGAAGCAGTGAGCCGGCACATTCCCGCACCTGCGACACAGAGCCTGGGGAACCTTCAAGTTTGGACGTATAAAGAGTCTGGATGGAATCGATGATCAGAAGATCTGGTTGGAGATCCATGGCATATCCCAGAATCTGTGTAAGTTCCGTTTCGCTCAGAATGTAGCATTCGTGGTTGGCAATGCCCAGCCGGTCGGCCCTCATTTTGATCTGTTGGTGGCTTTCTTCTCCACTGACATACAGTACTTTCCGTCCAGGAAATGCGAGAGCTTCCTGAAGCATGAGTGTCGATTTTCCGATTCCGGGCTCTCCTCCAATCAGCACAAAGCTGGCTGGGACAATTCCGCCTCCGAGAACTCTGGAGAGTTCCGGATCACGGGTTTCCATCCGGGTTACGTTCTCTCCTCCGATGTCGTCAATTTTTTTCAGTTTTTGTCCCGCATTCACAAGTTTGGCGGGTGACCATCCCTGCGATGCTTCCTTGTGGACAATTTCTTCGACAAACGTATTCCACTCATTGCAGGACGGGCACTTGCCCAGCCATTTTGGGGATTCATAGCCACATTTCTGGCAGAAGAAGACGGATTTGGATTTCGCCATATGGCCCGCAATTTGGGGAAAAGAATCCAGCAGTCAGACCGGGAAAGGAAAATTGAGGAAGGCATTTACAACAATTCCAATGAATTGAATGTTTCAAAAACAGAAGATGCAGGAAGGGATAACCGGTTCCGAAAAGAGTGAAACGGATCCCGATTTTTCCTCCGGGAATTATTTTAAATATTTCTGGCCCAACTTTTGTATTACCCAATGCGAATGCCTAATTTTGCAGGCTATTTTAGGGAAACCTTGGAATTTGGGAAAAATACTCAAGACCACCAAAGAAATTACAGGGAATATTTTCCGACGTGTTTTCATTTTCTCAGCAACCGATAATCGTCTCTAAACGAACCATATGGCCTTTAGAAAAAACAGAAAGCTTAATCAGGACTTTACCAAAGTAACCATCAGTCTCGCCTCACCGGAGTCAATCCTGGAGAGTTCATACGGGCAGGTTACCCAACCGGAAACCATCAATTACAGGACATACAAGCCTGAAATGGATGGTCTTTTTTGTGAACGAATTTTTGGTCCTGTGAAGGATTGGGAATGTCACTGCGGAAAGTACAAGCGAATCCGGTATAAGGGAATCATTTGTGACCGCTGCGGTGTTGAGGTTACTGAAAAGAAAGTGCGCCGGGAAAGAATGGGTCACATCGAACTGGTTGTGCCGGTTGCCCACATCTGGTATTTCCGTTCACTTCCAAATAAAATCGGTTATCTTCTTGGTCTTCCAACCAAGAAACTGGATCAGATTATTTACTATGAGCGTTTTGTCGTTATCCAGCCAGGTATCAAAGCCGAAGACGGAATTGAGTACCTTCAGTTCCTGACCGAAGATGAGTATCTGGACATCCTGGAGAAACTCCCTCGTGAGAACCAGATGCTGGACGACAAAGATCCAAATAAATTCATCACCAAAATGGGTGCTGAGGGTCTTGAAATGCTCCTTTCCCGTCTTGAACTGGATGATCTTTCATACAGCCTTCGTCACGCTGCCGCCAATGACACTTCTCAGCAGAGAAAATCAGAAGCATTAAAGCGTCTGAAAGTGGTGGAAGCCTTCCGTGATGCCCGTACCCGGATTGAAAACAAACCGGAATGGATGATCATTAAAATGGTTCCTGTGATTCCGCCGGAATTGCGTCCACTTGTTCCGTTGGATGGTGGTCGTTTTGCCACCTCCGATTTGAATGACCTTTACAGAAGGGTAATCATCCGGAACAATCGTCTGAAAAGACTTATCGAGATCAAAGCTCCTGAAGTTATTCTCCGAAACGAGAAACGTATGCTTCAGGAAGCAGTTGATTCATTATTTGATAACTCCCGTAAAGTAAATGCCGTTCGGGCAGAAGGAAACCGGGCTCTGAAATCACTTTCGGATATGCTGAAAGGAAAGCAGGGACGTTTCCGTCAGAACCTCCTCGGTAAAAGGGTTGACTACTCTGGTCGTTCCGTTATTGTGGTAGGACCTGAACTGAAACTTCATGAGTGCGGACTTCCAAAGGAAATGGCGGCTGAGCTATTCAAGCCGTTTATTATCCGCAAACTCATTGAAAGAGGAATTGTAAAAACAGTTAAGTCTGCCAAGAAAATCGTTGATCGTAAAGATCCGGTTGTTTGGGACATCCTTGAAAATGTATTGAAAGGACACCCTGTTCTTTTGAACCGGGCTCCGACTCTACACCGTTTGGGTATCCAGGCGTTCCAGCCAAAACTGATTGAAGGAAAAGCAATTCAGCTTCACCCTCTTGTTTGTACGGCCTTCAACGCTGACTTTGACGGTGACCAGATGGCGGTACACGTACCACTTGGTCATGAAGCAGTTCTGGAAGCATCTCTTTTGATGCTTGCCTCTCACAACATCCTCAACCCTGCGAACGGTGCTCCAATTACAGTACCTTCTCAGGACATGGTTCTTGGTCTATACTACATCACAAAAGGCCGCAGAGGAACACCAGATCATCTTGTAGAAGGAGAAGGAAGAACCTTCTATTCTATGGAAGAAGTGGTGATTGCCATGAACGAAAAGCAACTGAACAAGCATGCGTACATTAAAGTACGGGTGAAAGTGAAGAATGCTCAGGGCGAACTGGAATACAGAATCATCGAGACTGTTTCTGGTCTGGTTCTGTTCAATCTTTGTGTTCCGGAAGAAGTGGGTTACATCAACGAACTTCTTACCAAGAAGAAATTACAGAAAATCATCGCTGATGTATACCGTGAATGCGGAGTGAAGCGCACAGCGAAATTCCTCGATGATATCAAGGAACTTGGATTTAAAATCGCCTTCCGCGGTGGTTTGTCCATTGGTCTTGATGACATCAAAATCCCAGACGAAAAAGATTCTCTCGTTGCAGCAGCAAAAGAAGAAGTGGAAAGCGTTTGGGCCAACTACCAGATGGGTCTTATCACAGATAACGAACGTTACAATCAGGTAATCGATATCTGGACCCGTGTGAATTCGAAAATTACAGAAACGCTGATGCGTCAGTTGGAAAACGACAATCAGGGTTTCAACAGTATTTATATGATGATGCACTCCGGAGCCCGTGGTTCCAGAGAGCAAATTCGCCAGCTTGGTGGTATGAGGGGTCTGATGGCCAAGCCTCAGAAAAATCTTCAGGGTTCAGTAGGAGAGATCATTGAAAACCCGATCCTTTCAAACTTTAAAGAAGGTCTGGATGTATTGGAGTACTTCATCTCTACCCACGGTGCCCGTAAAGGTCTTGCCGATACAGCCTTGAAAACAGCGGATGCCGGTTACCTGACTCGTCGTCTTCATGATGTTGCCCAGGATCTGGTTGTCAATGAAATGGACTGCGGAACTCTTCGCGGAATCACCGTTTCAGCATTGAAAGAAAACGAAGAAGTAGTGGAACCATTATCTGAGCGTATTGTCGGTCGGGTATCGGTACACGATGTCTTCCATCCGTCTACCGGTGAACTGATTGTTGGAAATAACGCAGAAGTAACGGATGACATCGCTAAGAAACTGGACGAATCCGGAATCGAGGAAATCGAGATCCGTTCCGTTCTGACCTGCGAAACAAAACGCGGAATCTGTGCTGCCTGTTACGGACGGAACCTTGCAAAAGGTCATCCGGTTCAAAGAGGTGAATCAGTAGGGGTTATTGCGGCCCAGTCAATTGGTGAGCCGGGAACTCAGCTGACTCTGAGAACGTTCCACGTCGGTGGTACTGCTTCCAACATTGCAGTTGAATCTTCCATTCGTGCCAAACAGGACGGTATCGTCATCTTCGATGAAGTTCGTACTCTCGCTACAACAACCAATGACGGAGAAGCTGTCGATGTTGTAATTGGTCGTACAGGTGAACTTCGCCTGATTGCTGAAGGGATGGCTGTGACAACCGACAAAATTCTGATGACCGCTAATATTCCATACGGATCATTCCTTAAAGTGAAGTCCGGACAGAAAGTGGAAAAAGGACAGGAGATATGTTACTGGGATCCATACAACGCGGTGATCTTGACGGATATCGATGGAAAAGTTGAATTCGAATCCATCGAAGAAGGTATCACATACCGTGAGGAATACGATGAGCAAACCGGTCACCGTGAAAAAGTAATCATTGAAACAAAGGATAAAGCCAAAAACCCTGCCATCGGGGTATCCGGTAAATCTGATACGAAGACCTTCAATCTACCTGTAGGTGCTCACCTTGTGGTAGAAAATGGTCAGAAAATTAAAGCTGGTCAGGTTATGGCGAAAATGCCAAGATCGGCTGGTAAAACCCGGGATATCACCGGAGGTCTTCCAAGGGTAACAGAGCTTTTCGAAGCCCGTAATCCATCCAATCCGGCGATCGTGTCAGAAATTGATGGTATCGTTACATATGGAGGTATCAAACGTGGTAACCGTGAAATCTTCATCGAGTCCCGCGACGGTGTGAAGAAAAAATACATGGTTCCATTGTCCAAGCACATTCTGGTTCAGGATGGTGACTATGTGAAAGCCGGTATGGCGTTGTCAGATGGTGCCATTACACCTTCTGATATCCTGGCCATCAAAGGGCCAACTGCAGTTCAGGAATATCTGGTAAATGAAATTCAGGAAGTGTATCGTTTGCAAGGGGTGAAAATCAATGATAAGCACATTGAAATCATCGTTCGCCAAATGATACAGAAAGTGGAAATCACGGAGCCAGGAGATACCAATTTCCTTCCGGGACAGTCAGTTGACAAGTTCACATTCCGTCGTGAAAACGATGAAATCATGGGGGCTAAAGTTGTAACTGAAGCAGGTGATTCTCTGGTACTGAAACCAGGTCAGATTGTATCTACCAAGCGTTTGCGGGATGAAAATTCCAGCCTGAGAAGGAGAGATGCGAAACTGGTTGAAGTTCGTGAGGCAGAAGCTGCAACATCCCGTCCGATTCTGATGGGTATTACACAAGCCTCATTGGGAACAGAAAGCTTTGTATCAGCGGCTTCCTTCCAGGAAACAACCAAGGTATTGAGCGAAGCTTCCATCCGAGGAAAAGCCGACAGTCTCCTTGGTCTGAAAGAGAACGTAATTGTAGGTCACCTGATTCCAGCCGGAACTGGTATGAGAAACTATGAGCACCTCATCGTTGGTTCTAAAACAGAACTGGACAACCTTACTCAGATTGCAGAGCAGGGAGGTGCATCCGTTCCTTCTTCAATGGGGTACAGAAAAACAAAAAGAGAAGCCTCAATTATCTAATTCACATTCATGGAAAATCAGGAGCAGGGAAACCAGATCAATATTGAGCTTTCAGAAGAGATGGCAGAAGGCATCTACGCCAATCTGGCGATGATTGCCCATTCCAATACGGAGTTTGTCATTGATTTCATCCGGCTTATGCCCGGGGTTCCCAAAGCAAAAGTGAAATCAAGAATTGTGATGACACCAGAACATGCTGTCCGTTTTCTTCAGGCATTGAAAGACAATGTAGAGCGGTATCAGGATTCATTCGGAGATATTAAGGACATGAGTGATATGCCTAAAATCCCCTTCAATTTTGGAGGGACGATGGGCCAGGCATAAATTTGTAGTGAATGGAAAAAGCGAAGTCCAAAGCATCTAAAAAAACGACGGCAGCCGGAACAAGTCATCCTCGTGAGAGATATGAGTTCTGGTATGAGAGCATGTTGCTCATTCGTCGCTTTGAAGAAAAAGCGGGTCAGCTATATGGCCAGCAAAAGATTAAAGGTTTTTGCCATTTGTATATCGGGCAGGAAGCCTGTGCCTCCGGGGCAGTTTCAGCATCCATTAAGGATGATAAATGGATTACTGCTTACCGGGATCATGGTTTGCCGCTCGCTCTTGGATCTGACCCCAAAGCTTTAATGGCAGAAATGTTTGCCAAGGCAACCGGTTGTTCCAAAGGAAAAGGAGGATCAATGCACTTTTTTGACAAGGCCGTCAATTTTATGGGCGGTCATGGAATTGTTGGAGCACAGGTTCCAATGGGTGCAGGAATTGCCTTTTCTGAAAAGTACAATAAGACAGGAAATGTGTGCTATTGCTATATGGGCGATGGTGCTGTCCGTCAGGGTGCATTTCACGAAGCTCTTAACATGGCGATGACATGGAAGCTTCCGGTCGTTTTTGTGATTGAGAACAACGGGTATGCGATGGGAACATCAGTGGAAAGAACATCCAATGTAACGGATCTTTACAAGCTGGGTCATGCCTACGACATGCCTTCAGAAGCAGTAAACGGAATGAGTCCTGAGGCTGTGCATGAAGCATTTGCTCAGGCGGCAGAACGTGGAAGAAAAGGAGAAGGCCCAACCTTGCTCGAACTCAGAACCTACCGCTATAAAGGACACTCAATGTCTGACCCTGCCAAGTACAGGACGAAAGAGGAACTGGAATCATACAAGAACCAGGATCCGATTGAGCATGTAAAAGAAGTTTTGATGAACAATGGTTGGGCAACCGAGACTGACCTTGAAAAAGTAGAATTAAAAATAAAAGAAATCGTAAACGAGTGTGTGACATTTGCTGAGGAATCTCCTTACCCTTCTGTCGATGAAGTGTATAAGGATGTATACGCTGAGGCAGATTATCCATACATTATCGAATAATCACCATGAGTCAAGAAGTAAAAGAACAAGAAGCAAACAAGGCTTCAGCCCTTGAAAATCCGGAAGTTCTGGTTGAAAAGCTCACCAGCTTTGAGGATTATCTGGAAAAGCATACGAAACAGATCGCCATTTTTGCCGGTGCTATTGCGTTGGTGATCGGAGGGTTTTTCGGATACCGCTGGTATCAGAGTACTGAGAATGAAGAAGCGCAGAAACAAATGTTTTCAGCCGTTTATTATTTCGAAGCTGATTCGTTGAATAAGGCGTTGAATGGGGATGGTTCTGCCATTGGGTTGAAATCAATCGCTGAAGATTATGGTCACACCAAAGCCGGAAAACTGGCGAAATTTTACATCGGTGCGATTTATCTTAAGCAGTCAAAATTCCAGGATGCCATCGATAATTTGTCAGGATTCAATTCTGATGACTTATTGATTACACCTCGTGCCAATTGCATGATCGGGGATGCGTATCTTGAGTTGAATGATCTGGACCACGCTCTTGAATATTACAAGAAGGCGGCTCTTCATGCACCCAACAAATTCTTCTCTCCGAGATATCTGATGAAAGCAGGTCTGGTTCAGGAACTGATGAAAAATTATTCCGAAGCCATTAATACCTACACCCAGGTGATTGAGAAATATCACGAAAGCCAGGAAGCTCCGGATGCCAGAAAAATGAAAGCCCGCCTGGAACAGATGGCCCCGGCTGCCAATTAGAATCTGTACAATATTTTAAAGGAAAGGATGGTCAAAAGCCATCCTTTTTTTTTAGGATCGAAATTCAAATTTCGAAGGCCGGATACTTCAGCGGATACGGAGAATTGCTTCTCCTGTTGTTAGTTCTTCGCCCGTTCCGGAATCCAGAATCTGTGTCAATACGGTAATCCGCTTGCGTTCGAATGCAATGATGGTGAATCTGGCTAAATAGTTTTCATCCGGAAACAAGGCCTTTCGGAATTCAAGCGACTGACTCAGATATATGCTTTTTGGTCCGGGATAAACAGTGCCAAACACTTTACTGAATACGCAGGCACCCAGCATTCCGTGCAGAATTGGTTTTTTAAATGCCGTCTGAGCCGCATATTCCGGATTGATGTGCAAAGGATTCGTATCTCCCGTTATGTTTGCAAACGCATTGACCTGATCCTGCGAAAACCGGAATGCATGTTCCCAGGTCCGGCCAACTTCGATTTCTGTTTCCATTTTAATTCTATGTCTGTTTTACTTGTAGGGCTCGGCAATATTGGTGAAAAATACCAGGGTACCCGTCATAATATTGGCTTTTCCGTTCTGGATGCCTTTGCCTCTAAAAAGGGTCTTCGTTTTGAATCCGGAAGGCTGGCTTCCGTTGCTAAATTTCAATCCTCAGGCCAGATCGTGTACCTCATTAAGCCAACAACATTCATGAATCTATCAGGCGATGCTGTTTCGCATTGGATGAAAGTGGCGTCTGCAGATGTAACCGATATACTTGTTATCACCGATGATATCTCACTTCCTTTCGGAAAGATCCGTATCCGCCCAAAAGGATCTTCCGGAGGACACAACGGATTGTCGGATATTGAACTGAAAATCAAATCACAGGAATACCCAAGAATGCGGATGGGAATCGGTTCGGATTTCCATAAGGGAAAACAAGTTGACTATGTTCTGGGACAATTTAACCAGGATGAATCGATCCAGTTGAATGATTGGGTCGACAAAGCTGTCGACGCATGCCTTTGCTTTTGTTCCCGCGGAATGCAGGTGGCCATGAACCAGTTTAATTCCTGATAGCCCGGAATAAAAACACAGAATCCATCCGGGGCTCTTTCAGAAAGTATGGGAATGATTCCATATTACGATAGTGACGTTGAAAATATACTGAATGGGAAAAGGCTTGTCTCTCTTCTCTCCAGATAAGAAGGTATTCCGGATGAAATTTCTGAAGGACGGAGTCGTTTGTCTCAGAATCTGTCAACCGATGGGGAATTTTCTTCTGTAATCCTTTCAGATACGAACCAACCTGAGGGCAAGCCAGTCCGGGATAATCCAGAATTTCTTTTTTTTCAGAGTAAAATCCGATCAGACCCATCGGTTCCAGCATCAAGGATTTACCAGGCTCAATGTTGGTTTTGATGAAATCAGCAACTCTTTGGCTGGCAGATTGCCGGACAAGAAATGCTTCGGATGATTTGCGGATCAGATCAAAGTTTTCAGCGAATACCCAAAAGCCCTGACCAATCACCGCCAGAAGAATGCTGATTTGAACAACTGATTTTGAAACATTCCGCAATGCGGTCAACTCCGGAATGTTTTTCACCAATGTCAGAGTTGACAACATGGTCATGTACCAGAATGGTACAAACAAAGGAGGAAGATACCAAGGCCACCAGGCAGCCAGAAAGCTGAAAAAGCACAGGTACAATACCATCCAGGTAAGAGGCAGCCGGAAATATGGCCGGATTTCGGGGAACAAGTAATAACCGGTAACCGTCATGAGTAAGGCCGTCGGATGATCTGCAAACAAAAGATAGGCAAATCCTTTCTGTATCTCAACCCACCGATCAATGCTGTGGTTGGCCTTTGCCAGTATGCTTTGCGGAATGGCAGTTCCGAAGAAATAATAACCGACACCTGCCCAAACGAGAATTGAAATGAGACCGGTAGTCATCCAGACCCATAAGTCTTTTCGTTTTTGATTGTAAAGGAATTCACCCCCTTGTGCCATTCCGGCTAACCATCCTTCAGGACGTATGAAAACCAATAACCAGGAGAAAGAAAGGTTCTTTGTCGTGTATATGTCTTTCGAAGGGAGAATTAAAACAGCCAGCAGGAGCATGTATAAACTTGTTTCCAGCCCCGAATTGCCGTAGGTAATGGTTCTGAATTCAGTGACCCAGGGGAGAATAAAAAGAATGGCAATGATTTTGGGAAATAACCTTGACATGCTCCTG
>Ga0116157_10005434_pt1 | contig 11728 bp, 9 predicted proteins | sample AD_UKC048_MetaG_FD_89882 | JGI IMG/M metagenome (GOLD analysis project Ga0116157, IMG submission 89882) | Active sludge microbial communities of municipal wastewater-treating anaerobic digesters from USA - AD_UKC048_MetaG | ecosystem: Engineered > Bioreactor > Anaerobic > Digestate | place: USA... | reverse complement strand
GCCCGGAAAGTGCCGAGAAGAGCTGAGTTTGATGCATTTCGAACCTCCAGGATATAATTTATGGCCGGTAACTCGAGATAATTACTGAAGTTGCCGTAAGCAAGATCATTCACAATCAGTCCGGCACCGAGGCCAACCTCAATAATATCCACCACCGGCGCATCCGTGGCGCCGTGATGGACCAGGATGTCGGTATATCCTGTCTGGACAGATTCCTCCCTGGCAAATCCATACATTTTAATATCAAAAGGTTGATCGGGATCATATCCGCTTTCGCTGATGATTCCATCGGCAACCAGGAGATAGGTCTCGCCTTCGACCAGGGTATAGTTACGGGCAAACATAGGATTATACGGATCCATGCTTTCGGGGCCTTTGATCGCGATAGTAAACTGTTCGTTGGCCGGGGCATCCATGAAGGCAGATGCTGTGCGGAAAGCAAAATTGTCGAGCAGCAGTGTCTGGTTCAGCCAGACATCAACAATTTCCGCCATGGTATCCGCAGAGTTGTGGATAATCTGGATGCGGGCTTTCGGGTCATACAGGGGGAGCTTTATCAGGTCTCCTCCGGAAGCTTTAGCAAGGTATAGTCCGAATTCGGGGCCGCCGCTGTTGTTATCGGGCACGAGGAAGCCGGATGCCACGACTGTAACCGCTTCGCCCTGCAGGCCCATATTGCCCAGCGGGACTGAATAAGCGGCAATCTTTGTCATCCCCGTTTCATCCCTCACCTGGATGATGTAATTAACGGTGGCCAGGCCGAAATACCCGGCGAATTCACCGTAGGAGAGATTATCTACCATAACGCCAAGGCCGATACCTACCTCTACCAGGTCAACGGTCGGCGCGTCGGTTGAACCGTGGTGGATCAGCATATCGGTTTGTCCGCCGCTGCTGGCTTCTTCCCTTGCATTGGGATAGACAAGCATATCAAAGGGGACGGCCGGTTCATAACCCGACTGGCTGACAATACCATCGGCCACAAAAAGGTAAGATTTGTCTTTTTCGAAATTATAGGTATTTGCCCAAACCGGGTCATCCGGACTCTGGCTGTCGGGGCCTGCAACGGTGATCGTCAGTTCCTGCAATGCCGGTACATCAAGAAATGCTGATGCGGTGCGGAATTCGAGGTTGTCGACCAGCAGTGTTTCATTCATCCAGATATCTACCATTTCGGCGGCATTATCGGCCGAGTTATGGATGAATTGCAGCCTGGCTTTCGGATCATAGACCGTCAGTTTGATCAGGTTTCCCCCTTCGGCGGTAGCCATCCACAACCCGAAGGCGGGACCGTTGCTGTTGTTTTCAGGGTAAAGGAATCCGGAAGCGATAAGGCTGATGGCGAAACCATCCAGGCCGATCGTTTCAAGCGGAAGTTCGTACGCGACTATTTTATTGGTTCCCGATTCATCCCTGATCTCGATGATGTAGTCCAGCGGTTCAAGTTCGAGATAACCGGCGAAACCGGTGTATGCCAGGTTGTCGGCCAGCAGGCCGGCCCCGGTGCCCACTTCATAGATATCTACAATTGGAGCATCCGTTGAACCGTGATGGATAAGGACATCGGTATTATCGGGGAAGAAAGCTACTTCACGGGCCTGGGGGAATAATTCCAGATCGAAAGGCGGTGCAGGATCGTATCCCGAAGGGCTGATAATGCCGTCGGCCACCAGGATATACTTTTCATTGACCGTCAGGGTATAGTTCCCCGACCATAGCGGGTCGGACGGATTCTCGCTGCCCGCTTCACAAACGGTGATGGTAATTTCCTCTTCCGCATTCAGGTCCAGGAACGGGGTTGCCGTGCGGAACGCCAGGTCGTCGGCAATGCGGGTATCGTTCATCCAGACATCGACAGTCGAAGCTGCTGCGTCGGGGGAGTTATGGATGATCTGCACACGGGCGGTAGGATTATAGGGAGGAAGCTCGATCAGGTCACCGCCGGCAGCCGTGGCAACCCACAGGCCGAAAGCCGGGCCGTTGCTGTTGCCGGCCGGATCGAGAAAGCCGGAAGTCAGCACGGTTATGGCCATTCCTTTGAATCCAAGGATGCGGAAATAGGCCGTATAGGTGTCGATCAGCGGGCTTCCGGCCGCTTCCGTCACATCGAACATGAAGTCTTTGGTAGCCAGTTCCAGGTACCCGTCAAATTCGGAATATCCGATATTGTCGACGATAGTGCCAAGTCCAATGGCTATTTCATTGATATCCAGGTCAGGGGCGTCGGTGGAACCATGATGGGTGATCATATCGGTCATCTCTTCGGATGTCGCTATCTCCCGGGCTCCGCTGTAAACAGCCAGATCGAACGGGACATACGGATTGTAACCGGTCTGGCTGATCATCCCTTCGGCCACTATAACGTAAGTTTCATTATCAGTCAGTTCAACGTTTCCCGACCAGAGGGGGTTGTCGGGATTCTGGCTGTCGGCTTCGGCCACGACAATCGACACATTACCGGGAACGGCATCTGTGAACGCAGAGGCTGTCCGGAATGAAAAATTATCCAGCAATAGCGTTTCATCCAGCCAGATATCAACAGTCTCGAGTGCAGCGTCGGCCGAGTTATGGATGACCTGTATCCTGGCCTGTGAAAATCCTGCATTGACAAGCAGTACGAGTAGAATAGCAAAAAATAGTTTTTTCATTTTATAACGGATTATAACATTTCAAATATCTTCAAAATTTATTTTTACAAATATAGGATAAGTCGGAATGCAATTTTTCTCCATATTTGAACAATGACTAACAAATTTGGTTTAATAACATACAATTTTACCGTTATGGGAGAAATAAAGACAAAACCTACCGAATCGGATGTAAAACTATTTATTGACTCGGTAGAAAATGAAAAAAAAAGGAGCGACAGTTACGCGATCCTGGAAATGATGAGCGATGTTACCGGTGAGAAGCCCGTATTGTGGGGCACTTCGCTGATCGGATTCGGAAAATACCATTACAAATCCAAGAGCGGCCAGGAAGGCGACTGGTTCCTGACCGGTTTTTCACCCCGGAAGCAGAACATATCACTGTACCTCATGGCCGGTTATGTCAGGGGCGAGGATGAAGTATTTGACGACCTGATGAATAAACTGGGCAAATACAAAACAGGGGCCGGTTGTGTTTATATCAACAAGCTGGAGGATATCAACGTGTTGTATTTGAAAGAATTGATCCGGTTGTCGGTCAATTTTCTCAAAAACAAATATCCTGAAATATAATATGGATGGTTTTACATCCCGCCAAATCAGAATTCTTCATTATTTTTGATAGTAAAGATGATGTTTTATAAAAAGATGAAGGATCGCGAAAAGTTCCATTTCAGCAATTTTAATATTTCCAGTTACATCCGTGAAGAATCGCTGGGTGGATTCCTTTTACTTCTTACTGCTGTAATCGCCGTTATCTGGGCCAATTCGGGATTTGCTGATGCTTATGATAAATTATGGCATGAGATAAAACTGGGAATATCTTTCGGGGATTTTCAAATGAAATATTCACTTCAGCACTGGATCAACGACGGGCTGATGGCTGTGTTCTTCTTTATGGTCGGGCTGGAGATAAAAAGGGAATTGATTGCCGGGGAACTATCGACCATTAAAAAAGCATCACTACCCATAGCCGCAGCCGCAGGCGGCATGTTATTCCCAGCGCTGATCTATGTTGCATTCAATGCCGGCAATCCGGAACACCTCTCCGGCTGGGGCGTTCCCATGGCTACCGATATTGCTTTCGCACTCGGGATCCTTTCCCTTCTCGGGAGCAGGGTGAACATCAACCTGAAGATTTTCCTCACTGCCCTTGCCATTGCCGACGACCTGGGAGCTATCCTGGTCATCGCCCTTTTCTATACCGATACGATCAATATCATGCAACTGGTCAACGCCGGGATTTTCCTGGTCATTCTAATGGTTTCCAACCGGTTTGGTGTGCGAAGGACCTCCTATTATGCCATAGTCGGATTCCTCGGAGTTTGGATTTCGTTTATGTTCTCCGGTGTACATGCGACGATAGCCGGTGTTCTGATTGCCCTGACCATTCCGGTTAAAACGAAAATTACAGAGAAGGAATACGTCGACGAATTGTGTGTCCTGGTCGATAAGTTTGAACGGGAAAATCCTAATGATAAGGATCTGCTCACGCAAAGGCAGTCGCACCTGGTGTCAAAAATCGGCAAGCTCAGCGATGATGCAAATACTCCGCTTCAGAAACTGGAACACGCTCTTCACCCTGTAACGGCCTATATCATCCTTCCCCTATTTGCTTTGGCCAATGCAGGGGTGAAAATCGAAGGAAACATCCTTGACATGATGTTTCATCCGGTTGCCCTTGGCATTATAGCCGGTCTGGCAGTGGGTAAGATTTTAGGGATTTCATTGTTTTCCCGGCTGATGGTCAGGCTGAAACTGGCCGAATTACCCGAAGGTGTTTCATGGAGACAGGTTTATGGCGCAGGAATGCTGGCCGGGATAGGGTTCACTATGTCTATCTTTATTTCAGGCCTGGCTTTTAAAAGCGAAGAACTTATTCAGATAGCCAAAGTAGGTATTTTCACTGCATCCATTCTATCGGCACTGGTCGGAATGATCTTCCTTTACTCCTCAAAGACAAAAAAATAGGTCAGATTCATCATTATTATTTAATTTTAGATAATGTTTTCCGATGAATATTTTATGAGGGAAGCCTTGAAAGAGGCCCGGAAAGCTTTTGATCTCGACGAAGTCCCGGTAGGTGCCGTCATTGTTTGCAACGACCGGATCATCGGCCGCGGACATAACCTTACCGAGAGGCTGACCGATGTGACGGCGCATGCCGAGATGCAGGCTTTTACCGCTGCTGCCGGCCATCTGGGCGCGAAATACCTTGACGAATGCACCCTGTATGTCACCCTGGAACCCTGTGTAATGTGCGCAGGGGCCGCTTTCTGGACACAAATCGGGAGGATTGTCTACGGGGCGCCCGACGATAAAAGGGGCTACACCAAAACCGGCGCCGGTCTGCTGTACCCCAGGACAACAGTAACACCGGGCATTCTCGCGCAGGATTGCGCTGACTTACTGATCGAATTTTTCAAATCCAAACGGAACGATGCAACTGAATAAGACCAACCAGGGGGCGCAGGGTGTCGCCGCCGGAATTGCCGAAGTGGCATCGCTGCTCTGGCAAAAGGGCTGGGCGGAAGCCAGCGGAGGAAATATTTCGGTCAATGTCACCGAGTTTTATCCCAATGTCAGGATTGATTTCAGGACGTACCCGATGATCCCCCTGCCGGTAAAATATCCGGCCATTGCCCACAACTACATCTTCATTACCAGCAAAGGATCCAGGATGAGGACACTGGCAAAAGACCCCGGTTCCGGAATTTGCCTGGTCAAAATCTCCAAATCGGGTGAGGCGTACCAGGTACTGTTCGAAGACCCTGAAAATCCCCTGGTCCCCTCTTCCGAACTGCCCTCCCACTTTGCTATTCACAACCTCCTGGTGAAACAAAAACGGGAAGAAAAAGCAGTCGTGCATGCCCATGTACATGAAATGGTGGCGATGTCGCACATCAGCGGATTTAATAATGAAGCGCGGTTGAATGAATTGTTGATGGGTATGCATACCGAAACGGCCTATTTTATCCCGGAAGGAATGGGCTATGTGCCTCTTCTGGAGCCCGGATCGCAGGAGCTGGCCAAAGCCACCTTAAAATCGCTGAAAGATCATAAGGTCATTCTCTGGGAAAAGCATGGCTGCCTGGCAACAGGCAAGGATGTCGATGAGGCATTCGACCGGATCGACCTGGTGGCTAAAGCGGCGAAGATTTACCTGCTTGCCAGCCATAATCGACATATTCCCAGCTGATCTCATCCCCTTTGGCTTTCAGCAGTAGAAAGCCTTCCTCGGTGCCCAGGAACGGCCCTTCCCACCAGGCTGCCGATACAGCGCCAGCCGTCACATAGTTCGTCCCGAAAACGTGCAGAGATTCATAATAATGCAGATGGCCCTGTAAAACCAGCTTCAGGTTGTGGCCATTAAAAAGATCGATCACCTCTTTGGAATTGACGACGACCTCGTTTCGGTCGTTGGCTGCCGTGGCTCCCCTTAGAATTTGTGCTTCGGTTGTCAGCAGCGGGATGTGGAGGCTTATAATGATTGGCGTTTCGGCTCCGATGGAGGCGAGCTGTTCCCTGAGCCAGGCTATCTGCACAGCATCGACGCCACCCTCATAGCCGTCGCCGGTGCTGTCTTTTACTACCGAATCCAGGATAAATATGATCCATCCAAAGCGGTCGATCCGCTGAAATCTCGGTCCGATCCTGTTTTCAAACATTTTCTTGCCGTACTCGGGATGATTTGTATCGCCATCTTTCAAAACATACCAGCCGTATATTTCATGGTTCCCCATCGTATTGAAAACAGGCATATTGAACTCGGTCATCATCGTTGTGTAGATATGATACAGGGAATCAGCCCTCTCATAGGTCTGGCCCAAAGCATCCATTACCAGGTCGCCGCCCGTGATCACGAAATCGGGCTTCAATTCATTGACCTTTGTAATGGCCTTCCGGAAGCCCGAAATAGCGTCTTTCTCCCGCTGCACGTGAATATCGGTCAGAAAGGCGAAGGTGAACTCATTCTGCGCCTTTTCTTGTTGTGGCGGTTGTTGGTTGCAGGATGTGAAGAGGATCAGTACCCCTGAGATAAGAATGATTATAAATTTTGTTTTGTTCATAGTTGATGATTATTGTTTCTCACAGATTTCACAGATTGAGGACACAAAATTCACAGATATTTCCTTTTGGTCTGTTAAATATTAATTAATGATGGATGATCAGTTTCTTCACAACGACACCGATGCCGGTCTCAATCTTAAGAAGATATAGTCCCTCCATCAGGCCTGCAACAGGGATTCCGGCCACTGTGCCATTAGCCTCCTGAAGCCTCACCCGTTGTCCGGCGCTGTTATACAATTCGACGCGGTTAATTTTATCTGTGAATTTTAAACCGATAAAATCATCGGCCGGATTTGGAAAAACAGTCAACTCCATTTCTTCCCGATCATCATCCATACCGACCGCCCATTCTTCAAATCCGCCGTTTGCCACCAGGTTCGGGCCGCCCTCCTGGATAAACCTGACGTTATCCAGCCAAATATTTGCCTGTTTAGTAAATGTATAAAGATTAGGTTGATTATAGAATTTGATGAGGATGTAACCGACAACGGCCTGGCTCGGGACGGTCCCCTGCCAGGAAATCGTCACCCAATCGGCCGAATCCGCTGAAAACACGGGCGGTTCGCCGAAAATATCAAATCCGTAGGCATCGTAGAAATCGGCATAGATCTTCACCTGGCCGGCCGTATCGTTATCCAGGACATCGACCGAAAAAGTATAATCGGCGCCGGGGCTGATGTAAAAGATATCCGATACAAGGTAGGGCACCGAACCTTTGTTCAACTGCATGTGCAGCGATTTCTCGCCTTCGGTGAATACCGAATTATCCTGGAAAAGCGTGAAGTCCTCCCCGGGGTTGATCTCATCGCGGGTCCAGTTCAGCGGAACCTGGGCGATTGATTCAACAACTATTGAAAAGAAAAGTGTAAGTGATAGTAGCAACTTCATTCTGAAAGGAATTATTTATTCAGTAAAAATAATATAAAGTGCGATAATGTCAGAAGGTGGTCATTAGTTCGCTACGCGAACACCATAAGCTCACTGCGTTCGCGTCATTATTATATTGATCATATGTCGGCGATGATCCCTCGCCGATAAGCTTTTCAGGACATGCTGCCAACTTTTTGTATTTTAGCAAAAAAATCAGCACCATGCTCGTCATAGGAATCGCCGGTGGATCGGGGTCGGGGAAAACCACCGTTGTCAACAAGATCATCGAGGGCTTGCCGCCAAAGTCGGTTTCCATCATGTCGCAGGACGCCTACTACTGGGACAACGGCCATTTGTCGCCGGAGGAGAAAAAGCTGATCAACTTCGACCATCCCGATTCGATCGAATGGGAGCTGCTCATTCATCACCTCGATAAGCTGATAAAAGGGCATTCCATTGAGATGCCGCGCTATTCTTACGTGGAATGTGCCCGCTTGAAAGAAACGGTTAAGATTGAGCCCAAGCGGGTGATCATCGTCGAGGGCATCCTGATCCTCACCCACCCGGAACTGCGTAACCGGTTCAATGTGAAGGTATTTGTGGATGCCGATGCCGACGACCGCCTGACCCGCATCATCCAGCGCGACATCCTGGAGCGCGGCCGTGATGTCGCCATGGTGCTGCGCCACTACGAGACGTATGTCAAACCGATGCATCTGCAGTTCATCGAGCCATCGAAAAGGTATGCCGACCTGATCATCCCGCAGGGAGGAGAGAACAGCGTGGCGATCGACCTGCTGAGCAGCCGCATCAACTGGAAATTTAACCAGGAGAGATGATCCTCATCGGCGACACCGCAGTTTCCGACGACCTGCACCTGGTCAGGTTCTGCTGCCACCTGGCGCGGTGCCAGGGGGCGTGCTGCGTGGCCGGTGACGCCGGCGCCCCGCTTGAAGAAGAGGAGATAGCCATCCTGGAAGACGAGTTGGAAGCGATAAAGCCGTTTATGACCGAACGAGGCATAGCAACGGTTGAGAACTCCGGTGTTTTTGATTACGATATTGCCGGAAAGTTTGTCACGCCCCTGGTGAACGACGGCGAATGCGCGTTTACCAATTTTAACAACGGGATAGCTTATTGTGCCATTGAAAAGGCCTGCAGCGAAGGCAAAACCCGTTTCCTGAAGCCTGTTTCATGCCATCTTTACCCGGTCAGGATCACGAAATACGCCACATTCGAAGCGGTGAACTACCACAAGTGGAATATTTGTAAACCGGCTCTGAAGCTGGGAAACAAAGAGGGGATACCGCTTTACAAATTTCTGAGGACGGCCCTGGTGAGGAAATACGGGGAAAGCTGGTACCGGGAGCTTGAGAAGGAGATCAGCTCCAGGGAGTAGAGGCATTACGCGATTCGGCATTCGGCATTCGGCATTTTCGATTTGATTTGGTAGTACGACGGGTAAATCCTTTGGTTGTTGTTTGTATTGCTCCAACGGGTAAATCCGTTGGTGCCATATTGTGCATCTTTGGAACCGACGGATTCACCTGTCGGAAGACAATTCCATCTGGAACTGATAGTGTAATGGGGTATTTCTGTGAGACTCCATCTGAATTTAATGAGACTCCATCTCAAATTAGAGATGGAGTCTCATGTACGAAAAAGTTATCAACCATCCCTTGACTTTTGAATATATCTTATTTATATTTGTTCCATGCATTTCGCGTTTTCATTTTTAACCAAATCCAATTGATCCAAATGATTCGGTTTTACCTAATAGCGCGTTTCTGTAGAGAGAGAGAGAGAGAGAGAGAGAGAGTTTAATAAAGATCCCCCCGTAATGCGGTTTAAGTTTCCCATTTAAACTCCATTACTAAATCTTTAAAAAGCAAATCCATGAAAAAAATAATTAATCCAATCTTACTTTTAAGTTTCTCTTTCATATGTTCTCTTCCTATCCAGGCCAGTATCAACATAGTTGGAAATGATACAATTCATTATGACAATGAAAAGTACTTTATAATTTACCAGACTGATACCTTTTACGTCGATACTTCCCTTATCTTTATCAGGTATAATGGGATTGCAAATACCATTAACATTGAATCTATCGAGAATGAATACGATTTAAATTTGAATCATTATTTTACATTTGGCTGGCATTCTTACACCTATGATCCGGGATATAGATTCGTCGAACTGGCAACGGATTTAAGTGGTGAAAACCTGGTAGAAGCGGTCGAATATAACACATCGGTTTATCCGGCTTGTGAACCATTAGAAGCCGCAGACAATTATTCTTTGGATCAGTGGTATTAAACTCAAATTCAAGCCAGAGATGCCTGGAATATAACTACAGGCGATCCCGAGGTGATAGTTGCAATCCTTGATTGGGGTTTTGACTGGGAACATGATGACCTTGGACCTGGAACGGACGGTTATGAGAACATTTACCTTAATGATCAGGACACCTGGACCATATGGGATGAACCAAATTCCGGAGATGAATCTGACAATGATGAGAATGGTTATATCGACGACTGGAAAGGCTGGGGAGAAATGCACGACGTCAACCATTATCCTGTTTTCTATCAAGGGAATGATGTAAGAAATTACGATTATGACTGGTTATTAGAATATTGTCAATATGATGAGCCGTTAGCAAAGGCATTCTGGATGCATGGAACTTTTCTTTCAGGAATTATTGGAGCCAAAACAAATAATGGTTATGGGATATCCGGAATTGCAGGCGGATGGCACGATAAAGGAGTATCTATGCTATTTTACAAACTGGGTGTTACTGGAGAAGAAGGAGCTTTAACTAGTGATGTTGCTTGGGGAATAGAATACGCAATGTATAAATTGCCTCATGAGCATAAAGCTAAAATTATTGAATTGGCATTACAAACCTTAGAAAATTCTTTCATTACAAATGCTTTACAAGATGCATATAATAATGGCGCTTTTATAGTAGCAGCTGCCGGCAACCATGGTGAAGGTAGCGATTTTAGTGTGTCTTATCCGGCAAACCTTGATTTTGTATTTGCAGTTGGGGCAACTACTGATCAGGATCTTAGAAAATCAAATTCCAATTATGGTGATGAACTTGACATAGGCGCTCCGGGTGAAAATATCTTTGGACTCGTACCACAAACCAATTCTTACAACGGCTTTGAATTGATCGAAGGAGGCAATACCTCTGCAGCATCGGCTATGGTCGCCGGCACCGCTGCTTTGATGTGTTCGGTGAACCCTGATCTTACCAATCAAGCAATCGCCGACACATTAAAAGCAGCGGCCGATAAAGGGACTTATTACACATACGATGAAAACGGGCATAATGATGAAATTGGCCATGGCCGGCTAAATGCTTACAAAGCCGTTTGCAAGGCAGGACAATCAGCGCCAATACTGGAAATTGAGGCAGATGAAACCTGGGATTACTCCAGGTCTTTCTTAAGATCAGTTCATGTTAAATCAGGCGTTACGCTTACTATAAATGCTGATATTCAATTTGGCCCGGAAGCAGCATTGGTTATTGAATCCGGTGGCACCCTGGTTGTAAATAATTCAACACTGACCAATATGAAATGTTGCGATCATGAAAACACCTCCTGGCCCGGCATCGAAGTCTGGGGTTATCCGAATGCTCAGCAATTCAAGTACCCGCTTTTACCCTATCCACAAGGTGTAATCATTCTCAATGGCGCAACAATTGAAAATGCCGTCACAGCCATAAATCTATGGAAACCGGATGATTACACCATGACGGGAGGCATTGTGGAAGCTTACAATTCTACTTTTAAAAACAATGTCATGTCTGCGCATGCACTGTATTACCGCAACTTCAATCCATTATATCCCACACAGGAACTTGATTATTACGGAATATTCACTAATTGTGCATTTATTATCGATCAATATTACCTGGGCGATATGACTTTTAACAAACACGTCGATCTCTGCCATGTCAGGGGGCTGCAATTCAACGGGTGCACATTCTCTCTCAATCACGAAGCTTCAAATATTTCGGAATGGAGCGATGGCATAGCTGCTTACAACGCCGGCTTTTACGTAAGGCCTTACTGCCCTTCGCATACCATTCCCTGCGTTGATGCCGACAGTTGCCGGTTCAGCGG
>Ga0116157_10005432_pt1 | contig 11730 bp, 10 predicted proteins | sample AD_UKC048_MetaG_FD_89882 | JGI IMG/M metagenome (GOLD analysis project Ga0116157, IMG submission 89882) | Active sludge microbial communities of municipal wastewater-treating anaerobic digesters from USA - AD_UKC048_MetaG | ecosystem: Engineered > Bioreactor > Anaerobic > Digestate | place: USA... | reverse complement strand
TACTAGTTTTAAGGCAGTTAGTACCTTCCCCCCTTTGACTTGGAATCTCGCAGGAGAACAAAAAAGTTGGGACTGCTCCCTGACCACACCCCTCCTGCGAGATTCCGTTTAAATTAGCGTTAGGCTCCAATTCAATTGGATTTTGTGAAAACTTTTTCACATTACAATTTTGGCCTACCGCTTTTTTTGTCAAAAATTCTTATAAATTTCTTTTGTTTCGCTATCAGTTAAAACTTGAATGATAATTTTTTCATTACTCTCCGCCTGAAAATCAACGGGGATTTTTTTTGTTTTACCCCTAGGTATTTCTAGACGACCTTCTTGTATAACCGATTCCTCTCGGATGACTTTCCACTGAAAGGTGGTTTTCAAGCTGTGATTTTCAATAACAAAACTCAAATCTTGGCTTTTGGGATTTTCAAAATAAATTGCCCACCAATCGGAATTGTAATCCGGATTCATATACTTTCCAGATATGAAAAACAACCAAAAAGAACTCAAGACAAAAAATGAAATGATTGACAGGAGGATTAATTTTTGTGAATCTATTTTTTGGATCATATTTTTAGTTTATTTTCTATGGAATACAGCAATATCCTTATTATTATAAACCAGATCAAAATTCTGGAGCTTTTTGAATTGAGAACTGTCAAACTGAGGATTGAGCATAATGAAATTTACACCAGTATCAGCAAAACATTTTTTGGCGTCATCACTGGCCGGATTGGAAATCATATATAATGTACACATTTCTCTAGGCTTAGTAGTATCTTCGTATCGCTTGAGATAACCACGGGAGAGCGGATATTTGTAACCGCGCATAAAAAATAATTTTATCCAAGAATCTCCCGTGAGATAGATGTGATCTTTAAGAACGGCATCCTTAGGTGTAGTTGCAGAAACTACATAGGCAGACGCATCAAAGGTTTCCAATAATTTCTCAGATTCAATTTTTTGCTTGAAAAATCCAGTTGAATCCGACATACCTCCGATGAATACAAAACCGATAATCAAAGCAAATGAAATTTTAATAAAATTAGCTGAGAAAGAATTACCAAATTTTTTAAAAACAATAAAAAAAGAATAGGCACTGAGAATGGAAAGGGGATAGCTCAGATAATTGCCAATCCTATCACTAGGCAGATTGATAAAGAGCCAGCTGGGTTGAGATGACATAATAAAAAGCATAATGGCCCAAGCGACAACAATAGCATAGCCCAAATTTTTACGTTTATAATGAAAAGCTAGAATCAAAATTCCCAGAAATCCCAAAGCTATGCGCGCTTCTCCCAGCGAATTTTTGAGCGTATTAATACTTAGTCCGGCACGAGTATTCTTTGACGGAGCACCGACAGCTGTTTCAACAGCACTGGTTTGAATATAGGTCGGAGTAAAAACAAAAAAGAAAAATAGGAGACCCGTAAAGAAAGTTCCCAGGACACATGGAGACAAAAACATTTTACCAATTTGAGGTAATATTTTTTCAATATCTCGGAAATTAGTAATCAGAAAAATTACAACCAAAAGTGCCGAAATAAAAAGAAAAATAAAAGCGGTGAGGTGATGTGTATAGAAAAGTCCGAAAGTCATGAAAATAGCCAAGGCTAAAAATATTTTGGAAGTTAGAGGATTATCAGACATTTTATTCTTCAATTCTCCGCCATAGGCGGATCCGCCTATGGCGGAGAAGGCGCGATAATAAAAATAAAAAGCCATTGGTACAAAAAGATTTCCCAAAATATTGCCAATTACTCCGCCGCTGACGAATTTAGCCTGTGGAGAAGAAATGGCAAAAAGAGCGCCCAAGAAAAGAAGGGAGAGGATAGCTATGATTTTTTCCTTAAAAATGCGGAGAACCAAGAGAAAAACACTCAAAATGCCAAGCATATTGATGAGCAATAGGAGGAGTGGTGGAAAAGCTGAGAAAAAATCCAGATTTCCGATTATACGGAATAACCCAAAGATAATATGTTCTCCAATAATGAAATCCGGCATATCTTCGTAAGTTGGCAATTGTCCATTTTCAGCCATCCAGTTGGCCCAATACATATGATGGCCCAAGTCTGTAGCGCTAGGCAAAATTGTTCCAGAAAGATAGGCGGTTTTGATAAAGAAAATAGCAAAAATGAGAAGCAAAACTAAAATAATTTGATTTTTGGAGAAATTGAAGATTGTCATTCCGGACTCTGATCCGGAATCTACTTCCTTATTAGATTCTGAATCCCTGGCTGCGCCCAATGGGCAAGCAAGTTCAAAATGACATCGTATTCTATAAATTGCATAGCATACTAAAATAAAAATTCCTATTCCTAAAACAGCCGATAAACGAGTAATATGAATGTTCAGTTTGGCATAAGCGAAAAATATAAAATCAACACTCACAATGCTAAGACCAAAAGAAAAAATAAATCGTTCTATTTTGCTAAGGGCTTGGCTTTTTCCCAAAACTGCCAGAAGCAAAAAATACCCCGGAAAAAACAGGACGAATGCGATGAGCAGAAAGAATATTAAGTTAGTTTGGATTAATTGCATGAATTTTGAAAATCAGCCTCTCCTCCTTTGTAAAAAAAAGGGGGTTAAGGGGGATTTTTGTTTTAGAATTTGATGAAAATCCCTTTCTAGCTCTCCCTTTAGAAAAGGGAGAGAACTATTTAAAAATTTTTATTTGTAACTTTTCTAATTTCCTCGAGATATTTTTCCGCGATGATTTTCCAACTGAAATTATTGATTATGTATTGTCTGGCCTTGGCTCCAAATTCTTGTCTGAAATTGTCATTGGACATAAGTTCGTTTATTTTTTGTGTCCAAGCTTCAGTATTTTCCGATTCAACCAAAAAACCGTTCTGCCTATCTATTATAGCATCTTTGAGACCCTCGAGATTAGAGGCAATGACAGGAAGATTGCAGGCACCAGCTTCAATGACGGATATCCCGAAGCCCTCCATATCTCCTTGAATTTTGATATTTGGTTGCAAAAAAAGGTCAGCATTATTCAAGAGTATGTTTCTTTTTTCATCCGAAACATATCCCAATACCATTGCGCGATTTTCCAAATTAGCATTTTTTATCGCGTTTCGTATATTCTTTTTATCTGGTCCATCGCCAGCAATAATGTATAAAAATTCTTCATCGAGTTTTGGCATTACCTTGGAAATAAACCAGGCCACGCCTTTGCGTTTGGTTAATCGACCAGAGGTAAGCAGAATTTTTTTATTAGCAATGGATTGCCCAATAATTTTTTCTAGATCATTTTTTGTTCCGGAAACTAAATTCTTTTCTGTATCAACTCCATTGGGTATAAAAAATATTTTACTTTCTGGAACTCCTTTTTCTTTGGCAACTTTCACCGTTTCATTGCCAACGGCGATAAATTTGTCTATTTTTTTCATAAAAACACCAACCCATAATTTTTGGTAGAAAAAATTTTTGAAAGTCAGATCGAGTCCGTGCACAACACAAATAACTGGTTTTTTGTAAAAGAATTTCAATTTGTAACCGATAACAGAAAGAACCCCATCGCCCAGAAGAATCACATCGTACTTTCTGGCAATAAAGAGTGCCTTAATTCCAACATAAGGCAAAAAGAAAGGCAGAAATTTTTTGCCTCTTTTATTCGCAAGTATCTTTATTTCAGCGATTTTTCCCAGCCATTTTCCTAGTTCATAGTTCTGGTTTTCAATCCCACCAATAATTGGGGGATAGGCTCGAGAAATAAACAAAATCTTCAATTTATCCATAGAAATATTGTACCGCAAAAAAGTATTTATTTCAAGAAAAAAACCGCTACACATAAAGCGGTTTTATTTGGACACCACTTGGACATCCGATGTCCAAGGATTACTTTTTGTATTTGTCTTTTTTAAATTGATACATCAGTTCTTCTTGAATTTGACGGGTGGTTTTAATCATATCGGCAATGAGAGCAAAAATAACCAATTGAATACCAAAAAAAATGCTAATAGAAGAAAAGATAATGTAATTTTGGAAAGGTCTAATTTTAAAATCCTGAAAATAATTGAAAGCAAACATTCCCATTCCAATGAGACCAAGTCCAATGAAAAACAGCCCTGGCCAACCAAAAAATTTAAGTGGACGAACATCCCGGATAGCCTTTAGGATAATCTTGGTTGAATTGCCAACAAATTTCCAGATGGATTTGGTAATTTTACCCTGTCTGTCACTAAAGTAAGTAACTTCAATAGGAACCCATACTAGTTTCAGATTTTTTCCAATAGCATCAATGATGGTTTCCTGCGTATAGGTAAAATGAGTATTAACGAGATTAAGTCTGAGCATCGTTTCACGGTTATGAGCTCTGAATCCGCAAGTAAGATCGTTGGTTTCGTGTCCCAAAAAGAAACCAATGACACTGGCCGCAAACTTATTCAAATTTTTTCTTACCCAAGGAATATTTTCGGCTTTTGTTTCCCCAAATCGGTTGCCGATAACCATATCGGCTTGACCAGAGAGAATTGGTGCAATGAGACTTTCAATTTCTTTTGAATTAAACTGGCCATCAGCATCAATATTGACCATAATATCCGCTCCATTTTCCAAAGAACTTTCAATAGCTCTCTTGAAAGAATAGGCTAAGCGCTTATTGGGTTTATAGGAAACAATCAGATTTGCGCCAGCTTCCCGAGCTCTCTGGGCAGTTCTATCTGATGATCCATCATCAATAACCTGAATCAAGACTTCGTCAATCCCACTAAAAGATCGAGGGATGCTCTTTATTGTTTCAGCTATTTTACCTTCTTCGTTATAGGCCGGAATATTAATTATTAGCTTCATGGTTATTGTAATTACCGCGAAAGTGGGAATCCAGTAAATAAATTAACTTCTGGATCCCGCATCAAGTGCGGGATGACATCATAGAAATGATGTCATTTCTTTTTAATTATTAGCTTGTTGATGTTAACACAGTTAAAATCACATTTTACATTATTTGTTCCTTCCTTCAAAACATCCTCACCGCATTTTTTTACTTCCTCTTGACATTTAGCTTTGCTCTGAGAAAAATATTTCATATTTATTTCATAGCCAAAATAACTCAAGACAAATGTAGCAACAACAATGCTGCCAGCTATCCAAATAATTGTTTTCAATAGAGCTACCATAAAAAAATTAAATTAATTAATTATCTTCCAATTCCTTTGTATATTATACCATGTTTTTCTATTTCTTCTTTATTCAAAGCATTCATACCGTCAACAATTACCTTAATTCCATGCTTTTTGAATAGGGCTGGATCAATTTCCAAAAATTCTTTGTGATTAGTGGCCAAAACCAGTGCTTCTGATTTTTCTAGCAGTGATTCCAAAGATTCAGTAGTTGAATTTTCTTTAGTGTGCGGGTCAAAAACAAAAATATTGGCCTCATGATGTTTGAGATGTTTGATTATTTTAATTACCGGCGATTCACGCAGATCGGCGATGTTTGCCTTATAGGAAATACCCAGGATTCCGACATTTGTTCCATTGAGAGGCATTTTTACTTTATTCAGCGCATCTTGTAAGAGTTCCACGGTGTACTCCGGCATAGAATTATTGACTTTGCGGGCAATTTTCAAAAATTCATGATCAAATCCAGCCGTCTTGGCTCTTTCGATGAGGTAGTAGGGATCAATCGGAATACAATGCCCGCCAATTCCACGACTAGGCCAATGTGGCATAAAAGCAAAAGGCTTGGTTGAAGCACCCTTTATCACATCAACAATATCAATACCCAGTACATCAAAAGATTTAGCCAACTCATTTACGAAAGCTAGATTGATATCGCGGAATGAATTTTCCACTATCTTTGTCGCTTCAGCCTCACGAATTGATTTCATTGGCATTATTGTTGCATCGACAACATCTTCATAGAATTTTACCGCCCAGTCCAATCCTTTTTCCGTAAAAGATCCGACAACTCGAGGAATATTGGTTACATTCCATTTTGGATCACCGGGATTTATTCTTTCAGGGCAATGAGCTAATTCATAATCCTTTCCAACGGCAAAACCAGCCTGGTCAAACATTGGCTTAATAACCTCCTCGCAAACACCCGGATTAATGGTTGATTCAATGACAACCAGTTGACCGGGGTTAAGATTTTTTACAATAGCTTCGGTTGCTGTTTTGACTGGTTCAAGATCTGGATAGTGATTTTCATCAACTGGAGTTGGAACACACATAATAACAACATCTGACTTTTTTATTACCGAGGCATCATTTGTAGCCATAATTTTTACATTTGGTAAGTTTTTTTCCAAAAATTCTTCACTAATAGTGCTTTTGCCAGCATTAATGAGATCATTCTTTCTAGTATCACTTTCCAGTCCATATACCTCATAACCCTTAAGAGCACATTGAACTGCTAGCGGAAGTCCAACATAGCCGAGACCTATAATACACACATTTTGAGAATTTTTTTCCATGCATTTCGTATTAATATTTACCTACATATAGTAAAACATCTTCGATATTTGCACAAGACACAGTTGAGCTATTATTTATGAGGATATTGACAATTTTCTTATTTTATGCTATGTTTTTTAGTTAACTAATAAACTATTTTTATGCAAAAAACTGATAAATTAGAAATTGTTTTTCATCTGGGTTTGTATTCATTGGTTTTATTTGTGGGGGGACTTATGGGTTATGAACTTTGGAAATTTTCAACATTATTTACTCATATCATATTAGCTGCTAAGTAAAATTTGAAACAACGCAAAAAAGGCGATGATTTTTGGTGATTGTCGCCTTTTCGTTTTGGCAATTTTAAGATATAATCAAATTGTTAAAACAGAAACAAAATATATGAAAATTGGAATTAATGCATCTTTCGCCAGAAAAATAAATACTGGCATTGGACAAGTGACGATTAACTTTCTAAAAGAACTTTCGAAATCAAAAAGGGATAAGTTTGTTTTGTATTTGGAAGAAGATTTGCCAAAAGATATTAAGTTGCCAAGAAATTTCAAAAAACGCATTTTTTTGCCTCTCTGGAAAAGGGATGATTTGGTCAGAAAAATTTGGTGGGAAAAAATAATGCTACCCAAAAAAATAAAGGAAGACAAGTGCGATGTTTTTTTGAGTTTGTATCAATGCCCAACTAAACTGGATAAAAGAATAAAGCACATTATGGTTGTTCATGATATTATTCCAGAACTTTTTCCTGAATATCTCAATAATTCGCGAAAAAGAATGTATTGGAATCTCACCAAAAAGGCCATTCATCAGGCAGATAAAATTATGGCTATCTCCATTCGGACGGAAAAAGATTTAATTCAACATTTGAAAATTGATCCAAGAAAAATAACCGTTAATTACATTGATGTGGATGTGATTTATAAAAAAGAAGTAACAGATCTAGAAAGCAAGAAAGTTCTCAAGAAATATAAATTAAAGCCGGGTTATATCTATTCCGGTGGGGGACTGGAGGTTAGAAAAAATATGGAGGGGCTAATCAGAGCCTATTCATTACTTTTAAAAAACAATAAGAAAAGTCAGACCATCCCAAATTTTCCACAACTAGTAATTTCTGGTAAATTGATGCCAGATCTTGCCCCACTTATAACTGATGCGGAAAAGCTGATTAAGGAATTAAATTTAACCAAGGACATAAAACTATTAGATTTTGTTCCTCAAGAAAATTTACCAGCTCTATACCAGAATGCCCGTATATTTGTCTTTCCATCACTCTATGAAGGATTTGGTTTGGCAGTCTTGGAAGCTATGAATATGGGAACGCCGGTAATTGCTTCAAAGATTTCTTCCTTGCCTGAAGTTGGGCGAGATGCCATTCTTTATTTTGATCCAAGGGATATACAAGATATGGCTATGGTGATAAAAAATGTTTTGCAAAACGAACATTTACGGACTGAACTAAAGCGTAGAGGCAAAGAAAGGGCACAGACTTTTGATTGGAAAAATTTTGTCAAAAAACTATTGGGCATAATCGAAAATAATTCTCCTAAGAAGAAATAAATATTTTTATGGATAACTTTTTTAAGTTTAGCATAAGGAACAATCTTTTGGTGGTTAGTGTGCTGCTGGTCTTTTTTTTGATTTTATTTTTTAATGTTGGCCTTCTGCCCATTGGCAATCTTGGCGACTTCCTCTTTTTTATTATTTTGACTTTTGCTTTTGCCTTTTACCGTCCCGGTTGGGCTTTTTTATTTTTTGTCGGAGCCATTGTCTTGGAAAACATTACTCTGATTCCCAAGGAAATAGGCTTAATGATTCGACCTTATCAGCTATTGGGTTTTTTAATTTTGCTCGCAGTTGCTATTCGATTTTTTACTAAAAGGCTAAATTTCACTTTACCAAAATTAAAATGGTATGATGCAGCAATCATCTTAGTGGGGCTTTCAAGTTTTTTGAGTATCCTTATAGCCGAAAATCGATTCCTGAGTCTCAAACTTTCCATTGTTATTTGCTCTTTTGTTGCTTTGTATTTTTTAACACGTATCTTTATTCAAGATACAGAAGATGTTTTCAAGATAGTTCCTTTCTTTCTGGGTTCTTCTTTGGTGGTTATTTTTTATGGGATTTGGCAAAATATTCTTTTTTCAAAGGGCCTAAATTCATTTGAAGTGATGCCAGGCAGACCCAATGCGACTTTTGCGGAAGCAGATTGGTTGGGAATCTTTTTGGTGTTATTTATAACTATTATTTATTCTCTGATTTTTTATTTTTATGTTAAAAAGGAGGATGATAAAATTTACGATTTACGATTTACGATTTACGATTTGCAAAAATTATTTTATTTCTTGTCTCTCATTATCACCTATGTTTTACTTATAATTACAGTTTCGCGTAGTGCCTGGTTAGGAGCTGGAATCGCAAGTATCTTTTTTGCAATACTAATTTTATTACGTGATCGAAAAATCTTTTGGAAAACGATGCTTCTGATTATTCTTTCTGGAATAATAAGTTTAGTCATTGTTTACGTTTTTCATTTGACCACTTTTCAACTATTTAATCGCGCAGTCAGTACTGGCGGACTGCAAAAAATAACAGTTGCCTGTCCTTCGGAGTTCGACTCCGAATTGGAGTTGAGCTCCAATTTTACAATTAGCCATGTGTCAGAATTGGAAAAATATGGCTGTCGGCACATTAATCTGGAAGATATTAATCAAGAAAGAGATTCGGGACATCGGATACAAGAAATTTATCGCGCTGATCCAAATGTGAATATTCGCGCTGAAATATATAAAAAGTCGTGGCAACAAATAAAAACACATCCGGTTTTGGGAATTGGGTGGGGAAATATTGGAGATGTTCTTGGAAAAGATGAACGGGGTGCCGGGCTCAATTCAAGCAATATTTTTCTCGAAATTTGGCTGGGTGCAGGAATTTTGGGAATCATTGCCTTTTTATCTGTTTGGGTGTATATTCTGTTGAAATCAGTCTATGCATTCTTCAATACAGAAGACAATTTAATTAAAGTTTTTTCCCTATTTATAGCCATTTCTTGGCTCGGGATCACAATTACCAACCTCTTTAATGCCGGGATACTATTGGGATTTTTATGGGTATATATGGCAATTGCGTTAATTGAATACAAGAAAGATGCGAATAGGAATTGACATTCGAAATATTGGCAAAAAAAGAACAGGCGACGAAGTTGTTTTTTTTAATCTGGTCAAAAATTTAGCCGCAATCGATAGTGAAAATAAATATTTTTTGTTTACGGACATCTTGGATAAAGAAAATATTATTGAAATAAAAAAAAGACTGAACATTGAAAATAAACAAAATTTTGAAATTGTTTCTCTGAATACGACCAATAAATTTGTCTGGAATATTTGGACTTTGCCAAAATATTTGCGAAATAATTCGCTGGATATTTATCAGACGCAATATATTACACCTTGGTTTGTCCCCAAGAATACTAAAATTATAACCATTGTCCATGACATCTCCTTTAATTTTTATCCGCAATTTATTAAATTTTTTGATTTGCTGTTTTTGAAAATTTTGATTCCTGTGAGCCTCCGTAGAGCAGATAAAATCATTGCTGTCTCGGAATTCACTGCTAATGAGATTATCAGATACTATAACATTAATCCAAAAAAGATTACCTGGATTCATAACGCATTTTCCGAAGATTTCTTGCGAGAAATTTCTCAGGAAGAGCTACTCAAAATACAAGAAAAATATAGTTTGCCGGAAAAATTCATTCTCTACTTAGGTACAATGCAACCAAGAAAAAATATTCCGCATCTAATTTCAGCCTTCGCTCGTATTAAAGATAGCTTAACTGACACCAAACTTGTTCTTTGCGGGAATAAGGAGGCACATAATTTTGATAAAAAAATAGAAAAGGCAATTGCTCAAAATGGTTTGCAAAACGATGTCTATTTTCCAGGCTATGTTGCCGACGAGGACAAGAGGGCTATTTTTAAGCTATCTAGAGTTTTTGTCTCTCCATCTCTCTATGAAGGATTTGGGATACCAATCCTAGAGGCCATGGCTTTGGGAATTCCAGTTTTAGCCTCGAAAATTCCACCACACGAAGAAATAGCTGGAGAAAGTATTTTGTTTTTTGAAATAAATAAAAAGGATGATTTTGAAAATAAACTGAAAGAGATTTGCCTGAATAATGATTTAAGAGAAAACCTTGCAAAAAGGAGTAGGGAAAAGGCTGGGAAATTTTCTTGGCGTAATTCGGCTGTGAAAATGTTGTCTATTTATGGCAAAACAAAGTAATTGTTTTATCTGTTGACCGAAAACTCGATTTATAGTAAACTAATCAATATTGTTTTTAATTATTTTAAAGAAAAATAAATGTCTTATTTGCGAGATACTTCAATTAGTAATAATGATCTACAAAAACCTAAATTCTACAAGAGAAAATGGGTTATTGCTGTTGGAATAATTTTATTAATCGGCATTGCTTCGGGAGGCTTTTTTCTCTGGAAAACAGGTAGCGTTTTAAATAAAATATCCGGCGGAGGTATGTTTAGCAGCATATTACATGCTGTTCCGGGAGTTAAAGACACTCTTAAAGGTGAACAGGAAGGCAGAATCAATGTCGCACTTTTGGGTATGCGTGGGGAAGGCATTGAAGGTGGAGGACTTTTAACAGATACTATTATAATCGTAAGTATAGATCCGATACAAAATAAAGTAGCAATGATTTCTATTCCCAGAGATTTATACGTCAAAGTGCCAGGAACAGAAGATAATCAAAAAATCAATGCTGTGCATGCTTACGGAGAAGAAAAGAACAGGGGGCAGGGACTCAAAGATATGAAGACTATCCTAAGTGAAGTAACTGGCCTGTCTGTTGATTATGCAGCCAGTATTAACTTTGCAGGCTTTAAACAACTAATTGACACCATCGGTGGTATTGAAATAACATTAGAACAGCCTTTTACAGAAAATTTACAATTCAAGGGGCTCGAACGTAGATGCGATGGAGTTAATTTTACAGTTCCTTCTGGCAATTATGAAATAAAAAGAATTCAAAGAAAAAATGGAACATATTATGCCAATCCCAAAAAGTACCCTATGTGTTTTGCGAAAGAAGCTAGCACAGATGCCCTAGAGTGCGGAGGGGACTTTATTATTCCAGCAGGCACTCAGACACTAGATGGAGATAAAGCCCTTTGCTTTGTAAGATCAAGAGTTACATCTAGCGACTTTGAAAGAGCCAAAAGACAACAAATTGTTATTCAAAATGTTAAAGATAAGTTGCTGAGCACAGAAACATTAACGAGCTTCGATAAAATTAATCAGC
>Ga0116157_10005426_pt1 | contig 11739 bp, 10 predicted proteins | sample AD_UKC048_MetaG_FD_89882 | JGI IMG/M metagenome (GOLD analysis project Ga0116157, IMG submission 89882) | Active sludge microbial communities of municipal wastewater-treating anaerobic digesters from USA - AD_UKC048_MetaG | ecosystem: Engineered > Bioreactor > Anaerobic > Digestate | place: USA... | reverse complement strand
GATCGGCCGAGATCGATCGGCCGAGATCGATCGGCCCGGTCGGATCGCCGCACCCTCGGGTCGCGTTGGTCACGCTTGGGGGTGCGCCGGGCACCGATCGGGGTCCGGGACGTCTGTGCCGTCGACAGGGAGTGTGCAGCCGCCCGCCGATCCGGCACACTTCGTCCAGTTCCTGTCCAGTTCGTGTCCAGATCGACCGAGTCGGTGCTCGCCCCCCGAGCCGCCGAGGTTCGAGACCATGAGGAGTCCCGTGCCTGAGTCCGCGGCCCCGAGCCCGCCGTTGCCGGTGCGCCGCTCGGTCCCGCGGGATCGCGCGGCGGCCGGGCGGTGGGCCTGGCTGACGACCCCGCCGGGCGCCGACGGCCTGTTCGGGCCGGTCCCCAGGGCGGAGCTGAGCCGGGGCCGCCGGCTGGCGATCTGGACCGTCAGTGTGGCCGCGTTCGTCGTCTACGCCTACGACTCGATCCTGCGGCACCTGCAGTACAAGACGACCATCGACATCACGATCTTCCAGCAGGCCATCGCCAACTACGCCCAGGGCCGCACCCCGAACGTGCTGATCAAGTCCCAGGAACCGTTCAACAGCCTGGGCGATCACTTCACGCCGATCATGATGGTGCTGGCGCCGTTCTACCGGATCTGGCCGAGCGTAGTGACGCTGCTGCTGGCCCAGGCGGTGATGCTGGCCGTCGCCGTGCACGTGGTCACCCGGGTGGCCGTGCGCCGGCTCGGCGGGCTGGGCTACTACATCGGTGTCGCGTTCGCCCTGTCCTGGGGCGTGCTCAAGGTGCTCGACTTCGACTTCCACGAGGCCTGTTTCACGGTCGCGTTCCTGGCCCTGGCCCTGGAGGCGCTGCTGGACGACCGGCCCGGCCGGCTGGTGCTGTGGTGCGGCGCGCTGCTGCTGGTCAAGGAGGACACCCCGCTGTTCATCGCCGGCATCGGGCTGGTGGTGCTGCTGCAGCGCCGCTGGGCCCTGGCCATCGGCCTGCTGGCCGGCTCGGTGCTGGCGTTCGGGCTGCTGACCATGGTGGTGATCCCCTGGTTCAGCTACACCGGCACGTACACCTACTTCGCGCTGGGCTCGGCCGCGGCACCGTCCGGGCCGTTCGCGCTGGGCCAGACCGTGTTGGCCAACCTGTTCAGCCTCAACGGCCTGACGTTGCTGGCGGCCCTGGCCGTGACCGCGGCGCTGGGCCTGCGCTCGCCGCTGATGCTGGTCATGCTGCCGACCCTGGTGGCCCGGTTCGCCTCGCAGCGCGAGGTCTACCTGGAGATGAAGTACTACTACGACGGCCCGCTGATGGTCGTGTGCTTCCTGGCCCTGGCGGTGGCGATCGCCCAGCGGCGGCAGCGCCGGGGCATCACCCCGCAGCGGGTGCGCGCCTTCTGGACCTCGCCGCAGGGCCTGGCCGCCGTGCTGCTGCTCGCCGTGGTCATCGACTACCAGGTGCACACCACCGAGCTGCCGATCACCGTGGCGGCCTCCCGGGAGGAGTGCCAGTTCTGCACGGCGGCCGAGCGGATCTCGGCGCAGATCCCGGACGGGGCCCGGGTGATCGCCGACGTCGGGTTGCTGGGGAACCTGACCGACCGGCATCCGGTGCTGGTCGCCGGCCCGGAATGGACCGACTCCACCCACCTGCCGCTGCAGGCCGACTGGGTGGTGCTGCGGATGGACTCCGGACCGGCCGGCGCCGACACGTCCTGGTTGACCGAGCGTCGCGCCCTGCTGCTGGCGCAGGGCTACCGCCAGCTCGATCAACAGGGGACGCTGGTCCTGCTCCATCGCGACTCGTCCTGATCGGCCCACCTCGAGCACCGCGACCCGATCGTCCGGTCCGACCTCCCGTATCCGGAATCGGCGAGGCCCGTTAAGGTCCAAGGAGTCCGGGGCGACCCTGGTCGGCTCGGGCGGGCGTGAGCACATCGTGACGAGGAGCAGCGCGCATGACGACAGCGACCCATTCCCAGGCCCTCGGCGATGCCGCGGCCAGAAACCTTGCGGACGTCACCAAGACCGTGCCGCAGATGGCGACCATCACGCCGAGATGGTTGGTCCATCTGCTGGCCTGGGTGCCCGTCGAGGCCGGCATCTACCGGGTCAACAAGGTCAAGCACCCGGAGGAGGTCGACGTCGTCTGCTCCAATTACGACGAGTCGCCCCTGCCGACGACCTTCGTGGACTACGAGGAGAACCCGCGCGAGTACCTGCTCAACTCGGTCTCCACGATCCTGGACGTGCACACCCGGGTCTCCGACCTGTACTCGAGCCCGCACGACCAGATCAAGGAACAGCTGCGGCTGACCATCGAGGCGATCAAGGAGCACCAGGAGGGCGAGCTGATCAACAGCCCGAACTACGGGTTGATCGCCCAGTGCGCCGCCAGCCAGCGCATCCCGACCATCAGCGGGCCGCCCACTCCGGACGATCTGGACAGCCTGATCGCCCGGGTGTGGAAGGAGCCGGCGTTCTTCCTGACCCACCCCGAGGGGGTGGCCGCGTTCGGTCGTGAATGCACCCGGCGGGGCGTGCCGCCGCCCACGGTGAGCCTGTTCGGCTCCCAGTTCCTGACCTGGCGCGGCCTGCCGATCGTGCCCAGCAACAAGGTCCCGTTGGAGAACGGCAAGACCAAGTTCCTGCTGATCCGCACGGGGGCCGCCCGGCAAGGGGTGGTCGGCCTGTACCAGCCCGGCCTGGCCGGAGAGCAGGGGCCGGGCCTGTCGGTCCGCTTCATGGGCATCGACCGCAGCGCCATCGCGTCCTACCTGGTCTCGCTGTACTGCTCGCTGGCCGTGCTGACCGACGACGCCCTGGCGGTGCTCGATGACGTGGCCGTCGACCGGTTCCATGACTACAACCCGACCTACCGCTGAGGCCGCTGACCTCCCGGTGACCGACCCGGCCGGCGGCATCGCCCCGACGGGCGCGGCGCTGCCGGACTGGTTGCCGGACGAGGCGACGCTGAACCGGTTGGCCGGCGAGTTCTTCGCCGCCCTGCCCGGGACGGCGCCGGCGGCCGGGTCCAGCCTGGGCGCACCGGATCCGGCATCCGGGTCGGCGCCCCGGGCCGGCGCGGGCCGCACGCCGGGCGGGGTGGAGCACGCGCCGCGGGTCGACGTGTCGGCCCGGTCGAACGAGATATCCCAGGTGCCGGGGGACGGCGGGCCGGGTGCCGCCCAGCCGATCACCCAGCCGACCCCGCCGTCGGTGCCGCCCAGCCTGCCCGGGGTGGCGATCGGCGAGGCGCCGGCCGCGACCGGATTCGGCCCCGGCCGGTCGGTTCCCGACCTCGGAGAGGCGGCCACCGCGGTGCTGGGCGCGGCCGGGTTGGGCCTGACCGTGCCGGAAGGGCCGATCGTGCCCGGGCTGACCGGCCTGCAGCTGGGGGCGCCGGGTGAGCTGACGCCGGTCGGTGCCGGCCTGGCCGAACCCCGGCCCGACGCCGGCGGACCCGGGGTCGAGTCCGCCCTCAGCGGTCTGACCGGACCGGCCGGCTCCGCCGACGTCACCGCGGCCGCCCCGGTCCGCGGCGGGTTCGGCCCGCCTGCGGCCGCGCCGGATCCGGCCGGGGTGCCGTTCGCGGTGTCGGCGCTGTCCGTGCCGTTGCCGGGCGGCGAGCAGGTGCCGCCGCTGGCCGGGTCGGCCGCGCCGCTGCCCAGCGCCGGGGTCCCCGGTGTCCCGCCCAGCGACCAGGTCGCGGCCGGTCTCGGCGCTCCCAGCGGCCCGCCCGACGTGACCGCGGCATCGGCACTGCTCACCGGCGCCCAACTGGGACCGCTGCCGCTGGGACCGGCCGGTGTCCCCGATCAGCCGCCGACCGTGCCGGGACTGCCCGGCCAGCCGGTGGACGCGGCCGAGGCGATCAGCCAGGTCCCGGTGGCCGCGCCGTTCACCCCGGCGACCGGGCTGCACCCGCCCGCCGTTCCGGCGGGGCCTGTCCTTCCCACGGCGACCGCCGGCGCGCTGCCGGCCGATCGTTCGTCCGCAGGATCGACCGGCGGATCGACGGGGGGATCGACTGGCGGATCGACTGAGCCGGCGCCCGGCCTGGCCGCGCCTGGGCTGCCGTCGGTGCCGCAGCCCCCGTTGCCGGTGCCGGACCCGCCGGCGCCGGTGCCGACCCCGTCCAGCCCGTACTACTTCCTGGCCGAATCCTCGCCCTATCGCGCCGACGCCGACGCCGGCCCCGGCCTGGACTCGCTGGTTGCCGCCGCGCTGAGTCCGGTCGATCCGGACCCGGCCCAGGTGGGGGTCCCCGACCTGGACCTAGCGAGTCTGGACCGACCGAATCCGGACCTGGCCGGCACGGGCCTGGGAGCCGGGGCACCGGCGATCCCGCTGGCCGGCCCCGCGCTGCCCACCGCCGGCTCCGTGCCGGCGTCCGCGTCGGCGCCGTCGTTCTACTTCGCCGATCGGGCCGAGCCGGCCCGGGAACGCACGCCGCGGCCCGCCGCAGACCTGGGCGCGGACCCGCACCCGCCGTTCGACGTGCGGTTGGTGCGCCGGGACTTCCCCATCCTGGCCGAGCGGGTGAACGGGCATCAGCTGGTCTGGTTCGACAATGCCGCGACCACCCAGAAGCCGCAGGCGGTCCTGGACCGGCTGGCCCACTTCTACCGGCACGAGAACTCCAACATCCACCGGGCCGCGCACGAGCTGGCCGCCCGGTCGACCGACGCCTACGAGGGGGCCCGCAAGACGGTCGCCCGGTTCGTGGGGGCCGAGTCGGAGAAGAACATCGTCTTCGTCCGCGGCGCCACTGAAGCGATCAACCTGGTCGCCAAGAGCTGGGGCAAGGCCAATGTCCGCCGTGGCGACGAGATCATCGTCTCGCACCTGGAGCACCACGCGAACATCGTTCCGTGGCAGCAGCTGTGCGCCGAGACCGGCGCCAAGATCCGGGTCATCCCGGTCGACGACTCCGGCCAGCTGCTGCTCGGCGAGCTGTCCCGGCTGCTCAACGAGAAGACCAAACTGGTCTCGGTCACCCAGGTCTCCAACGCGTTGGGCACGGTGACGCCGGTCGATTCCGTGGTCGAGCTGGCCCACCGGGCCGGCGCCTGCGTGCTGATCGACGGCGCCCAGTCGGTGCCGCACGTGCGGGTGAACATGCAGACCCTGGGTCCGGACTTCTTCGTCTTCTCCGGCCACAAGATCTACGGGCCGACCGGCATCGGCGTGCTCTACGGCCGCACCGAGGTGCTTGAGTCGATGCCCCCGTGGGAGGGCGGCGGCAACATGATCGCCGACGTGACGTTCGAGAAGACGGTGTTCCAGCACCCGCCCAACCGGTTCGAGGCCGGCACCGGCAACATCGCCGACGCGGTCGGGCTGGGCGCGGCCCTGGACTACGTCACCCGGATCGGCCTGGACACCATCGCCCGGTACGAGCACCAGCTGCTGGAGTACGCGACCCCACGGATGCTCGCCGTGCCCGGGCTGCGGTTGATCGGCACGGCCCGGGACAAGGCCAGCGTGCTCTCGTTCGTGCTCGACGGGTACCGCACCGAGGAGGTCGGCGCCGCCCTCAACCAGAAGGGGATCGCGGTCCGCTCCGGGCACCATTGCGCGCAGCCGATCCTGCGCCGCTTCGGCCTGGAGGCCACCGTCCGGCCCTCGATCGCCTTCTACAACACCACCGGGGAGATCGACCGGATGGTCGCGGTGCTGCACGAGCTGGCCGCCGACCGCGGTCGCCGCTGACGCACGAGCGGAACGGGGCAGGGTTCAGGCCGCTGAGCGGGTTCAGGGCAGGGTGAAGGCCATGAACAGCAGCAGCAGGCCGCCGACCAGGTTCAGGGCGCAGACCGTCATCGCCACCCCGCCCCAGCGGCGCTGACGGCCCTGCACCAGCAGCACGATGCCGCCGATGGTGAAGGCCAGCGCGATGACGAACAGCAGGGCCCGGTAGGCGACGAGCGTCTGGCTCATCCGCGCCGCACCCCGGACCCGAGGTCGGCGCCGCGATCACAAGGGGGAGCGCAAGGGGGAGGCGGCACGCCCACATGGTAGGCAGTCGTCGGTGGCCGATCGGTCACCGGGGACAATCGGGCGGTGACCGAGCGCCCGCAGGACCCGCCGCCGCCCGCCCGCCCGGGCGCGGCCCGCCGCACCGGACACCGGCCCTGGTACTACCGGCGCGAGCCGCTGAGCGAGCACGAGGCGGCCCGCCGGCTGTCCGCCTACATCTACGGCAACATCCTGATCCTGGCCGCCCTGGTGCCGTTCCAGGAGGACCTGGACACCGGCCGGGCGATGGCGGTGGTGATCGGCACCGCGCTGTCCACCTTCGTCGCCCACGCGTTCTCCGAGTTCATCAGCGGCGGGGGCAAGGCGCGGCCGGCCGTCCTGATCCGCGAGTCGCTGCCCATCCTGACCACGGCCACGGTGCCGATGCTGTTGCTGGCCATCTCCTGGCTGGGCTGGCCCTCGGCCTGGGTCGCGGTGCTGCTGGCCGAGCTGGTGATCGTCGTGCGGATCGCGCTGACCGGGGCGGTCGCCGCCCGGTTGAACGCCGAGAAGAGCCCACTGCGCATCCTGCTCAGCGGGGTGATCGTGGCCGGGGTGGCGCTGCTGATCGTGCTGCTGAAAGTCACTCTGACGCACTGAGCGGGCATTCCGGACACTCGGATGGTGGGCCCGCGGCCCCTGCTCTACGGTGGGGCTTCGGACCGATGGAGGTCACCTGTCGATGACGACATATGCGTTCCGGTGCCCGGAGTGCGGGCCTTTCGATGCCCGGTATCCGATCGGCACGGCGCCCGATCGCTGCGCCTGCCCGGCCTGCCGCACCGCGTCGGTCCGGGTGATCACCGCGCCGGGAATCACCGGTGGCGGCAATCCGTACCGGCGGGCCGTCGAGCAGAGCATGGCCACCGCCGATGCGCCCCAGGTGGTTTCGTCACTCCCGTCGTCGGGTCGCCGGCCGGTCGCGGTCTCGGCGAACCCGCTGCACCGCAAGCTGCCCCGGCCCTAGCCACCCGGCGGCCGGTCCCGTCCCACCCGCCCCGCTCAACGAGGAGCTGCGATGCCCGAGGTGATCTTCCCGCTCGATTCGAGCAAGAAGTTCGAGGACCAGGAGAAGGTGGGTCACAACCGGTGGCACCCGGAGATCCCGCCGGTGGCCACGGTCAAGCCGGGCGACAGCTTCCGGGTGCACTGCCGGGAATGGTTCGACGGGGCCATCGCCAACGACGACTCGGCCGACGACATCCTCAATGCCCCGCTCAAGACGGTGCACAAGCTCTCCGGCCCGTTCCGGGTGGAGGGAGCCAAGCCCGGTGACCTGCTCATCGTCGACATCCTCGACGTCGGGCCGATTCCCGGAGAGGACTCGGGACCGCTGGCCGGTCAGGGTTGGGGTTACACCGGCATCTTCGCCAAGCGCAACGGCGGCGGCTTCCTGACCGACCAGTTCCCCGACGCCTACAAGGCCATCTGGGACTTCCGCGGCCAGATCGCGACATCCCGCCACGTGCCCGGGGTCTCGTTCGCCGGACTGATCCATCCCGGGTTGATGGGCACCGCGCCCTCGGCCGAGCTGCTGGCCACCTGGAATCGCCGCGAGCAGGCGCTGATCGACACCGACCTGAATCGGGTTCCGCCGCTGGCCCTTCCGCCGGAGCCGGAGTTCGCCGTGCTGGGCTCGCTGCCGGAGTCGGAGTACGCCCGGGTGGCCGGGGAGGCCGCGCGGACCGCCCCGCCGCGGGAGAACGGCGGCAACCAGGACATCAAGAACCTGTCCAAGGGCACCCGGGTCTTCTACCCGGTGTTCGTGGACGGGGCCAACCTCTCGCTCGGCGACCTGCACTTCTCCCAGGGCGACGGCGAGATCACCTTCTGCGGCGCCATCGAGATGGGCGGCTTCATCGACCTGCATGTCGACCTGATCAAGGACGGCATGAGCACCTACGGGGTGTCGGAGAACGCGATCTTCCTGCCCGGCACCGTCGACCCGAGATTCAGCGAATGGATCGCCTTCTCGGGGACCTCGGTCACCCTGGACGGCGAACAGCGTTACCTGGACTCGCACCTGTCCTACCAGCGGGCCTGCCTGCACGCCATCGACTACCTGACCAAGTTCGGTTACTCGCCCGAGCAGGCGTACCTGATCCTGGGCGCCGCGCCGATCGAGGGCCGGCTCTCCGGGGTCGTGGACATCCCGAATGCCTGTGCCACCGTGTACATCCCGACCTCGATCTTCGACTTCGACGTGCGACCCAGCGCGTCCGGGCCGGCGCAGATCGATCCGGGCCCGGGAGCGCCGCACTCGGCCGGGTGAGCCGACCGGCGGCGATCAGCCGGGTCGGGTCCTAGTGACCCAACCCGGCGACCAGTTCGCCGTCCTCGATCCGGTCCCAGGCGTCGGTGAAGTCGTCGACGGCGGCGTGCGCGAGGTTCTGCTCGACCGCGTGCAGGCGGCCGAAGATGAATCCGGCGACGCCGTCGGTGCCGTCCTCGATGGCCAGGGTGGCCAGCAGGTCGGCGGCGCCGCGGGCGTCCAGGTGTTCCTCGACCGACTCCTGGACCTCCTCCAGCGCGGAGGCCAGCGCCGCCGCGTCCGGCCCGAGCGGGCCGACGGTCAGCTCGGTCGCGTACCGCATGGTCGCCGCCCAGTCCCGCACGTCGCGCAGCGGCGCGGTGCGGGACGGGTCGGCCAGGGCCGCGTCGGCCAGTTCCTGCAGGCGCTGCCACCCGGCGCCGAGCAGGGCGGCCAGCTCGCGCGGGGCGGCCCGGCCGGCCCGTTTGGTCAGCAGCGGCGCGGCCAGGAACTCGTCCAGCGTGCGCAGCATCGTCAGGTAGTCCGCCCCGTCGAGGTAGGCGCGGGCCCGGTCGGTCGCGGCGGCCAGCCGCCGATCGCAGGCCTGCTCCAGCCGGGTGCGGGCCCGGTCCCGGTAGGGGGCGGGTTCCTCGGTCAGCTGCTCGACCAGGCGGCCCCGGGCGGACTGCACGTCGCGGGCGCCGTCCAGCAACCCGGCGGCGGTGGTCAACGCCTCGCGCAGCGGCGCGACCGCGGGGCCGTCGAACAGCGGCGCGAACACCGCCAGCGCCGAACCGATCCGCCGGCACAGGGTGCGCGCATCCAGGACGGCGCCGGTGTCCCCGTCCCGGATGGCCCGGTCCGCGGTGATCAACCGGTCGCGCTGGCGGCCCAGCGCGGTGACCACCATGTCGCCGGCGGTCTTGCCCCGGCGCGGCTCGGCCGGCCGGTAGCCCAGAGCCCGGGCCAGCTTGGACGGTGAGTCGGCCGGGCGGGCGCCGCCGGAGGTCAGCACGTCGACGGTGGCGGCCAGCTGGTCGCGGGTGCCGTCAACGATCTCCACCTCGACCTCCCGCCAGCGCTGGGTGCCCTGGTACCCGTCGGCCAGGCCGGTGCCGGTGACGTGGTCGTCGGCGACCTCGATCAGCACGGTGCCGTCGGCGGCCAGCAGATGCCGCACGACGCGGTCGTTGACGATCCGGCCGACCGGACCCAGCGGCCGCCCGCGGGCGGCCCCCAGGACCAGCGCGGCGATCTGCTCGGGCACGACGCCCTCCGCGCCGGCGCTCAGCGGCAGGCCGATCTCGGTGCGGGCCCCCTGGATGGCGGGCAGCTTGAGGTGCCAGCCGGCGTCGGCGCCGCCGGTGCGGCGGCGCAGGGTGACCTTGGACCGCAGCAGGTCCAGCTGGTCGGTGTCGTAATACAGGGCGTCCAGGTGATGGCTGATCGGCTCGGCCGCACCGGCGATGCCGACGGCGGCCAGCCGCTTGCGCTTGGTCAGGGCGGGCAGCGGCGCGTCCGGGTCCAGCTCCAGCTTGGTCTCGATCTCCAGCTGCCGGGTGGGTCCGGCGGGAGCCGGGGTTGCGGGCCCGGCCCCCGTACCCGGGGTGAACTTCTTCTGACGCGCAGCCATGCCCCTTTGGTACCCGCATCCCCCGGATCAAGCCAATCGGTCGGGTCGGACCGGTGCGGTCGAGCCGCGCACTCGCAGGGTGGGGCGCAGCGGCTGTTCGGTCGCCGGCCGCGCCGGGTCGGCCATCCGGCGGACCAGGGCGCGCGCGGCCCGCCGGCCCACCTCGATGGTGGCGGTGTCCACGCTGGTCAACCACAGGTGCCGGATCTGGGCCAGCGAGGTGTTGTCGTACCCGACCATGGACACGTCCTGGGGCACTCGCCGGCCGAGTTCCTGAGCGGCGGACGTGGCGCCGATGCAGCTGGCCGGGCGATTGACGCGTCAGCTCGGCCTTTGCCATGATGTCAGGACATTTGAACAGGTCCGCAAAAGGGGACCGTCGGCCGCAGGAGGACACCGTGGTGACGAACAACGACCGGGCCACCCTCGGCGTGGCCGTGGCCGGATTCGGCTGGATGGGTCGCGTGCACACCCAGGCCTACGCCCGGCTGCGCCACCACTACCCGAACCTGCCGCTGGTGCCCGAGCTGGTCGCGGTGGCCGACGAGGTACCCGGCCGGGCCGACGACGCGGCCGTCCAGTTCGGCTTCGCCGACGCGGTCCGCGACTGGCGGGAGCTGGCCGCCAACCCGGCCGTGCAGGCGGTCAGCATCACCGCACCGAACTTCCTGCACCGGGAGATCGGCGTGGCGATGGCGCAGGCCGGCAAGCACATCTGGATCGAGAAGCCGGTCGGCCTGAGCACCGCCGACGCGCAGGCGGTGGCCGACGCCGTCGCCGTCGCCGGGGTGCAGGGCGCGGTCGGCTTCAACTACCGCAACGCCCCGGCCGTCGAGGCCGCGCGTGACCTCATTGCGGCCGGCGAGATCGGCGCCGTCACGCACGTCCGGGTCCGGTTCTTCAGCGACTACGCGGCCCATCCCGATGGCGGCCTGACCTGGCGGTACGAGCAGGCCCGCGGAGGCTCCGGGGTGCTGGGCGACCTGGCCTCGCACGGGGTGGACCTGGCCCGGTACCTGCTCGGCGAGATCGACTCGCTGGTCGCCGACACCGCCATCTTCGTGCCCGAGCGGGCCCGGCCGGCCGGCGCCACCACCGCGCACGCCCGGGCCACCGGCGGCGAGCTGGGTCCGGTGGAGAACGACGACTACGCCAGTGCGCTGGTCCGGTTCGCCTCCGGCGCGCGCGGCGTGCTGGAGGCCAGCCGGGTCGCCGTCGGCGATCAGAATGCCTACGGCTTCGAGATCCACGGCACCAAGGGCGCGGTGCACTGGGACTTCCGCCGGCTCGGCGAGCTCGGCCTGTCCACCGGAACCGCCTACCAGGACCAGCCGGTGTCGACCGTCTACGTCGCCCCCGGTGCCGGTGAGTACGCGGCCTTCCAGCCCGGGGCGGCCAACGCCATGGGCTACGACGACCTCAAGGTGATCGAAGCCGCCCGCTTCGTCCGGTCCATCGCCGAGGGGCAGCCCCACGGGGCCACCCTGGCCGACGCGGTGCACAGCGCGCAGGCCCTGGACGCCATGCTGGCCTCGGTCGAAACGGGCGCCTGGGTGCGGCTGTGATCGGTCGCGCCCGCTCGCCGCGCTGATCCAAGGTTCACGAAACCGGACTAATCCGGCGCCGAAGTGAGCCTTGGATCAGCGCGGGTTGCGGCGGAAGGGTCAGCGGCCGACCCGGTTCCCGGCGCTGAACGCGACCGCGTCCTTGGCCGGAACGGTCACGGTCGCCTTGCCCGATGAGCCCACGGTCACCGTCGGTCCGTCGCAGCTCTTGCCCCGCGAGGCCTGGCTGTAGGTGCCGTGGATGACGTCGCAGTAGACGCCGGGCAGCAGCCCGGTC
>Ga0116157_10005424_pt1 | contig 11740 bp, 1 predicted proteins | sample AD_UKC048_MetaG_FD_89882 | JGI IMG/M metagenome (GOLD analysis project Ga0116157, IMG submission 89882) | Active sludge microbial communities of municipal wastewater-treating anaerobic digesters from USA - AD_UKC048_MetaG | ecosystem: Engineered > Bioreactor > Anaerobic > Digestate | place: USA... | reverse complement strand
GTACCTGCGGTGGCGAAGGTGTAGGTGCCGTTCGCGGCCGTACCGGAGCCACTGGTCGCGCTCGCCAGACACGCACTGCCCGTGGTACAGTTCCCATCCGCCTTCAAGAACCACCCGATGTAGCTGCCTCCGTTGGTGGCCAACAGGTTGATGGCGTAGAGCCCGGGGTTGGCGATCGTCAAGCGGTATACGTAGTCCTCTCCACCACCGTACAGGCCGGAGCACTGGATGCCCAGCTCATTGCCTGCGCCACAGGTGGTCGCGCTGTGCGTGTAGGGATAACTCGATACCTGGCGCGCGGACGCACAGTCGGTGCCTGCAGGCGGGCAGGTACCATCGTCCGTGAAGGTGCCCAGGTTCCGGTCGCACGCATTATCATCACCATGTAAGAGGCGCACGTTCACCACATCATCGATGGCGAAGGGACCCAGGTTCTCGATATCGAACTCGACAAGCCCGGGGATCAACACCGGTGCACCGCCGTTCACGGTGTATTCGATGGAGGTGGTGCCACTCGCCGCATCACCCACGAAGAGGACCTCCACATCCAGGTTGAAGACATAGTTCGCACAATCGGTGGTGGCCAGAACAGTGCCATCTGGGTCGGCACAACCGGCCGTGCACTCCACCTCGAACAGCCAAGCAGTTTGAGCGGCATCCTGGCAGCTGTTGCTACCGTCGGACACCACTTCCATGTAGATGGATGACGTGCCGATCTCTGACGTAGCCGTGAGGCCGGCCAGGTTGCTGACCGAGGAGGAGGCTAGCAAGGGGCCGCTATCGTCCGTGCCACTGTAGATGCGCAACACATCATCACCCGCCGCATCGATCGTACCGCTGATGAAGGTCAGGGTCAAGGTCTCGTTCGGGTTGCTCGAGGTGAAGGTCCAACTACGGGTATCGTTGTTCTGGTAACAGTAGTTCTGTTCGAGGGTGGTACCGCATACCAGTTCGATGGGACAACCGCTGTACAGGAGCACAGCCGGCGTGGCACAACCCGGAGGACCATTGTTCACCGAGGCCTCGACCTCGTCGGTGGTGGCGAAAGGACCGATGACGGTGGACCCCGTTCCCACGTTGTTCACTTGGATCGGCGCTCCACCATTCACGGAATACCGGATGTTGGCAACCGCACCGGACCCCAGTGCAGCGACATTCACATCGATGGAGAACTGGCCATTCGCACAATCGTCCGATACAGTGAGCGAGGCGGTGGGTGCGGTGCACCCGATGATGTTCACCACGTAGTCCTCCGCTTCGGTGAAGTCCTGAGCACCGCAAGCGAGCGGGGCCTCATCGTACGTGGCTCGCACGCGCATCAACGTGAGCCCGGACGATGCGTTGGCGGGGACGTTGATGGTACGAGGTGAGAGGCTCGTGAGCAAGGGATTTCCGTTGGTGGCATTGCCCAGGTCGTATTCTTCGGAAGGCTCGAACGATCCACTCCGGTCCCAGTCGAACCAGGCCTTGGTGAACACCGTGAAGTCACCTGCGGTATTCACCTGTACGGAAAGCGGGTAGGACCCACCGGCATCCACCGTGGTCTGTTGCGCGGTGAAGTTCGTGTAGGCCGGGCCACCGGGTGAGGTGTTGTTGATGGTACCGAAGGTGACATTGCGGACACCGGTCCCATCATCGGTACCGGCGGAGGGCGCCACACCACCGCAATAACAGTTGGTGGTGAGCGTGGGGGTCACCGTGCTGGTGGTACTGGGGGCACTTTGTCCACCGTTCGCACAGGTGACGACCATGCGATACTGCTTCGGCGCGCTGAGGGCGGATGTGGTGTAGCTGAGGGTGTTCGCACCGGACCCGCCCACGACAGGCACCCAGTTCCCGGCCGTGAACTCCTCCCAAGCGTAGGAGATGCCTGACCCGGCAGTGGCACCCGTGGCTGAAATGGTCGCTGTTCCACCGGGGCAGGTGGTGAGGTTAGCGGGTGTGGTGCCACCGTTGGGTAGGCCGGCACACGGCGTATTCGGTGTGTAGTTGAGTTGGACATTGTCCACCGCGATTGTGGCCACAGGAGTGACCCCATCGCTGACGTTGGTGAATACCAGCCGTACGGTGGTACCCGCCAAGGCGCTCAGGTCGATGGGCGTGATGGCAGTGAATGCAGCGTATGCGGTGGCGGTGTTCTCGAACCGCAGCACATAACCCGCTCCGGGCGATGTGCCGGACACCGGCGTATTGGCCGTCGTGGTCGTGTATACCCGGATGAAGTCGAACGTATTGTCGATCACAGGCATTCGCAAGGAGAAGCTGAGACTGACGTTGGTGGCCCCAGCGGGGATCACCACATCGCGGTAGAAATGACCCACCTGTGCGGTGTTGGCCCCATTGAAATTCGCAGCCGCCCCCACATAGGCGGCCTTGGTTCCGGGTGCGACACTACCTGGCGGCGTTCCCACGCGCCATTCCCGATTGGCCGCCGGCAATGCGGTCTGCCAACCGTTGCTCGCAAAGGTGCTCGTACCGCTCTCAAAGCCACCATCAGCGGCAGGGATACCCACCTGCGCATGACCAATGAACGAAGCACCCGTCATCACCAGCACCAGTGGTAGGCGAAGCCAAGTGGTGCTGCACACATGGCGAGATCCCGAAGCGTAGTGGTTCGATCGCATGATCAGGTAGGGGTTTGGAGTTCGGGTCGAGTACACATCATGAGACCCCTACCTCACCGGTGGCGTTGCCTGGAACAGGGCATGCGTATTTCACCGAGGAGAGCAAGTGGGTCGGACAAGTGGCTAAGCTATTGACACAGGCCATGGATGTCAATGGCCCCCCAACGCACACGAGCCGTTGGAACGGCGAACGCCCCGCACGTTTCCGTGCGGGGCGTTCCCATTTGCTGTTCTTCCCTTACGGCTGTATCACCAGACGCTCGGTGTACACGCGTTCACCAGCGGTGATGTTCACGAAGTACATGCCTGCGGCGAGTTCACCTGCAAGATCGATCACGGTGTTCACGTTCCCATCGGCAACTGCGATCGTGCGGGTGCTCCTGAGCTTGCCGGTCAGATCATAGATGTCCACGCTCACTGTGTTCACCCCTTCTTCGATGGCGCTGATGCTGAAGTTCAGCACATCGCCCCGGTTCGGGTTGGGGAACATGCGCAGTTCATGCGTGAGCTGTGCATCCTGATGGCCGTCGGCCATCAGGGCATTCGCGTTCACGCTCACGGTTCCGATGGTGACCTGGCAGACCGGGCCCCATACCGCATCATTGGTACACCACATGGCACCACTGTTCTTGCTGACGCGCACATCCACGTCATACGTTTTGCCATTCTGCAAGGGCAAGGTGGTCCAGTTGAGTTGCGTGAGGTAGGTGTTCGAGGTGCGCACCACTTCGAAGCCCTCCGCCGCGATGCGGAAGCGGAACTGGTAGCGGTTGGCACCACTCACCGGACGCGCATACACGTAGTTGCCCGGCCCGAACTCACGCGTAACGCCACAGCTGAATTGGCTGCTGCCCGGTACATCCATCAGGTTGGTGCGCGGGCAGGCTGCGAGGACGGGGTCCACCTCCAGGCGGCAGGCGGGACCATAGGCACCATTGATGCCATTGATGCGAGCGCGCACACGCACGTTCATCAGCATGTTGGCCGGCACGTGGCTGGCCGCGGCCCAATTGTTCAGCTTCATGTGGCAGGCGCGGGTTGCGCTGGCAGGGCCGAAACCGTCGCTCTGGTGGTGGCTGCGGAAACGACGGAAGCTGTAGCTACCGTTGGGATCGAAGATCCAGAACTCATAACCGCTGTTCGCATCCTGGACGTTGTTCGCACCGTTGGGGATCCATTCGGCGCTGACCGCTGTGTTCGGGGCTGCTACCACATACTGACCGCTGATCCAATCCAACTTGTCACAGCTGGTGAAGAGGAGCTTGTCGTTGCTCAAAGGCAAGCAAAAGCCTTGGCCTGCGCTGATGGCGCTCACACTTCCTGAGCTGAAGTTGTTGCGGTTGTCGATGATCCGTTCGTTCGTGCCGGTCGTGCGCAGGACGTAGCCGCCCGAGGTCATGCCATCGCCGGCACTGTCCAGCACACGAAGCGTGAAACAGCCGTCGTTCAGGCAGGCGAAGTTGGTCTGTACACCATTGGGTGCGACAAGCGGTCCGCCGGAAGCGATCACGGAGTTCCCGTCCTCACTACGGATCTCCCAGGTGACCTCGTTGGGGGCACCATCGGTCTGGAACTCCAAGGTCAGCTCATGGTCGCATCCACCGGTGGGTACACCGGCACAGGTGCACGTGGCCGTGACCGTGTCGTTCGTGGTGGCTGCATTGCCATCATCACAGGCGGCACCTGGCTCGGGTCCACCGGGACAGAGGTCGTTCGCATCGCAGGTACCGTCGGCATCCGCATCGGCGAAGGTTCCCGCGCAGAGGCAGTTGGCGCCGTAGACATCACCCGTGGTGCACGCATTGTTGTCGTTGCACGCCGTGCCAGGAACAGCCGGGCCGCCGGGCACACCTTCGCAATCATTACCAAGCAGCGTACCAGCGCACAAGCAATTCGCTTGGATGATGTCATTGATCGTTGCACCATTGTTGTCGTTACATGCGGTGCCGGGCTCAGGGCCACCGGGGCAGAGGTCGTTCGCATCGCACGTGCCGTCAGCATCCGTATCAGCGAAGGTTCCAGCGCACAAGCAGTTCGTGCCGATCACATCACCCGTTGTGCAGGCGTTGTTGTCGTTGCATGCCGTGCCGGGCTCCGGACCTCCGGGGCATAGATCGTTCGCATCGCACGTGCCATCGGCATCGGCATCCTGGAACACGTTGGACACGCCGGTGATCGGATCGCAGGTGTCGAGCGTGCATGGGTTGTTGTCGTTCGGATCGACCGCAGTGCCTGCGCAGGTGCAGTTGGCTTGGATCACATCGTTGGTGGTGCATGCGCTGTTGTCGTTGCACGGCGTGCCGGGCTCAGGACCACCAGCGCACAGGTCGAATGCATTGCAGGTGCCATCGTTGTCGGTGTCGTAGCAATGGATGCGATAGCTCACCCCGCAGGTGATATCACTCAATCGCACCCGGTAGATCGTTCCAGCCGGGAGGGATGGGATCGTGAACGTGTTCGTAAGCGCGGTGGACGACCCGCCAACAGGTACCGTGAAGGTCCCGAACACGGTGCCCGGGTTGTTGGTCACCGCCATGGCCATGGTACCCTCGCCGGCCTCGGCATGCTCAGCGCTTACCGTGATGCTCCATGGACCTCCGGGGTGTGTGAAGGCGTAGTAGTCATCGTCCGTGGTATTGTAGAAGCCGATATGTCCCTGTTGGTTCGCAGCATTCAGGTCCATTGGAGTGCCAGGTGCGCTGTTGTTCGGCTCGGGATCGTTCGCATAGAAAGGCGGCGTTACGGAATAGCTGATGCGGTAGGAAGTTCCGCAGACATCCGAACTCACGGTGAGGTAGTAGTTCGGCACGTTACCTCTGCAGGTCTTGCTGAGCGCTGTACCGATCGCGATCGAATTCGCACCCACGGGTGCGGTCCAGGTCTGCAGTACCGCGCCGGTGCTGACGGAGAGCTGCACGGTGATGATGCCGGTGACGCTCGCATCGGCGTGCTCCGCCTCAATGTTCACGTTCATCACACCATCGCCTGAGAGGTTCGCCCGGTATGTATCGCCATTGTCCCCGAAGAAGAAGTTGAGGTGCCCTTGCGCGGTCTGTCCTTCCGGTAGCACGATAGCTTGGGAGGTGCTGTTGTTAGGTTCGGCATCCTGTGCGAAGAATGGCGGTGTGACGGCATAGCTGATGCGGTAGGACGTGCCGCAAACGCTCGAGCTCACTTGCATGTAGTAATTGCCTGCATTACCCCGGCAAGTCTTGCTCAAGGTGGTACTGATGGGGGTCGAGTTAGCACCCACGGGGGCTGTCCAAGTCTCCAGGATCGTGCCAGTGCTCAAGTAAAGCGCTACTGTGATGGTGCCTGTCGTAGTGGCCTCCACATGTTCGGCCTCGATGGTCATGTGCATCATGCCATCGCTGCTCAGGTTCACGCGGTAGGAGTCCGCATTGTCGTCGTCGGCGAAGTTCACCTGGCCTTGAGCGGTCTGGCCTTCGGGTAGAATGAACGCCTGACCGGTGCTGTTGTTGGGTTCGGCGTCATTCGTGAAGAGCGGTTGTGCTACAGTGTACTTGAAACGGTACGAGGCTCCGCAGGTGGCTGATTGGAAGCTGATCCGCTGGAAGGGCGAGGTTCCACGACAGGGGATCGACACCACTGTGGTGATGGGGACGCCGTTGGCGCCAGAAGGCACGTTCCAGGTCTGGACCACCGTGCCGGTGGAATAGAGCAACCGCACCTGCATGGTGCTCTGGTCCGGTCCCGCATGTTCGGCCTGCACCTCGATGCTCATCACGCCATTGAAGGGCGGCGCTATGGCGAAGATGTCACTGTTGTCATTCGGCGAATCGAACTGTTGCTGGCCGTCCTGGTAGGTGTCGTAGGGCACCAAGGTGTTATCTGCGACAGGGTCGATCCCGAATACCGGTGTCACCACGGAAACCGTCAAGCGGTAGCTCACATCGCAGCCGCCAAGGGCTCGGAGGCGCAGGTAGTAGGTGATCGCGTTACCGCCACGGCAGGTCTTCTCGAACACGTTCGTAACGGGCACATTGTTCGTACCCGTGAGGCCACTCCATGAATCAATGGACGTGCCTGTCGTATAGTACAGATCGGCCAGCAGGGTGGATGCCACATCGGCGGGGGTTTCGGACTGAAGGGTGATCACCAATTTGCCCTGCGCGGGCAGCTGGATGCGGTACCAGTCATCGTCCGTTGCGCCGTTGAAGCGCAAGCGGCCGTCATTGTCGGTGGCTGTCGTGATCAGCGCGCCCGTCCCGAAGGAGTTGTTCCCCTCCGCGTCATTGGCGAACGCTGGTGCGACCAACGATACGGTCATGGAGAACGCTGTGCAGGTCCCATTCGGGCCGGCCACGCGCACCGAGTGACCGCGATTCACTTCGAATTGCGTGGATGCGCAAGGCCAGAAATCGACACCTGTTGTGGTGGTGTTCGGCGCTGCAGTGATCGTGAAGGCATGGAGTATTTGTTCGGTCACGAACCCGCCACCACCGGTCCCGTACGTATTCCGATAGACGAACACCTGCATCGGTATCGGATCGGCAGTGGTATTGGTGGCTGACCAGTCGAACCGAACCGCGTTGTTGGGCACGGTGGTCCCAGGCCAAGGTTCATTATGGATCTGGGGCGTACAATCCCCCCCAGCGCTTCCGGAGAAGCTGAAGGGCAGTTGGGCCCACGCCATGGTGCTGAGCAGTATGGCGATCAACAGGTGTGGAATTCTCATGAGTCGAGGGTTTTGGTGTAGAAGCGCTCCAAGGGTCTTGGCTCGGAAAGGACCGGGCCACCCTCAAATCGGGATGGTGGGTCGGATGTGAACGATCCCAGCTGTGAACATCCAGCTCCAAGCCATGGACCAAGGCATCCTTGCCGTGCAACGACATCGACGTACCCGAACGCAAAAGCGCCCCGGGCTTTTGGCCCGGGGCGCTCCCCTATCATTCAAGCTCCGCTTACGGCTGGATCATCAGACGCTCGGTGTAGGTCTTGTCGCCAGCAGTGATGTTCACCAGGTACATGCCCGCGGCGAGCTCACCTTGGAGGTCAAGCACCGTGTTCACATTTCCGTCGGTCACAGCGATCGTGCGGGCGCTCATGCGCTTGCCGGTCAGGTCGTAGATGTCCACGCTCACCGTGTTCACACCTGCTTCGATGGCGCTGATGCTGAAGTTCAGCACATCACCACGGTTCGGGTTGGGGAACATGCGCAGCTCAGCAGCCTCGCTGATACCAGCGAAGTTCTGGTTACCGCTGTTGGCAGGCGTGTTGTCGATGGTCAGCTGGCACACAGGACCCCATGGGTCGCTGGCGCTGCACCAGGTGGCACCGCCATCCTTGCTCACACGCACATCCACATCGTAGGTCTTGCCATCCTGCAGGGGCAACACGGCCCAGTTCAACTGCGTGAAGTAGGTCGTCATCGTACGGGTCACGGAGAAGCCTTCAGCAACGATGCGGAAGCGGAACTGGTAGCGGTTGGCACCGCTCACAGGGCGTGCATGCACCAGGTTGCCCGTGCCCCACTGGCGGGTGGCACCACAGCTGAAGTTCGGGTCGCCGGGGACGTTCATCAGTTGGGTCTGTGGGCAGGCGGCCAACGCGGGATCGATCGCCAGGCGGCAAGCAGGACCGAATTGACCGTTGACTGCGTTCACACGGGCACGCACACGCACGTTCATCATGGTGTTGGCAGGCACATGGCTCACGGCCGCCCAGTTGTTCAACTTCATGTGGCAGGCGCGGGTGGCGCTGGCCGGGCCGAAGCCGTCGCTGGTGGCGTGGTTGCGGAAACGACGGAAGCTGTAGCTGCCGTTCGGATCGAAGATCCAGAACTCATAGCCGTCATCGGTCTGCACACCGGTCAACCACTGGGCGCTCACGGCCGCGTTCGGGGTGGCCACCACATACTGACCGCTGACCCAATCCAGCTTGTCGCAGCTGGAGAAGATGACCTTGTCGCTGCTCATCGGTAGGCAGAATCCTTGGCCACCGCTGATCGCACTGATGGTGCCGGAGCTGAAGTTATTACGGTTGTCGATGAGGCGGTCCGCCGTGTTCAACGTGCGCAGCACGTACCCACCGGTGGTCATGCCATCACCGGCAGCGTCGAAGACCCTTAGGATGAAACAACCATGGGGCAGACAGGCGAATTGGGTCTGTACACCGAACGGCGCTACGAGTGGCCCACCACTGGCGACGAGCACGGTGCCGTCCTCATTGCGGATCTCCCAGGTGGTCTGGTCGGGGTTGCCGTCGGTCTGGAATTCCAGGGTCACATCGGTGCAGGGCCCATCGGCCACACAAGCCACGGAACCCACGGTGCTGGTCTCCCCGTTGGGGCAGGCCAGGCAGGAGGTCTGAGCGACGGAGGGATTGTAGGTGTTGACCGGGCAGAGGTCGCACGCCACCTGACCCAAGTTGGCCGAGAAGCTGCCTGGGGGGCAAGCGCTGCAAGCGGTGGCGGCCGTGGTGTTGTTCGCATATCCGGCCGCGCAAGGTGTGCAGGCGATGGAGCCCGTGACATCACTGAACGTACCCGCCACGCAGGCGAGACACTCGGTGGCCGCGGTCGTTGGGTTGTAGTATCCCGCTGCACAACTCTGGCATTCGACCGATCCGGTCAAAGCACTGAACGTGCCCGCGACACAGGCGAGGCACTCGGTGGCCGCTGTCGTTGGGTTGAAATATCCCGCCGCACAACTCTGGCATTCGATCGATCCGGTCACCGCACTGAAGGTGCCTGCGCTGCACGCGTTGCACACGATCTGTCCGAAGCTGTCGCTGAAATAACCCACAGCACAAGCGAACTGATCGATGCCATCGGGGCAATACGAACCCGGCGGGCAGATCGTGCAGGCCGTGATCACATCGTTGCCATCCATGTCGGTGATGGTTGCGTAGTACCCCAATGCGCAGGCACACGTGTTCACATCGAAGTTGACGATGCCGTCCACTGCGAATGGGCAGCCGTCGATGCAGTCGGCCGTGCCGTCCGTATCGGTGTCCGAATCGGCCACGCCACAGCCGCAGACGCCCGGCGCGATCTTGTTGGCATCGTTCGGGCACAGGTCAACGAAGTCAACGGTGCCATCGGTATCACTATCCACGTTATCGCTCACCGTGAAGGGTGAGAAGTTGGTGATGCCCGAGCGCGAACGTGTGTAGGGATCGCTCCCTGTCGCTGCAGCAAAGGCGCCGAACTCCCAGGCGCTGCCGGTGTAGCGAGCCACCGTGCTGGTCGCGCGTGAAAAGCCCGTGCCCTCCTGACCAACATTCCACTGCACTTGTACCGTTGCATTGGATCCCGTGGCGACCGCTTCGTTGATGTGCCAGGTGGTCTGCGTACTGTGCGTGGTGAGCGGCGTCCCTGTGGGTGTGCCCGCAAGATCATAGCTGCTGCTCACACCGGACTCCACACGCACGCTGAAGTCATCAGCCGTGCTGCCTGCGGTAAGCTGCACGTTCACTGGCAGGTAGCTCGTGGCGAGGCCGACCGGGTAGAGCACATTGGTGGCCGTATTGGGTACCCGGCGGCGCAAGATGCCGGTGCCGTTCGTTACGCAATAGTTCGCGGCCGTGCCACCGGTGAGCGTGGCACTTGTGCCGAGCAAGAGGTTGTTGTTGCCCAGCGTGATGCGTCCGCTCGTCAGTGTCAGGTTGGTGTTGATCGTCTGGGTGCCGCCCAGCGTGACACCGTTCGCGTTGTTGATGGTGAGTGTGTTGATGGAGCCGCTGCCATCGAGCGTTTGCACCGCACTTCCAGCGAAGGGAAGGTTGGTGAGCGTTACGCTGCCGCTGTTTGTGAAGGAACTGCCGGTGAACGAGGTGATGGTACCAGCGAAGGTGCCTGCATTGGTCACCGTGCCGCCTACGACAGCCGTCACGCTGAAGGTGAGTGTACGTCCTGCTCCAATGTTGAGCAGACCAGTATGCGAGCTCGTGCTGCCGAAGGTCCACGTACCCGCGTTCACGTTGACGCTACCCCCGCTGCTGTTGGTGAAGGTGGTGGAGGTGGTGAAGTTTCCGCTGCTTGTATGGTTCACCGCACCGCTGTTCACCACGGGAACTTGCAGTTGTCCGAAGCCGTCGAAGTTGATGTTGAACACCCCTCCGGTGGCGTTCTGCACACTGCCGCTCCCTATCCATGTTCCAGCGCCCCAATTGATCGTGCCGCTGTTGGTGAGGGTGCTGTTGAGGGACTTGTTGCTACCGGTAGCCAGAGTGGCCGTAGCGCCCGCATCCACGGTGAAGCCCCCTGGACCGGCGATCGTACCGCTGTTCCACGTGAGGGTTCCGCCGGGGGCGATGGTGGTGCCGTTGCCCGTGGTGGTGTTCCAGATCGCGCCCACTTCAAGGAGCAGAATACTGGTGGTGTTGGTCAACGGGGTGTTCTGCGTAACGGTACTGCTTACGCTGAAGGTGCCCGCACCGGTGAATGCGGAACCGGCATTGAGGCTGCCGGCGGAGGTGACGAACAGCGTGCGCCCGGTGGGGATGTTCAGCGTGCCCCCGTTGGACCACGCCGCCGCGAAGGTCCACGTACCCGCGTTCACGTTGACGCTACCGCCGCTGCTGTTGGTGAAGGTGGTGGAGGTGGCAAAGTTCCCGCTGACGGTGTGGTTCACCGCGCCTGTATTCACCACGGGAACGTTCAATTGTCCGAAGCTGTCGAAGTTGATATTGAACACACCACCGGTGGCGTTCTGCACATTGCCGGTCCCTATCCATGTTCCAGCGCCCCAATTGATCGTGCCGCTGTTGGTGAGGGTGCTGTTGAGCGTCTTGTTGCTTCCGGTGGTCAGGGTCGCCGTAGCGCCCGCAGCCACCGTGAAGCCCGCTGGACCGGCGATCGCACCGCTGTTCCACGTGAGCGTGCCGCCGGGGGCGATGGTGGTACCGTTGCTTGCGGTGGTGTTCCAGATCGCCCCCACTTCAAGGAGCAGAACGGTGGTGGTATTGGTCCACGGGGTGTTCTGTGTAACGGTACTGCTTACGCTGAAGGTGCCCGCACCGGTGAATGTGGAACCGGCATTGAGGCTGCCGGCGGAGGTGACGAACAGCGTGCGCCCGGTGGGGATGTTCAGCGTGCCCGCGTTGGACCACGCCGCCGCGAAGGTCCACGTACCCGCGTTCACGTTGACGCT
>Ga0116157_10005419_pt1 | contig 11749 bp, 12 predicted proteins | sample AD_UKC048_MetaG_FD_89882 | JGI IMG/M metagenome (GOLD analysis project Ga0116157, IMG submission 89882) | Active sludge microbial communities of municipal wastewater-treating anaerobic digesters from USA - AD_UKC048_MetaG | ecosystem: Engineered > Bioreactor > Anaerobic > Digestate | place: USA... | reverse complement strand
GGCGCCGGTTCTGCTAGCGGCGCCCGCGCTGCCGGATCAACCGCGCAAGCCAATGCGCTTCGTGCCACCAACATTGCACAAGCCGCACAGCGTGGTGGCGTCGGCCTTAACCACCAACGCACGCTGTCTACTGGGGCAGAAGTCCTGCACTTTGACAAAGCTTTGCCGTTGGCCGAGGCGCAACGAATTGCGGTTGCGGTCGCCAGCGCCAAAGGCGTCCGATACGCTGTCCCCAACCGCACGATCCGCACGCAGGCGACGCCGGTTGATCCGCTGTTTACTCAGCAATGGGGTTACCAATTCGAAGCTGGCACCACGGAAGGTGCCAATTTCGTCGCGGCATGGGACATCACGAAGGGCGTGGCGACGCAAACGCTTGGAATTGTTGACGGCGGCATCGCGCGTGAGCACGTTGAGCTCGCGTCGCAACTGCGCACGCATGCTCTTTTTCCGAACGGTGGGTACGACTTCATGACTGATCCGGCGTCGGCCGCGGATGGCGATGGTCGCGACGACGATCCGCAACAGGCTCTGGCTAGCTGCGGGCATGGCACGCACGTCGCCGGAACGGTCGCCGCAAAAACGAGTTTTTCAGGCACGTCGTTAGACGGCGGCGTCGCGGGCGGTGCGCCATTGTCGAAACTCCTGATCGCGCGTGCGTTGAATACCTTCGGCACCGACGCAGACGCGATCGATGCGATGTTGTGGTTGGCGGGTGAGTCGATCGCCGGTGTGGCCTTGAATCCCAATCCCGCGAAGGTTATCAACATGAGCTTTGGTGGCAGCGGGGCGTGTGGCGGTGCGTATCAGGACGCCTTCGACACGATGATTGCGAATGGAACGGTGCCGGTTGTTGCGGCGGGTAACGACAGCGGCGATGTGTCGAGCTCGGCACCGGCAAACTGTCGCGGCGCAGTTGCCGTGGCCGCGTCGAACGTGTCGGGAAATTTGGCGTCGTTTAGCAATCGTGGCGCTGGCGTGGCGATTACCGCTCCGGGCGAATCGATCTATTCAACCGGCGGCACGACAAGCGGTGCGTGCTTTCTAAGTGGCACGTCGATGGCTGCGCCGCATGTTACGGCTGCCGTTGGCTTGTTGCAGGCGGTCTCGCCCAGCATCGTACCGTCGCAAGTTCAGCTCGCGCTCCGCGCGGGTTCTCGGGCGTTTCCGGCGGGTAGCAACTGTCCCGGATTGCAGTGTGGCGCCGGGCTGTTGGATGCTCGCGGCTCGCTCGACGTGGTGCTCGGGAGTACATCGCGTATTGGATGGAACGAACAGGCGGCGACGGTGCTTGAGTCCGACGCCACAGTTACTTTTTCGGTGTCGCGCGTCGGCAACCTGTCGCAAGCAGTGTCGGCCACGATTGCCACCGTCAACGGCACCGCAACCAGCGGCGTAGATTTCGGTTCGCCATCGCCCTCAACGGTCTCGTGGGCGGTTGGCGACGGCGGCGACAAGGTCGTGACAGTGCCGATTGTTCATCGGGCAGGCGAGCAGGCGTCTCGCAGCTTCTCCATCGCCGTAACTAATCCTTCGGGCGGTGCGACTGTCGTTGCGCCGTCGGCCGTGACGGTGCGAATCAACGACGTGGATTGCGCAACGGTGACGCCGATTAGCATGGGGCAGACGCTCGCGGGTGACCTTGGTATTGCCAACACAACGTATTGCCACAGCGGCGTGCGCGGCAGCGCATACAACACCGTTCGCTACAGTTTCTCGGGTACGGCGGGCGACATCGTTTCAATTGACCTCACCAGCACAACGATTGGGCCGCCGGTGCTCGATACGTACGTCTACTTGCTGGATCCCAACCGCGCGATCCTCGTCGAAAACGATGACATCGTTTCCGGAAAAATTCGAAATTCACGCGTTCGCCAATTTACGTTGACGAGCACGGGCACGCACTACATCGATGCCACAAGTTGGAGCCCGACGGCTGACGCGACGGGTACGTTTAACGTACGGCTGTATCAGTGTGGCGATTACGTCCCGGTACCGAGCTCAACTTGCAATTTGGACGTGGATGGCGACAGCATCTTCGACAGCACCGACGCGTTGTTAGCGTTGCGGCGGCTCGCGGGTTTTTCAGGCGACACCGTCACAGCGGGCGTGTCTTTTCGAGCATGCGCAACGCGAACGACGGGCGCATCGGTCGGCACCTTTGTCGACGCTCAATCAAACGGACTGAACTTGCCGCTTGGACTGGACATTGACGGCGACGGCGTCGCCAATGCGGCAACCGATGGGCTTCTCGTTTTGCGCGCGGCGCTTGGCGTACCCGGCGCGACGTTCGTGAGCAATGCGGTGAATGCTGCTGGGTCTAGGACGTCGTGGAATGACGTGCGGACTTACTTAAATCAACAGTGTGGACTTTCGCTCGCGCCCTGAGGCCGCTATCCCTTCTGTGCGGCGCGTCGCGTGCGACCTTGCCAGCGATAGCCTTGCTGTGACGCGCGGTTGTGGCGCGCCTGCTTAGGGTCTGCGGTAATCTGGCGGTAGCGCTCTATACGGTCGCCATCGCGAAGCAACGTGTCCAGGGGAACGCGCTTCCCCCAAACGCCGACGTCGAGATCGCTCTCAACCAGCGAATCAACGCCAACGTCGCCCACGAGCAACAACGCGTCACGCAACGTTGCGCCCGACGCCAGAGACAGGGTTCGCTGTTCAAACCGATCTGGCCACGCAGCGACGATGGTCACGGTGAGAGCAGGGGGGGCATCGCGGTTCCCCGTTCGTGGTGAGCCTGTCGAACCATGAACGCCGTCATCCCGAGCGTGAGGCGAATCGCTATTCATAAGTGCAATTCATCCGCACGTCGCACAAACGCATCAACAAACGACGCGGCGATGCGGTCAAACACCGGCGCGACCACCGCGCCGATGATGCCCTCAAATGCGTAGTTCAAGTCAAATTCGACCTTGCAGCCCACATCGCCAAGCTGCGTGAATCGCCATTGTCCCGTCAGTTTAGAAAACGGCCCGCTCACCAATGCCATGTCAATGCGCTCGTCCTTGAGCAACGCGTTCTTCGTCGTGAAAGTCTGGCGAACGCCCATGTACGCGATGTCGACGGCCGCTTGCATTTGGGTTTCGGTCTGCTCAGTGATGCGACCGCCGCCGCACCAAGGCAAAAATTTTGGGTAAGACGGGACGTCATTTACCAACGCATACATTTTGGCGGCCGAGTGCGGCACAAGGATCGAACGGACAACGTGTTTCATGTTGGCGTGATTATTTCATGCAGTTGCCCAACCGCATGTAGGCGCGGACCTGGCCGCGCTAAGCGCGCGGCGGGTAGGCGACGACTTGACGTCGCTCGGTGCTGTTCGCTTTAAGGGTAGGCGACGACTTGGCGTCGCTCGGTGCCACGGAGGAGCGCGGCCCAGTCCGCGCCTACAACTACCGATTTCAAGCGATAGCCGCCCACACTTCTACAATGTGCGAATGACCATCGTTGACAACAAAAAGGCATTCTTCGAGTACTTCGTCGAAGACCGATACGAAGCAGGGCTAGAGCTCGAAGGCTGGGAAGTCAAAGCCATCCGCGCGGGGCGCGCCGGCATCAAAGAAGCCTACGTGCGCGTCATCCGCAGCCAAGTCTGGCTTGTCGGCGCAAACATCAGCCCGCTCGGCAGCGCCTCCACCCACATCCGCCCCGACGCCATCCGCATGCGTCGCTGCCTCCTGCACCGCGAAGAGATCAACAAACTGATCGGAAAAGTCAAGGAAAAGGGCTACACCCTCATCCCCATCAACCTGCACTTTTCCAAAGGCAGAGTAAAGCTAGAAATCGGCCTAGCCAAGGGCAAAAAAGACCACGACAAACGCGCCACGATCAAAGAGCGCGAAGGGCAGCGTGATGCGGCGGATGCAATGAAGAAGGCGGCGCGGGGGAGTGCGCGGGACGATTAAGCCAGCGGACGTAACCGCACTTGCGTGCCTTGGGATATCGTGTGGGACACTTGCGGCGCAGTCAGGGATGGCGAGGCTTGTGTCGTTGAATTTGCCGCGAGATTTGGGCACGGAACGAGGAACCATTGGCAGAAGCCATCCAACCAACCACCACCAGGTAGAGCACTCACTCCCCCGCGATGGCCCCTCGAGCGGATTTCATTTTTCCTGACACCTCGCTCAGCAGCGAAAGCGCACGAAAAAGCCGATCAACGGAGGGTGTCGTGTCTTTGGCGGCTTCGTGCAACTCCACGAGGGCTTCCTGAAGGCCCTTCACAATCGCTGTTGGTGACGCGTCAAGTAGTCGATCCCACATTTCTAGCGCGTCCGCAGCTGCTTGAGCTGCCTTAATGCGATCCGCTGCGGAGGTAGTGTTCGAAGTGGCTATGGCGATCTGCGTGTCCGCGATGCGTAGTTGAAATGCGCGCTGCAGATTTACCGATTTCCATAACATCGATTCCTTGGTCTCAAAATAATTTAGCGATTTCAATACTTGACTGTTGAGTTTGTCGCTCGCGAGCAGTGTGCGTAAGTTTGCGATTCGCTTCTGTGTTGCCGCTTCGTTCGCTACTAAGAGCAATCCCGCTTGAATGTCTGGCCATGCCGTTAGGAACGACCCGGTGCTCAACGTGCGCCACATTGTTCTTTGGGGCATCGGTACAGCGGGAGAGCTTCGAGCGACCAACAGCGCCTCCCTGCATTCCTTTCCGCGCTTGTCCAAGTCTTCCGCCGCCGCGTCAATCGTCTCCTTGGACGCCGATCTGGGCAGAGAGGCCGGAGGTACATATTTCCTGGTTGCCGTCGCAAATAGACCGGCAACGCCCTGTGGCTCCTCAGGCTCCATTGTGATTTTTCTCAATTCTGCGACGAAGTCTTCGACTACGGCGCGAGCCATAAGCTCGTTCTTGAGATCCGATCCTGGGTCAAGCGGGGAGGTTCCACCGCATGCGAGCTGATCGGCGTTCGATACCTCAGTACCGCCGAGGATGTGACGAATTCGATGGTATCTAAGCCCTGCATCTGCCATTTTTTCCATGTCACCTAAAGCTGTGCCCAGCGATACACGCGCTTTTTCGGTTGACATTAGGAGTTGCGGAGAGCTACACCCAGGTAGGACTATTGCCAAAAGGCCAATCATTACAGACGTTCGTACCATCAAAATATCGCTCCTTGAGTTATGGTGGGGCGCTCCTGGGCGCGAAGAAATAATTCACCGAAATTTCGGGCCATAAAACCACCCGACAAGCGAAAATCGCACGCCACGCGTCACTGGTTGCACGCAGTGCATATTGAACGCTGGAAATATCACCAATGTTCCGAGCTCTTTCGCAATAGACGGGGACTTCATGGCCGCAAAAGCTAAGTCACCCCCGTCGTAATCAAATGGATCCGAAAGCTGAATGGAAAACGACACCTTTCGGATGTTCTCTGTCTGCTCCCCCACGTCGTGATGCCATTCAAAGAAATCGTCGCGCCCATAACGAAGAAAACATAAGTCTGGCGGCGCGCACAACAGGTCGAACCCAAACGTGCTGTTTGCGACTTGAGCAATTTCATCGATACGGCTTTGCAGTCCAACGGGCAACGATTTCGGATCCACATCCGCGCCCAAGGATCGTCGCGCCTCGTAGTAATCCTGCTCGACCGTGCAGGGAGACGGCGAGAGCTGCTTCCCCAGCTGCGTGAACTCGAGAGTCTCGTCGCAGGTAAGAAACTTGCGAAAATACATTGGCGCGAACTGGCTTATGGCGCGCACTCCGCGTCCTGATTCGTTCGTTACTTGCTGCGCCATGGTGTCACGAAATGCGAATCGCAAGCAGTTCCATATGCAAGGCACCTTCTTTCCATGACTGTGCAACTTGCGATGCGTCAAGAAATGCACGTGCGTCATTTAGCGTGGTGCCCGGCGGGGTCTCAAGTATCGCCATTTCGGCGTTTGGAGTATTGGACGCCGGAATCCGTTCGTTCAACACAAAACCAACCCAAAGCGGTGTCGGGGGCGGCACGACTCCGTGTGTGACAGGCTTCATGTTTTGCACGGGAACTTGCACACTCGAGGGCGCTGCGGACTGATCGCTAACAAACACCTTGACCCAGTAGTAGCGATGTACTGGTGCCGAAGTCTCTAACTCCCAAACATTCCGTTCTGTCATATCATTTCCCTCGCGAGTTGTTATTGGACATGTAGTTTCGCAGCAATCTTCTGCTGAATCAAGACTCGGTCGAAATGCGGGCGGCGCTCCCGCCTAAGTGGGTAGGAGATGGCAGCAAGTGCGTTTTTGTAGATCGATTTTGGCCGTGGCGGCGATGGGATGTCTCTCTTTGTTTGCCTGCCAACAAGCATCTTCGCCTAGCGAGCTCGTTGCTTTTTGTTTCTCCGATGACGAGTTTGGTCGTGAACTATTTGCTTCCTTTCGCGACCTCTTTGAGCGGTATCAAATGGAATCTCGCTATGGATTGCGGTTGCAATTTCACCGGCTTGATCAGTACGACCCGCTATCGCAACCTAAACAGATTGAGGCGTTAGCGAGCTTGAGGCCGCGATTTGTCGTAGCACCCTCGCACGACACCGCAAAGCCCATCCTCGATAACTTCTCGAGGATGCCGCAGTCAACACTTGTATTTGCTTCTCGACCGTCGTTCGAACGCGCGGGTTTGGTGGCTCCTGACGGCTCACGGTTTCCCCGGACTGTAGGAACGTTGATATTGGGTTCTGGTGACGATGCGCGTCGCACTTCGCTGGCGATTGAGTGGCTTGGCACTCTGAGTAAGGTGGCCGTACTATTTGATCGAGGCATGGACTCGGCGGGCCGTGAAGAAGTTCTACGACAAGTTGGCTCGCGAAGCGCTGCGCAAATCCTATCTTACGAGGCGAACGAGCCGGGTGAATTTGCGCGGGTTGTTGCGACGATGGCTCGCGACGCTGTGCAGGCTGTGCTCGTACCGGACAACGACCGAGCCTATGTCAACATGGCGGAATTTGGGGCAGCAGCGATCGCTGCAAATCTCCCCGTCGTAGCACCGGATGCAGAGTTCTGCAGGCACATTCCGGGAGTGTGCTATTGGACTAACAACGCTAACGATGCAGCGGAATGGCTTGACAATATCGTTCAGGCGATGACCGGAATCGCGGTCGAGCGGATACCAATCAGCGAACCGGCCGTCGGCCAATTGACCATCGCAGTGGGCGCTGCTGCGCACATTGGCTATCCTGTCCCGCGTTCAATGATTTCAAGGTCGTGGCGATCCGCAGCGGATGCTGAACGCTGGCGAAGTCGCTACGCTGATGCCGCTCAACGGAGTTCTAGGCTCTGAATGGCTAGACGCTCACCTTCGCGCACGTTCGAGCGGACGATTTGGCTCTCTACGTCAGCCGTCGTCGTTGCGGCCGTCGCTCTGTCGGGGCTGGTCGAAGCCTTTTTCACGTACAGAACTGCGATGGTGGGCGCATCGGATACGCTGGTGTCTGAGGCATCTTGGGCTAACGCATTATTGACGGAACGCTTCGCTCGAACCGAGCAGGCACTTCGTGATGTGGCAAGGTTGCCATGGGGAGGTGACGGATACGGCGAACGTGAGCTCGTTGCGGCCCTTGGAAACCTGCACAGTACGGACTCTGCCATAGAGTCCGCTGGATATTTGGCGCGGGGAATTCCTGCGGTGGTGATGAATGGTTTGATTCGCGGAAAGCCCGACGACGATTCCCTCCGATGGGCGAAAGAAATTAACGCCGTCCCTCTTGCCTATGGTTCTGTGCGATGCACCGGTGAGGGCGTGACACGTGGTGGTGCATCGGCGACCCTGGCTTGTTACACAAAGTCGACCGAGGCGGATAGCATCGTGGCAGCCAATGTGCGCACCAACGGGTTCAGCGAAGCGCTGTCAACGATCAACGTTTCTCGTGACACCCACATATCGGTTGTGGATTCAAAAGGCAGACTGCTGGCGCATTCGATTCAGGCGTTTGCTGCGACAAACACCGTTGTCGATGAGGAACACTCGTCCGCAACGATGAATCGCGGCGTTGTCTGGGCGCACTCGCATGGGGTCGTTGTGTTGCGCGCCGTCGAGCGTAACCGCCGAACCGGGTTCGCGGTGTACGCAGAGTACCCTCGAGAGAGAGTTTTTGCGGAGATACCCAACATACTTTTCCGCACGGCAATACTGATCGCTGCTGCAACTGCAATAGCTATGTGGGTGGCTCGCGTTCGAGCAAAGGCGCTTGCAGAACCGGCTGTGAAATTGGCTCATTCCGCGCGAAGCATTGCAGCGGGAGACCTATCGGTCCGTGTCGCCGAATCGGGTGTCTCGGAAATGCGGGAGGTGGGAGCGACCTTCAACACTATGGCCGAGCGATTGCAACGGTCTCACGCGCAAATGGAACAGGAAGTTGCAGACAAAACCCGCGACCTAGCCAACGCCAACGCCGCCCTAGAAGTAGCGAGCCAGCACAAGAGTGATTTTCTTGCGCATATGTCGCATGAGCTGCGCACGCCGCTGAATGCGGTGATCGGGTTTTCGGAGATGTTGAAGGCGCAGTACTTTGGGCCGTTGAACGACAAGCAGGCTGAGTATGTCCGCGACATCAACGCCTCGGGGCAGCACTTGCTTTCGTTAATCAACGACATATTGGACTTGGCGAAGGTGGAAGCGGGGCGCATGGAGTTGGTGCGCTCGGACGTGCACTTGCCTAGCGTTGTTGACGCTTGCTGTTCGTTGGTGTCGGAGCGGTTTGCGCGCAAGTCTCAGACGTTGGATGCGGTGGTCGATCCGGCGGTGTCGTTCTGGTCTTTGGATGAGCGCAAGGTGAAACAGTGCGTGCTGAACCTACTGTCGAATGCGAACAAATTTACGCCGAACGGCGGGCGCGTGGCATTACAGGTAAGCATTGAAGCCGAGGCGCTTGTGCTCCGCGTTACGGACACGGGCGTTGGCATCGCGCCTGACGCGGTGTCGCAGTTGTTTACCGAGTTCTACCAAGTCGCACCGTCGTCCGCCGCAGCGGGCGGCGCAGTGGCCGCGCAGTCGACAGATGCGCGCGAGGGTACGGGCCTAGGGCTTTCGTTGACGAAAAAGTTCGTTGAGCTGCATGGCGGGACGGTGGAAGTAGTGAGCGAAGTGGGCGAAGGTTCGACCTTCACGTTGCGCTTCCCAGCGGTCGCGAGTACCGAAGTGACGGCGACGGTTGTGTCATGAGCGCGCACGTGCTTGTGGTGGAAGACGACCCGTTGTCGCAGCGATTGATGCGCGATGTATTGGAGGTGCACGGCTATGACGTGCTCGTCCTGGGCAGCGCGGAGGAGGGACTCGCCAGTGCGTGCGCGCGACGACCTGATTTGGTGCTGCTGGATATTCGCTTGCCAGGTATGGACGGATTCGCTGCGTTGGACGCGTTGCGTAACAGCGCGGAAACTGCGAGCGTGCCGGTGCTTGCGGTGACCGCTTCGGTGATGCTTGGCGAACGAGAAAAGATAATGAACGCCGGGTTTGATGGGTACCACCCGAAGCCGATTCAGATTCCGCAGCTGTTGGTTGAGGTGGCGCATTTCGTTGCGTCTGGGCGAAAATCTGGCGCATGAGCGCAAACATCCTCGTCGTTGACGATCAAGCCCCGAACCGCAGGTTATTGCAGGACCTGTTGACGATTAAAGGCTATGCGGTGAATGCCGTCGATTCGGGCGAGGCCGCTCTTAGCGCCATCGCAACAGGCGGCGTTGCTCTCGTTTTGCTCGACGTGATGATGCCCGGAATGGATGGCTTCGCAGTGTTGGCAGCCATTCGCGGTAACTCGGCCAGCGCGCATCTGCCGGTCGTGCTGTGCACCTCCCTCGACCCGGATCGAGAGCGCGTGCGTGGCCTTGAGGCGGGGGCTGACGATTTCTTGCAGAAGCCGATCAACCACGCGGAATTGCTTGCCCGCGTGCGTTCGCTGCTGCGTGTGAAACAGTTGTTTGACGAAGTGACTGCACGGCAGGCCGAGCTTCGCGCGCTCAACGAATCGTTGGAGCAACGCGTTCAGGCGAAGGCGGCGGAGGTAACAAATCTCTCGCGCCTGAAGCGGTTCTTTTCGTCGGCGTTAGCCGAGAAAATCGTGCGTGGTGGCACCGACGATCCTCTGGCGAGTCACCGACGTGATGTGGCCGTGGTGTTCGTCGACCTGCGTGGCTTCACGGCGTTCGCGGATGCGGCTGCACCGGAAGACGTCATGCGTGTACTGCGCGAGTTTCATGCGGCGCTGGGTGCGTGCATTGATTCAGCGGGTGGAACTATCGAGCGCTTCACCGGCGACGGCGTGATGGTGTTCTTCAATGATCCGGAGCCGGTGGCGAACCCTTGCGCGACCGCGCTGCGATTCGCCATGGATGTGCGTTCGCGCACGGGCGAGCTTTCGGCGCGATGGGCGCGTGAGGGCTTTTTGCTGGACGCGGGAATCGGCGTTTCGTATGGCTACGCGACAGTCGGCGCGATCGGCTATGAAGGGCGCATTGATTACGGCGCGATAGGCTCTGTAACGAACATGGCGGCGCGGCTGTGTGCCGAGGCTGGTGGCGGCGAGATTCTTGCGCAGCAGCGCGTGGTGGCGTTGGGGGGCGAGGGCTTTGTCGCGAGCGAGGCCGCGTCGTACGCGCTAAAAGGCTTTCGCGAACCGGTGTTGGCGGCGCGCATCGGCTGACACCCTGCTGCGCGACGAGAGCGTTCGTTAGGGAACGATGCCGGAGGTTCAAAACGCCCGTTCGTGGTGAGCTTGTCGAACCATGAACGTGAATGGCATTGCTACTGCGCCCGCGATAGTTCAACTCACTGGATCCCCGGCTGCGCCGAGGATGACGCCAAAATTGGATTCCGAGCCTATTTCCAATTTGAAGAAGCTCCGCTCGTGTGGCTTTTTCGCCCTACCCATGTTGGTGGGGAACGCGCGCTTCGTCCGCGCTACATTTGCTGCATAAGAAATGTATCGGGGAACAGCGTCAATGGTGAAGTCTGGTAGTCAATCCGCCCGCGTAACCCTACGCCAGCTGTGCAACCTCGCGTTGCCTGCGCCGGTGTTGTTGCCGTCATTGTTGCCGGCGATTCGCGCGTTGGTGCCCGCTGAGCACGCAGCCTTTTTTTATTGTGACGCAGTGGGCAACATGGTGAACATGTATGCCGAGCGGATGTTGCCGCCGGAGGCGATGACTCGCTATTACGAGCGGCATTACCGACACGATTCGCATGCGTTTTCTCGTGCTTTCTTGCGATTGGCGGCGGCGGCTGATCCGGTTTCGTTTCGGACGATTTCGGCGGAGGAGAAGCGCACTGATTACTACCGCGAAGTGCTCTCGGCGCTGGGTGTGGCGCATGTGATGTACGGCGTGGTGCGCGCGGTGGGCAACGGGCGCGAGCCAATTGGACAGCTGAGTGTGTATCGTGGTGAAGGCGAGCCTGCGTTCGATGCGGAAGACGCGGAGGCGCTTCGGGATGTGTTGCATTACCTTGGCCGCGCGCTGGCGGCGACGCCGTATGCGCCGGTGACCGCGCCTTCCGAGCAGATTGCGGAAGAGGCCATGGCGGTGCTGTCGGACGACGGCGAAGTGATGTTCGCTGACGAGGGTTGGACGCGGCTGGCGCGGTTGGCGCGGGGCGAGCCGATTTCGCCGATGCAGGCGAAGCAAGAGCCGAAAGCGTTGCGCGAGTTCCTGCGCGGCGTGGTGATCGCGGCGCGCGCAGCGAAAAATGCGCTGTATCAGGTGGAGTCTCCCTGGGGAAAGTTTGCGTTTCGGCACCATGCGCTTTCGGGCGTGACCGGCGACAAAGCCACG
>Ga0116157_10005414_pt1 | contig 11753 bp, 7 predicted proteins | sample AD_UKC048_MetaG_FD_89882 | JGI IMG/M metagenome (GOLD analysis project Ga0116157, IMG submission 89882) | Active sludge microbial communities of municipal wastewater-treating anaerobic digesters from USA - AD_UKC048_MetaG | ecosystem: Engineered > Bioreactor > Anaerobic > Digestate | place: USA... | reverse complement strand
GCGATGTTGTAGAGGCTGTAGAACAATCTGATCTTTCACCGGAATATATTGATTATATCCTGAAACATCAGGAAGGGGTAAATGAAATAGAGCAGTTACATAATCAGATAATCAGTTTACAGTCTGCACGCCAAGTAAACTATGATCATTTGATGAGAGCAACTTTCAAAGCTGATACAACAGTCTCATTTGCAGACACATACAACTATGTTATTGAGTTTATGGAAACACAAACCGATTATCATGCAAAAAATCGTCTTGTTGATATGTATATTCATAAAGGATTGTATGATAAAGCTCTTAACATACTTGATTTGATGAAAAGCTCTTTGTCTGATGCAGATTTTGCAAAAGCAAACGATATTCATCTTACTGAAATCGAAATAGACATTCTTCAGAATGTCTCCCATGAACCAATTTTAGACATTGTTAAAAGATACGAAGACTTTTTAAACGAGATGGCGGCTGACTATAACACAAAAGAAGGTGGTGTTGCACGTGCAATTCTCGAATCTGCCGGTTTGTGGGATAATTTCCCGATTGTGTTTTTACCGAATCCGGAGGGTGAAATTTCTACAAAATCTGCATTTATAGAACCACAGGAAGAAGAAAAACCTATTGTCAACTATGAATTGGAATCATTATTTAAATTGTATCCAAATCCGGCAAACGATTACCTTTCTGTAGAATTTATAAATCCAAACGGTAATTGTACATTTAGTATTTACAGTATAAAAGGTGAATTGCTAAAAACTATTAGCTCAAACCAACAAATCGGATTTATCAGCATTGACATAAGTAATTTGAGTCCAGGAAATTATATTATTAATTGTCCTGAATTACAATCAAAAATTAATTTTGTCGTTGCAAGATAGGTTTTGACATTATATTGATATAAAGCAGAGAAAACACAAGTTGTTTCTCTGCTTTTTTAATTTGATTTGGTCTTTATTCAAACGAAAAGAATCATAAAGCTTTATTGTTACACAATTGTAAATACAATTAAAAATGAAGAATAGAATTACAAACGATATTGAGCAAATGCCTTAGCCTGAGTTCAATTTATATTTAAATAACCCAAGTTTTTTTTCTAAAACTACTCCAACAACTTATCTGCAGCAAATTCAATAACATTGTCAATACCGGTTTCGTCTGCGTCATCGTCAAGGATTACTCTATAATCGGGAGGAACTCCGTTTTCATAGTTTCCTCCGTCAACAGCAATTGTACGTGTAATCGAAAAACGATATGTCTATCCGTTGGGTAATTGTCCACCATTTGGTAAGCCCAGGCCACCGCCAGTGGCATCTCCAACAAGAAAAATATTGTCATAAGCATAAGTGCAAACCGAAAAAAACGATGATGCCGAATACGAACCCCTGTCCGTCAAAACTGCTACTTTACCAGTATATTTTTTCCTGTCTTCTGATTTTATAAATACTTCTTCCAAAACTGAAAAGCAATCCTGTCCCGGAGCAGTTTTTACTTGCGTTTCGTAGGCTTTGACATCAGTAAAAGTAAATATTGACAAAAGTTTGAAAACATTTGAAACATATCCACCACCGTTTTGTCGTATATCTATTATCAAACCCTCAGTTTCGGCATATTTATCAATCAAATAATCCAGTTCAAAGTCAGTTATCAATGAATTACTAAAAGATGGATATATGATGTATCCGATTTTTTTATCACGGATAAAGTTATGTATGAACGAGCCTGTGGTCTGATAATCAGTTTTAAGATAATTCTCTTTTACAATTCTGCTATTTATGTTTTCTGGACCAAGTAAAGTAATATCATATCTTGAAATATCAAACTGCGAAAAAAGATTGACATGTCCGTCTCTTAGCTCGTTAAGCATTTGCCCCATAATATTAAAAAGACTGTCATCGCTGATATCACTACCGACCATTGGACGATAAATAACATAAATACTATCCCAGTCAATGTTTTTGTACTCAAGGAAAGCGTACTTTGTGTTTACTTCATTCCACAAATAATTAAATGTAGTTATTGGATCTGTTTCAGTTTTCTTCTCGAAAGCAATTTTTTCGCATGAATAAAATGATATTGCTGCGAAAATTATGATATATATTATTATTCTTGTTTTCATTGTCTAATTTTTAATCAATTTATTTTGTAAATCAAGCCAACTGTAAAAATATGATGCGACATATCAATACGATTAAGAGCATTTTTTCCTGATGTGATAAAATCCCAATAATATCCGAATCGTACCATATTTCCGTTTTTAAGTATTCGGGAAATTGAAATATCAGTACTTAAACCTGAAAAAACTTTAGTTTTCATGGAGTAATTTGGAAATAATGTCTCATCATTTAGGGTAGAGTTTCCGGGGTTGGTAAATGCAGGTCTATACATCAAACTAACAATAGGAACTCCTAATTTACCTGATAACAAATATTGTTTTTCTTTGCTTTTGTATTTTACCAGCCATAAAAATTTCTTTTGTTTTTCAGGTTTTATAATAGTCCAGTCGCTTTTCAGGCATAAAGAAAGATCGGTAAAATTGTCGAAAGTAGAACTGGCATTCCCAAAAGCACTGTTTATATACAATTCTGAAAAATTGCCCGTTGACAAACCGAGATAGTTTTTCAATCCGCCACCGGAATTCCCTTCAAGAAGTCTGTAATATGAAATATCAAAGTCGAATTTATAACCTGTAGCAATATAAGTGTTATCATGTGTTACAGTAATATATAACCCATCGATGGTGGCGAAATTAACACTAAAAATACTTTTAGGACAGTATAATTTGTAATCAAAATTAATAGCAGGCATTAATGCTGTATATGACAAGGGAGATGTTAAAAAATCACGAATTGTTCCTGTGGCAAAGCCTGCTGCGATTCCTAAGTAATTCCCATGTATGTCGGGCAGAACTTTCTCTTCTGTCTGAGAAATAGCATTAAGAGAAAAGACGAGTAGTAAACCAAATATAATTTTACGCATAAAGATTTTTTTTACAAATATATTTGATAATCACAAATTTCTCATATTTTAGTGAATTATTATTCTTTAGCAATTTTCAATTATGCGAAAAATTTACTGTATTGGTGAAACAGTGTATGACATTATATTTCAAAACGGAAAAGCTGTTGAGTCACGACCTGGAGGGCCCGTATTAAATACCGCCGTTTCTTTGGGGAAGTTGGGTGAAAAGGTTTATGTTGTAGGCGATCAAGCTGATGACGCAATAGGTAATATTATTGCAGATTTTTTGGCAGTAAATAATGTTTCGACAAAATATCTGACTTTGTATAATGGAGCTAAATCAAGATTATTATTAGCTTTTCTTAATGATTTTAACGAGCCTTTGTACAGTTTTTATAAGATAAGAACTGATGATGAGATAAAAATTACTTTTCCAGAAGTAAGACATGACGATATTGTTCTTTTTGGTTCTTTCACTTCTATTAAAAAAGAAGTCAGGGAAGATTTTGTCGCATGTATTAAAGCAGCCAAAGAAGTTGGAGCTTTAATTATTTATGATCCAAATTTTAGACCAGCACATATAAAAATCAGGGATAAGGTAATGGATTATATTTATGAAAATATTTCATTGTCAAGCATTGTAAAAGGTTCAAATGAAGATTTTCAGAATATTTTTGAGTCGTCAACAGCTTATGCTGCGAAGGATATTGTTACTGAACATGGTTGCAATAATTTTATTTATACTGCTAACAAATATGGCGTAAATTTATTTACAGGTGATTTCCATAAGGTTTTTGATGTGCCGAGAATCGAGCCGGTTTCAACTGTTGGAGCAGGAGATAATTTTTCTGCAGGATTGATCTATGCTTTGATAAAAGAAAATGTTTATGCTTCTGACTTGGGAAATCTCGACCATGATGTTTGGCGTAAAATTATTCGTGTGGCAATAGATTTTGCAATTAATGTTTGCCTCAGTTATGACAATTATATCAGTGACGATTTTGTTGTGGATTATTTGATGAATGGAAGAATAAAAGAATGTTAGATTTAAGAAGTGCCTAAAGTGCCTAAAGTGTCTAGAGTGTCTAGAGTACTTGAATTTTGCTGATTGTGCATTCTGCTACCAATCACTGATTACAAAAAATTATTCTTTGCGTAACTTTGTGTTCCCTTCTTCTCAGCGTCTCTCTGCGGTTCTCAGCGACCCTCTGCGTAAAATTTTCTTCGTGTCCTCCGTGTCACTTCGACTTCTCTCAGTGCATCGCTTTGTGGTTCCTTTTCTTAGCGTAACTTTGTGTTCCCTTAGCGTAACTTTGTGAAACCTATTTCTTTGTGTCCTCTGTGCCACTTCGACCAAAAGCTCAGTGCCACGCTTTGTGGTTTATTTTTTTGTGTAACTTTGTGTTTCCTTTGCGTAACTTTGTGTCCCCTTCATCTCTGCGGAACTCTGTGTAACTCAGCGTCTCTCCGCGTTAAAACATTTCGTACACAATAGATTTATGCCATCCTTTTTTTACATAATAGTTTACCAAACTCCATTAATCTCCTTTCCGCATTTTGGGCAAACTCCATTGAAATTATTTGTAGCTGTCGAAAAACCTGAACGTGTTAATATTGTTTCTCCACAATTTGGACATATAGTATTGGTCTTATCGATTTGAATATTTCCAAGATAGACATATTTCATTCCTTTTTCTTTTGCAATCGAGTATGCCTTTTGAAGAGTCTCTGTTGGTGTCGGTTGTACATTCTGCATTTTGTATGAAGGATGGAAACGGCTAAAATGTATAGGGACATCTTCAAGTCCGTTTGCTACAAGCCAGTCGCACATTTCCGAAATCATTTCCATATCATCAGTATAGTCGGGTATAACTAAATTAGTTATTTCAAGCCATACGCCATTTTCCTTTAAAGTTAAAAGAGTATTAAGAACAGGTTGCAAATTTGCAGTAGTAATGTTCTTATATATTGAATCATTGAAGCATTTCAAATCTATATTTGCAGCATCAATGTAAGGAATTAGTTCCAGTAATGGCTCCTGATTTATATAACCGTTAGATACCATAATATTTTTAAGTCCTTTTTCATGTGCTAGTTTAGCAGTTTCGAGCATGAATTCATAAAATATTGTTGGTTCTGTGTATGTGTATGATATTGATTTACACTCATTTGCCAAAGCAGTATTGACAATTTGTTCAGAAGTAGCTGCGATATAATCTATCTTTTCCGGATCTGCCTGTGATATACTTGAATTTTGGCAATTTTTACAATGCAAATTACAACCTGCTGTACCAAATGATAGAGTTGTGCTGCCAGGTAGGAAATGATACAGTGGCTTTTTTTCTACTGGGTCAATATTTATTGATACCGGTTTGCCGTAAGTTAAGGAAACTAATTCTCCGTTTATGTTTTTACGAGAATTGCATAAGCCTTTTTGATCTTCTCCAAGAATGCACGTATGGGGACATAGCGTACATTGTACTTTATTGTTGTCTAGTTTTTCGTAATATTTAGTTTTTTTTTTCGGATACAGCCCGAATTCTTTTTCGGAGAAAATTATTGCCTCATAAATATAAATATCTGCATCCTTCCATCCGTCATAACCTATGCCGGCTTTATCCTGCGAACAATGTCCTAAGAATTCTTCCAAAGTCCAGCCTGTTTCAGTAGCCACCTGTGGAAGAAAAGTTCCTCCGCGACTACCTTTACTGATGTAGATTCCATGTTTCCCAAGTACAATTTGTTCTACAGAATCTATTTTTACCATCGGTGTCAGAACAGAAATTTCTATGTCAATGTTTTCTAATTCGTCTTTTTTTACAGGCGAAAAACGGTAATCATTCATTGCCGCAGCAACAGCCATTTCAATAACAACCTGATAAAGCGGTATGTTCGGTTCAAAACGTCCAATGCAACCTCTTAAATTTGAATCTTTGTGAAGAGTTACAAATGCTCCGCAATGTTCGTTAAGATTATCTGTAAAATTAAAATCCGAAATATCAGGCTTTTTGTTATCTGTAACCTTGGTCTCTACTGTCAGTCTTGCCAGTTTGAGAAGTGTAATTTTTTCTTCATCACTTAGATTGTATGATGATTGATTTTTCTTAGTTAGTGAAATTGCCCAATAACCTACAACTCTGTTATGATCTCCATATTCAGAATCTCCCGAATTTTTATATTGTATCTGATTATACTGATAATTATTATCAGCCATATACATAAGCGTTAGTACTGCAGGCCATGCACAACATGGAGTGGCTAGATTCGCTATATCAGATTTTTTATTTACGACATTAATTAAAGAATCAGGATTTCCGCTACAAATTGCATCAGCAGTAAGTTTGTCTGATTTAATAGCATTTTCATAATTTGGATAATGCGAAAAATCTGTAGATATGATAAAAATGTTATCATCATTAAAATAAGGTTTTAGGATTTCGGCAATTTCTTTGGCATTATTTGCACCATCACTACCTAAAACAATCGGTACTATTTGAAAATCGTTTTTCAGATGAAATTGTAGAAAAGGCAATTGGACTTCGATACTATGTTCAGACTTATGAGCCTCAGGATTAAATGAAAATACTGAATTGTTTTTTATAAGCTCATTGCATAAATCAGTATTTACTTTTACTTCTCCCAGAGGTGTTTCATAATTTCCCACATTATAAACTGAAACTCCCTTAAAGTATGTAGTATGACTTGAAGCTAAGATAAAAACATTTTTATAGCTTTTGTCCGGATTTATCTGACTTATTGCAGATGCAGCAACTTCGCCACTAAAAACATATCCTGCATGAGGTGATATTATTGCAATAGCATCAGAATTTCTTTCTTTTGCAGGAGCAAATAAATGAATTAAATCATTTGTGAGCGTTTCTTTGGTGCCGGAATAAAACTGTCCGGCTACTGCTGGTTTGCGATTCATAAGGCTGTCGGTTTTTGAGGTTTGGGAAAGCACTTTAAAGCTAGATGACAATAAGATTATTGTCACAATGCACAGACTTAAATAATTTGCAGTAATCCGTTGCATTTGCTGAGTTTTTATGCAAATATAGTAAAATTTATGACTTAAAACTCTGATCATCTCCAATATAATTATACAATTGTTCTATTGCATAAAGCGGAATATTCAGCAACCAGTCATCATCGCGAAAATCGGACATAGATAAACGTATGCACTTATCCGGCTCAAATTTATCTTTGAAAACTCTTAAACTTTTTGCTTTTAGGTTCTCTTCTGCCTTTACCTCTATCGGATAAATTTTGTTTTTATGCTGAATTACAAAATCAATTTCGGCTCTTGCATTATCTGCTGACCAATAATAAAAATCTTTAGAGTCAGAATTTAGCACTGCCAATTGTTGTAATACAAACTGCTCTGTCAGTGATCCTTTAAATTCGGTAAAAACAGAGCTCTTACGAGTAAATATTGAAGGTTCTAATTCTCCAATTGTCGAAAGTAATCCGACATCAACAATGAATAATTTAAAAAAATCCTTATTCGCATAAGCCTTAAGAGGCAATGAAGACTTACTAAGATTATTGACAGTGTAGATTAAGCCGCAATCTTTTAGCCAAGCAAGTGCAATTTCATAATCCTTTGCTCGAGCTCCGCTTTTTAACTGTCCATAAATGAACTTTTTATTTTCTTTTGACAATTGAATAAGTGTTGAATTCCAAACTAATCTAATTCTTGGGACAATATCTTTTGGAGCATGTTTTGAAAAGTCGAGTTCATAAGCTGTTAGGATGTGGTTATGAACATCTCTTACTGTTGTAAAAGAATTAGTTTCTGCAAAATTTAAAACAGCTTCGGGCATGCCTCCGACATAGTAATATTGCTTCAATCTATCAATAAACTTCGTTTTATATGTTTGAATCATAATTGCATCTCGGCTATTCAGAATTTCTACCAGAGCTTGATCTCCCATAGCGAGTAGAAACTCCGAATAGCTCATGGGATGCAAAGTTATAAAACTTACTTTTCCAACAGGAAAAGATAAACCTGCATGCATTGCCATACCAAGTAACGAACCGGCAGAAATAATATGATAATCGGGAGCATCTTCACAAAAATATTTGAGCGAAGTAATTGCTTCAGGAATTTGCTGTATCTCGTCAAAGATTATCAGGCTTGTATGTTTTTCTGCCTTTTTCCCAGTTTCGGCATATAAAGCCAATAAAATTCTCTCTGTATCATATCCACTTTCAAAAATCTTTGCAAGGTGAGGCGACTGTTCAAAATTAAGATAAATCGTATCATTGTAATAAAGTCGCCCGAACTCCTTCATCAACCATGTTTTGCCGGTTTGACGTGCACCCTGAATTATTAAAGGTTTCCTTTTTGGAGAAATTTTCCATTTAACTAGAGCTTCTATTTTGTTTCGTATCATAGCTTTTTTTATGCAAATGTACATCATATTTTCTTGAAAATCAAATAAATTTACATTTATACGTACGTATTTGTGTTGTAATACACATATTTACGTACATAAAATTGTATAATATAACATTTTTCTGTACGAATAATACAAAATAATTATTTAATTAGGCAGTTAATTTAGGTTTATTTACTGAAATCTACGATTTTTTTTGCAAAAACTTCCCAGCTTAGATCACGTTTCAATGCTCTGATATTATTGATAAATAACTGTGTGTCATGATCTCTGAAGTATGAAACAATGTTGTTCTTTATTTCTTCAACATCTGGAGTTTTGGCTATTAGTCCAGTTTTTTCGTGGTGGATTATTTCGGCAAGTCCGCCTACATTAGTTGCAATCATTGGAACTTCGAAATGATATGAAATTCCGGTAATACCGCTTTGAGTAGCTCCTTTGTAGGGCAAAATGCAAACATCGGCTGCAGAGAAATAGTCAGCAACTTCGTTGTCGGAGATGTATTTTACGTGTTTGTAGATGTTTTCTTTGTTGGGATTTGACGAAATCTGCTGGTCATACTTATCGAAATTGCCGTAAACTTCCCCTGCAATCACTAACTGATAAGACTTGTCGAGTTTTCCAAATGCATCAATCAATAAGTCCAATCCTTTGTAATCGCGAATAAAACCAAAAAATAACAATGTTTTTTTATCGGGACTGAGGTTTAATTTCTTTCGTGCAATGTTTTTATCCTGAATTTTTCCAAAATGATCATAAAGAGGGTGGGGCAGAAGTATTACTTTAGCATTAGGCAAATATGTCAGGAGGTCATTCTTAACTTTCTCGGACATTGCAATAAATTTGTCATTTTTTTTAAGAAAGTATTTTGTAAAAGCTTTGTCAAATGATTTCTTTTCGTGGGGAATTACATTGTCAAGTATTGTAATAACTTGTGTGTTTTTCTTCATTTTACCTGCAACATATCCCAGCGATGGACCAAAATATGACATCCAGAATTTCATAATTAATAAATCAGGATTGGTTTTCCTTATGATTTTTGCTGTATGAGGCCATGTAAATGGATTAGCTGAATTTAAAATTCTTTCAGACTTTACCTTATCAACAATATCTCCATCTTTAACAAATTGAGTTTCGCCGGGGAAAAGAAAATTTGGGTATTGAGTGGTAAAAGTAAACGCATCGACAGTGTGACCTGCTTTCTCAAGTTCTCTCAATACGGAAGTGTTGAACTGAGCTATTCCCCCGCGAAAAGGGTAAAATGTTGAGAGGTATGATATCCTCATTTCTTATTATTTAATTTTTGTATTTCATTAAAAATAGTCTTTGCTTTGATATCATGCATACAGGACTTTTCGCGTTTACATGAATTCCCGTAAAAGCAATCACAACCTGTTTCCGGTTCAACTATTACGCCTCGGTTATACAGGTAAAATTCATGTTTGTTAAAGATATTGTTCATAAGCACCATTTTCTTTTGCAAGGCAGTAGCAATGTGCATCATCATCGAAACCTGAGTAACAACTATGTCACAACTGGCAGTAACAGCAAAAAATTCCTCTAAAGAAAAAGTTCCCGGATACCAAGCCCCGGTTTTGTTTGCAAGACTTGTATTTTTATCATCTTCCTGAGGTCCTCCCAGAACGACGGAATAAAAACCATTCTTGTGTAAAAGTTCAATAAGTTCAATCCATGAATCATCAGGCCATAACCTTGTAAGCCACCTATTTCCACAGCCAGTATTCAGTCCCACAACAGTTTTGCCGGCAGATTTATTTTGCATCTTTGTAATCCATTGATTAGCAAGTACTTTGTTATAATTAAGCAAATATGGTTCATCGTCAAATATTAGATGGCAGATTTCGAAAATCTCATCCATATAATGCTTTGTATTAGCCTGAGAATGATGGTCGAAATATCCTGTTATGAGTTTATGAACTGCTGCGGGAGTGGCTGAGTCAATGTGATTGTTATTCCAAATAAATCCAAATTTTTCTGTAGCATTAACATCTGCCAGCAACATACAGGCTTCTTCCTCTTTATCAAGATTGATTGCTATGTCAAAGTTTTTGTGTGCAATAACAAACAAAGATGTCTCATTCCATTTAAGTATGTCATCAATTTCCTCTTTAGGCAATACTTCTGGCGATAGTGTCAACCATGAGATATGACAATCAGGATAGAGTTTTTTAAATCTCACAGCAAGAGGAGTAGTTCTGATAACATCACCCATTGCTCCGAGTTTGATTATTAAAATTCTTTTACCGACAGGACTATAAAATTTACAGATTTCGCAATCAACTTTATGATCTTTATTAGGTTTGCATGGAATAGTACCTTTAAAATGCCTGCAATCGTATTTAACGGAATTGATGTTCATATTACTGTTTTATAAAACAAAAGTAAGAAAAAATCGTGAAATACAAATTTGAAGTGATAAACAAAGTTGGAATATCGGAAGAATTGAAGAATGGACTATTGGTGAGAATTTCGAATAGGAAAAGGCTGAATAGGATCGGTTATATTTTAATATTATAAATCTACCCATATCCCATGTCCTTTTGTTTCTCAATTTTCTTTCGTTAAATTTTTTATTTAGAGAATAAATTGCATATCGTGGATAAAATATTAGTATCTAAGTTGTATTTTAGACAATAAGAAAGTAGTAATTTTTAATTGTATAAAAATTATTATTGCTTTTGTCATTTAGTAAATATAATTATTGTTATATTTGTTAAATCATTTCTAAATACATATACCATGAGAAAAATTATTTTAGTTTTAGCAATTGTCCTTGTTTGCAATTTATTACAAGCACAGGGTGTGGCAATAAGTTATAATGCTTCAGAACCCGATCCTTCTGCGATGCTCGATGTTCAAAGTGTTGATAAGGGAGTACTAATCCCGAGGATTCCTGATTGGGCGAGTAATCCGGTCTCACCAGCTGAAGGATTGCTGATTTATAATCTTGTTGGTAATGGAACGGATGATCAGGGCTTCTACTACTATGATGGTACTCAATGGTTGAAATTGTTTGGTGGATCTACTGGTGATTATATCAAAAATCAGGATACAGAAGATCAAGTTGCAGATTTTAGAATTAGTGGAAGTGGAAGATTAGGTGGAGATTTTAGTATAAATGGTGGAAATCTCTATGGACCAGGTATTAATGGTGGATCAAATGGAATCTTAAAATTCAATGGAAACACATCAGTACGGTTCAATATTGACAACGATGACAACTCAACATCTGAAGAATTTCAACTTGTTCACAACAATGGTACAACACCTGTATTCAAAATAACTGAGACAGGATCAGTAACAGCAGATGGTTCTGGAACGTTTGGTGGGGCCGGAAGTTTTGACGGAAACCTTACTTTGGTCGGAAATAGCAGAGTT
>Ga0116157_10005411_pt1 | contig 11757 bp, 7 predicted proteins | sample AD_UKC048_MetaG_FD_89882 | JGI IMG/M metagenome (GOLD analysis project Ga0116157, IMG submission 89882) | Active sludge microbial communities of municipal wastewater-treating anaerobic digesters from USA - AD_UKC048_MetaG | ecosystem: Engineered > Bioreactor > Anaerobic > Digestate | place: USA... | reverse complement strand
ATCATCTTCCCTGGTGAAGTCTGATCCGATGGGCCTTACCATCATCATTTCCACAGCATGAATCTTCGATTTAGACTATGAAGCCTCCTCTTGATCCTTCAGGACACACGTTCGGAATGATTTTCGGAAATATCGCTTGGTCATCTTGCGGATTTCACGTTCGACGCTGATGTTTTAGTCTCTTTTGATGCATCAATCAAGATAATATTCTCTGCAGCTTCCAGCTTTAGATCCTTGATAATCTTCTTAACGGCTTGAAATTCGTTCTCGCTGAAATATAAAATCACCTTGATTGAATGCTTTGTTTGATTTGCAGCTTCATAGACTTCAACTTGATTTTCAAGGTTTTGCCTTAATTTTGAATTTGAAGCCAACTTAAACTCTACAAGAGTCGAATCTTGAGATCCTTTTGATACTTTATAGTCAACTGGACCTCGTCCATTATTCACTTCCGCATTGACGTCGTGGCTTGCAGCGTACCAAGTCAATCGGTACAAGATGTGTAAATCTTTCTCCCGCTTTATTGGCGTGCCTTTCATGTAGAATAGAAGATAGCCATCATTATCTTCAATCACGTGCTTCAAATAACTCACCCTGGCCAATGCCTCGGCGTAGCTAGTTGGTTTGTTTTGATAAAAGGCTGTTTCGGACAGCTTTTTAATTAGGAGTTTCGCATTTGAAACAAAGGCAATCTCAGTCTCGGCAACTTTTTCGCTGCATACAGAACTGGCTTCGTCTCCAGTTTCTTCTTTTTCTTTAACATAATAATCGGCGATTTGAGGAAAGCGCTCAATTGTTGCGAAGATTGCTTCTGATCGCTCCCTGCTTGATGGAGCTTTCTCTCTCTTTGTTTTTGGGTTGATTCTTACAGGCGGCAGTTTTCGTTGAAAATACTCATTTATAGCCGAGCGAAGTTGCTCGTTCGGTATTGATTCAGATATAGTTGAAAATTTTTGTGCCAGGTCATTTGAATTGATCCAAGTTTCATCTTTTGTGAGGATGTCTCTTGGCGTAAGGATTACATAGTCATCGTAATGCCAAGGCAAAGTGTATTCTTTGCTAAGCCATCGCCCCATTTCGGGATTGAAGATGGCCTTCGAGACCGAAACTTTTCGAAGGAATTTTGGCGCGATGTGACTAACTGCAAATTCTTGTGTGTAAGTAAGGAGAAAATCATGTATAAGATTGGTTGTAAAGTCAGACACAAAATCTCGGCCAATTCCAGGCTGAAGAATGCATAGTTTTTCGATGTGCTCAGATTTAAATATTTCACTCTGAGGAGTAAAATAGTTTTGCAGCCCTTTCTTAATCGAAGTAGCGAATTTGTTTCCTAGCCCTAGTCCTGAATTTCCAATTTCGCTAAAGCCAAGCCATGTTTGCTTGATCTCCGAAAAGTAGCACAAATGCTTTGTGGCTCCAGCATCAAGGTTTCCAGCAATTGCGCGATCGCGTAGATAAACAAGATATTCAATGATTTGTTTGTGAAGGCTTTGGTATTCCTCCTTACTGCTGGCGAATAGCAAAAATGGATCGATGAAAAGAGGCAGATCATTGATCAGCGAGATATTGAATGCGCCGTATGACTCCATTACAGATTCTTCAACATCAAATATTTCATTGAAGTGGGATCTGAACTCGGTCATGTTTGCTTCCTAGGATGATGAGGTTTGCGTCTCAATCGTTGCGAAAAAAATCATCGAAGAATTAGAGGTGCTGGGATTTATTAACAACATTCTGCGCGGGAATTTTCTTTCTTTCCTGATTCGTTAGATCTGCCCCCCGACGCCTTTGAATTTATCCACGAATGCGGCGATTTTTTGAAATACGCTTTGCTTTGTTGTCAGATATTTCGGATTTAGCGGGCTCATTTTTGGCAGGATATCATTGAGTTCCGTGCCATTTTCGCTTGCGTATTCACGCTTTAGCGAAGCGACAATGTATCGCTTTGCCGCGTCCTTGTTGAGCTTTTCAGATTCAATCAGTTCTTCAACTTCTTTTTGCTGCTCTTTTTGGGCAAACAGGAAGAAGGAATCGATGATGCTTGCTTTGTCCTTGATGCTATCCAAATCCGTTTGGTTGATGTAATCGACCAACAGGCTTTCCTTGGCTCGATTTCCAACGCTGGCGCGGATCAGGCGGCGCACATCTTCCACCAAGGCGACCTTGTCCTTGACCTTCTTGTTGTTCTCGAAGATCAGTTCCAGGATGTAGTCCAGGTTGATTTCCTGGGACTTGAGGAGATCGACTTCGAAAACCACATCGTCCCAATCGACCGTGGATTTTTCCTTCTCGATGGCGGACTTCTCGCGGCGCAACCAGTCGCGGACGTCGTTGTAGGTCGATCGATAGTCCTGGATCTTGCGGTCCGCAGGCATAGTGATGGCTTGCAAGGCGGCAAGGTCTTCGTCGGTCAGATGGTTCGCGGCCTTGAACTCCTCAAGAGCCGCTGGATCGTTCTTGTCGACCGTCTGCAGGGCTTTGAGGCTGGCGAACTCGTCGTAGTTCTGCAGCACGTTCTCGATGCGCAGGTACTCGCCGAAGAGCTTGGCGAAGGCTTTCTTGTCGGATTCCTTTTCGATGGCCGCAGGGTCTGGAAAGCGTTCTTCCAGCTCCTTCACGACCTCCATGTAGCCACGGCGAGCCTCACCGGTGACCACATCGGTGAAGCCTCCCATGTACTCCTTGTAGCTCTTCTCCAGCACCACATTGCGGGTGTTCTTGTCTCCGAACAACGTGATAGCATCCACGGTGGCCTGTTCCAGGTCGCGGAAGGTGACGATGTTGCCGAAGGTCTTTGTGGCGTCGTAAATGCGGTTGGTGCGCGAATAGGCCTGCATGAGGCCGTGGTAGCGCAGGTTCTTGTCCACGAACAGTGTGTTCAGCGTCGGAGCATCGAAGCCCGTGAGGAACATGCCCACCACGATCAAAAGATCGATTTCCTTGGCCTTCACTTGCTTGGCGAGGTCGCGGTAGTAGTTCTGGAAGCCGTTGCTGTCGGTGCTGAAGTTGGTCTTGAACAGAGCGTTGTAGTCGGCGATGGCTGCGTCCAAAAACTCCTTGGCACTGGAGTTCATGGCTGCGACATCGAAGCTCTCGTCCAGGATCTCGCCGACGGACTCCTGCTGCTCGTTGGCCGCAAACGAGAAGATGGTGGCCACCTTCAGCGGCTTGTCGCTGCCCGTCTGCAGTTCCTTGAACGACTCGTAGTAGAGCTTGGCGGCATCCACGCTGCTTACGGCAAACATGGCGTTGAAGCCCTTGGCATCGCTGTGCAGGCGATGGGTCTTTTGACGGAATTTGTCCAAGACGTATCGTGTGATCTCGCGGATGCGCTCGGGGTGCAGAAGCGCATGACGATTCTCCGCCGCGCTCAGCTTCTTTTCGTCCTGTTCGGTCTCGAAGGCCTTGAACTGCGGACGAACATCATTGTAGTCCACCTTGAACTTCAGGACCTTCTCGTCGCGGATGGCATCGGTGATGACGTAGGAGTGCAGCTCCCGACCGAATACGGCTGCGGTCGTCTCGGCACCAAGCGCGTTTTGCGGGAAGATGGGCGTTCCGGTGAAGCCGAACTGGTAGAACTTCTTGAACTTCTTCTTGAGGTTCTTCTGGGCTTCGCCGAACTGGCTGCGGTGGCACTCGTCGAAGATGAGGACCACCTGCTTGCCGTAGATGGCGAGATCCCCCTCGCTCTTCATCAGGTTGTTGAGCTTCTGGATGGTGGTCACGACGATGCGGTTGTCGTCCTTCTCCAGGTTGCGCCGCAGTCCCGCCGTACTGTCGGAACCGTTCACGCTGTCGGGAGAAAAGCGCTGGTACTCACGCATGGTCTGGTAGTCCAGATCCTTACGGTCGACCACGAAGAGCACCTTGTCGATGAACTCCAGCTCCGTGGCCATGCGTGCGGCCTTGAAGCTCGTGAGGGTCTTTCCCGATCCGGTGGTGTGCCAGATGAAGCCGCCGCCCTCGGTCGTGCTCCACTTCTTGCCCTGATAGGCGCTGTTGATCTTCCAGAGAATACGTTCCGTCGCCGCGATCTGGTAGGGGCGCATCACCAGGAGCGTGTCGCTCACATCGAACACCGAGAACTGCAGCAGCACCTTGAGAAGGGTGTCCTTCTGGAAGAAGGTGGCGGTGAAGTCCTTCAAGTCCTTGAGTAGGCTGTTGTCGGCCTTCGCCCAGTTCATGGTGAAGTCGAAACTGTTCTTGTCGCGCTTGGTGGTGTTTGCGAAGTAGCGCGTGTCAGTGCCGTTGGAGATCACGAACAGTTGGAGGAACTTGAAGAGCGAATGTTCGCTGTTGAAGCTCTCCTTGCTGTAGCGGTGGACCTGGTTGAAGGCTTCGCGGATCGCCACGCCGCGCTTCTTCAGCTCCACCTGCACCAGCGGCAGGCCATTGACAAGAATTGTCACGTCGTACCGGTTGGCGTGCGATCCCGTCTGCTCGAACTGCCGGATCACCTGCACCTTATTGCGGGCAATGGTCTTCTTGTCGAACAGGTAGATGTTCTGGATGTGGCCATCGTCGAACACGAAGTCGTGGATGTAATCGTCATGGACCTTGCGGGTCTTGTCCAGAATGGTGTCGCTGGGCTTGTCCAGCCACGACTCCACGAAGCGCAGCCATTCCCCGTCGGTGAACTGCATGTTGTTCAAGGACTGCAACTGTATGCGCACATTGGCCAGGAGCGCCTCGGGCGTGTTCAGCTCAGGGGCGTGATCGTAGCCCTGGTTGCGCAGGTCCGCGACAAGCTCGCGCTCCAAGTCGTTTTCGCTCTGGTAGCGCTCGTTGGCTTCCCATTCCTTGGCGTACTTGTCGAGGACGATGAAACTGTTGGATTCCGCGATGGTCTTGAACTCACACATCCGACGAACCCTCTTCGTTTTGGATCAGCGCGATCAGTTCGCTTTCGATCTCCTGGACGGTCGGCAATTGCGACTGGACCGACAAGGGGATGTCCTTGGTGATGTAGGAACTCACGCCCATGGGCTTGTGGACATCGCGCAAGGCGTACTCCACGTCGAGCTTGTCCTTGTCCTTGCACAGGATCAGGCCGATGGTGGGCAGGTCGCTTTCCGACCGCAGTTGGTCGTCGACCGCCGACAGGTAGAAGTTGAGCTTGCCTACGTACTCGGGCTTGAACTCCCCGGCCTTGAGTTCGATCACCACGTAGCACTTGAGCCGTGCGTGGTAGAACAGGAGGTCCAGGAAGTAGTCCTTTCCGTTGACCGACAAGGGGTACTGCCGCCCCAGGAACGCGAACCCTTTGCCCAGCTCCAACAGGAAGCGCGTGATCTGGGCGACAAGCTGGTTTTCGATGTCGCGCTCGACCGCGGTGGATGCCAGAGTCAGGAAGTCGAAAACGTACGGGTCTTTGAGGCTCTGCTGCACCAGCTCGGAGTGCGGGGCGGGCAGGGTCTTGGAGAAGTTCCCCACGGCTTGGCCTGCCCGCTCGTGGAAGCGCTGGTCGATCTGCCACTCCAACACGGTGCGGCTCCAGCCGTTTTCGACGCAGGCTTGCGCGTACTGCAGCACCACATCCAGCGACTTCACCTTGGTCAGCAAGGTCCGCACATGACCCCACGGCAATTGTCCCACAGGCTGTGGGACAGATTCGAACTGGGGGCTGAAGAAGAGGAAGAACTGCCGCATGGCGAACAGACTGGTGCGGGAGAACCCCTTCATGCCGGGGTAGCTGGCTTGAAGATCCGAGGCCATCTGTTCCACAACGGCAGAGCCCCAGCTTCGCTCGCGCTGCCAAGCATCCAACTGACGGCCGATGTCCCAGTACAAGCCAAGCAGTTCAGCGTTGACCGCAAGCACGGCACGTGTCTGGGAAGACTGGATGCGCTTCTTGATCGCCTCCAGCGCGTCGCGGTAGTCGGGTAGGTGGCTAAGGTTGCTCATTTGCCGGTGCCTCCTGCCAGAAACTGTAGGTTGATACCAGATGATCCAGCAGAAACTTGACGATCTGCTTTTCTGGTTCCGTGGGATCGGGGACCATGTCGGTTGATAAAGTTGAATGGCTTGTGAATTGGATGATGCGATTGTAATAATTCACCCTATCATCAGGCAGTAGCTCAGACCATCGCGGGTATCCAAGGAAATTCGAAGTCTTTTCATAAAGGTTTCGCAAAAGCGTAAAGTGATACTTTTCGATTGCGTCATTTTTGATCGCACGTTCAATAATTCTCTTCAAATGGAGGTGATAGGTGAAGCTGTGATTTGAATCTCCCGATTTCTCAAGCAGCTCAAAAGTTCCATCTTTTTCACGAACAAGCAGATAGCAGGATTTTTTGTTTAACTCATTGAATAAGACATTATAAAACAGCGGGCTATGAGTCGTGATCACGAATCTTAGACCCTGAGACTCAGAAATCAGCAAAGCTAGCTTTACCGCGAGTTCGATGAGGTGATTATCATCTAACGAGCTGACTGGGTCGTCGATGAACACATATTCCAATTCATCGAAAATATGTGTATCCCGATTCTCTGGCTCACTCTCTTTGAGCTCTGCGATGACTTGCTCAAGAAGACTGTAAAAAAGGCTCCAAATGAAATTGCGTTCCTCGCCCTTTGAAATCTTCAGATTCTCGATGACTCCAGCGTCGTGAGGAAGTGAAAAAGTAACAGAGGAAAAATCTTCACTAAACTTGGGTAAGATCTTGGTGTTTGAGAAATGCCGAAAATTCCTAATGGTATGTTGATCTTTTCCCTGTTCAGCAAGAATCCAGCGCGTAAACGAATTTGGACGGATTACTAATTTGCGCTCAATATCACCGTCTAAATCATTGTCCCAATAAAAGAGATCCTCGGTGAAGGCGTTGTAATAGATGACCTTCACTGCTGAATTCTCAGCTTCAACATCAGTTTCGCTGTCTTTCGGATCAACGAGAAGTCTGAATTCACGAGACAACCGAGTTTTCCCGGTTCCATTGAACGCGTATATCAGTTGCACCTTTTTGTTGGCAGCTTTTAGCTGCTCGGCAATCTCGTGTAATGTTTTGCCCATGTCAGGTTCCCGCTTCTTCTGGTTTTGGGAAGCTCAGGAGCTGATCGCGATAGTATTCGTATTGCTTTTGCCTCAACTCGATTTCGCGTGGTAAACCTTCTGTGATGGAACTAGTGAGGGCGTCGAATTTATCAAGGATTGCGACAATGTGGGCTTGCACTAATAGCGGAGGGAATGGTAATTTCAATTGCTCAAATGTGCCAAGATTGATATTGCTTTGTGCGCTGCTTTTCTCTTTGCCTTTTTCCTCCAGCTTTCGTTTTGTTGACTGAAGAAGGTACTCAACATATCCGGAGCTGGTCTTGCTTGGATCAGCAATAAACCCAATGACACTATCAGGGAAACAGGCATCAAATCCCAGGATTGATGTTTCGGCGATATTAGCTGCAATAGTGATGCACAGCGTTCCTTTTGGCCATAGCTTGCTTTGCTTTAAGCCAAGCTCGCTGTATGTCTGGTTGTATTCCGTGATAACATGCGACGCATTCCTAATGTCGCCTGTTTGTATAAATGGAATATCGCCACCGTACAAAATTTCGTCATTTCGTGGTCTATGCTTAGATTTTCCGCGCCCAAAATCAAGGGCCATCTCTGCTAATGTCTTCCACTCCACTTCGCCTTCTTCAAAGCTCATCAGCTGGTCGCGATAGTAATTGTATTGCTTTTTACGGGCGGTCAGCTCGGCGGTCAGCTCGGCGGTCAGCTCGGAAAAGGTGTCCAGAATTCGAACAATCTCGGATTGAATTTCAAGGGATTTCTTCGGATTCTCTGGGCAGGGGATGGGAATTTGGAATTCAGCCAGTTTGTCCCCGTGAACCCGAATCACTTTTGCGCCTGTTTGGTTTCTATTTTTGAAATCGAAAAATTGAGGCGTTTTCAATAAGTGAAGCAAATATTTCGGATTCAGACGGCTCTTGTAAATATAGGTCTCACCACCAACACAAACTTCATTATCACCGAGCCAAACCAACGGTTTGCAAACATCTTCGATGTTTTCGCTGGTTGTTGCAATAATCAAATCGCCTTTTTGAACTTTTCTTAACTTTTCCGCTAAAATAGGCGAGACAAAGGTTTTTGTGTGGTACGCATAGTCTCCAAAGTGTGTATATATCTGGCCGTAATGAATGCAGCCAATTCCACGCTCAGTGAAGTCACTTTTCTGTAGGCCGTTGCCACGAACAAACTCGCCGAGTTCCCCCAACGCCTTCCATTCCACCGTCACACCATTGAGCAGCTTTCTTATGAAATCGACGCCGCTCATGCCTCCAACTCCTCGCCTTCAATCTCCGCGACAATGGTATCAATTTCGTTCCGTAACTTATCAATCTTGGCGACGGTGGCTTTCAACTCGGCATTGAGCTGAGCAATATCGACGACCTCGCGAGTGTCTTTGGATTCGACATAACTGCTGACCGACAAGTTGTAGTCGTTGGCGGCAACGAGTTCATGATCGAGGGATTTTGCGAAGTATTCGACGTCTTGTTTGCTGTCGAAAACCTGCATGATCTGTTCGATATGTGAATCGAGAAGGATGTTGTTGTTTGTTTCCTTCTTGAACAAAGCGCTTGCATCAATGAACTGGGTCTTCGTGTCCGTTTTGTGCTTGGAAAGAACGAGAATGTTCACGGCGATGGTGGTGCCATAGAACAGGTTTGGCGCCAGAGAAATCACGGTTTCTACAAAATTATTGTCGACCAAATACTTACGAATCTTCTGTTCGGCGCCACCCCGATAGAAGATGCCAGGGAAGCAGACAATGGCCGCACGCCCCTTGCTGGAGAGGTAGCTCAGCGCGTGGAGCACGAAGGCGAAATCGGCCTTTGATTTGGGGGCCAAGACACCTGCAGGAGCAAAGCGGTCGTCGTTGATCAGTGTGGGGTCATCGCTTCCAATCCAATTTACGGAATAGGGAGGATTGGAAACAATGGCGTCGAATGGTTTGTCGTCTCCAAAATGGGGATCCAAAAGAGTATTCCCCAAGGCAATATCAAATTTGTCGTAATTGACATTATGCAGGAACATGTTCATGCGGGCAAGGTTGTAGGTCGTGTGATTGATTTCTTGCCCAAAGAAACCATCTTCGATGATATGGTCATCGAATTGCTTTTTGGCCTGCAGCAGTAGCGAACCCGAACCACAAGCGGGGTCATAAATTTTGTTCACATAGGCTTGCTTATGGATCGCCAATTGGGCGATCAGCTTGGAAACATGCTGTGGCGTGAAGAACTCGCCGCCCGATTTCCCGGCATTCGCGGCGTAATTGGAGATCAGGAATTCGTAGGCATCACCAAAGAGATCGATCTGATTGTCTTCGAAGTTGCCAAAATTGAGTCCTGCAACTCCCTTGAGAACTGCGGCCAACCGGCTATTCTTATCTTTGACGGTATTGCCAAGGCGGTTGCTGGTTGTGTCAAAGTCCGCGAAAAGCCCCTTGATGTCGTGCTCCGACGGATACCCGCTCGCCGATCCTTCAATAGCCTTGAAGATTTTAGCGAGATCCGTATTGAGGCTTTCATTAGTATCGGCAGTCTTCACTACATTGGAGAAAAGCTGGCTCGGGTAGATGAAATAGCCTTTTGTCTTGATCGCATCGTCCTTGATTCCGTAAGTAATGACGGAATCCGGAAGATTGGCGTAGACAATCTCATCATCTCCTGCTTCAATATAGCGGGAGAAATTCTCGCTGATAAAGCGATAAAATAAAGCGCCCAATACGAATTGTTTGAAATCCCAGCCATCCACCGAGCCGCGAACATCATTGGCAATCTTCCAAATTTGGTTCTGAAGTTCCTGGCGTTGAGCAATGCTGGTCATTCTTTGGGCTCCATTTTAAGCAAATCTTGAAGCCGCTACGCGGCTTACGTGCGCAAATATACATTCTCGCGGCAAATAATTCAAATTTCAATCCAGATGTTTTGGTGAGCAATAATCACTATTCGTTCATGCTATTAGCTATAACTTGAAGCCTATCAAGCATTTCTGATTCACTTTCATTTGCACACCGGCTTATGATTTCCCTAAATTCATAGAAGAATGATTTGCTGATTTTCAGCGGCGACTTTCCCAGTCGCTCTAGAATTGATTTGTGATTTATCACTTTTAGCCACTGATCATATCTTTCAAGTTCTTTGAACGCATATTCGCGCAACATCAATTCTGGCTGCGTATAAATTGCAGCCTTCATCTCCGTTAATTGCTTAAAGTAAAACAAAACCTTGGTGGTGATTATGTTGCAGGCAATTTCTCGATTTGCGTCAAGGCCCTGCATATCGCTTGCTTGAATTGATTTGATGACAAGGTCAATTGACGACTCAAGCTGGATGCATGCGTCATTGTGCTTGGTTTCGATTTCGTTTTTATTCTTAATTGATTCTGTACGTAGCTTTACGGCCTCACTTGCAAGTTTTTCCCTCTCCTCGTTAAGTTTCTTTTCTTCTGCTCCCAATTTTTTCGTTTCGCGCCATGTCTTGGCTGCATTAAGGAACCAGCCGATGACAGCACCAATACCGCCACCTACCAAAAAATTCCATAGCTGAAAATCTATATAGCTTGTGCATTTATCTGAACATAATTGGGACAAGCTGTCGATCGTAGCGCTCATTTTGACCAAGTCTTAATTATATTTTCTAGATCAATGATTTTTCGCGATACATTATCTGATGCGGTAACAGAATCTGTTAATAGGCGTTTCTTGCCTCGGCAAAATTGGTCCAATGTGTTTGAAATTCTATTTGATGCTTGAAGATTCTTGTGACTATTGAATACAGTGACCAGCTCGTTAATTTCGTCTGTAGAAATTTTTCGATTCAATTCAGCTTCAGCGCAAGCGATTAGAGCTATTTTTACATCATCTGCGGTAGGCATTTGCATTTCTCCTGATTGTTGGTTTTTGCGGATTGTGTTGTTTGCGATTTAAAATGATGATTGCTTTGAAATTTGCACCTGATTGTCGTGTTGGAGATTTTTACGTGTTTTATTCATTTCTTTCTTGTTGAGCCTCGCAGATGTCCCTAACGCAGCGACTAAGCGCCGACGGTGAAATACAGAAGGCCGCAATCCGACCGTTGTGCGCTTAGTGCTATCGTTAGGCTGATTGCTGCGGTAATGGCCGAATCAGTCATTGTGTTCATATTGTGCCGAGCGGACTTGCCGCAATTGCGTGTTTATTGTTGTGCTTATCATTCTCATTTCCGTTATTTAATTTCTGTGGGGATGATGGACTTGAGTTCAGTCGAGATTGGCGCCCGGAAATTCCGTGCCTTCAGGGCGCAGATGCCGGATGAGCACCCGGGTGGTCCCGCAAGAGCCGGATGGCCAGTCCCGACCTTTTGGAGCTGCTGGAGCTGTCCGCCCCGTTCAGGGACTTACTGCTGGTGACGAGGTAACGACGCCACGCGTTTGACGAGGTGGCCTCCGTGGCGCTCCACCAGGCGGCGACGGCACGCCGGTCCTCGAAAATGCCGTCGCCCGTGCGGAGACCCCCCGGAAGTCCGGAAAAGCCGGATCGATTGTTGCTCAGGGGAATATCACCGGGCGTATAAAATAATATGAAGCTACTTGCCCAGTCCGTCTCGGCAGCCATTGCTTTCGCAATCTGGTTTCCGAGCTGGGTCCCATCCGGGTTGTACCCTTTGGCGATCAGGTAGTCGCGCAGGATATCCCAGTCCGCAGCTGTCGGCACCCGCCAGCCGTCCGGGGCGATGTGCCGTGGATTCGCCGGCGACACCACATGCCAGTTGTAGAGT
>Ga0116157_10005409_pt1 | contig 11758 bp, 8 predicted proteins | sample AD_UKC048_MetaG_FD_89882 | JGI IMG/M metagenome (GOLD analysis project Ga0116157, IMG submission 89882) | Active sludge microbial communities of municipal wastewater-treating anaerobic digesters from USA - AD_UKC048_MetaG | ecosystem: Engineered > Bioreactor > Anaerobic > Digestate | place: USA... | reverse complement strand
TGTTGTGATTTGCTTTCAAATTCGTATCTTTGAAATAGGATAAACACCGGCGGTTTATTTTTAAGCCAGGACAGGCCCGTTGTGATTTGCTTTCAAATTCGTATCTTTGAAATAGGATAAACACCCGGGTGCCGAAGTTAATGTAAATGCCGACTGTTGTGATTTGCTTTCAAATTCGTATCTTTGAAATAGGATAAACACCAAAGAGATGGGATAAAAGACTTACAGAATTGTTGTGATTTGCTTTCAAATTCGTATCTTTGAAATAGGATAAACACCTCCATCCAAAATATTACTGTGAAATTATTGGTTGTGATTTGCTTTCAAATTCGTATCTTTGAAATAGGATAAACACCATTCAGAAGCAACAGTAGAATTAAAGGCCGGTTGTGATTTGCTTTCAAATTCGTATCTTTGAAATAGGATAAACACCTCGTTATCGAAAGTAACGTGCTTCCGTTTGTTGTGATTTGCTTTCAAATTCGTATCTTTGAAATAGGATAAACACCGTCTATAAAAAGTATCATCGACCCAGTTTTGTTGTGATTTGCTTTCAAATTCGTATCTTTGAAATAGGATAAACACCAGTAAATCAATTTCAAAACATAATGACTTAGTTGTGATTTGCTTTCAAATTCGTATCTTTGAAATAGGATAAACACCGGCACTTGCGCAAATAGCAAAGCAAGAACAGTTGTGATTTGCTTTCAAATTCGTATCTTTGAAATAGGATAAACACCAAGTCCACCGCAAACGACATAAGTCCACCGGTTGTGATTTGCTTTCAAATTCGTATCTTTGAAATAGGATAAACACCTCATAATAATCTGATCAGCACGTAGTTTTGTTGTGATTTGCTTTCAAATTCGTATCTTTGAAATAGGATAAACACCATCGCTTAATAAGTTACTGCTGTAATACCTGTTGTGATTTGCTTTCAAATTCGTATCTTTGAAATAGGATAAACACCAAGGACAATTATATCCATGATGAAGTAGTGGTTGTGATTTGCTTTCAAATTCGTATCTTTGAAATAGGATAAACACCAACCTTCGACATATTTACACCCTGCTTCTAGTTGTGATTTGCTTTCAAATTCGTATCTTTGAAATAGGATAAACACCAGGCGTCATAAATACGTTCAGCAAAATTTTGTTGTGATTTGCTTTCAAATTCGTATCTTTGAAATAGGATAAACACCAAGCCAACTTTCGTATTGTTCTGCTAATGCGTTGTGATTTGCTTTCAAATTCGTATCTTTGAAATAGGATAAACACCGAAACATCTGTACTCATGAGTACATTGCTTGTTGTGATTTGCTTTCAAATTCGTATCTTTGAAATAGGATAAACACCTCTTTAGCCATGAAACCAAACAAAGAGCTGTTGTGATTTGCTTTCAAATTCGTATCTTTGAAATAGGATAAACACCACTGCTGCCGAAATGGCTCGAATGTTTACTGTTGTGATTTGCTTTCAAATTCGTATCTTTGAAATAGGATAAACACCATTAATGCTTAAAATGACAGATAATCAATGAGTTAACAGGTGTTATAGAAATAAAAAATCAGGTGTTTGTACTGCAGTAATCCGCTCTATAGGGGCGGATTTCTGTTTTTAGAACAGCTCAAGTTGCGTTCCTGTATCGGCAGGCGGCATGGTTTTTCTGCCGTAATATATTTCCATTTCGCCAAATTGCTTGTCGGTAATTTTCATTATTACCACATGCCCTTTTTCGGGAAGATGGGTTTTAACACGCGTGGCATGAACTATAGCATTTTCGTAACTGGCGCAGTGCCTCACGTAAATCGAGAACTGAAACATTGAAAATCCGCCTTTGAGTAAGCGTTTTCGAAAGTCGGCATATATTTTCCGTTCTTTCTTGGTTTCGGTTGGAAGGTCGAAAAAAACTATTACCCACATAATGCGATATTCACTAAAGCGTTGCATGGTTCAATTAAACCGGTTCAGGATACGAAATCTTGCGGCTCTCTCCACAATAGCAGCGATGCAGCGATGCTGCAGTAATGCCTGCTGCAATCATAAGCGGACTCCGTTTTCCATTGATTACCACATCAAGAACCGGTATGGTGAGTAGTTTTGCTTTTACTTCTTTGGTAAGAAAAGCACAATTTTCGATTTCGCTCATGGTTTCTACCACCAGCCTATCAACAACAGGGCGGTATGGCTCCATTATATCGTCAGCAAGACAATAGGCATTGTACCTATTGTGATGGTGAATTCCCAGAGTTGGCAACAGTCCACTGGCAACCAACGACCGGGCTATGATGGCTCTTAAAATAGCATAACCATAGTTGAGCAGGTTATTCGGAAAAATACCTTCGCGATCGCGGGTGAATCCATTCAATTGAGGGAAAATATTTTTCCAATAGTATGCGGCTGCACGGGCTTCGATGTTTTGGGTGTCGCCACTGTTTACCTTTTCGGCCCAGAACAAAAGTTCTTTGGCTTGATTTCCATGCAATTGCTTCAGGTTTCGCTGCTGATTTTCGATTTTTGCAATTACGGTTTGTTGCCAAAGTTGCTTTTTAAGGGGGATACTGGCATGTATTTGATCGCTGAACCGTTCCGATTGCACCGAATTTCCTTCGAGCGGTAGCAACAGTCCGGCAGGCAGATGTTGCGAGTTGCAGGTAATCAGGGCGCAATTGTTGGCCAAAAGTTTTTCGATGGCATAGTGGGTAAGGGTAATTTGCGGATTGTCGAGCACCACTACCCCAATGTCTTCGATAGGAATCGTTTTTATTGATGTATCGGCGGTTTCGTTGCCCGACTGGGGAATGTTTATTACCAATTGTTCGTTTTTTACCGACAAGTACGCCGGATTCCCGAAATACAGAGTTCTTTTTATCATAGCTTATAAGACATATCGAGTGCAGTCGAAAAATGAAACTGTTCAAGTTTTTCGGCGTGTACTGCCCCGAATGCCTCCATGCTCCCAAATGCCTGAAAAACAAATTCAGTGTCTAAACCAATATTGTCGCTATCGTTAGTGCTGGAAACAAAGCTGTTGTATGAGCTGAACTTCCAATCGGAATACTGATTGCAAAACCGGTGATGTACCGGATTTCGGTGTATGTACACCACCAATGCCCTAAAATACTCTTCTGTAGTAATTTCTTCGCGTTTAAAGTTTTTCATAAACAACGAACCCATGCGTCCATACATTTTATTGAAAGCCTGCGTATTGCTGCTGAAAAAATTGGCAAATTGCCTCGAAACAAAATATTCGATTTTATTTCCTTCTCCGGCATGACTTCCAAAGTTCGAAACTTTGGAAGTCATGTGGTTTACAACCTCCTCCTCCCCCTTTATTTTCAGCAGCAAATGAAAATGATTATTCATCAGGCAATATGCGTATGTCTTGGCAATGGGCGCAATGTGTGTGGCATATCGCTCCATAAAGAAGCGTTTGTTCTCCTCGCTAATGAACAAACTTTCGAACCCGTTGGCATGGTTGAAGATATGGTATATTTTATTGGCCTCCAAAGGGATCATAGGGCTTCGGTGTAATCAGTTTTCATTTTCACTGATATGTTCGTTGCAACCAGCGCATTAAAAATACATCATATACACGATAGCTGGTGTCGCCGGTCGTAGTTTCTTCCAGTATCATTTCTTTTTCTATCAAAGCATCTGCCAATCGTTTTATCGACGAAGGACTTCCGAGTTTGTGCCGCAACAGAAAGTCTTTCGAATACAATTGGTACAAGCGTTCTTCCTTAGCCAGGGCAACCAGCAGGTCCCATTGCTTTACGGTAAGCAGTTTGCGGTATTGCAAAAACACCGGTTCCTGTTCCCGCAATATGGCAGCGCACTCCTGTTTTACGATTTCCACGTTTATTTTCTTATGAAAATACACCCTGTTGCATACAAACTGGGTATAATAGGTGTAGGTATTTGTCCAGTTCAGGATATATTCGATGGCTTCGTCGTCGATGCTGCGTTTGCCTGTTTCGAAATGGGCACGTATAAAACCACGATATTTTTCCTTGTCGATGGCTGTTAGCGTAATAAACTGTGTACTTGCATAAAAAGGCCGTTTGGCATTGGTAAAAATTTCGACCAATGTATGTTGTTTGCTCCCGCTGAAAATGAACTGTACATTTTTCAGTTGCTGTATTTGGGTCCGCAGCAATGCTTCCATGTTTTTTTCGGGATATTCGGCAATCTGCTGAAACTCGTCGATAGCCACCAGCACCGGTAGCGGCTGCCGGTCGAGAAATTGCAACAACTGCTGCAGGGTGTATTCCTTATCACCGGACGTCCGGTAATTAAACTGCACCTGAGGCGCGCCGCTCATGTCGTCGTAAGTAAAAACAGCCCGGAATCCCCTGAGTATTTTTAAAAGCTGTTTGCCGACCGGGGTTCTTTCGGGGAATTTTTTCAATATCGCATCAGCCAGCAGGCTGATAAAATCTTCGATATTCCGCGAAGCGTAAATATCAACATACACGGTAGCCATATCGTTTTCTTCGCCCAAAAGCTCAAAAAGACGAAAAATAAGCCCTGTTTTACCCAATCTCCTCGATGAAATCAGCGTAGTATTTGCATTGTTTTTGGCATTCCTGATGAGTTGTTGAAGCTCGTTTTCGCGATTGCAAAAATATTCCTTCGATACATAATTGCTTATTAAAAAAGGATTTGCAAGTATTTTCATGAACATAAAATTAAATTACTCAACAAATATACAACAAATTTATATTTCGCAAAATGTGAAACGCATTTTGCGAAATAAGTTTTATAGGGATATGTTGCCAAGACAATCAATGTTGAGTTTGATAATTAATACTCTCCAACTGAAACTATTTGCCCGATATGGTTAACACGAACTTTGAGAATATCATTTAAATTATTTGCACTTTGAATAACTTTATATGTTATTTCCTTTAATTCTTTGATTGTATTGACATTGGTTTCTAAATGATGTCTAAACCAAAAGCCTGATGATAAACTCCCAAACTTTTGTACTCTAAACAAATTGGGGCTTATCAAATGATAGTTATCGGGGTTGAGCAAATCAATTTCGGTGGGATTAAAGCCTGTATGTTCATTCGGGAAAACGAAATATTCATTTTGCTTCATACTAAAAAGGAATCTCCAGCCTTCGCTTGACTTATACCCTTTGTCAATAATGGGTTGTCCTAAGTTTCTGCGTGCAACGGCTTCGTAAAACGAAACCACATTCTCCTGTAAATTACCATCGGCATCGCGGTAAATAGCAACGTGGTGGTTATTAGCCGTACTGACGAAATCGACAGGTTGTTTCTTTCCATTTTCATCAAAAATCAGTTTTCCTTCTTTATTTCGCTTGTCGTGCAATGGTTCAGCATTACTTACCCCCGAAATAGTAACCCGTTTTATAGCAATGCCTTTGTCCTTGTTGAGCCAAATTGGATTCTCAGTCAAATTAGAGAAGGCTTGTTTTGCATTGCCGTTAAACTCTTTTAATCGGGTCTCAAGAATGCTCTTCACATGTTTATCTATCACTTTATCTAATTTCAAATCAGCAGAAATATCTTTGCGAATGGTATACAATGTTTCAAATCTCACGGTTTTCACCTTCGCGGGGATTTTTTTTGTATGCAGTTCATCCAACCAAATAGGATTTTTCGTCGGAGCATTTAAACCGGAAAATGCTTTTTGGGGATCGTTATTGAATTGCTGCAAACGCTTTAACAAAGCATCCCTATAAGTTTTTTTTGAAACTTCAGCAATCTTTTCGAAATCAAATGACGCATTTACTGTTTCTTCTTTTACCACGTATTGTTTTTGGCTCCCGTAAATGGTTTCATTGTGCAGTTGTCCGCGTGGAGTTAGCTGCACCTTTTTGTTTACACCGCCTGCCTTTTTAGTGATATTTATATTTTGTGTAGTAACTTTATTTTTGGTTTTAATCGAAATCAATGTGTTTTCCAAGTGGTGTTTGGCTTCTGAACGAAAATCATCCAAATTAAAAGGCGGTTTAAACAACAATTTGCTTTTTTCGTTTCGATAGAGCTCTTTTTGTTCTATACCGTAAATGCTTGAGCTTTTATCGCTGCGTGCATTCAGATTGTTGAGGTATTGGATAAAACTTGGTTTGGTAAATGCAACTGTGAGTGCATCCATCGCATGATGTCGGTGGTCATTGCGTTTTGTCCAGTCTTTAATTCTTCTTATCTTGTGTCCTTCTTTGTTGGTAAATTCTTCGGTTAATCCAAGGTTTTGATATTTCGTCCAGTTTAATTCTTTCATAACATCTATAAGTTGCCAATCTTCACGCAAGCGGTCTGTAATTGAACCCGTTGTAGAAACAACATGTTTGACATAATCGCCTAACATGGTTTTTGCATATTTGGCAATATATTGGGTGTCACGGATATCACGGTCTATAAACCCGTCAGGTATATCTTTGCATTGCATTTTTAGTTTATTGTATTTCGCACGGGAAATAATATCTGCATTGTACAAATCTTCAATTCTAACCAAGAAATTATCTAAACTATTCTCATTCTCGGTTTCACCATATTTTTCTTTAATAAAATCAAGAGCAGTTTTGTCCCCTTTTTCAATATTTATACTTCTTAATTCAAGTGTCTTATTTGAAAATGAGTCGTCGAACAATCGTGATTGAGGTATAATATGCTCTATATCAAAGTCTCCGCTAAAAACCGATGATGGTGAAATATATGTATTAGAATATAGGGTTTTATATCCGTTCCCTTTCAATTCTTCATATAGTTTATAACGAACAATATCATTGCGACTAATATATGATAGATTAAAAGGTGATTTTGATAATATTTCTTTATACTCATCGTGCAACTTAGTTGTCTCAGCAATTGATTTTGTGAGTTCGTTGCGTTCATTAGCATTTTTCTTTAATTCGCGAGCCAATTCGATGCGGATTTCATCAGGTTTTCCATAATTATCGCTTATTGAATTAATTATATGTATCATTTGATTAAGAATTTTTTCAACTACAGGATTACGTAGCGAATTTTTAGGTAAAATATCAAGCCGATCCTTATAATATTTTGAGTCTATTTCTTCCTTTGTCAGTGAACTTGCAGAGTGACGATACCCTGCATATTCGCAAGCAATGTCATATTTGTTACCCTCTTTCAGATATGGTAATATTTTACCTATTGCCTTTGCTGATAGGCTTGCATAATCATCCTGAAATGATACATTTGCTAATATGCACGCATATTCTTTCTCAAATCCATAAAGTTCGCATATCTTGTTGATTAAATTTTCATTGCCTGTTCTAGAATTATCACCTTCGAAAGAATATAATAAATGCCAAAGTTTGTACATCGGTTGTGCCCCCTGTTCTTTATCGGAATTAAAATGCAAGATTTTAGTATCGATTTTCAGTATGCTAAAAACTTCCTCAACTGATGTTATTATGTCTGATGCAGATTTTTTTTCAAAATCAATCTCGTGCCCACTAAGCTCTATTATCTGCCTGTAAGCATTAAATAATGTTGCTTGTGTCAAGTTGCCTTGGATTGAAGGGAAGTTCATGTCCAATTCTTTTGCGTTGTTAAACAGCAATTTTAGAATATCACTTTTTTTGAGCTCTTTTTTAATCGAAAGTTCTGTCGCCAATAATTCTTTTTCTTCTTGATACAGTTCTCGTTTTCCCCCAAACTCTAAAGGGTCTTGTTTTTCGTTGAACAAATGGACTTCGTTATTCTTTTTATTCTTTTTCCCCTTGCCAAAAACTTCTACATTATTCAAAACCTGCCAAATTTTAAACTCCTGAAACAGTGGCGATGAACGTGGAATAACACGACTTCCGACAGTTTTTGTCATTTTTTTACCCTCAAATTCAACTTCTTCTTTCCGGTTTTCGAATTCGCAGAAACTAATTAACCCCTTTTGGCTTTTTAATCGGCGCTGATAGAAAATAACAATATCTCGAATTTCGTGTTTCAAATCTTCTGTAAGTTCTTTATGAAATTCAGCTTGCTTTTCCCAAATGGTGTTGAACTCATCTAAATAGTCCTGTCGGTAAAATACCATATTTCGCAAACTTGCATTACGATTTTCGTTTAAAACAGCTATTTGGTATTGTCCAACCGTTTGTTTTGTGAAAAACAATTCTTTGCTTCGGTCGCTAATCGCACCCAGATAACCGCTTGATGCATTAATTTGAATGCTAATTTGCTGCAATACAATTACTAATTGTTCCAAACTCAACTTTTCAAACAATCCTAGTGTGCGCCAAATATAGTTTTCTGTTTTTTGTTCAGCAGTATTACCCTGTCGCTTTATGCCTGTCAATTCAACCCCTTTTTCTTTAAAATATTTTGCGCAAATAGCCCAAATTGCATCTCGCTTTTTACCTCTGAGTTCTTCTTTTAATTCATTGGTAAGATAATCGGGGTGAAACATCAACTGTTTGTCAAAAATTTTATCGAATTCGGCTTGTAAATCAGAACGATAGAAATCAGGGAGCGATTTTTTGCCTGCCTTTATAAGTTGTAAGCATAGCTGTCCAGGCGTAAGATTTTCGTTATAAAGGCGTTTTGCAACTTCCATACCGTCAATCAAGTTGCCGTCTTCAGTTCCTTTCGCTTTTCGGCTGCTTTTATATCCCCTCTTTTTGTTTATCATCAGCAACACGCGTGCAAATTGTTCCAAAGTGATTTCTTCGGTTGCTGCCTTTGCACGTAGTCTGTAAGTTTCAAATGTAGTTCGGTTGCCGTTTTCAGATAGAATGGTGGTATCGTTGATAAATCCGTTTTCTTTAAGGATTTCGATTAAATTTTCACGGCGAAGTTTATAGCGTTGTAAGTTCCGGCGCATACTGCGTTTTAGTGTTCTATCAGCATTTGTGGTAATGCTTTTGCCTTTTTCAAAATTTTGCTGTTCATCAACAGTCAAAGGATTTACACGAACTCCCAGCTTGATAATAGAAGATTTTTCCGATTCACTTTCAGCTTCATTTACAACTGCCCATCCAATACTGTTTGTGCCCAGATCCAGTCCAAGTATTTTTTTCATGATAACATTTGATTTTGTTGGTATAAAAATATGAAATTGTTTTACATTAAAATTGTTGTTTATATTTTTTTTTGTATTTTTGTTGTACGAATTTGAAGCAAATCACAATAAGGATTATTCCGTTGTGAAAACATTTGGTAAGCCTCTCCGCCTAAGTGGGAGGCTTTTTTTGTCATCATCTGTTTTCCCATCCGAGAAAGCAATGTTATTAAGCGCAAGAATAAATGCTCGCTTATGCTTTTGTTAAAATTTTCATAATTAGTATAGCAACCCGAATAATTTGGGCATAATTGATTTATTTAGATGAAAATTTTGCGAATGAACCGTTATTTTTTATTGGCTTGTTTATTAAGTGTTTGCGTATGGACACAGGCACAAAATTGCGAAATCGGCGGCAGTGTTTTCGACTCAATCACACACGAACCGCTTGCTTACTGTAATATTTCGGTGCTGAACAGCAACGATTCGGTAGTGTCGGGGTGTATGAGCAACGAAAAGGGAGAGTTTCGAATAAAGTATATTCAATGCAATAAACACTACAAGCTCATGGTGAGCTACACCGGTTACTCACCAGTATTGCTTGATTTACCCGAAACATTGCCCGCAAAATACACCACCGGAAATGTTTACATCAGTCCTACAGTTATGCACCTGAACGAAGCAGTGGTGGAAGGCACGACCCGTTATATGGAACAAAAATTCGACCGCAAGGTATATACCATGAACGAAAGCAAAGTGTTGTCGGCCAAAAGCATTTTCGACCTGCTCCGTACCCTTCCCGGTGTTACGGTTGATGAGGAAGGAAATGTCAAATACAAAGGTGCTCCCGCAACAATTTACATCGACGATATGCCTTCGCAATACATATATCCCAAAACTGAAATGATTCCTGTTGCACAGGTAATTAAAATTGAGGTGATAGACGCAGCATTGCAAAGCGGTTCGGGTAAGGGTGGCATTATCAATATTAAAATGAAAAGTATGGCCACTGATGGAATTAGCGGCATGGCACAGGCAAAGGCCGCAACTGTTAATTTTAAAGATCTGAACAGTGGCTCCGGCTTTGCCAACTTGAATTACAAAGCAGGAAATTTCCTTGTATTTGCAAACGGAAATTATGTTGCTAATAATGAGTGGGGCCAATCGGAAAACACCGGCACCCTCCAATTTGGTGAAACCACATATCAAATGAATTCTAATACCAGCACAACGAATAAGGCAAATTCTTTGTGGGCATATGGGGGGCTGCGATATTCTCCATCCGAAAACACAAGAATGTTTTTTTCGCTTGGGTTATACGATTATATAGGCAGCTATCCAACTACCGGAAATTCATCGCTGGTATCGGATGCAACAAGTTTGTATTACGATAAATATTCACAATCTACTCTGTACGACTATACTTATCTCAACAAATGGCTGAATGCATATTTCTATCACAAGTTCGATACAATTGGGCGTGAGTTATCGGTGTATGCCGGTATTCAGGATCAAAAGAACGATTATATGTCGGAAGTGTATTATTACCATGAATTTATTAATGGAATTCCGGTTTTTCATAATACAAGCAACAGCACTATAACCGGTATTGCCTCGAGGGGGATATGGGCAGGGGCATATTATAATCATCCCATCAACAACCTTACACGCTGGAATGTTGGATACAGGAGCTGGATACCTTTAAGCAATGTTATGGTCGAGGATTACACCCTCGATGGTGACGACTATCTTCCCAATTCAGGTACTACCAGGGCAAGTACTCCATCGCATACCTTGTATTCACGCTTTGGTACCACCGTTAAAAAATGGAAATTCGATGCTGGTGCCTCCATTGATTACAGCAGGAATAAAGTAGATTTTCAGCGATATAACGAGGCTTCGCAGGACACTGCGTTTTCGGTGGATAAAAAGTACTTGCATCTTACTCCCTCTGCAACCATTATTTATTCAGCCGATAGTTTAAACGATATTAAACTTACCTATTCACGCAATGTTGAAGCACCTTTCTACAATCAGATTAGCAGTTATATCGACAAACAGGACCCGAGAAACTGGTCCTCGGGTAATCCTAACCTAAAACCCATTGTTTACCATAATATTTATCTTGGTTGGCAATTAAATAAGCTAACCTGGAATATAAACACCGATTTGTTTTACAGCCTTACCACGAACGAGGTTTCATATCTTACATTGCCTGTTAACGAAGTTGTTTACCTTACCATTCCACAGAATATTGAGCATAAAAGCAGCTTAGGCGCGGATATATCTGCATGGACATCAATAAAGAATAAAGTAGATCTGAATTTTTCATCCAGCATTTTTCACACCCTCATCGATGCCGAAAACCTGAACGAGAACCTGAAGAAAAAAAGCTTTGGCTATTCGTTGAAGCTTAGCTCCGATATACGGTTTGCAAAACGTACTTCGGCAAATATTTATATCAATTACTACAGCCGCGAAATTACGGTTGATGGTTATTCTTACGGGTATTTCGACTCATCGGTAAGCCTAACCCAAAAATTCTTACGGAACAGTTTGTTGCTTACAGTGGGAGTGAACAGTTTACTCAACGACCTTCTCAAGCATGGCTCTTATACCGAGTATGGCGGGTTTCAATATTATTCCTATACCTATCGTACTACCTACAAACCAACATTTTTTATTTCGGTAAAATACAACTTCAGGCAGGGAGACCGCGGCACACAAAATGCCGGGAAAATGTAGAATAGATTGCCGTTCTT
>Ga0116157_10005400_pt1 | contig 11765 bp, 13 predicted proteins | sample AD_UKC048_MetaG_FD_89882 | JGI IMG/M metagenome (GOLD analysis project Ga0116157, IMG submission 89882) | Active sludge microbial communities of municipal wastewater-treating anaerobic digesters from USA - AD_UKC048_MetaG | ecosystem: Engineered > Bioreactor > Anaerobic > Digestate | place: USA... | reverse complement strand
TCAAGGACGAATAGATCAATTAATTTACCTATTTGTCTGTTTGATAATTTGCTTTTAACTATTAATTTGCCTGCCATATTTTCAGCATAAATGTTTATGCTGTTCTATGCAAGCTCCATAAAAAATACTAATATAATTGAGAGAAAATAAAAAGCAAACAATGCAACAAATTAATTATATTGTGGAGGCGTGCGATGTTAGGAATGAAGATTAACCCGAGGTTAATGTTTTGGGAAGTGACGAACATGGATCAAGCAGGTAATCTTACCGCCTATGATACGATTCTGTATTTCAAAGGACAGCGCTGGTCGTTGATACCAGCATTGTCTAATCTGTTCCAGCTCATTCTTTTCCAGGATGGCCAGATGACTTTTGGCCGACTGGAAAAATTACTGGGACAGGCCAGTGCGGAAGATCTGGCTGGGCTGGGAGATTTTCTGGGGGAAGAGCCAGCCGGCGGTATAACTATAAGTCTCCTGCGCAAAATTTTAATGAGGGTGTTGGGGATGATCGAAGCAGATACTGGAGAAAAGCCATTCATTTTTACAAATACTGGCTTTATCGAAGCGGTGACTCGTTCTGGATTCGTAACACCCCATATGAAGGAACTGGTGCTGGAACTCGGCGCGCCGATTCACCCCAACGGCGGGCTGTGCGGCAATAACTGCCTTCACTGTTTTCTCGCGAATGTGGCCGCTCGGTTCCAGGAACAATTCCCCGGCGTCAGAATGGAAGACTATCTGATGACGCCTGAAAGGTGGCTAGAGGTGGCCAAATGGGCGGATCAATGGTCTGTCCTCAAAATCCGTTTGAGTGGTGCGCCATTCGGAAAGCACGGCTGGCCAGCCACCAGAGCGATCGCCGAGTTGGCCGCGGAGAAAGCTATTGATCTCCATATTCACTGTGAGGTCACTAGTTTTGAGTCGTGGCAGGCCGACAAGCTGGCTGAAATTATGGCTGGCAACTTGCCAACGATACATTTCAGCCTGGAAGGATCCACAGCTAAAATAAATGGCTTACTGCGCCGGCCGTGTTCTGGGAGCGATGATGCATTTTTTCAAAAAATCATCATGACCATGCGGAAATTCGCCCAAAAAAAATTCCCAATCTTGATTAGCACAGCAGTTCATACTGGAAACCTGGGAGACCTGTGGCCGATGTACGTATTGCTGAAAAATGAGTTTGGCGAGTCCTGGGTCGAGTGGGTTGTGTATCAACTCGAAAAAGTGGGGCGGATGAAAGAAAATCCAGAACTACTCCCCTCTCCCCAACAGATCCACGAGGCATCCGTCGCTTTCCTGAAACAGTGGTTGGAAGATGGGGATCGAAAATCACCATCGGTTTCTCTCCCAAGTTGCGGGGAAATAAATCCAGACGAAAAGTTAATTGATCCCCAGAATCTGTTTCCGGTTAATGACCTCTCGGGATTAACGGCCTTCCCCCGCGATCGACGGATTCTTGTTATCGATACGTTCGGGGGTCTAAAAATAAACGGCATGCAATGGATGCTATTTAAACACCACCATCTCTGGAGCCAGAGCGGTGGATGGGCAAAAAATCTCGGGGAAAGGATCGCCGAGATCTGGGGCAGTCTAGGCTTCCAGCAATATAAAAATATCCCGCTGGAGTGGATAAAAGATTGCCTGAGTTGTCCGATTGCCGCCTGGTGCCGAGGTGGATTTGAGTACTCGGTGGTTGGTAATGAGCATTGGGATGGCGAGGTTACTAGCATGCTCTTGCCGGATCTGCAAGTATGTGGAATCACTGGAATTAGTAAGGGCGGGTCTGTTGATGCCCACAATATTGTTGAAATGAAAAAAATATTAGAGGGATAAATAAATAAAGGGGCGCATCACGTGATTGCGTCCCCTTTTTTGCGACCCCAGGGAGGTCACAAACCGGTTTTGTGGCCGCAGTGGCCCCTTTGTAACTTTCTCATTTTTTTTCCTTTTTTGTTTTATGGTCCGAAATGTGGATTGGGTGTAATTTATAATAATTAAAAAAAAGTGATCTGTCAAGAAATGGGGAAATAAAAAACGCCCTGACCTCCTTGTCTGGGCGTGTTTAAGTGCATTTAATAAAAATAAAATTTATTTTTTGGTACATGCGGCTTGTACCCGATGAGCGAAATAACAGGCCAACCTATCTTCGCCATTTATATCGCCGCAGTTGGCATGGGCTCTGGCCGCGCAATGGCCAGGGCAAAAAGCCAATAGACGACAGTTGGTACATTGGGGTATCTGGCGCAGAATCCGGCACTTGAAACCCGTCATCTTGGGAGAGGTCCAGATATCTTTCAATGACTGATACCAAATATTGCCACATCCGAACTTGTCTGTCGGCAATTTGTCACACGGCGTGACATAGCCGTCCGCGGTGATATACGCCACTTGCGTATGGTCGCCGGAACATATGAACTGCTTTTCCGGCCCCTCCCCGGTTTGAAACGGCAGGGTAAGCTTTAGATTACTGGTATTTAATCCCGCCAAACGTATCGTCAAGCTGAATACCTGCGCTAGAAACGAACTATTGCCCGAGACTGCGGGCATAATACAATTCTCAACCCCTCGACCGATATTTTCAGCCAAAGAAATTGACAATCGGTTTACGCCCAGCTTCTGGCAGAGTTCCACCATCCGCTCAACTTGACCGACATTGAGCGGCGTTAGACAAAACGCCACATTAACGACTATGCCAGCTTCCACCATCAGCCGTACAGCCGTGGTAGTTTTTTGAAAAGCGTTTTTTTGACCACGAAATAAGTCGTGCACCTTCGCATTGGCACCGTCAATGCTCACCTGCACCGAATCAAATGAGGCCTTGAGCGCAGACAGATACTGCGGGCCAATCAATGTCCCATTAGTATTCAAATTTTTTAATGCTGGGACATTTTTTAAAAAATCAGCCAGATCCCAAAAGCCCGGATACATCAACGGCTCACCGCCGGTGATGTTCAAAAGGAAACCACCGAGGCCAACGAATTGGTCAATAACATTAATCCATTGGTTAACTCGTAGCTCAGTGGTTGAGGGGCCACTATCGAGATAACAGTGCCGACAGCCTAGGTTGCATCGGTTGGTGATGAGACAACTCAAGCTATCCAGCGGTGGGTCTAAATCAAAGTATCGAGATTTGGCAGATTGATCGGAAAAATTGATAATCTTTCTTCTGGTCATTCGATTTAGATTTTTTAAAAAAACCAACAATCCGTCTTTGTTTAGGCCAAACTGCCAGGCCACTTGGCCGACACTCCGCCCACGGAACAATGAGGTGAGAACCAGTTCTGCCCCATCTTTTACTAATAACCGTTGAGATGGGTTTTGAGTGTGAATTAGAAACCACTGGTCATAACGCTTTTTAAAAATGGCGTCCGGCATCAATTTAATATATTGGGCATTGTCCATCCTTTTCTCCTTCCTATACTATGTGTTTTTAATTTTTGACTTTTTTGCGCCTGATCTATAATAAACAAGCGTAAAAAAACCAAGGTTGATTATAAAAAATATCGGGGCGAAACGATGGAAATGTTTCGCCCCTTTTGGCCACGTCAGCAACACTGGTCGTGGCCACCACCGATCCCGGCGGTTGGTTCCGTGATAACGATACTCACGACCGTCAGAGCAATTTGGGATCGTCTTGCCCTTGGTGATTTTTGCATTAGGGTGTTCACCTCCTTAACGCTTTTGGGGTTTTGTTTTTGGGTCTGGCCATCATCGATGATTTGACGGCCAGATTTGAAAAACAAAATTTAAAATCCCCGGTTTTGTGCGGGGATTGAATCGTAATTATTTTCGCAATTTATCCCCGTAAACCAAAGTCAAAATTAAACTTCAAAATAAAGTTCATACCCCAGGTTATTCTATTGGATAGATTGATGTTCATATACTTCTTTTAAATATACCCAAATATAGAAGAAAGGTCAAGGGAGTTGTGGAAAAGTCTGAATCAGTAAACAATAAACAATCAACAATTAATAATAAGAGAAATAAATTGTAATAAATGGAAATAAGGGGGGCGGAAACGATGATTTGTTTTCGCCCCGATTTACCCAAAGTTCAGTCGCCAAGATGATGCCAGGCACCACTCTCGCCGCCGCCAGCTATTACGCGTTTCCGTTCATCTTCGAGAGCAACGCGCTGTGATTCAACCACAGCCTTAATAATACCTTCGGCATCTTTCTCGTCGATCCCAGCTAAGGTGCTAATTTTTTTCACCAGAGCTTCTTCGTCGGTAGCCATGAGATAGCCCTCCTCGTTTATAAAACTAAAAAACCGGTCGTTGTCGGACCAGTCAGTAATTACTTTTTATTTCTATTTTTATTCTTGTTTTCTTGTATTCTTGTTTTTTACAAAATAGAAAATGACTGATCCGAATGGCCAGTAAAGTAAAACCAATAAAAGTTTTGTAAACGGATAGTCATAGTCACAGGATAGCAGGCTGGTGAAAAGTTGTCAAATGGGGTGGAAGTTGATAAAATTAACTGTATAAATAAGCACCAAATCTCAAGCACAAAGCACAAAATAAGCACCAAGTTCAAAATCCCAAATATGCTGATTCATAATTGGGGATTAAAATTTATTTTGTGCTTTGAATTTGGTGCTTGGCGTTTTATTGTAAACAATCTATTCTATGATCACAGCCCTCATTGACTTTCTGGCCCAACTGGTGATCCAGATCATCGACGCTCTCGGTTATGGCGGCGTGTTTTTACTGATGGCAGTGGAGAGTTGTGGCATTCTCATGCCTTCGGAAGTGATCATGCCATTCTCGGGCTTTCTGGTGGCGCTCGGTAAAATGTCTTTTTGGCCGGTGGTGATTCTGGGCGGAGCTGGCAATTTGGCTGGTTCGCTCCTCGCTTATTATATTGGCTATAAAGGCGGACGGCCGCTGATTGAAAGGTACGGCAAATATATTTTTTTGAACAAGCATGATTTGGATTTGAGCGAAAAATGGTTTGCCAGACATGGAGAATTGGTGGTTTTTGCCGGCCGGCTCTTGCCGGTTGTCCGAACTTATATTTCTTTCCCAGCTGGCGTGGCCAAAATGGATATCAAGAAGTTTTCCCTTTTTACTCTGTTTGGGGCTTTGCCCTGGTCATTTTTGTTTACCTGGCTCGGCGTGAAGATGGGTGATAATTGGGAATTAATTAAAGCTAAATTACATAATTTTGATCTGGCCATCGCGGTTTTGGTGGTGGCGGGCGTGATTTTATTTATTATAAAGCAATATAGAAAGAGACGGGCGAGAAAATTATTTGGCTAATATCTGTGGAAAAACCCTGATAAAATTTCTAGCTTCTAATAATTAGCTTTGATAATCTTTTATATTAGCCAAAAAATATTTGATTGACGAATTTTCTTTTTGGAGTATAATAAATCCATAATTTATGAATACCAGAATAAACCAAGTGAATACCGTCGTGAATACCAATCTAGTTGGTTTAATTTTGGTCGTTATTTTGTTGGTCGGACTGGCCTGATTTTGGGTTAAGAACTGAAATTAATCTGAAATCGGGCACTGATAAAGGTCCGATTTTTTTATTACCTACGAATATACTAATCTCTTACGAATATACAAATAAAACATAAAAACACAAGAAAACAAGAATAGATTGGTTTTTGACTCTGGGAAATAGCAAGTTGTTTCCCAAAGTTAAAAAACAAACCAAACTCCAAAAAACAAAACAGGAAGGGGAAAAAATTCTTTAAAAACAGTCCTGTCAAATTGGCAGGGAAACGCACTTCATTATGGAGGATGTGATCATGCTATCAGATCTTAACTTTGAGGCACAGGGCGGAAAAATAAAAATCACTGGCAGTGGGCAGGTTCTCACACGGCTATTCTCTATATTGCCACCTGGGGCGGAAAAATATTGTGACCACATTCTGGTTCCTGGCACCATAGCAGCTGTGCAACCCCAAGTCAAGCAGCTGTTATCAGCGGATAAATCGTCAATCCTGCGCCAAAAAATAGCGGCTAGCTGTGCCGGCCCTGGCATGAATATGATGGTTGCCAGATTGTTATAAAAGGCATCGGCCCAAAAGACCATAGCCTTAAAAAATCTTACTAGGTTCACACCCGTAATCTAGTAGCCCCAAAAGAGCCTTCAGAGGAGTCCGTATGGACTCAAAACAACCTAAATCCTCTGAAGAGATAAAGAGAAAGTCGCCTTTGGCGAGGGAGATTAACCCCTTGGCGAGAAGTTGGTATTTTAAAAAAATACTCACGAATCGCCGCACAAGGAAAACTCCTTGATCCTTTCTCTCTCTAAAAAACCGTCACAGTAAATCAAATTATTGTTGGCGGTTTTTCTTTTGGCTAAAAAAATAAAGGCGACATTCCGGAATGCCACCATCTAAAAAATAAAAAAGGGCATGCAACAACACAGCCCTTTTATGCTACTTATAAAAATGAAAAAATGGCCTACAACTCTTTGGCGATGGCGTCGGCAAACTCGGTGGCGACTTCGGGACCATTGGCAGTAACAATTTTTTTATCCACAACGACTGGTTGGCCAGTATATTTGGCGCCGGCCGAAGTGAGCTCTCCTATATTCTCGTCTTCATAATCAGCCCAGACCGTAGCCTCCCGGCCGCGGATAATATTGGCTTTGGCCAAAATCAAAGGAGCTAGACAAATGGCCCCAATAATTTTTTTCTGCTGACTGAGTCGGCGTACGAGCGCCAAGGCTGATTCATCGGTTTGATATTCTATCGAGCCCGGGCCGCCAATAAAAATCACCGCGTCATATTGATAAGGATCCACATCCGCCACCAAGAGACTACAATTGACAACGGCGCCTTTTATGCCCCTGGCTTGTCCGATACTTGAGCTGGCAACATCTACCTCAGCGCCGAGCAAGGACAGGCGCTCAAAAACAATCCGGTACTCATCATCTTGGAAATCCTGATAGGCGATAATAATCAATATTTTTTTGCCGGAGAGATTTTTCATTGGTTATAAAAATTTATAACTACAAAAATATTTTGATTCCGAGCGTGGCAAAAGAAATACGGCGGACTTAATTATTATAACACAAATGGAGAAATATGATATAATAAACATAAAAGTATTAAAACATTAAAATAAATATTACTTTAATGATCTGGCGTCTTAATGCTTTAATGATTTACCTATGCTCGCAAATAAAAAGAACCAATTAAATCAACGGGGAGAAATGCTCATGATGGCATTGGTCTTTACTGCTCTTTTCACTGTGACCGCGATGGGTATTGCCAGCGTGATTGCCGCCCAGCATAAGCTGGGAATAAAAAAAATAAATTGGCAGAAAGCTCTGGCGGCGGCCGAAGCCGGAGTAAATTACTACCGTTGGCATCTGGCCCACGCCCCAGAGGATTATCAAGACGGCACCGGACAGCCAGGACCATATATTCATGACTATAAAGACAACCTGGGCAATACCATCGGTCATTTTTCTTTAGATATAATTTCCACCGATGAATCTTGTTCCAACACGGCGACTATTGAATCTACCGGCTGGGTGAACGATGATTCCAATATAAAAAGAAAAGTCCGGGTCAAATATGGAAAATCTTCTCTGGCTTCCTTTGCTTTTCTAACCAATGCCAATGCCTGGTTTGGAGAAAATGAAACACTCCACGGACCGGTTCATTCCAATTGGGGAATCAGGATGGACGGCTATAATGACAGTCTAACAACCTCAAACCAACCAACCTATATCTGCGGCCCAGAACATGGTTGCACTCAAGCAAACTGCAACATTTTGGGGCACGGCTGTTTGTGGATAAACGGCCAGGGGTGCTCTTGTCCGGGTGTCTGGGGCGAAGGCGGTGATCAGAGTTTGTGGGTCTATCCTTATGATAATATTGATTTCAACGCGATCACAACTGATATCCGCAATCTGGCTGATAAAGCCAAGACCGTAGTTTGCGCGCCGGCAACTGATTGCTACTGGTCACAGCGAGGCCTGGGCTACCATATAATTTTCAAAAATAATGGCACCTTTGATGTCTATCGGGTGAAACAGTTGGAAAATCCGGTTTGGGGTTATGATGGCGATGATTGGGTACGTGATACTGACGATATAAAAAATGAAGAGTTTGAAGGCAACTACGCACTCCCCGCTAGTTGTGGTATAATTTTTGTAGAGGATGATGTCTGGGTGGAGGGAGTAATTAATGGCAGTGTGACTTTGGCCTCGGCCAAATTTCCGGTATCCAGCAATAAATCAAAAATCATAATCAACGGCAATCTAGTCTATAACCAAAAAAATAGCACCAATTCTCTAGGGCTGGTTTCTCAGACGAATATAGTTATTCCGCTTTACGAAGCAGATGACAATATAGAAATAGATGCCGTCCTCCTCGCTCAAAAAGGGCGGGTTTTTAGAAAACATTACTGTTATGGCAACGATTGCAGTCATCCGGTTCCGGCTAATGCCAAGGGCTATATTTCCAGAGAAAACATCACCATTTATGGATCAATAATTTCCAATGATATCTGGACTTGGAGTTGGGTTGACGATGAGGGAAACCCAATTTCCGGCTATGAAAACACAAATGCCGTCTACGACCCGAATTTGGCTTACAATCCACCACCAGATTTCCCGGCCACCGGTGATCCAAAATTGATCAAATGGGAAGAGGTGACAGAAAATTAAAGTAAGGCGCTAAAAAAGACTGGCAATAATAGAAACATAATTTTAATAAAATTGAATGCAATTCATCACTTCACCAAAAACAATACTCGGTTTGGATATTTCTGACTTGTCCGTCAAGGCGGTACAGATAGAAAAAAGGGGCGAACGCAAATATATCCGAGCGATAAATTCCGCCGAATTGCCGGCGGGATTGATTGAAGATGACGCGATCAAAGACAGAGAAGCGCTGGGAGAGATCATCAAGCAACTGTTAAAGAATTCGCCTCAAAAATTCTCCACCCGCTACGCGGTTATGTCCCTGCCGGAAACGAAAACTTTTATAAAAGTGATTGAGGCGGCGGTTGACGACTCAACGGCCGAAGAAGCCATCTTGGAAGAACTGCCGCGCCATGTGCCGATAGCTTCAGAGACAATGCAGATTGATTGGCAAGAGATTGGAGCAAACAAGCAACATAAAAAGTTTCTGGTCGGGGCCGTACCCAAGACAGTGAGCGACGAATATGTCAAAGTAGCGGAAATGTCGGGGCTAGTGCCGGTGGCTTTGGAAATAGAGGCCCAGGCCATAGCCCGTTGCCTGTTGCCGGCGAAAAATAAAGAAAACAATGTTAATTGGTGGAAAAGAAAAAAAGAAGAACAGCAAAAAGAAAATAAAACTACGGACAAAACACCGCAGATTATTATGGATCTCGGCGCCACCAGAACCAGTGTGATTTTTATGGATCACGGCATGATCCAATTTACCAATAGCTTGCCCAATATTTCCGGACAAAAAATTACTGCTAAAATAAGCGAGCAACTGAAGCTATCTACAACAGAAGCGGAAAAGGCTAAAATCATCTGCGGCACCAACCCCAAAAAATGCAAAGGAGCTACGATGAAAATTATTAGCGAAACAATCAGCGATCTGGCCAATGAGATTGTCAACGCGGATAACTTTTATCAAACCCACTTCAATCAAGAAACAAACAATCTGTCCATACTCTTGGGCGGTGGGGGCGCAAATATGGTCAATCTGGATAAAACCCTGCACGAAAAACTGGGACGGCCGGTTGATTATGGGGATCCCTTGATCAATTTGGAAATAAAGAAAAGTCGGCGAGAAGACTTGTTGTCTTTTACAACAGCTATCGGCCTGGCTTTGAGAAATTTTGTTGATTAAAATTATGATGCGCCTGAATCTCTTGGCGGATGAGGCCAAACAACAAATCAGAAAAAATACAACGATCATCGCCCTGACCAATGGGCTGATTCTTTTGACAATAACCGTAGCCGCAGTGGCGGTGGTTTTCGTAGCCAGCGGTCAGTATCTGGCGCACCAAGTGGGAGGTTTGCGCGAAAGCGGCTCCTCGCAAGAAGAAGAGAGAACGGGAGAAATAAACAAAAAGATGGCAGAGGTCTCCCAGATACAAAACAATTATATAAAATGGTCTCAAACGCTAAATGATATTTTGCTATTAATACCAGAAGGAATCAAAGTCTATCGTCTGGAAATGGATCGAGATAATCAGCTTTTGAAGATAAGCGGCCTGGCGGACACGCGCGATCAATATTTATTACTAGAAAACCAATTGAACGAAGCGGAAATAATAGAAAAAGTAAGCGCCCCGGTCTCCAATTTGCTCAAACCGAAAGAAATCGCTTTCACGCTGGAAGCCAAACTAAGGCTGAACAATTAACCATATGAAGAAAAATAATCTCATACTTCTAGTTTTGCTACCTGGTCTGATTATCGGACTTGTTGTCTTGCTAATCTGGCCGACGGCTAAAAATCTAAGACAGGACAAACAAATCGTTGTTCAAAGTCGGCAAGCCATGAGCGAGCTTTTGGCCCGCGGACAAAATGTTGACAAAAATCAAAAAAATCTTGAATTAATAGAGGGCAACCTGCATCTTTTGGATGAGGCTTACCTAAAGAAAGGCGAAGAATTAAATTTTATTACCGATCTGGAGCAAGCGGCGGCGGCCAACAATGTTGAGCAAGCGATTGATTTCAACAATGAGCTCGGCGAGGAAAAAAATAGCATTAAGACTATCCCGCTCGAGCTAAAAATCAACGGCGACTTAAAAGAAATAATGGCTTATATTAACGCGTTGGAAAGATTGCCTTATTATGTGGACATAGCGCGAATTGATTTTAGCAGCGGCAACCCCAGAGAGCTAAGACAAGCAAGCACTCAAGCATATCAAGAAGAAGCGGGGGCGGAAACCAATACCCAAAATATAATTTCGGCCAAATTGAATGGTGCGACTTACTGGAAATAACAGATAATTATGGGTAAAAAACAAAAATTTATTGTCAAAAAATTGACCGCTGTGGCCGAAAGCGCCAGTGGCTTGGCTTTGGCCCTAAGCATTATCGCCGTTATTTTGACCGGGTTGTTTTTGTATTATAATTTTTATAATGCGCTAAGAGACATAGAAATATTGAATGGGCTCAAGAGCCAAACGGTTTCTGAAGTTGTTGATATGGCAACTTGGGAAAAAATAAATCAGCGGTCGAGCGCAAAAAAAGCGCCTCTGGGCGATTGGGAGAGCCGATATATCCCCTTTTAGCAAAACATTGACAGCAAATACGAGTCTTGATATAATGTTTTTAATCAATAACCACTAACCAATAACATATGGCGCATCGAAAAGCAGGCGGCTCTACCAAGCTAGGACGAGATTCTGTTTCTAAAAGACTAGGAGTCAAGGCGACAGCCGGTGAAAAAGTGGGGGCCGGTAATATTTTAGTTCGCCAAAAAGGTACAAAAATCCATCCGGGTCTGAATACCAAGAAGGGCGGCGATGATACTATCTACTCCATGAAAGACGGCAAAGTAGAATTTCTCACCAAAAAGGTCATGAAATTTAATGGCAAACTGAAAGCCACAAAGTTTGTAAGCGTGAAATAATCATCAGTTGATAATAAACAATATATAATCCCAGCTCCAATAGGGGCTGGGATTTGTGATTAGTTGATTGGCGTTCTTATTTCAAAAACTGTCCTTTTAGTTCTTTGTCTTATCTCATCCCATTCAATACTTCTCTGGTCTTAGGTCCGACTGTGCCAGTCGGAGTGATCTGGCGGTCTTTCTGGAATTGTTTGACAGAGCTCTCGGTTAGGGTGCCGTAATAGCCGGTA
>Ga0116157_10005399_pt1 | contig 11766 bp, 8 predicted proteins | sample AD_UKC048_MetaG_FD_89882 | JGI IMG/M metagenome (GOLD analysis project Ga0116157, IMG submission 89882) | Active sludge microbial communities of municipal wastewater-treating anaerobic digesters from USA - AD_UKC048_MetaG | ecosystem: Engineered > Bioreactor > Anaerobic > Digestate | place: USA... | reverse complement strand
TTGGCAAGTTGTATTTGCGTCAGCGGCCGCGCTTTCAGAGCATAGAGCAGATTTGCCGAGCCTTGGAGTACAAGAAAAATCCATTGAACTCAATAACGCCAGTTTTAATGAATTTATTGCCGAACTAAAACCCGATGCGGTTCTATTTGATCGTTTCTTTACCGAAGAGCAATTTGGTTGGCGAGTAGAGCAGGTATGTCCCAATGCCTTGCGATTATTGGATACCGAAGATTTACACAGCTTGCGTCATGCGCGCCATCAATTGTTAAAACAATCGCAAAAGTCCGCAGAAAATGAAACAGCTCGTCAAAGTGTTGATCCTGTATTGGCAGGCGCTGCCGAACTTTATGACCGAATGGCCAATGACGATATGGCGCAACGCGAAATCGCCGCTATCTTCCGCTGCGATTTAAGTTTAATGATTTCGAAGTTTGAAATTGATTTGCTAACTGATTATTTTTCAGTCCCCAAACAGTTGTTACATTACAGTCCATTTCTGAAAGTGAAAATCGCTGAGGATAATCTGCTCCCAAGTTTTAGCGAACGGCAGCATTTTATTTCCATCGGTAATTTTCGCCACGAACCCAATTGGGATGCAGTACTTTATTTAAAGCACGCCGTCTGGCCTTTAATTCGCGCGCAATTCCCGCAAGCTGAATTGCATATTTACGGTTCCTATCCTCCGCCTAAAGCAACACAGTTGCATAATCCCAAGCAGGGTTTCAGCGTAAAAGGCTGGGCAGTGGATGCACAAATTGTTATGCAGCAAGCACGTGTCTGCTTAGCGCCTATACGCTTTGGCGCAGGTATTAAAGGTAAGCTTATGGATGCTATGCGTTGCGGTACGCCCAGTGTTACCACGAATATTGGTGCGGAATCTATGCGCGGCGATTTGGCTTGGGGTGGTCTAATTGAAAATAATGCCCAAGCTATTGCAGATGCTGCCGTGAAACTTTACAGCGATGAGACGCAATGGAAAAAGAGCCAACAATACGGGTTTGATATTTTGCAGGGATATTTTAGCGCTTGCGATCATTCACGACGGTTGATTGAGAGAATTAACTCATTGCAAATAAATGTTAAATCGGAACGACAACAGAATTTTATGGGCACAATGCTGCGGCATCACTCCCTGAAAAGTACGCAATATATGTCGCAGTGGATTGAAGCGAAGAATAGATAAGGTTGGAAGTATCACGATAACTTAGGCTCGGTGGAATTGTCGCCAGCAAGGGTGTGTTTCTGAGTCGCATGAGCTTTAGTGATCGGGGTATCTTTAATGAGTCATGGAAATCAAAAAAATTCATTGCAGGGGAAAAATTATATATGAGTATTCTTTGGTTGATGCTGTTACTTCTATTTTCTTCTGTAAACGTGATCTTTGTTGTTGTCATGAAGCTTATAATGAAGTGTGAATTAAAGAACACTCATAGAGATACTTGTTACGGGATATTTTGCTTGCAGCTTGGTGTTATCACCTTTTATTTGATGTGTTTTGAGTGGAGCTTTTTGTTTACGGTTGGTTGTATTGTGCTCATGTGGGTAGGTTTTTTCTGTTTTAAAGGAAGGGTAAAAGGAGAGTAAAGATAATATCGAAGTTAACAATTGAATAATTAATTTTGAAAACAACGAGGTATCTATGTATAAAAAATATGTATTACTGTTGGTAGTCTTACTGGGGATTAGTCTATCTGTTTCAGCTGAGCCTGAGGTCAGGAAGTTTGTGTTAAATAGTACACAGATTGTGCCCATTCAATCAAAGATTACTGGCAGAGATCATGAGTTAGTGGTGGTTTTTCCCTCCAGTTATTATTCAAACCCCGATAAAAAATACCCAGTACTTTACTTTTTAGATGCCTATTGGGATGCACCACTGCTGGTATCCACCTATGGCAATTTAGTGTATGACAATGTGGTGCCCGAATTTATTATGGTGGGTTTGTCTTATCCATCAACGGCCAGTTACGACAAGGAAAGACGCATTGACTACACCTTTGCTGCAGTGGATACGCTATCCGGCAAGAGCGGTTTGTTTTTAGATTTTATTAAAAAAGAAGCTGCGCCATTAATTGAAACAAAATTTCGCGGTGAAAAAACAGATCGTGTGATCGCAGGTAATTCTTTAGGTGGTTTATTCGCCATTACTGCAGCTTACCAAGCGCCAGATTTTTTTACGGGTTATATTGCCTTAAGTCCAGCCGTTAGCTGGGCTGAAAATGCGATTTTTAAATTGGACCAGGATTATGCAAAAAGTCACAAGGCACTTAACGGCCGCATGTTTGTATCTTATGGCTCAACGGAGTACCACACCTTTCGCGATCCTATTATTCAATTTCAAAAGCAGCTTGCCGGTCGCAAGTACCAAGGTTTGGAGTTGTTAAATTATTCGATGGATGGGCTTGATCATACCGGTGTAAAAGGTGATGGCTATGTTCGTGGTTTAATGTGGGTATGGAAAACCAAAAAGCCCGCAGGTCCGAGTGGTTTGGAGCGTGCTATTACGGGGGCGAAATAATTCGTTGGCGTTACAAAGACCCGCACGAATGACCCGCAAGTTTTTTTTGCGGGTCACTGAGTCCATTCTGCACCTCAATCATTTAAGCCACTTCTATTTGCGAAAACGCCCTTGGCAGTAATTGCGCTTGCAGGTCTTGAATAACAAACTGGTGCATGGTTTTAATCACTTTCTCAATAAAGATAGAAGAAATTGTTTGTGGGAAAATTCTATTTTCATAGTAAGTCACCATGCTAATCATAGAATTCCCGCCATCAACGGCATTCACTTCAATGTATCCGCCCAATAATTTAATAGTGTTTTGATAGCGAATACTTTGCTCGATGATTTCAAACTCTATACGGTTTTCATTCACAATGTTGGTAATACGTTTGGTGAGGTAACCACCATCACTGTATCTACAGCGGCAAGTGTCGCCCACGTTGCTGTAGTGACCTTCCACTTGTTGTGGGGTTGGTAAGCTGAACTTCAGTAACCAGCTAGGTTGTTTCTTTACATGTTCGTAAAATCCTACTTTTTCCCATACATCTGCTTGTTGTGCATGAATTTGCATATGGGTAACAGCGCTGCGAATTGATGGGTTGTTCATAATGAATCCTCGTTATTGATGGGTTAGGTAAATCGTGAAAATAACAGTTAGTTGGGCAAGAGCTCGCGCGCACTAAAAAGCGCGATGCAACCGATGATGTGTACATTCACATGCTTAAAACGTTTACTCAGCTCGGTATAGAGTTGGCTGGCTGAATCTTTATTGCCGTTGATGACTTTCAAGTAGTGCAGCAAGGCGTAAACAAAGCGACTAAGCCGTGTTTTGTGAATTCCTTGGTTTAGAATCGTGTAGCCAAACACATGGCTTGTTGGCGACATAAGCGACTGGATCGCATCAAACACAGTGCCTTTTTCTGCAAAGTCACCGGGGATGCAATGGAGTATTCCGCCGAGGGCGATAGATTCGAATTTCTCACCTTCGAAAGCTATTGGCTCCAGCGCATTGCATTGAAAGGTTTCAGGTTGAAACCGAACCAAGCGGTTTGCGGTGTAAGAGAGGCAGTTGGGTTGCAAATCGAATAATCCGATTCGCACCGCTCCCGGGCTGTAGGCGCATTGATCTAAAAAGTATCCGGTACCCACCCCAATATCCGCATGGTTGCTAGACATGTGCTTTGTGTACAAATCAAAAAAATGGCGTGGACCGCATCGCCATACAAGGGGCGCTAAAACGCGGTAGATAAGAAGGTCGTAACAAGCGAGTAAACAGCGGCTATAAATTCTGGCGCCGTCGTAAGTGGTTCGCGTATTTTTCATGGCTTCCTCGTTTTATGTATCTGGCGACTCGCCTCGCTTGTGGGCTGAATCGCTAACTGAGGTCAGATTAACCCTCGCCAAGGGTGTGTACTTCCAGCTTGATAAAACTTGAATAGAAAATTATTTTTGGTTTAAAAATCATAGAGTTAAATATCTCCAGAATTATCATTCTGGAGATATGGATGGTTTTTAGAGGAGGGAAGAGCTGAGCAGAGCTTATTTTGAAAGGGATTTACGATAAGCGCCCGGTGACATACCGGTGATTTCTTTAAAGGCGGCATAAAAATTAGATTGAGTGCTGAAGCCAACTTCAAGGCTTATCGACAAGACGGATGAATCTGGCTCATTGGCAAGAATCGCCTTGGCGGCTTCAACGCGTCGTTCGCGAATAAAGCGCGAAAAGTTCACCCCGTATTCGCGGTTTACAAGTTCCGACAGCTGGTGCGCGCTTAACCCCATGGCTTCTGCTGTCATGCCCAAGGTCAGCTTTTCGTTTTGATAGAGTTTGGCTTGGCTCATGAGTTGATCAAGCTTGGTGGTGCAGGCGGTAATGTCGGTGTCCTTCAAGGTAGAGGCTGAATAACTCAACTGCGACACTTCAACCAATTGCTCAAGCAAGTCAGGGAATATGATTAAGGCGGCCATGGCTAAGATGAAAGATATACCGATGCTATAAGTGTAGAAAACATAAAAATAATGATGATCGATATAGGGGATTGATAGCCCAATCAGCAGCACCGCAATGGCGATAAGGCAAAACAGCAGAAAGAAGAACATCTCCACATGAAAGCGTTTACGCTGTGTGCGTAAACCATAGAGCAAATAGGCCAACGAAAAACAGTAGCCCATACCCACGATGAAAATGAGCGGCGTCGCTATTTCATAGCGCAGAAAAAAGTTGAATGATATGGGAATGAAGTGCAATAGCAGCAGCGGGTGTAATGGCTCGTCTGGCAAAAAGGTCGCTCGGCCAAAGAAGAAAAACATTGCAGGCGCTAAGTACAACCAAAAACGGTAAGTTGCCGATGTTAAAACATCGCTGCCATTCATAAAGTAGCTTAGGTGCCCAAACTGCAGCCCCGCCAAACATATCAATAGCCCTGCGCAGGATAAAACCACATGCCAAGACCGATTGACGGTTTTCAAAAAGAACACATAGGCGACTATCAAAATCAGCGCACTTATCGCTGAAAAGCCAATTATTAAAATACTAAATGTATTTACCATAGCAGTTGCGTCAACTATTCAGTTCGTTTGGACGTTAATGAGCTCGTCTCGTAGCCCAAGGGGGCGAAGTTTAACTGAGTTCGCCACTTGTCCCCATGTTTGCCTAAGTCATTTAGGCCGATTTCTAAGAATATCTCGCCCCACCGAGTGACTTTAATGGGTAATCGTCACCCGATTTGGGTAGAATGCGCGCCCTTATTCCCGTCTTATCACCCTCTATTTAGGTATGTCTTCGTGATCTCCACCGCTAATATCACCATGCAATTCGGCGCCAAGCCGCTGTTCGAGAACGTTTCGGTTAAATTTAACAATGGCAACCGCTACGGATTGATTGGCGCCAATGGCTGTGGCAAATCCACATTTATGAAGATTTTGGGTGGCGATTTGGAGCAGTCGGCGGGGCAGGTGATGCTGGAACCCAATGTCCGTTTGGGTAAATTGAAGCAAGATCAGTTTGCCTACGAAGAATTCACCGTGTTGGATACGGTGATCATGGGGCATACCGAATTGTGGCGTGTGAAAGCCGAGCGCGACCGTATTTACGGCTTGCCGGAGATGACTGAAGAAGACGGCATGGCAGTAGCAGAATTGGAAGTTGAATTCGCTGAAATGGATGGCTACACCGCCGAAGCGCGTGCAGGTGAATTGTTGCTTGGTTTGGATATCCGTATCGAGCAACACACCGGGTTGATGAGTGCGGTAGCGCCGGGCTGGAAGTTACGCGTATTGCTAGCGCAGGCACTCTTTTCAGATCCGGAAGTGTTGCTCCTAGATGAACCCACCAACAACCTCGACATCAACACTATTCGCTGGTTGGAAGGCATGCTTACGCAGCGCAATTCCACCATCATTATTATTTCGCATGATCGTCACTTCTTGAATGCGGTGTGTACGCACATGGCAGATTTGGACTACGGCGAACTGCGCGTTTACCCCGGCACTTACGATGACTACATGATTGCATCGACTCAGGCGCGCGAAAAATTGCTTGGTGAAAATGCCAAGAAGAAAGCGCAAATCGCCGAACTGCAAACCTTCGTTAGCCGCTTTTCTGCGAATGCTTCAAAAGCCAAGCAGGCGACATCGCGCGCAAAGCAAATTGATAAAATTCAATTGGACGACGTTAAGCCCTCAAGCCGCGTAAGCCCTTATATCAAGTTTACGCAAAACAAAAAATTGCATCGTCAGGCTGTGGTGGTCGAGTATCTTAAAAAGTCCTTCGATAAAATTTTGTTCGCCGATTTAAATATGCAAGTAGAGGCAGGTGAGCGCATCGCCATTATCGGCCCGAACGGCGCAGGTAAAACAACCTTATTGCGCTGCTTATATGGTGACTTAGAAGCCGATGCTGGCTCAGTAAAATGGGCGGAACAAGCGGAGATTGGATACTTCGCGCAAGACCACGCCGAAGATTTCGCAGCAGAAGACAATTTATTCGATTGGATGAAACAATGGACAAAAGGCGACGAACAATTGGTACGCGGTGCCTTGGGGCGCATGTTGTTTTCGAATGATGACGTTAAAAAGTCAGTAAAAGTTATTTCCGGTGGTGAGCAAGGCCGTATGTTGTTCGGCAAATTAAGTTTGATCAATCCAAACGTTTTGTTGATGGATGAACCAACCAACCACTTGGATATGGAATCCATTGAGGCACTTAACTTAGCGCTAGAAAATTACCCCGGCACGTTGATTTTCGTCAGCCACGACCGTGAATTTGTATCTTCTTTGGCTACACGCATTATCGATATGCAGCCAAGCGGTTTGGTGGATTTCAGCGGAACCTATGAAGAGTATTTGCGTTCGCAAGGCATTTTCACGAACTAAAATCTTTTTGTGTTTTGTAAAAAAGCGAGAGCCAACAATCTCGCTTTTTTTATGTCTTGCTTACGAGTTCTTGTCTTTATCATCACCCTGGCCACTTTGCTTGGCTTTCTTTTCAATAAAAACTTCAGGTTCTTTAATCGTATCGAGATTGATGAGCTTGTGAGTCGCCCCCTCAAAAATTGTCCCCCATAATTCGCGATTGTGACGTTTGCTGCGTAAATAGTGAATAAATTTACTTGCCAGCCAGGCTGCTATAAAAAGACCAAAAACCGTTCCTATCAATATATATTCATGCGGGCTCATTTGTTGTTCCTAGTGAAATTGCTTAAGTAAATATTCCATAGGGTGGTTATTGGGTGACTCTTTTTATATTCAAGTCTTTGCAATAATTGATTTACCTCAACTTCTAGGCTATTCCTTTGTTCACACTTAAGTGCGAGCTTGAAATGTCGCGCCTTGCCCCCACTACTGTATTAGTGAGAAATTTAGGTTCTCTGTCATATCAGCCGTTTTGTAACACTAGAGGTTTTCCATGCGTATCGACCGTTTAACCAATCAATTGCAGCTTGTGCTATCTGATGCTCAATCGCTTGCCGTTGGGCGTGATCATAGCCAGCTGGAGCCCACTCATATGCTGTTTGCCATGCTGGAGCAAAAAGGCGCTGGCAGCGTACGTTTGTTATTAAATCAAGCCGGCTTTGATGTGGCGGGCTTGCGCGAAGCCTTAATTAAACAGCTTGATGGTTTGCCCAGCATTAAAAATCCTACCGGTGAAGTAGGTATGTCGCCAGAGATGGGGCGCTTATTAAATCTAGCGGATAGATACGCGCAAAAAATAGGCGATAAATTTGTCTCTAGCGATACTGTATTACTCGTCGCCATGAAAGATCCTCAATCGAGCATTAATGAATTGCTGAAGAAATTTGGCAACGAACAGCGTTTGCAACAGGCGATAGAAAAAGTGCGCGGTGGCGAAAAAGTTGAAGACGCGGATTCCGAAGGCAATCGCCAAGCGCTAGAAAAATATACCGTCGATTTAACCGCGCGCGCTGAATCGGGCAAGCTCGACCCCGTGATTGGCCGCGATGACGAAATTCGCCGCACGATTCAGGTCTTGCAGCGCCGCACTAAAAATAACCCCGTGTTAATCGGTGAACCGGGCGTAGGTAAAACGGCAATCGTCGAAGGCCTTGCACAGCGAATTGTTAATGGCGAAGTGCCTGAAGGTTTAAAAAACAAGCGTCTCTTATCCTTAGATTTGGGTGCGCTTTTAGCGGGCGCAAAATTTCGCGGTGATTTTGAGGAGCGGTTAAAAGCTGTTATTAATGAACTCGGCAAACAAGAAGGTCGTGTGATTCTATTTATCGATGAGATTCACACTATGGTGGGCGCCGGTAAAGCAGAAGGATCTATGGACGCGGGGAATATGCTCAAGCCCGCACTCGCTCGCGGTGAGCTGCATTGCGTAGGGGCTACAACCCTTGATGAATATCGTAAATATATCGAGAAAGACGCTGCGCTTGAGCGTCGCTTTCAAAAAGTACAAGTCGATGAACCCAATGAGTCGGATACCATCGCGATTCTGCGTGGTTTAAAAGAGCGTTATGAAGTTCACCACGGCGTAGATATTACCGACTCGGCGATTATTGCCGCCGCAAAATTATCGCAACGCTACATCACTGATCGTCAATTGCCGGATAAAGCGATTGATTTAATCGACGAAGCTGCTAGTCGTATTCGCATGGAAATTGATTCCAAACCAGAAGAGATGGATCGTTTAGAGCGTCGCTTAATTCAATTAAAAATTGAACGCGAAGCTGTGAAAAAAGATGAAGACGAAGCGAGTAAAAAACGCCTCGCAAAAATTGATCAAGACATAGATAAGTTTGAACGCGAATTAAATGACCTTGAAGAAATTTGGCGCGCAGAAAAAGCGGCGCTGCAAGGTTCGCAAGAAATTAAAAGCCAGCTGGAACAGGCGCGTTTAGAGCTTGAAGAAAAACGTCGCAAAGGCGACTTGGCCCGTATGTCTGAACTTCAATATGGCATTATTCCCCAACTGGAAAAGCAATTGGATATGGCTGGCCAAGCCGAAATGATGGAAATGAAATTGCTGCGCAATAAAGTCACCGACGAAGAAATTGCTGAAGTGGTTTCTAAATGGACGGGTATTCCCGTATCTAAAATGTTGGAAGGCGAGCGCGAAAAATTATTGCGTATGGAAGAAGCGCTGCACACGCGTGTCATCGGTCAGCACGAAGCGGTTGTCGCAGTTGCTAATGCGGTGCGTCGTTCGCGTGCAGGCTTAAGCGATGCGAATCGTCCCAATGGCTCGTTTTTATTTTTAGGCCCAACTGGCGTGGGTAAAACCGAACTGTGCAAATCGCTCGCGGAATTTTTATTTGATTCGGCTGATTCTATGGTGCGTATCGATATGTCGGAATTTATGGAGAAGCATTCCGTTGCGCGTTTAATTGGCGCACCGCCGGGTTATGTCGGCTATGAAGAAGGTGGTTATTTAACGGAGGCGGTGCGCCGCAAACCTTATTCAGTGTTGCTCCTGGATGAAATCGAAAAAGCGCATCCCGATGTGTTCAATATTCTTCTGCAGGTCTTGGATGATGGCCGCTTAACGGACGGCCAAGGCCGCACAGTAGATTTCCGCAATACGGTGATAGTAATGACCTCAAATTTGGGGTCGGATCGCATTCAAGAGTTAGCCGAAGATAGATCCTTTGATAGCGTGAGTTTTGATACAGATATCACCGAGGATATGAACAACTCGTTAAACAACGAGAACCGCTACAACGCGATGAAAGATGCGGTAATGGAGGTTGTGGGTGGTCATTTTAGGCCAGAGTTCATCAACCGTATTGATGAGGTTGTGGTGTTTCATCCGCTTGGGCGCGAACAAATTCGTGGCATTGCCGATATTCAATTGGAACTACTGCGCAAACGTTTAGCCGAACGTGATTTAGGTTTGGAGTTAGATGATGCGGTGATGAATAAGTTGGCAGCCGTTGGGTTTGATCCGGTTTATGGCGCACGCCCTTTGAAGCGAGCTATCCAGCAGCTGGTTGAGAACCCCTTGGCGAATGACATCTTGTCTGGAAAGTTTATGCCGGGTTCCATTATTCACGGAGCTCTTAAGGGCGATAAGTTATTTTTTGAGCCCAAGCGGTTGCAGTAGTGGATTGTGGACAATAAAAAGGCCGTCACATTGGACGGCCTTTTTATTGTCTTTTTATCGCAGAAGGTTATTCACAGCTTTCTTCGATGGCTTTAGTTGCTTCATTGGTTTTCTGTTGCTGCTCGTCGGGCGTTAGGTATCTTATCTGTCCATCATCACCTTTGATGCGAATGCGGGCATAAGTTTTCAGTGTGTCCAGGTTTTTACGAGCCGCATCGCATCGCTCAGGGTCTTTTAGTGATGTTTTTGTGCTGGCGGCTTTGCTCTCCTCTTTAGTCTTTTCACTAGACGCAGTGCCGTAATTCACGGGTTCGCTGTGACCAATTTCAGGCTTGACGATTTCTGTCTGCTTGCCAAGTGGAGGGCGCTCGCTGTAGTGAACCAAGCCTTTTTCATCTGTCCATTTATAAACTTTATCAGGAGCAGCCCATGCTTGACTGTTTGCAAATAAGTAACACGCAAGGATTAGTACTAAGGTAAAAACTTTCATAGCGATAACTCGTATTTACTAATAATGAATCAACTATAGCGCTAATAATGTTATGGCGAAACTTTTAGGGGTGTGAAGCCTTGAACTATTGTGAACTGTTATCGGTTACATTGAAATACAGGTTTGTATTTTTCACTAAAGAAATTGTTTTTTTATATAAAAAAGATTACAAAACTTTACAGTGAATAGGTCTGCATAATCATTTCTTTACTTACAGTCTCGTTGAACACCAAGAGTGACAGCTATAGCATGGGAAAGTTGCGTACGACGTTTGTTTTTCGTGCGTAACCCACCTAGAGTAACAGTGCAATGTTGCTCTAGGTTCAGTTAAGAACAACACAAAAATCACCTAATCATAATGTTAAAAAGGGGTTGGCTATGGGAATCCATAAAAACAATCAGGGCGACACAGTTAAAGGCGTGAGATTTAAACGATCAATGCTAGCAATGTGTGTGATGGCACTTAGTGCACCGTCCTTCGCTCAAGATGCACCAAAAAAAGATGATGCCGTTGAAGAAGTTATTATTACCGGTCAACGCGCAAACCTTCAAAACGCACAAGAAATTAAACGTAATGCCTCTACCTTCGTAGATTCTATTTCTTCTGAAGATATCGGTTCTTTGCCTGATCGCAGCGTGCTTGAAGCTATGCAGCGTATCCCTGGCGTGTCTATTGAACGTTTTGCTGCGGCTAATGACCCTGACCACTTTGGTGTAGAAGGTTCTGGCGCAACAATTCGTGGTATGAGCCAGACTCGTTCAGAATTTAATGGTCGCGACTCTTTCACAGCTAACTCTGGCCGTGGTTTGAGCTTCCAAGACGTACCGCCAGAATTGATGGCTGGTGTGGATATTTACAAAAACCAAGCTGCTGACATGATTGAAGGTGGTATTGGTGGTACCGTAAGTTTGCGTACTCGTAAGCCATTCGATCAACCAGGTCGCGTTATGGCCTTTACTGCTGACGTGTCATACGGTGATATGGTTGAAGAATATTCTCCAACTGGCTCACTTTTGTATAGCGACCGTTGGGAGACTGATGCTGGTGAATTTGGCGTATTGGTTAACCTCACCAACTCTCGCCTTCAAGGCCAGTCAAACGGTATTCAGTCAGATGCTTATGTTGAGTATCGCGATGACTATACCGGTTTCTACCGTAACCTTACCGGTGGTGCTGGAGCTGCAGCGGGTCCAAACGATATTAAAGGTGCTGAG
>Ga0116157_10005397_pt1 | contig 11767 bp, 8 predicted proteins | sample AD_UKC048_MetaG_FD_89882 | JGI IMG/M metagenome (GOLD analysis project Ga0116157, IMG submission 89882) | Active sludge microbial communities of municipal wastewater-treating anaerobic digesters from USA - AD_UKC048_MetaG | ecosystem: Engineered > Bioreactor > Anaerobic > Digestate | place: USA... | reverse complement strand
TATCAGCTATGGCGCGCATCTTTTTGTAATCAATATCACGAGGATAAGCTGTGCCCCCAGTTATGATTAACTGAGGCTTATGCTGCTTGGCAATTTTTGATATATGATCATAATTAAATAAATGTGTTTTAGGATCAGTCTTGTACTGCACAACATTAAATAATCTGGATGATATATGCACCTTTCTTTTTCCTCCCAGATAAACTTCCTGCCTGGCCTCATTTTTCATATCTGGCTCATAAGACCAGCCATGTGATAAATGCCCACCATCAGGTAGATACATAGACATCATCGTATCTTTGGTATTTAGGATTGCCAAATAGACAGCCAAATTAGCATTACTGCCAGCCAGTGCCTGAACGTTGACATCCCAGTCTTCTGGCAATCTGAAAAGCTCTTTAGCTCTACTTATGGTCAGCCTCTCTAATTCATCAATATATTCATTGCCTTCATAATATCTTTTATCAATATTCCCTTCAGAATACTTATGCATTAAAGCAGACCCAATAGCCTCCCTTACTGCCGGAGAAAAAAAGTTCTCAGAAGGAATAAGAGAGAGTTTTTCTGATTGTCTCTTCTTTTCTAATTCTATTAAGGCAGCAACTTTAGGATCCTGATTTTTCAATTCATTTTTTTTCATTTTGAAAAAGGAATGTAAATTGTAAATAATGATATGATATGATTCTAAACGAAAGTAATTGCAATATGCCAACAAAAAAATCACCGAAAATTACAATTATTGGAGGAGGCATACTAGGACTAACTCTAGCATATCTTCTAGCTAAGCAACAATACAATGTTAGAATTATCGAGAAGAATAAAGACCTGGGGGGATTAGCATCGGCCTTTGCAATTAGTGATGAGTATTTGGAAAGATATTATCATCACTTCTTTAAAAGTGATATACATCTCCAAGAACTTCTATCTGAGCTGGGCATTGCAGATCTGATCGAGTGGCTTCCCAGTAAAATGGGACTTTACGATGGTCAAAGATTCTATCCTTTCTCACATGCTCTTGATATTCTAAAATTCCCGGCATTGAATATCATAGACCGCCTGAGATTAGGTCTGATTTCCTTTTTCCTTCAAAAGAAAAAACCTGATCCCAACTTTTCAAAAATTACAGCTCTGGAGTGGTGTAATAAATATTATGGGAGGAATGTCACTACCAAGATCTGGGAACCTTTACTCAAATCTAAATTTGAAGACTATTATGATAAAGTTTCCATGGACTGGTTCCATATTAGAATCCACGACAGATCAAGTTCCCGAACCTTACCATTTAAAGATGAAACATTAGGATACATTAAGGGCAGTTTTAATACATTAATAAATAAATTAGAGGATAAATTAAATGAATTAAAAGTAGAGATATTCAAAGAGAGCTATGTCGAGAATTATTCATATGTAAAAAACAAGCATCTAATCAAGATGGCTGGTAAACACAAAAAAAGCTTAGAAAGTAATATTGTTGTGGCCAATATCCCTCCCCAATTATTCAATTCAATTTTCAAACCAGCTAGATCATACTCACAAAAATTAAATAATATTAAATTTCTAGCTGCCTACTGCTTTGTATTGGAGCTTGATGTGCCACTCTCAAAATATTATTGGACCAGTGTTAACGATCCTAAAGCTCCTTTTGTTGCACTAGTTGAACATACTAATCTAGTTTCTTCAGTTAATTTCAAAGGTAATTCCATTATTTATCTGGGGAAATATACTAATAGCAATTCAAAGCTATTCAACATGGAGGAGAGTCAGCTCTTTGATGTCTGTCTAAATTATCTAAAAAAGATCTATCCTGATTTAAAGCCAGAGAATATTAAATCCAGATATCTATTTAGAGCTCCCCAGGCCCAGCATATTGTAACTTCAAACTATAGTGTATTATCATATGAAACAGGTAGAAAAGGACTTCTTTATGCTCATTTCTCCCAGATCTATCCTCATGATCGGGGGACTAATTATGCCATTGCCCAAGCATATGAACTATTTAATTTAATAAGTTCACGAAAATGGAACTAAAATATATTTTGCTTTGGTATATCATCTTCCTTGGTTTTAATTTCATAGGTCTGGCAGTTGCAGGTAAATTCTTTAAGAAATGGTTCGATAAAGGATTTGCTGTTTCTAAGTTCATCGGATTCCTGGCAGTAACACTTCCTCTGTGGCTATTAAGCTCTCTTCAAATAGTTCCTTTTAGCCAATGGAGCGCTTTGATAATCTATATCCTGCTATTTATTTGGTCAGTCTTTAAATTAAAAAAGCAGGGATTTAAATTTGAGCGGACCATGCTCAATGAAGAGATCATCTTTCTGATTGTATTCATGATCTGGAATGTAATAAGATCAACCAATCCCAGAATAGAGGGAACTGAAAAATTCATGAATCTGGCATTTATGAATTCAATCAGCAGGTCCTCTTTCTTCCCTCCCTCTGATATGTGGTTCTCAGGTGGTACTATCAACTACTATTACATCGGCCACTATATGTACACTTTTGTAGCTAAGCTGGGAAGCATTCCCATGTCCTTTGCCTACAATCTTGCCCTAAACACAATAATCTCTTATGCATTTGTAAGCACTTATTCAATCGTTAGGCAATTAACAAAAGACTCGCTTAAAAAAGCTTCAATAATAATAGCTTTAGGAGCTGCTATTTGGCTTTGTTTTGGAGGAACTATCCAGTACTTTTATAGAGTCTTGGAAGCATTGATTAATAATGTGAAATTTGAATACTGGTTCCCTGAAGCTACTAGGACCATTCCTTTTGCTATCAATGAATTCCCAGCCTATTCCATAGTTCTAGGAGATCTGCATGGACATTATCTGGGCTTTCCCTTCATTATTATGCTCATTGCCTTTATGTATATCTCCTTTAATCTAAAATTCAATTCCAAAGCTAAAGTACAATTGATGTTATTACTCTCAGTCCCTGTGGTAGCTTTATACGGTATCAATAGCTGGGATTTTATTTCTGCAAACTTTCTAATTCTTTTAGTGAATTTTTATCAATTCGTTCGCTTTGAAGGGCCTGTTAAAGAAAAGATTGTAACCTTCATAATCTTGGAAACAACTCTATTGCTGCCAGGCGTTTTATTTATGATCCCCTATTTCTTTAATTTCCATCCCGCCATTGGAGGCTTGGGTATAGTTCCTTGGAATACAGAAAGGGATCTTAAGGAATGGCTTTTAATGTGGGGTATGTTCTTGATCATTCTAGTCGTAGCCTTACTCTCCTATGTTGCGATTTTAAAGGCTAAAAAATTAAAATTCAGACAGGAAGTAAAAGCTCTAATACAAGAAAATGACAATGCTATTTTCGCGACACTATTAACCATCGCAGCTTTGAGTTTAATAATTGGAGTAGAGATATTCTATATCAAAGATCTATTTGATAAGGAAAACCCTCCCTATTTCAGAACTAATACCATCTTTAAATTCTATTTCGCAGCCTGGCCTATCTTTGTAATTGCCTGCAGCTATTATGTTAATGCCATTATCAGAAAGATCTATCATACCCCCATGGCTCAAGGCTTTTTGTTGTTAATGGCAAATAGCAGTATTTATCTAATGCTATTAATAATGTCATTTTCATATATCTTTGAAGCAGTGGGGGACTTTTATCCATTCCTGAAATTTAAGAATGGGGATAGTTTTAGTATTGAAGCATTATTAAAGAATGAAAGTCCTTTGGAATTCTATGGCACAATGGATGGTAATGATTATATCAAGACAGGATATCCCGAAGATTATGCCATGATCGACTGGTTCAATCAGAACGTAGAGGATCAGGCTATTATTGCCGAAGCTGTTGGTGATGCCTATACCTATTATTCCAGAATTAGTGCCAATACAGGTCTAACTGCAGTAATCGGTTGGCCCACACATGAATGGCAATGGAGAAGCAATATAGCAGAAATTAATGTAAGAAAAGATGATATCCGTAATCTATACAGTACTGAAAGCGACGTAACATTCTTTGAACTGCTTAATAAATACAATATTAAATATGTGGTTGTGGGAGGCAAGGAAAGAGAAATATATGAAGGATTAAATGAAGAAAAAATTGATAAGATCTGTCAGCAAGTATTTGAAGAAGGAAGCAGCAGAATATATGACTGCTCCTATAATTTGGACTGATCTAAGAATGTTTGAAGCGTGTTCTCTAGCAGGCAAGCAACTCCAATTGGTCCGATTCCATTGGGTACTGGAGAAAGGTAAGAGACATTAAGATCAGCATCTAGATCAATATCACCATAAACTTTATCACCCTGGCGTGAGAATCCAGCATCAATTAGGATAGTATCTTTCTTACACTCTCTAATATCAAAGATCCCTTGTTGTCCTGTTCCGGAAATAACTATGTCACTGATTCTAACCATTTCATTCAGATTACCACTTTTGGAATGAGCGATACTTACTGTTGCATCATAGTTTATTAATAATGCTGCTAAAGGCTTCCCAATTATCAACGATCTATTTATTATTAGGACTCTTTTGCCAGATAGGAATGGTTGCAATTCCAAACCCTGCTTTGTAGCTATATATTCCATTACTTTGATTATTGCTTTTACTGTTGCTGGTATTAACTCAATATTGTTATGCCATAATCTACCTAATGTTAGGGGGTTTAAACCATCGACATCTTTATGTAAAGGAATCAAGGGCAAGACCTGTTCCAGATCAATATTTGGTGCTGGTAATTGCAGGATAATACCATTAACACTATCATCCTGCGCTGCTTTTAAGATAATATCTTTAACTTCCTGTGTTGTGGCCTCTAGTCTATGAGTCACATTAACTTCTATGCCACATGCTTCTCCTGCTTCTTTCTTTTTTGCGACATAAACTTGGCTTGCAGAATTATTACCAATGAACACAATCTCTAACTTGGGTTTATCAGCACTACTAGCAAGCTTATCCTTGATTTGAGCAAGGATCTTTGCAGACATTTCAGCACCATTTATTATCTCCATTATTGCCAAAGATTAAGATCTATTGTTACACTGATAAAATAATTCAATCGATCAATTATATCAAATGGCAAACAAAATTAGCATTGCCCTCACTTCCAGTAAAAGAATATATTTAACTATTCCAACCCTAGAAGATCTAACAGATCCGGTCAAGGTAGGTAAATGGTTATCTGATTTCATTGAGAATGATCTGTTGATCTACTCAACAGCTCTATTACTTTTGCTATCAAGTATAAATGTCTCAGGTTTTCCAGCATTCATGATCAGCATCTATGCAATAACAATATTAGCTTTAATGAACAGGATTCTAAGGAAATTGTTTTTTAAAGGTGAACATTTCCCAACAGTTCCTTTTGATCTGCCATTACTCACCCTTACCACAATAATCTCGTTCTCCTTCTTCTATAACACAGCTGTGACTCAAACAAATACCAACATCTGGGGAGGAAGAGGTCTTCAGGAAATATCTGGTGTAAGTCTAATTTCATATTGGTTCTATTATTACCTGCTGTTCACTTCTATCAAGAATAAGGAATCTGTGAAAAAACTATTCCAAGCATTTTATGCTTCACCAATAATTGCGATACTAGGAGCTTTGATTTTTAATCTGCAATTAAGTTATTCAGCATTTATTATCATTGCCCTTTTGCAGCCTATGTATTTGTATCTAAGTTTGAACTCAAAAAATAATATTAAATTGCATTTAATAAATTTAATAATCTCTTCGATCTTTATCTTTTCAGGTATCCCTAATTGGGCCCTTCTTACAATCTATCTATTTTATTTGATCCAGATCATTTATCTAATAATTGCTAATAGAAAAGTATTACCTGTTCTATTTAGATCATTAGATCAAGAATTCTCCATGAGAAGGATTGGTCAATATATAAGGAATAATTCAACAGTAATTATCCTATTACTCTCCCTTATCTTCATATTTCTTAGTAGTTCAACGATCTACTCTTTAATAAAACAGGAGGATTTTCTGGCTTTAGAAAAAGGCTATACCCAGATCACTAAACTCAAGGGAATTGAATACGTATTAGGTATTGGCATGAAATCCCTTGACGCTCCTCAAGCAGTGCAATTCCTGGCAGCTTATGGTTTATTATCAGGATTGAGTTTAATAATTGTGCTAGTAATGATCGTTAGACAATTTAGATCGATCTATCTGCAGAGCAATTCAAAATCACTTAGAAAACTATTTACCTCAATAATTATTGGAACTTTCCCGCTTTTTGCCATGCTGTTGCTTACTAAAAATGATACACAGCTCTTCCCACTTTTCTTAATAACTATGGGGACCATGTATCTGGTTGTTAAGAGAATTATGATCGATAAAGTAATCTTATATGGGAATTTGGAAATCGCAGAAAGTAGTTCTCTCAAGGCAAATCAGTCGTATTTTCTTAAATTAATGAAGATCCTCTTAATAATTATCTTTCTGCTTAGTTTCATTTATTTGTTAAGTTATTTAAATTATATTAATATTTTTATTAACACTTAATATTAAAGTGTATTAATGAACTCTAAGCAAATCATTGTAACAGTACTGTTTTTAATAACCCTACTACTTGTCGGTTTAACGCTTTATCTGGCTTTTAATTTAGGAGGAGGACAAGGAGTTCAACCAACCCCAACACCTTTTTATCAGCCAACGCCTATCACATCACCAACTCCCAGTTTAACTCCAACCCCCTTACCTATTGTGGATTGTGGTCAGAGATGCGAAAAAGCACAATGCGCCGAAGGTAGTACTTGTTTAACTGTTAATACTGCTAAACGCTGTGTTCTTAATGCTTGTATAAATGAATCTTCAAGTCCTGTGACTCTTAATGATAGTTGTCAAAGCGACCTGTGTACCTTAAAGACCAATGTAACAGTTACTAAGAAGGCAGAGATAAGTTGCGCTTCCGAGGGAGGAAATAATGTGAAATTAATTATTACAGTAACCAATACCTCTCAAACTGATCTGGAAAATATTTTTATAACTGAAGATTTAACTGGTTCAATCAGTATTGATTACTTAAAAGCAAATTCAATATCAAATAACGGGAAGGTAGAAGGAACAAAATTAGTATGGGAAGGGATCTCGCTTGATGCTTTTAATGGATCAGTGGAATTAAGCTACGAAATGAGCGTGCCCGCTGCAGAAAATGGTAATAGCTATGTTAGTGTTGTGGAAGCAAGACAGGCCGGAGCTTTGATTGGATCAGGGACATTTAGTCTGGCTATAGAAATACTACCTTGTACAGCACTAGAACAAGATCAATGGTTATTTATCATTGCCGGTATCTCGATGATCATGTTCGGCTTTTTCTACATTAACCATAATTATGATGTTAAAGTAGGGAATTTACTATGGAGCAGAGGTTTAAAACAGATCAGCTCCGGTACCAATATCCTAGTCTTAAATCCTATTCGTAAAGGATTTAGGCAAATAAAGCTAAGCTTAAGGCAAAAACTTGGTGAAAAAAATATTAAATTCGAAGATAGAGTTATTAATAATAGAGATAAATGAAAGAAAAAGAATCAAATAAAAAAATATTGATAGCTGTATTAGTAATATTAATGGTATTACTTGGAATTGCAGCAGTTTTTATTGGTATCAAGCTCGCAACCACCCCAGAGGTTACTCCTACTGAGGGCAAAGCAGCTCCTGATAACCTTATCTTTCCTGCTGCTAGCTATTACTGCTCAGGCTCATGCGAGAGTGGAGCCGAATGTAATCAATATGGAGATCCGCCTCCAGGCAAAATGTGGTCCTGTTGGTCTCAAACCTGTAGCTATGAGGATGTAAATAGCGGAGGTAGTAGTTGTTATCTAGACTGTCAAACTGGCTGGTCACCCTGTGGCTGTGATGTGTCAGAATGCGAAGATAGATGTATGGATACTATCGGCCCTGGTGAAAGTGGTACATATACCATGCTTTGTGATAATTGCCGTCAGAAATTTAGTTGCGATTGTGAGAAACCCGGAGTATCTAATACCCCTACCAATACCCCAACTAGTACTCCTACCAGTACACCGACCAATACTCCAACTGGCACCCCAACCAAAACACCTACTGGAACACCAAGTAAGACAGTAACTCCTACAGTATCAAAGAGTATTACACCAACACCGACCTTACCTCCTACAGCACTAATAAGCGATGAAGCAGATATGATAGTTTTTGGTCTAGTCTTCATAATACTAGGAGCTGGGATGTATAAGATGGGAATGCTTAATATTGTAGAAAGTGCTTTATGGTATCTTGGTGGAAGAGAATTCCTTGGTAAATACAAAACTAAATATTTCTCCAACAAATTAGATTCAGAACGAGCTGATTTTGAGGAGAAATTTGATTAATTACAATGGATCTTAAAAAATATTACACCGGTCTTGTTCTAGCTTTTATTCTAATAGCAACATTAGGCGCAATATATATTGGCTTTAAATTAGGTCAAGCACCTGATACTACCCCTGAAGAAGTGGAAGCATACAAACCAGCAAATTGTACATATATTTCAGGGGGTAATTGCTATTGTTGGGATACAAGAGCTAGTATTGGCAACTGTTGTAATGGAAGTGGCCCCTTATGTGGTTCAGGAATATGTTCTGATGTGCAATGCGAATTTCGAAATGTTGAACCAGATGATTGTAACCTAGGACAAATGACTATTTGCGATTTCAGTGAGAGTCCTGATGGTGTGAATTGTGGAGCAACCGAAGCTAGTTGTAACTGTTCCTGTGATGTTAATGTACCCAACCCAAATCCAGGAGAGACTGAGGTTTATCATGGCACAAACCAAACTGCTTGTGCTAATGCAGAAAGAATAGTTAAATATTTAGGAAGCTGTAGTGGCTGTGGCAATATATATTTCTGTATTGCCTGTTTTGAGAGCCCAGAGATAAGTGAGACACCAACTCCTACGCCAACAGGCACAATTACCATTACACCAACCAGTACAAGCACACCAACGGTCACAATAACAAAAACTGTAACTGTGACTCCATCTGTTTCAATTACTCCCACATTACCAAAAACAGCATTGATATCAGATGAAGCAGACAAACTTTTAGCAGGACTACTATTAACAACATTAGGTATAACAATATTCTTTACAGGATTAAATATTAATCTTGGAAATGGATTCTGGGGTTTAGGTTTAAGAGATCTATTCTTAAGATTTAATTCGAGAGATGTTTTTAAGGATAGTATAAAGGAAGAACGAATGGATTTTGAAGAAAAATTCGAATCTGAAAGAAATTAAAAAATAATATTAACTTCTTGTTTCAAATTACATACAATGTGAGCAAGGAAGTATATTCTTATGAAGATAAATACTAAACAATTCATAGCGATTTCATTGATAGTAGCCACTATTCTCATTGGTGGCGCAGCAATATATGTTGGTATCCGACTAGGACAACAGCCAAGTATTACCCCTGATGAGATCGAAGCTTTAACAGGACCAGATGGAATAATATATGGTACTAATTGCTCTAGCCAGGTAACCATTGAGAACGGAACTGTTTGTATCAATTTCCCAAGTGGTTATGCCGGAACCTTTGTTGGAAAACATTGGTGCGATACTGACCAATGGCTGAGTGCAGGTTGTAATTGTCCCTTAACAGCATCCTGCGATCAACAACATGAAATGGCCGATGGATAAATTGAACAGCAGGGTCTTTACTATCCCTCCAGCGCTCAATGTAGTTGTTCAGATGGAAATATTACTAATGGGCCAGCCTGTTCTTCCAGCAGTGCCTCAACACCTTGTGCCTTAAATCTCTTCCAATCAGCTCCTTTTGCTACTAAGATTTGTTTGGATAGAGTACCAGGCGACAGATCAAGAACTTATTGCGGCTTGCAGCAGATTGATGTTGCCAGTACTAGCTGTTTCTTATCAGGATTACTTGCTAATGTACCCGAATGTCAAGATGTAGAGGTTACACCTACACCCCAATTCACTTGTGGTGATTATGGCTGTACTAACGATGAGCAGTGCGATGGAGGACTACCTACCTATGAATGCGATGAATCTTCAAATCCTGCTCAGAACCGATGCGTCCAGGTATTATGTCCCTCAGGAGAAGAGTTAGATGAATCAACAGAATGGCCTTGCGATTGTAAACCAATTTCCGGATCTCCTACTCCAACTTTAACACCAACTAATACTGGAACACCAACTATTACACCTACTGGATCATTAACTGTAACTCCATCTAGAACTCCCACTGGTACTCCCACTAGGACACCAACAGGTACTCCTACCAAGACTCCGACTGGGACACCAAGTAAAACAGTTACACCAACAACTCCACCAGGTGAAAGTACAACACCAACATTACCACCAACTGCATTAATCAGTAATGAAGTTGATCTGGTCTTGATTGGTTTGGTAATAACAATGGCAGGTATAGCAATATATAGAAGTGGTGCCTATATTTCACTTGGCAATCTCTATTGGAATAATGGAGGAGAAAAAGTAAGTGGGGCATTAGAGGATATAAATACTGAAACCAAAGCAGGAATAAATAGTGTTAAAAGAGTGATCCTAATAATTGATTCTACATTAACTAAATTAATACTTAGCTCAAAACAAATAATAGAATTTGCAATAAAGTATGTAGCAGGGATTTTTGGAAATATTAAAGATACAATAGTTCTTTCAATCAGGAAACTATTATTCAAGACTTCTAAGAATAAAAAAGACCTGTTCGAACAAGAAGTTATTATTTCACAACAAGATAAACAGGATAAAAACAATGAATAAGAAGAAATACCTCGCCCTCATACTTATCATAACTACAATAATTGTCGGAGTTGGAGCAATATATATTGGGATTCGTTTAGGTCAGGAGCCAGATGTTACACCGGATGAGAGTAAAGCTGCTCCAGCAAACTTGATCTGGACTAATCATCCCTGTTCCGGTTCTTGCGAGAGCGGCTCTGAATGTAATCAATATGGAGATCCCCCGGCTGGAAAGATGTGGTCATGCTGGTTAAGGGATGGAGTGGGATATCGCTGCGCTTATGAAGATACAAATAACGGAGGCAGCCAATGTTATCTTGATTGTCAGAGTGGATGGCAATCCTGTGGTTGTGATATAGCTGAGTGCGAAAGACGCTGTCTTGATACTATCGGACCAGGTCAAAGTGGAACTTATACAATGCTTTGTGATAATTGTCAGCAAAAATTCTCATGTGATTGTGAAAAGCCTGGAGTATCCAATACCCCTACCCCAACCACGACACCAACGGCAACGCCAACTAGAACACCTACTGGAACACCAACAAGGACTCCCACAGGAACTCCTTCAATAACACCTACTGGTAGCCCTAGTGTGACTCCAACAAATACACCGACCAATACACCAACGAACACACCAACAAATACTCCGACCAATACGCCGACAAGCACACCAACTAGTACACCTACAAGTACTCCAACAAGTACTCCTACTAGAACACCCACTAATACACCTACCAATACTCCTTCTGTAACAACGACATTACCTCCAACTGCTTTAATAAGTAATGAGGTTGATCTAGTAATTATCGGATTGGGAATGGTCATATTTGGGGCAGTGCTTTATCGCTCAGGGGCATATATCAAGCTTGGCAATCTTTATTGGGATCAAGGTGGAAGTACCATATCTGCAGGCTTGAATGAGACAAATAACGCGATTGGAAATGTATTTGATAATATCTGGGTTGGATTACTACATATAGATAGAACTGTAATATTCGCTTTACATGGATTCAAGGTTAAAAGCAAGATGGCTATAGTTATGCTT
>Ga0116157_10005395_pt1 | contig 11769 bp, 12 predicted proteins | sample AD_UKC048_MetaG_FD_89882 | JGI IMG/M metagenome (GOLD analysis project Ga0116157, IMG submission 89882) | Active sludge microbial communities of municipal wastewater-treating anaerobic digesters from USA - AD_UKC048_MetaG | ecosystem: Engineered > Bioreactor > Anaerobic > Digestate | place: USA... | reverse complement strand
CCTTGGAATATAATCGCTGTTTCATCCTCTCATAAAGTGCCAGCGCTTCTGTCTTTTCTTTTTCTTCTTTATTCATTTTGCAAAAATATGTAGACACACTTTATTGAACAGTCTCTTTCATTTATCAATTCATTGGCTTACTCATTGGGATATGAAACTCCCAAATTGATCAATATCGTCTTGGTTGGTAATTTTTTAATATTATTTTATGCTTTGGTAAGGAGATTTTCTGGGCCATTGGCAGCAATGTTGTGTACACTATTGGTATTTATAACACCTGAAATGTTTGCACATGTAGCTTTTAGCTTGACCAATTATCCTTCTGCAATTTTTTCATCTATAGCCATTATATACTTTTACATATTTTTTCAGGAACGTGACCCTGCTTATGCCATTTTGAGTTGTCTGTTTTTATCGGGATCTATGATGATCAGAAGTGACAATGTTGTATTTATAATGGCTGTTACACCAATTATTGCATTGATGATTTACAAAAAAGAAGTCAAAGTAGGGCATGGATTGGCTTACTTGGCATTGCCAGTATTAATCTTTTTTGCGTGGAATCTGTATATCAAATACGTCATCGGCATAGAGCAAAACTCTTTTTTCGTAAAAGAATTCACTTGGGATGGAGAGAAGTTTGATAAGTTATGGAAATATGTATTTGGTCTTATAACAAACAAAAGTTTGTATGGACTAAGTTTTTATGCATTTTTCACCTTTCTCATCATCAATATTTATTTCCTTATCAAAAAAGACATGTGGGCCTTCATCTTCATGTTTATGGTTGCACTGATTCCGTATACCATGATATATTATTTTATCGAGGATGAAGCATACTTATTTGCTGAAGGTGGTGGTTGGCTGGCTTCGGGATATAAGAGAGGATTGTTTTCTTATATACCACTGGCGTGGTTTTATGTTTTTGTAAGTAAAGGACCGTCGCTTTTTTTCAAATTTATCGAAGAAAAGATTTTTGAAAAGAAGGTCAGACTTATAGAGCAAAAAGAATAAGCATTCAGTGGCAAAATCTTATGCCCTCATTTACGAAGCTGAATTCATCTCTATAAAAGTAATTTCTGGCCACATGCCAACCCTTCCTGGAAAACCAAGGAAACCAAATCCTTTATTGACGTATAAATATTGACCAGCTTCCTGATATAATCCAGACCAATGTTTGTATCTATATTTCACAGGGCTCCATTTGAATCCAGGAATGTCGATGCCAAATTGCATGCCATGAGTATGTCCACTGAGTGTCAATGGAAAAGTGCGTTGATGCGGTATGATTTTTTCTGTCCAGTGGGTAGGGTCATGGCTCATTAAAATGGCAAATGTATCATCTTCAATACCCATTGTTGCCTTATCAAGATCTCCATATTTTTGAAAGAAATTCCCTGCACCCCAGTTTTCGACTCCCAGAATGGCAATTTTTTCGCCCTCTTTTTCAAGAGTGACGTTTTCATTTTTGAGCAATTTAAAACCTAAGGCAGGATATTTAGTCATAAAGTCATCCCAATACTGCTGTCTTGTTGCAGGATCTTGTCGCTCAGTTCCATAATAGTCGTGATTTCCTAAAATGGCATATTTACCCAATGATGCTTCAAGGTTGGAAAATACATCTATGTAGGGATTTATTTCATCCTTTTCCATATTTACCAAATCTCCAGTAAATAAAATGAGGTCTGGTTTTAAATCATTGATCATCGCAATACCCTTGGCCACCGACTCTGCACTGTCAAAACTACCTGAGTGTATATCTGAAATTTGTACAATTCTTAGGCCATTAAATGCCTTCGGGAGATTCTGAAATGCCAATGACAATTTATTGACTGTGTACTGATATTTGCCTTTTGTAATTCCATACAACATTCCGAAAAAGGGAATTCCGGCAAATAAAACTGCTCCTTTTGTCAGAAATTCTCTTCTTCCCGGCATCAAAGTAATTGCCGCTTGATCGCCTTTGATGAGATTGGTCATCCAATTTCCAAGTCCAAAAAGCAATCGACCTCCATCTTGCAAAAGCATTAGAACTATAAATACTGTTTTGCTGATGAAAGCTGTAAATGCAATTCCTATATAAAAATTGTCCATAAAGGATCTTTCAATGCCCCCATTTCTGATGATATCGAACGATTTGTACCAAGCAAAAATCAAAAATGCGGTTTGTGCCAAGTAAATGACGGTGAAAATCTTTTTGCTGCGCTGTTCTGAGAATAAAGACTTTAACGTGTAATAAGTATATAGCTCTCCAACAATGACAATCAACATCACTATGAGCATAAAAATGATTCTTCTATCCATTTATTTTTTCTGAGAAAAATTTGATCTGACTAATAACAGCAAAACAACCTTCTTGTTTTGTCAAACATTCTGATGATCGACCAAACATCCGTTGTTATAGATTGAATACGTTTTTTTGAAATAAAAGTATCGTACTGAAGAATTTGTGTAGGATAATAAAACTGTATGATACAATATAAACACGAAAAGCCCTAAATAAAATTTAGAGCTTTGTGTTATGCTTTTTACAACAAATTATTCTGCTGCTTCTGCTGCCTCTGAACTTTTAGCAGGGACAACAACTTGACCTCTATAGTATAAAGCGCCATCTACATCATATGCTCTATGGTAAACATGAGCTTCGCCTGTAGTTTTACAAGTTGCTAATTGAGGAATAGCCAATTTGTGGTGTGTTCTTCTCTTTCTTTTTCTCTGTGCAGATACTCTGCTCTTCGGATGTGCCATCTCCGTAATTTTTATAAATTGTAAAACAAATTATTCCAAGTCAAGTCCTTTCAACGAATTCCAAATATCATTTTTTGTTGCATCATCATTGGTCTTATTGAGTTTGGCAATCATTTCTGGATCGCAGTCATCAATGTCTTCGTGAGTGATAGACATAGGCAACAACAAGCAAATACATTCATAAATGTATGAGGCAAAATTTATGCTGGATGTCTCCTGGTCGATAAATAGTACCTCGTCCTGATCGGGATCTTGTACACCAATTTTTATGTGAAGTTTGGAATCACCCTCAATCGGATGATCAAAACTTTGCAAACATCGGTCACAGGTCACCCTCACATCGCCATCAAAGATAAAATCTGCAACGGCAAGGTCAGAACGCTTGTCCAAACTCATTTCAACTTTTAGCTTCCCACCTTCAACATATGAATTCTCAAACGTATGAAAGAAAGAATCATCAACTTCAAAAGTGATCTGGTGAATACCATTTTTCAACCCCAAATAAGGTACCGAAAAATGATCTAAAACATTCATTTAAAAGAACTTTTTCAAAATGAGGTGCAAAGATACATTAATTCCTCAATTCTGTGTCAAATTAAAGAAAAAATATTCGTTCTATAAAAGCGTGTTCTGTTGATATGGAAACTGCTCTGGATAATCCGTATTATAATGTAGCCCTCTGCTTTCTTTTCTCATCTGGGCACACCTAGTAATCAAATATGCAATGGTGATGAGGTTGCGAAGTTCACAAAGTTGAGGAGATATGGTGGTTGTGTTATAAAGCACTTCCGTCTCGTCGTACAAAAGATATAACCTATCCAGGGCCCGCTTAAGTCGCACATCTGTTCTTACTATGCCCACATAACTACTCATGATTTCTTTCAACTCCTTCACACTCTGAGTAAGTAAAACCATTTCTCTTGGATCAGTGGTACCCTGAGCATCCCAAGCTGGAATATCTTCTCTAAATTGTATACCATCTATCACCTGCTCTATGTCCATACTCATGCGCTTGCCATAAACAAGACCTTCTAGTAAAGAATTGGAGGCAAGACGATTGGCACCATGTAAACCGGAACTCGTACATTCCCCTGCTGCATAAAGATTTTTAATCGAAGTCCTACCCATTTCATCTACCACAATGCCCCCACACGTATAATGGCAAGCAGGTACAACTGGTATAAAATCCACCAAAGGATCAATGCCAATGCTTTTGCATTTTTCATAAATATTGGGAAAATGGTTGAGAAAACCTTCTTTGTCCAAATGAGTGCAGTCAAGATAAACATATTCATCTCCTCGGATTTTCATCTCATTATCAATCGCTCTCGCAACTATGTCCCTCGGAGCTAATGATTTTCTATCATCATATTTATGCATGAACTCTTTACCATCGGCAGTCTTTAGAATTGCGCCAAATCCTCTCACTGCCTCTGAAATCAAAAAGGAAGGATTTTCTCCAGCTGGATTGTATAAAGAAGTCGGATGAAATTGGATAAACTCCATATTGGCGACCCTTCCTTTAGCCCTGTACATCATGGCGATGCCGTCTCCACTTGCAATCACTGGATTTGTGGTACTTTTGTAAACTTGTCCTGCTCCGCCTGTTGCAAGGATGGTCGTTCTAGCTACAAAAGTTTCAATTTTATTGGTTTCTTTATTGAGAGCGTAAGCACCATAACATTCAATATCAGGAGATAACCTAGTGGTAAGTCTACCCAAATGGTGCTGAGTGATAAAGTTTATTGCAAAAAAATGTTCGAGAATCGTGATGTTATCGTATAGTTTGGCTTTGTCATTGAGCGTTCTTTGTATTTCCCATCCGGTAATGTCCTTAAAGTGTAAAATGCGATTTTCTGAATGGCCGCCTTCTCTACCCAAATCGTAGTTACCATCCACCTTTTTATCAAATCTTGCTCCCCACTCTATGATTTCAAATATTCTTTTAGGGCCTTCTTCCACAACCATTCTTACCACACTTTCATCACAAAGGCCATCACCTGCATCTAATGTATCTGCTATGTGTTTTTCAAAGTCATCAACATTTTCGTCCCAAACTGCAGCAACTCCTCCTTGGGCGTACCTTGTATTACTCTCTCCTGTATTTGTCTTTGTCAAAACAGTAATGGAAAGATCTTTTCTTTTTTCAGCCATCCAAATGGCGAATGAGAGCCCAGCTACACCACCACCAATGACCAATATATCGGTTTTATTCAAAATGAAATCTTTTTACAAATCTACAAAATCTTTTATTGTACGCATCTCCACTTTTCAGTACGGGGAATGAACGGAAATATTTTTTCCGATAAAAAAATGTAAAAAACATCAACATACCGATCGGTATTTTATACATTTGCTCAAAATATAAACATAGTTGACACTCACCAGTTCATACATTTTAGAAAAAGTAGCCCCGATATTTAATAAAAAAGGCTATGTCGCTACCAGCTTGTCGGACATCACGGAGGCAACTGGATTGACAAAAGGCGCCATCTATTTCAATTTTAAAAACAAGGAAGATTTAGCAGTGCAGGCCTTTAAGAAAAATATCGAAAGCATGATGCCCATAACCACTGAAATTAAATCTTACGACAATGCCATTGACAAATTGAAAATCATTGGTACCATCTATGGTGAATATTTTCTCAATGTTCAATCAAAAGGCGGTTGCCCAATCCTCAATGTAGGTATTGATGCAAAATATAACAATCCTGAACTTTATCAATTAGCCAAATCTATTTTGAATGACTTGATTAGTGGTTTGGAAAGAATAGTCGAAAAAGGTAAAAGTAAAGGTCAGGTAAAAGTTGAGGTTGACTCCAGGGTTTTTGCTCAATCTATGTATGCCCTCATCGAAGGTGGAATTTTTGTTTCAATGGTCAATGAAGACAAAACCTATTTGGACAATGCGCTCAAAAGTTTGAATATTTTGATAGACAACATTAAGCTATAAAATTTTTTAACCATTAAAATACCGATCGGTATCATTATGTCAAATAAAGAAAAACATCCCAAGTCATTTCACAAGATCAGATTTCAAGACTGTGATCCATACAATCACCTCAATAATGCGAGGTATGCAGACTATTTTATCAATGCACGTGAAGACCACTTGGAAGATTTCTACCAAATGAAATTGAGTGATCATGTCGCAAAAACTGGAAAGGGTTGGTTTACAATCTCGAGTCACAATGCTTTTTATAAACCAGCTTTGGTTCAGGAAGTCGTTTGTATTGAATCACAATTGATTGAGTTTGATGAGCGTTTGCTTGGTGTAGAAATGAAGATGTGGGACCAAGAGCAAAGCCACGTAAAAGCACTTTTTTGGATAAAATTTATGTATTACGATCTTATTGGTAAAAGGGTCACTGCTCATGAAGATTTTTTGATGGACTTATTTGAAGGAGTTATATCACCGATATCAGAAAATGTTTTTGAAGCAAGAAGCAATGCAATCTTACAAATGAACAAATCAAAAAAATAAGTTTATGGATTTCCAAGTATATAAAAATTTGCTTGCAGAAAATACCAATAAGTTGATTCTGCTCACCTCAAATACCAGTGGTTTTGAGAAAAATCAAAATGTAGATGAAGGCTGGAATGTGACGCAAATTTTGGAGCACTGCCTCATCCTTGAGGGAATGGTGCATAAAATTTTGCTTAAAGCAAACGGTAAATTTTCAGAAACACCTGAAATATTTGGTCTTGAAAAACAGAGGAAGTATGCCGCTACCGCACCTTTGAAAAAGGTAAAGTCACCAGAATTTGCCTTACCTGATGGAAGTCATGGAACAAAAGAAGAGATTCTTCAGAAAATCAAATTCAATAGAGAAAATCTTGTATCAGCAATTGAAAGAGGTGATATCCTCATTGATTTGAGAACAGCTCTCCACCCATTTTTTGGAGAAATTACCATGAGTGATTGGTTACATTTATTGATCTCCCACACAGAAAGGCATATCATCCAACTGGAGGAAATATTATCTGAATACAAATAAAGTAAAGGGTCAAAAACGGTCTATATTTTTGACAGAAACTTGCAAATTTTAGAAATCATTGCAGGACCTTCATATATAAACCCAGAATAAACTTGTACCAAGTCAGCACCCAAATCTAGTTTGTCTTTGGCATCTTGCCCATCGAAGATTCCTCCTACTCCAATAACAAAAATCTCTGGAGCATTTATTTTGATCATATTCAGAATGTGGTCGGATGGTTGCCTTACAGGCTTGCCACTCAATCCCCCCATTCCTATTTCAGAAACTTTGTTACTTGGCGTTTTTAGATCATTTCTACCAATAGTGGTATTGGTTGCAATTAGTCCATGAATATTGGTAGTTCTTACAATGTCGATGATATCCATGACTTGTTCTTGGCCCAAATCTGGTGCTATTTTCAGTAAGATTGGCTTTTGCACAGACTTTTCAAAATTGGCCTTTACCAAAGCTGTTAAAATTTCAGTAAGTGGCCCTTTTTCTTGTAGTTCTCGCAAACCAGGAGTATTTGGTGAGCTCACATTCACCACAAAATAATCTACATAATCATGCAATTTGTGAAAACAAATGAGGTAGTCATCAATGGCTTTTTCATTTGGAGTTACTTTATTTTTTCCAATATTACCCCCAATGATGATCGCACGATTTTTTAAAAGTTTGAGTCTTTCTACCAAGGCATCTACACCTTCATTGTTGAAGCCCATTCTGTTAATGACTGCTTTATCTATAGGTAACCTAAACAATCTGGGTTTTTCATTTCCAGCTTGAGGAAGTGGCGTAACGGTTCCCACTTCGATAAACCCAAAACCTAGCGCGTCCAAAGCTTCTATATATTTACCATCCTTATCAAAACCAGCTGCAAGTCCAACCGGATTTCGAAAGTTTAATCCAAGTTTATGAACTTCAATACCTTTTGGAATAGTAAATATCCACTCCATCAATGGTTTCATTCCCGGTATGCCAATCATAAACTTGAGTGACTTCAGGGCAATATGATGGGTTTTTTCAGGGTCAATGCTGAAAAATATGGGTCTGATCAAAAGCTTATAAATCATATTATTGTTCTAATAATTTGATTTTGGATATGATGTGTCCGCCGATTTGCCTTCCTTCAGGAACACCGTACTCAATTGCAGGCATGTAATGAATTCCACCATATAATCTCGAAATTGCTGCCTCTTCCGCAGCTTTATTGAAAGATGAAAAGTTTCTCACAGGCAAGCCAAACTCCAACTCAGTAGAATCTGAGAATGCAAAATTATCACCAAAAACATTTGTCAATAAAGTTGATGCCGCTCCGGAAACAACACTGTGTCCACTCGTATGCTCTGGAAAAGGTGGTGTTTGAAGTAAAGGTGTCCAGTTTTCGTCAATATGCTCATTGATATAAGTTTCTGGTCTTACCAAATTGGAGCGATATTTCTCATCCCAGCAAGAAATAAAGCCATCAAATAAACCCAGAGACGTCATCAAATAGGCATATGTTGTTTTTACAAAATCTGCTTTGTCTTTACGTGCAGCTATTCCAGCGATTTCCATCCAGTGACCACCAGGAGTTATCTTTTTGGTGGCGTGCATTACGTGCCCTATGACATTCATTTTGTATGGATTGCAGTCCCAAAATCTGGCTATTTCGTCTTGTTCTGGAGATAATTTTTTGCCGACTTCATAGACTTCATATGCTTCTTTATAAAATTTACTATCCTTTGCTGTACTAAATGTAGTAGGCCCAATTGGCTTAAATTGTTGTGCAGAATCCATCACCAATGGTCTGATTTTTGACCAACTAGGCTCAATGCCATCCATATAGGCTGGGGCAGTTGGTCTCCACCTGTTTTTATCTTCAGTGACCGTAAATTTGGGATCAGACCTAGTCTGGGCATAACTATCCCCATCCGCCCATTTTTTGATGACCTCACTCATTTCGGTTCCAAATGCAATTGACCTTTGTTTCACATCATCAGGCATTTGAACATCATCAAATTTTTTCATCATTTCATCATAGAATATGGTGATGCTGTCTTCAGAAAAAATAAATTTTTTGGCGGTCAAATTAAAAGCAACTATAGATGCTAGCGGGTAACAATAAATTTCATTTTCGATTGGCTTTGGTAATTCTGGTATGTGTGCAATCTGTCCCTCCAAACTTTTGTATTTTGGATCCATATATCTTGCAACTTCATAACCCGCAATACATGGATATACATAATTCCTACTAGCCACAGGTGGTGAAAAGATATCATGCACAAGTATGTCTGTAAGATTTTTTACAGAAGCTTGATAATAAGCAGATTGAGCAGCTTCTTCCTGAAAATTTGGGTTGGTTTTCTTGCATCCTGAAATAAAAAGAATTACAAAAAATACAATACCTATTTGCTTTAACATTTTAAACTTTGCTTTTATTTTGGCTTCAAAAATAATCAATTAACATCAAGAACAGGGCAAATCCATAGTGATTTAACGCATCATGGATGTAGTTGTTATTTATTATTGCCTTCAGCGGGACCAAAAAACACCAAAACGATCATATCTTCTTCGACATCAATAAAACGGTGTTCTACGGTAGCTGCAACAAACAAAAAATCACCTGATTTTACCTCAAGTACAGCTGAACCATGAATGAATTTGGATTTCCCTTGTATTATATAATAAACTTCATCCTCAGCATGCGGTGTTTGAATATCAGTTTGCCCAACTGCAATTTTATAGATGCCTGTACTTAGGTCTTTAGTCCTAATAAATTCGTGATATTTTCTAGGAACTTGACCTATTTCTTGAATAATCTCGCTTAGATTAACATGTTGTTTCATTTATGTTTCAAATTTTTACTTCAAAAAAAGGCTTGCAACTGGAAAGTAGCAAGCCTAATTAAACTCTTTTTATATTGGTCGGATGATACTTATCCGTTCATAGATTGTAAAAACTCATCGTTGGTCTTTGTACCCAACATGTATTTTCTTAAGAATTCCATTGCTTCATCTGGCTTCATATCTGCAAGGTAATTCCTGAGGATAAACATTCTTTGAAGTGTTTCCTTATCAAGCAACAATTCTTCTCTTCTGGTACTTGATCTTGGAAGGTCAATAGCCGGATATAAACGTTTGTTTGCCAATGTTCTATCCAATTGTAATTCCATGTTACCAGTACCTTTGAATTCTTCAAAGATAACTTCATCCATTTTAGAACCCGTATCTGTTAAAGCAGTTGCTAGAATAGTGAGTGATCCTCCATCTTCTATATTTCTTGCGGCACCAAAGAATTTTTTAGGCTTGTGCAATGCATTGGCTTCAACACCACCTGATAAAACTCTACCACTGGTTGGTGCGACTGTGTTGTAAGCACGAGCTAGTCTAGTGATACTGTCCAATAAGACAACAACATCATGCCCACTTTCTACCATTCTTTTGGCTTTTTCGAGTACAATGCCCGCAACACGAACGTGATTTTCAGCTGGTTCGTCAAAAGTAGAAGCAATCACTTCTGCTCTTACACTTCTACGCATATCTGTTACTTCCTCTGGACGCTCATCGATCAACAATACCAATAAGTAACATTCAGGGTGGTTTTTGGAAATTGCGTTTGCAATGTCCTTCAACAAAAATGTTTTACCTGTTTTTGGTTGAGCAACGATCAATCCTCTTTGACCTTTTCCAATAGGTGAGAACAAGTCAATCATTCTGTTTCCATAATCTTTGCCATCTGGAGCAGAAATCAAATTGAGTTTTTCTGTAGGAAATAAAGGGGTGAGGTAATCAAAAGGCACTCTTTCTTTCACAGCACCTGGATCTAAACCATTGATTCTGGAAACCTTAAGAAGTGCAAAATATTTTTCACCTTCTTTCGGAGGTCTGATTGCACCTTTGACCGTGTCACCCGTTTTCAATCCAAATAATTTGATTTGAGAAGGACTCACGTATATATCATCTGGTGAAGAAAGATAATTATAATCTGCGGACCTTAGGAAGCCATATCCATCTTGCATCATTTCAAGAATGCCTTCACCTTCTATTGCGCCATCTAACTCAATATTGAATTTTGGTTCCTCCTTTTCGTAAGGTCTATCTTGTTGATTGGAGTGATGTTGGTTTCTTCTTTCATTCCTCCTAAATTCTTCCACAAACGGCTTTCTTTCAGGGGCGTCAGTTCCAGCGCTATTTTCAATCGCTAGTGGAATGATTTTTTCAGCAATGTCTTGGCCGTCAAAATCTAGCTCTTCTTCTTCCAAAAATTTTTGTAACCTAGCCTTTGGACTATCGATTTTTTCCAATTCAGGACTTTCTGCTTTTGGTTGTCTGCGATCATCTCTGCGGTCTTCTCTCCTAGGATCTCTTCTTTCAAATCTTTTGTCCTCTCTCCTTTCTTCCCTCTTTGGGCTTGGGGCCTCTACAGCTTTTGTTTCCTGAACCTTTGGCTCAGCTGGTTTTGGCTCTGGAGCTTTAGGTGCAATAACTTCAGCTGGAGTTTCAGGTGCAGGTTTTTGATTTAATTTTTCAGGATTTGAAGTTCCAACTGGTTTGCCTTTGGGGGCAGGAACTCTTTTACGAGCTCTTTCTTGTTGGGCAGTATCTGCCTTTTTATTTTCTTGTTTAGGGCTTGATTCTTCCTTCTTTTGCGATAAAGCTTGTTGATCGAGTATTTTATAGATTAGATCTTGTTTTGCTAATTTTTTGTACGATTCCAAGCCTAATTTCTCTGCAATATCACGCAAATCAGGAACCAGCATTTCGTTTAGCTGAATAATGTCATACATATGTTGATAATAATTTTACTGTGGAAAACAGTCTGTGTAAGTTAAAAATGATTGAAATTTAGAGGAATCAAGATTTAAGATGTGATATCTCTATCTGGACTTAGTGCCGCAAATTTAAATGAAATTTTTGAAATTCAAAACAGTATTTTTGTGCAAGCGCTTAAAAAATCATTATTTCGCGCTTTAAATTGGTTAAACAAAGATTAAATGTTAGAAATTAGCACCATTCGATTTGAAAAAGAAAGAGTCCTTGAGGGTCTTAATAAGCGTTTCCTT
>Ga0116157_10005393_pt1 | contig 11770 bp, 13 predicted proteins | sample AD_UKC048_MetaG_FD_89882 | JGI IMG/M metagenome (GOLD analysis project Ga0116157, IMG submission 89882) | Active sludge microbial communities of municipal wastewater-treating anaerobic digesters from USA - AD_UKC048_MetaG | ecosystem: Engineered > Bioreactor > Anaerobic > Digestate | place: USA... | reverse complement strand
TGTAAGATGGAAGCCGTGATCTGGAAGGCTAGGGTGATCAAGCCGATCTCCGAGAACGAGAGCTGGTACGACTCCTTCACCAGCGGATAGATCGCCGGGATCAAGGACTGCACGGTATCGTTCAACAGGTGCGAGACCGCGATCGCGAAGAGCACCGAGAAGGCCGTGCGGTCAGCGACGTGCTTGACGGTGTTCTGCGGAACGAAATGCGGAGAGGCAGTGGGAACGGCCATGCGGCTGGTCAAAGGTATCGGTGTGGAAGCGCCACTTGGCTTTGCAGATTATCTTTGGGTTGAACAAAAAGACATGACCATCCCGCAGCGCAAAGCCCAACTGAAGAAGCTGATCGACTCCGTGAAGGACCCGGCGGTGTTGGAAAAGGTGGCCAAGTTGTTGGAGAAGCCCAACACCGCACCAGTCCGACAAAGCCCCATAGTGAAACGGGCGCTGAAGGCAGAGCAGGACATCAAGGCGGGTCGCGTCATTCCTTGGGACCAAGTGAATGACGAAATTGGAGCCTTGATCGACCGTCTCTACAGCAAGCCGAAGAAGACCGCGAAGCGCGCTGTACGAGCCAAGGCGAACGGATGAATGTCTTTGTAACGGCCGATGCCAGACGAAGTCTGGCCAGGACAATACGTCTACTCGCCCGGACACACTCCAAGACCTATTTGGTCAAGCTGCGTGATGAGGTGAATGTTAGTGTGATCCGATTGGGACAACATCCTCTTTCCGGCGCCATTGAACTGGAATTGGAGCACTTGGGTAAAGGACATCGCCGAGTCATCGTTGGCCCGTTCAAGATCATCTATCGCATCACTCCAAAGCAGATCGTGGTGACCGACATCTTCGACTCGCGGCGTGATCCGAAGGGGATGAAGGGGTGATGAAAGTGTGAAAAACGTTTTCTTCAGCAGGCTTCAGTCAGGAATTCTTACAAAGGTGCAGGTCCTTATCTCGGATCCGAAAAGGGGTGGTCAGTCCCGGCTTTGTTTGGGTTGCCGAAAAGTGGAACGACATAACCGTCCCTTCGCTTTAGTTCCAAGTAGTTGAAGTCTTCACCATTGATCCATGACCATGTGCCCGTCAAAGGTGTTTTTAACGACGGGCTGGTGACCTGGAAAGTCTGATCTTCGGAAAGGACAAGAATTCCTGCATCGAGACACCAGACCTTATAGGATCCTCGCCAGGATTTGGCTTCCGAGGAATTGTTTGGATCGTGGGTCAGCCACCAGAAGAAGGGGAGTACTGCGATGGTTGCGATACCGAGTCCACTGATCCGCAGATCTTTATTCCGCCAGCGAAAGATCGCGACACTCAGCGCTACGATGGCCACCAACAAGCTTCCGGCAAGCAATAGAAAGAAGAACAGCCCGAAGAACATGATTTTCCCTACCCCGCCGCCGTCTCCACCTCCTTGCTCACCTTCTTGAACAGGCCTTGGAGCACGTTGCCCGGGCCAACCTCAACAACCTTGGTGGCACCAGCGGCCAGCATGTTCTGCATGGTCTGTGTCCAGCGCACGGGTGCGGTCAATTGCGCGATCAGGTTCGCTTTGATGCGCGCGGGGTCGGTATGGGGGCGGGCATCCACGTTCTGGTAGATGGGGCAGCGCGGGTCCACGATGGGCGTGAAGGCGATGGCGGTCTGCAGTTCTACACGGGCGGGTTCCATCAAGGGGCTGTGGAAGGCGCCACCCACTTGCAGTACCAAGGCTCGCTTCGCGCCGGCAGCCTTCAATGCTTCGCACGCGGCGTTCACGCTTTCCACGCTGCCGCTGATCACGAGCTGGCCGGGGCAGTTGTAGTTCGCGGGTACGACCACTCCGGGGATGGTCTTGCAGATCTCTTCCACCTTGGCGTCTTCCATACCAAGGATCGCGGCCATCGTGCTCGGTTGCAACTCGCAGGCCTTCTGCATGGCGTTCGCACGAGCCGCCACCAACTTCAATCCATCGCTGAATTCCATGGCGCCGGCCGCCACCAAAGCGCTGAACTCACCGAGCGAGTGCCCCGCCACCATCTCGGGTTTGAAGGCATCACCCAGCACCTTCGCTTTCACCACGCTGTGCAGGAAGATCGCAGGCTGCGTCACCTTGGTCTGCTTCAGATCCTCTTCAGTCCCCTTGAACATGATGTCCGTGAGGTTGAAGCCTAGGACATCGTTCGCGTGTTCGAACCAGATGCGCGCGTTGCTGTCCGCATCATAAAGATCCTTCCCCATGCCGGGGAACTGGCTGCCCTGTCCGGGGAATACGTAGGCGGTCATGCGTTGCAGGTTGTGGATTACTTCAAACCCGCACCAATAGTGTCGGCCCACCGGGTCGACCTGCAGTGCGAACCTGTGGATACGATCAATCCCGACGCCCGCCAAAAAGGCGCAGCAACATCAGGAAGAGGTTGATGAAGTCCAGGTAGAGTGTGAGCGCACCCATCAAGGCCATCTTCTGGGCTCCTTCGGAGCCCGTGGCCACCGTCTCGCCGATCCGCTTCAGCTTCTGCATGTCGTAAGCGGTAAGGCCGGTGAAGATGATCACCCCGAGGATGGAGATGATGTAGTCCATCGTGCTGCTACCGATGAACATATTGATCAACGACGCGACGATGATACCGATCAGCCCGATGAACAGGATGCTACCAAGCTTCGAAAGGTCCGTCTTGGTGGTGTAACCGGCCACGGCCATCACGGCAAAGAGACCTGCTGCCATGAAGAACACACGGGCGATGGACGATTCGGTGTAGGTGAGGAAGATGAACGAAAGGCTGATGCCGCTCACGATAGAGTATCCGATGAAGAGGAGCAACAGGGCTGTTCCGCTGAGGCGGTTCACCAAGCCGCTCATAGCGAAGACCAGTCCTAGTGGTGCGAGCATCACCACCCAGCCCAGGATGTTGAGTTTGGCGGTCCCTGCGGCCATGTCGATGGTGTAAAGTTTCGCCATCAATTCGGGGCTGTGCCCGAACCACCAGGCCATGACCCCACTGAGCACGAGGGCCAAAGCCATGTTGCTGAACACGCTGGCGAGGAAGGTGCGAACACTGCTTACGTCTTCGGTTCCGAGGTAAGTAGGGTTCTGCTGGTAGGTGTTGTTCTCCATTTCAGGTATGGTAAGCGGTACGAATATCGGTAAAGATAGAACGCGGACGAGGCTTGAATGGCGCTCATCCCCTTGCGTCAATGACCGATCCTGAAGCTCAATTGGGTTCAGCACTCGTGCAGTAGCTCCATCTGCACGCTCTACGCTCAGATCCTCTAATGCAAGCGCGCGCTGATCAACTTGATGAATTCCTCCCGCGTGCGTTGATCGCTGAGGAAGATCCCCGTGAAGGCACTGGTCGTGGTGACCGAGTTCTGCTTTTGGATGCCGCGCATCTGCATGCAGAGGTGACTGCACTCGACCACCACCGCCACGCCAAGCGGCTTCAGCGTGTTGTGGATGCAGTCCCGGATCTCGTTGGTGAGTCGTTCCTGCACTTGCAAGCGCCGCGCAAAGGCATCCACCACCCGGGGGATCTTGCTCAGGCCTGTGATGCGGCCGTTGGGGATATAGGCCACGTGCGCCTTGCCGAAGAAGGGTAGCATATGGTGCTCGCACATGCTGTACACTTCGATGTCCTTCACCACCACCATCTGGCTGTAGTCCTCGGTGAACATCGCGCTCTTCAGGATGTTCGCTGGGTCGAGGTCGTAACCGTGTGTGAGGTATTGCAACGCCTTCGCCACTCGCTCCGGTGTTTTCAGTAGGCCCTCGCGCTTCGGATCCTCGCCTACTGCACTGAGGATATCCGTGTAATGGTCGCTGATGCGCTTCACCAGTTCCTGGTCGTACTGGTCGATGCGCTCGTAGCCTTCGCCGTGCGGGCTGCGCTCGATGCCTTTGGCTTTTCCCTGGGGCTTTGCCGCTTTCTTACTCGCCATAATATTCCACGTGGTTGTTCTCGGTCTCCTGCAACTTCACGCAGAACAAACGACCACCCAGTTCGTTCACCGGGCCTTCCAATTGTTCCCAGATCGCAACGGCCAGGTTCTCCGTGCTGCTGTAGATGCCCTTCATGAACGGCACGTCCAGATCGATGTTCTTGTGGTCGAGCTGGTCGATCACGCGTTCTTTCATGATCCGTCCCAGGTGGGAAAGGTCGATCACGAAGCCGGTCTCGTTGCTGGGCTCACCTTTAACAGTCACCCACAGGTCGTAATTGTGGCCGTGCCAATTCGGGTTGGAGCACTTGCCGAAAGTGGCATAGTTCTTCTCCGGGGTCCAATCCGGACGACTGAGTTTGTGTGCAGCGCTGAACCGCTCGCGGCGGGTGATGTGTACGGTGGGCATGAGGGTGCAAAGGTAGGGGCGGGTATCACCCCGGCCCAAGAGCAGGGATCACGCCCCTACCTTTGCAGCATGATCATCGTTACCGGCGCAGCGGGTTTCATCGGAAGTGCACTCATCGGCGAATTACTGCGCGCAGGTTGGCAGGACATCGTGGCCGTGGACGACTTCTCCCGGGCGGACAAGGCGCCGAACCTCGAGGGGAAGAAGCTCACGGCAAGGGTGGAACGAAGCGAATTCTTCACCTGGTTGGACCAGAACGAGAAGCTGGTGCAGTTCATCTTCCACCTCGGTGCGCGTACGGATACCACCGAGTTCGATCGCTCGATCTTCGATGAGCTCAACGTGCATTATAGCCAGCGGATGTGGAAGGCATGTGTGAAGTACGGCATACCGCTCGTGTATGCTTCCTCGGCCGCTACCTACGGTGGTGGTGAACTGGGATACAGCGATGCGGACGATACGCTCCCGCACCGGTTGCAGCCGTTGAATCCCTATGGCGACAGCAAGAACGACTTCGACAAATGGGCGTTAGCCCAGCAGGACAAGCCCTTCTTCTGGGCGGGCCTGAAGTTCTTCAACGTATACGGACCGAACGAGTACCACAAAGGCCGCATGGCGAGCGTGGTTTTCCATGCCTTCAACCAGATCGGCGCCTCAGGGGGCATGAAGCTCTTCCGCAGTCACCGACCGGATTTCAAGGATGGCGAACAGCTCCGCGATTTCGTCTACGTGAAGGACCTCTGCAATGTGTGCCTCTTCTTGATGGAGCAGCGCAAGCACAGCGGTCTCTACAACCTCGGCAGCGGCACGGCACGCACCTTCCTGGACCTGGCTCGAGCCACGTTCGCCGCACTGGGTAAGCTGGAGAACATCACCTTCGTGGACACACCGGCCGACATCCGGGACAAATACCAGTACTTCACCGAAGCGGATATGCGCAAGCTGATCGGTATCGGCTATGATCGACCGTTCACCACCTTGGAGGATGGGGTCGACGATTATGTGAAGAATTATCTGATCGGCGGCAGACGCTGCTGAGGGTCGGCCTTACTGATCACGCAGCGCCACCAACTTCGTGCGGATCTCCAACAAGCGGTCGCGCAGCACATCGATGTCGAGCACCGTGGCCACTTCCGCCTGATCGGCCTTGCGTAACTGTTCGCGGGCACCTTGCAGGGTGAAGCCCTTCTCCTTCACCAGGTGCTGGATGCGCTGCAGCTGTTCGATGTCCTTCTTCGTGTACAGCCGATCGCCTTTGCCGGTGCGCTTGGGCTTCAAGGTTCCGAACTCCTTCTCCCAATAACGGATCAGTGAGGTGTTCACCCCGAGCTGTTCGGCTACTTCACCGATGGACCAGTAGAGCTTCTCGATCGTCTTCTCCTTCCAGGGCATCGCTTCTCTTCGGTTTCCGCGCGGCGAAGGTACTCAGTCAAGCGACTGGCCAGCATTGCGCGATAGTTCCAACATCCGTGCGTACTCTTCGGGAGAGAGGTCGTTGAAGTAATAGTTCGCGGGATCCACCGCTTCGCCGCCCTTGTGTACCTCGTAGTGCAGGTGTGGTCCGGCGCTTAGTCCGGTATTGCCCACGAGGCCGATCACATCGCCGCGTTTCACCCGTTGGCCGTTGCGCACTTTCAGCTCGCTCAAGTGGGCGTAGAGCGTCTCATAATCGAAACCGTGGTCCACCACCACGTGCATTCCGTAGCCATTGGTGGCATAGTCAGCGAAGGTCACCCGGCCATCGCCGGTGGCGTAGATGGGTGTGCCCTGCTTGGAGGTGAAGTCCATGCCGGCATGGAATTTCGGGATCTTGTGGATCGGATGGATCCGCATGCCGTAGCCACCGGCTGTGGCTGTCAGGTCCTCGTTCGGGATCGGTTGTATGGCCGGAATGCTCGCCAACATCTCCTTCTTCCGCATCACGAGTGAAGCCACTTCGTCCAAACTCTTGGACTGCACCACGAGTTGTCGCGCCAATGCATCGAGCCGCTTCTTCGTGCCAACCACCACATCACTGCTGGCGAATCCGCCCAGGTCCTTGTAGCGGTCCACACCGCCGGCACCGGCTTGGCGCATGCTTGCGGGTAGGGGGTCGGCTTCGAAGATGACGCGGTAGATGTTGTCATCCCTCCGGCGTACGTCGCCTAGTACGGTCTCCACCTCGCCGAGGTGCTTGTTCAACAGCTCATATTGAAGCAACAACTGTTGGTTCTCCCGGCGCAGCCGGGCCTCTTTCGGGCTGTCCACGAACTGATAGACCAGGAAAATGCCCATGATGCCTACCAGCAGGCCCGGTGTTAGCGCTAAGAGCGTCCGTTTGGTCTTCTGCCATGCGGAAAGCCGGATACGCTCGAAATTGAGCGTCTTCGGGTTGAAGCGGTACTTCTGCTCGGCCATGGCTTCCGCGAACGGGAACGGCGAAGTTAACCGCTGTTCTCCGCTTTCCGGACCACGGCACTTCGGTACTTTCGCGACCCGAAAGCAGCCAGCCCGTTCCGCCATGCTCACCAGCCAGCAGATCCGCCAGAAGTTCCTCGATCACTTCGCCAAGCACGGCCACACCATCGTGCCCAGCGCACCCATGGTGGTGAAGGATGATCCCACGCTCATGTTCACCAACGCGGGCATGAACCAGTTCAAGGACCTCTTCCTCGGCAACCGGCCTGCGCAGCACAAGCGCATCGCCGACACGCAGAAGTGCCTGCGCGTCTCCGGTAAGCACAACGACCTGGAAGAGGTGGGCATCGACACGTACCACCATACGATGTTCGAGATGCTCGGCAACTGGAGCTTCGGCGACTACTTCAAGAAGGAGGCGATCGCGTGGGCCTGGGAGCTGCTCACCGAGGTGTACGGCATCGACAAGAACAACATCTATGTGACCTACTTCGGTGGCGACGACAAGGACAAGCTGCCCGCCGACGACGAGACGCGCGACCTCTGGTTGCAGTTCATGCCTGCTGACCGCGTCCTGCCCTTCAGCCGGAAGGACAACTTCTGGGAAATGGGCGACGCCGGTCCCTGCGGGCCATGCACCGAGATCCATGTGGACGTACGCACCGCCGAGGAGAAGGCGCAGAAGCCCGGCCGCGAGCTGGTGAACAACGACCATCCGCAGGTGATCGAGATCTGGAACAACGTGTTCATGCAGTTCGAGCGCAAGGCCGATGGCTCGTTGGTGACGCTGCCCGCCCAGCACGTGGACACCGGCATGGGCTTCGAGCGCCTGTGCATGGTGTTGCAAGGCAAGCGCAGCAACTACGACACCGATGTTTTCCAGCCGCTGATCCAGGAGTTGGCGAAGCGCTGCGGTAAGGTGTACGGGAAAGAAGAGAAGGCCGACATCGCCATGCGCGTGATCGCTGATCACCTGCGTGCCATCAGCTTCGCCATCGCGGACGGCCAGCTGCCCAGCAACACCGGCGCGGGCTATGTGATCCGTCGGATCCTGCGCCGCGCGGTGCGCTACGGCTACAGCTTCCTGGGCTTCAACGAGCCCTTCATGCACGGCTTGGTCCCGCTGCTCGTCGATCAGATGGGCGAACAGTTCCCCGAGCTGAAGAAGCAGCATGATATCGTGAAGAACGTGATGCTCGAGGAGGAGAAGGCCTTCCTGCGCACCTTGGAGCAGGGCACGAAACGGATCGAGCAAGCGCTTGCCGAGAGCAAGGGTGTGCTACCTGGTGACAAGGCCTTCGAGCTCTTCGACACGTACGGGTTCCCGATCGACCTCACCCAGTTGATGGCGCGTGAACAAGGTCGTGATGTGGACATGACCGGTTTCGATGCGGAATTGCAGAAACAGAAGGAACGCTCCCGCGCCGCCACGGCTGTCACCACTGGTGATTGGGTCGAGCTCGGCAAGGGCGAGACCGCCTTCATCGGCTACGACGAACTGAGCAACGAGGCCCGCATCCTGCGCTACCGCAAGGTCTCCGGCAAAGGAGGCGACCAGTTCCAGCTCGTGCTGGACCGCACACCGTTCTATGCGGAGGGCGGTGGCCAGGTGGGCGACCAGGGCTGGCTCATCCAGGGCGCCGATCAGGTCGAAGTGATCGACACCAAGCGCGAGAACCAGCTGGTCGTGCACTTCACCAAGGAGCTGCCGAAGGATGTGAGCAAGCCGCTCACCGCGCAGGTGAACACGCAGCGCCGCGGCCTCACCGCGCGCAACCACACGGCCACGCACCTGCTGCACCACGCCCTGCGCAAGCACCTGGGCACGCACGTGGAGCAGAAGGGCTCGCTCGTGGCACCCGACCGCCTGCGTTTCGACATCAGCCACTTCGCCAAGGTGACCCCCGAGGAGCTGGCCACCATCGAGCGCGAGGTGAACGCGATGATCACCGACGACATCGTCTTCGAGGACAAGCGCAACGTGCCCATCGCGGAGGCGAAGGCCATGGGCGCCATGGCGCTCTTTGGTGAGAAGTACGGCGACAACGTGCGTGTGGTAAAGTTCGGCCCCAGTGTGGAGCTCTGCGGTGGTACGCATGTGCCGCGCACCGGTGTCATCGGGCCCTTCCGCATCGTGAGCGAGAGCGCACTGGCCGCGGGCATCCGCCGCATCGAGGCCATCACCAGCGTGGAGGCCGAGCGCATGATCAACGAGAAGCTTGCAAAGCTGGAGGCCCTCAACGCCTTGTTGAAGAACCCTTCGGACATCGTACAAGCGGTGGAGAAGCTCATGGAGCAACACGCGTCCATGGGCAAGGAGCTGGAGAAGTTCTCCAAGGAGAAGGTGAAAGGACTCGCCGCCTCGTTGCCAGCGAACGCCAAGCCCAACAGCAAAGGCGCGAAGTTCCTGGTGGAACGCCTGGACCTGGATGCCCAAAGCCTGAAGGACCTGGGCTACCAGTTGCGCGAACAGCACCCTGACCTGGGCTTCATCGCCGGTTCGGTGCTCGATGGTAAACCACTGTTGGCCGTTTCGTTGGGTAAGAGCTTCATGGATGCCTCCGGACTGAAGGCCGGTGAGCTCATCAAGCTGCTCGGTCCACTGATCAAGGGTGGTGGTGGTGGTCAGCCCGACTTCGCCACGGCTGGCGGCAAGGAACCCGGCGGCATGGCCGAAGCGCTGAAGAAGGCGGCGGAGTTGTTGGGCTGATCAGTCCTTCCTTACCTCCGGGATGGGGCGCAGCAGGATGTTCACGTAGCCATCACGCGCGTCCAGCCGCACGTTCGTGCCTGTGAGCGAGGGATCCAGCATCACGCGGTAGGGAAGGACCACCACTTCACCCTCCCCGAGGAAGGGAGCCAACCGCATCAGGGAAAGCTCGGCGGTCAACCGCAAGCGCACGTTGCTGCCGAAGTCGCCAATGGTCAGGTCCTCCAGTTCGAAGAGGTTGCCTTGTTTGCGAGCCTTGATCGACCAGATGCAGGGGCGGTCCTTATGCACGGAGCTGGCCAGGAGTTCCCAGTCCCGTTCCGATGTGGCTCCAGGTTGGAACACCGTTCGCGCAGCATGGAAAATGGCATCCAGCAGTACATCGTTCAGACCGTCAATGTCAGTTGTTCGGATGCGGTTCGTGGTATCGCAGCGTAGACGGCCGTTCGGCGCATAGATCGCCATGGACAGGCGCTCCTTGCGTGCCTGCTCGACCCCTTGGAGGCTGTCGCCGCGTGCGGCATCGCGACGGGCAGCTCGTTGAGCTTCCTCCTTGGCCTCCCAGGCTTCGTGTGCGCGAAGCGCATCCGTGCCCTCCTGGATCAACGCTTCCAACACAGGCACACAGCCACAAGCGGTCGCGGGAAGACCCTCCACACGGTTGCCGTTCCGGTCGAACGCACGCCTGCACCGTTCACGCTCCAGGTTGCGCGCTTCTGCAAGGGCCTGCTGCTGTTCCGCAGCCGATGGGTATGCGTCTATCAACCCCAGCGCCACCATCCGCTCGTAGTTCCTGAACCCCTGCTGCAGCCCACAGGTGCCTTGCCTGCTGATGCGGGCTTCATGCACGTAACACAGGAAGTTCAGGAACAGCGCCTCCTGCTGACCAGCAAGGCGTGTGGGGTGCGTGTCCACCGGGTCGGCGGTATCAGGTAGCTGACGCCTCAGTTCGGTGATGGCGCGCAGCTGTTCGTTCGCATCGGCGTTGTGCTGGATGCGCGTCCGGTAGAAGGTGCGGCGGTCGGGGCCGGGTTGGGCATGCACGGCATTGATGCAGGCCACCAGGTACACGCTGAGCGCGAGCACGAAGCGAAGGTGGTGGCGCATCCCCGTGTTCATCCGTTGGTTCGCATCGCTGCCTGTTGTGCTGTTGTCGAAGGTAGAGCGGTCAGCTGTACACGGAAAGCGCGGCAAGTTCCTTGCTACTCAACCTTGGCTCGACGTATAGAAGAAGTAGGGGGCCTTCTGTACCCTGCTCTGCATAACCATCAGACAGGCAACAGTTCATGCGTGATCGCAGCCCCCGCCATGGTACCACTGGCGAAGGCGGCGCTTAAAGCACGCATCGGCGTGGTGCAGTCGCCGCTGGCGAACACGCCCGGCACATTGGTGCGCTGCATCGGGTCCACCTTCAACAGGCCAATTTCCGTTCGTTCCACGCCGAGCTTTTCGGTGAGCGAGCTGGGTGCGGTAGTGTCCGATCGGAGGAAGAGGGTATCAGCATCCCGCCTGCTGCCATCGGCGAATACCAAGGCTTTTACCTGGCCTTGCTCGTGCAGCACTTCGGTGATGGGGTTTTCCACAAACGCGATGCCCTGCTTCCGGAGTGCTTCGAGTTGTTCGTTGTCGAAGCTCGACGGCCCGTTGGTGCAGACGGTAAGTCGATCGCTCCAGTTGCGGATCAGCTTGGCGTAGTGGGCGTTCTCCGGCGCATTGCCGATCACCACCAGACGCTGGTCGCGCACTTCGTAGCCATGGCAGAAGGGACAGGAAGCAGCCGTGATGCCCCAACATTCCACAAGGCCCTTGATCTGCGGAAGCTCATCGCGCACACCTAGTGCCAGCAGGAGTTTGCGCCCACGGTGCTCCGTGCCATCGGAGGTGCGCACGGCGAAGTTGCCGTCGGTTCCGCCCAGTTGCTCGGCGCGACCATCAAGGAACTGTACGGTAGTGTACTTGGCCACATCCGCGCGGGCCTTGGTGCGCAGCACGTGGGGTGGCACACCATCGTGCGTAAGCAGATTGTGACTGTGAGGCACACGCATGTTGCAAGGCTCGTTGGCATCGATGATGAGCACTTTACGACGCGCACGACCCAGCGAAAGGGCAGCGCTGAGGCCGCTGTAACTGCCACCGATGATGATGACATCGTATATGTCGCTGCTGTTCGGGATCATGGTCCAAGATGTTGTGGTGGCAGTGGTAAGCAGCGCCAGTGAACCGTGTTTGATGAAGGTCCGGCGTTGCATGGTTCAGGCCTGGGCGCCCACGATGGCTTCGGGTTCAGCCTCCGGTATGGGCCACGCATCCTGCTTGGGGAAACACCCGGCCTGCCA
>Ga0116157_10005389_pt1 | contig 11772 bp, 8 predicted proteins | sample AD_UKC048_MetaG_FD_89882 | JGI IMG/M metagenome (GOLD analysis project Ga0116157, IMG submission 89882) | Active sludge microbial communities of municipal wastewater-treating anaerobic digesters from USA - AD_UKC048_MetaG | ecosystem: Engineered > Bioreactor > Anaerobic > Digestate | place: USA... | reverse complement strand
TTGGGCCCAGCAGGACTTGAACCTGCGACAATCCGGTTATGAGCCGGAGGCTCTAACCAACTGAGCTATAGGCCCGCGACGCGAAAATTATCTTATCATATAGCGCTTTTTGATGCAAGCACTTTTTTTATTCCATGTAGAATTCTTTGAGTTTCTTCGAGCGACTCGGGTGGCGCAGCTTTCTGAGCGCCTTCGCTTCGATCTGGCGAATGCGTTCGCGGGTGACACCGAACTTCTGGCCGACTTCTTCAAGAGTTCTCTGCCAGCCATCTTCAAGGCCAAAACGATACTTGATGACCCGCGACTCACGTTCGGTAAGCGTCGCCAGCACCTTGTTGATCTGCTCTTTGAGAATCAGGTTGAAAGCGGTTTCTGCCGGTGGCAGAGCCGATTTGTCTTCGACGAAATCGCCAAGATGCGAGTCTTCTTCGCCATTGATCGGAGTTTCGAGCGAAATCGGGTCCATGGCGGTTTTCATGATATTCTTGACTTTTTCGACCGGCAGGCCGACTTCGACAGCCAGTTCTTCTACCGCCGGGTCTCGGCCAAGCTTCTGCACCAGTTTGCGCGACGCCTTGCGCAGCTTGTTGATCGTTTCGACCATGTGTACCGGAATGCGTATCGTTCTGGCCTGGTCGGCGATTGCACGGGTAATAGCCTGCCTGATCCACCAGATAGCATAGGTGGAGAATTTGTACCCTTTGCGGTATTTGAATTTTTCAACGGCGCGAATCAGCCCCTGGTTGCCTTCCTGGATCAGGTCGAGAAACAGGAGGCCACGTTTGGTATATTTTTTGGCAACAGAAACGACCAGCCTGAGGTTGGCTTCGATCAGCTTGCGCTGTGCTTCGAGATCGCCGTGTTCGATGCGTTTGGCAAGCGTCACTTCTTCCTGCATGGTCAGAAGTCTTATTTTGCCGATTTCTCGCAGATACACCCGCACTGAGTCGTCGATATCGTCGAAATCCTGCTGCTGTTTGTCTTCTTCTTCCTTTTTTTCTTCGGCGACCGGAAGTTTCTTGTCGAGACGCACTTCATCGTCGTCAACCAGCTCGACGTTTTTATCCATCAGCTCGTTGATGACCTCTTCGAAAACTTCGGTAGGCAGGCCGTCGGGCAGCACACGGTTGATCTCCTGGTAAGAGAGATAACCCTGACGGGTCCCGATTTCTATGAGTTCAGCCCGGATATCTTCTATGGTCCGGGGTTCGTTCTTCTTAGTAACTTTACTTTTGGCTTGTGTTGCCTGCTCTGTTGTCATAATTTTCCCTCGTTACTGGAGTGAATCAATACAGCGTTTCGATCTTTCGCCTTACATCGAGCTGTTCCATGCTCAGACGCGCGATAACAGAATCATCGCCGCCGCGTTCCGCCTCACGGATCTTCTGCTGAATCTCTTTGAGTTCAGCATCGAGCCGGCTTTTCACCAGTCCCTTCACACATTCCATGAAAGGTTCAGGCTGGCGGTCTTCGAGAGTGGTAATCAGCTCACTGAGCCGCGAAATCAGACTGGCGTCATCGAGTGCTGCTAAAATCTCTGCGGGCTTTAACTAACCACCAGCCGCTTCCTGTTGAAAGCTTATTGCTTCAAATATCTGACGTAAGCGGGGGTCGGAAAAATCGCCGGGGCCAAGCAGTGCTCTGACTCTGTCGAGTTCTTCAGGGTGCTCGAGCAGGTGTTTGAGCACCCACTCCTGCCTCTGAATCTCGGCATTCAGCCTTGGTGATATAAATGTCCTTTTCTTCTGAGCTTCCTCAGAGCGTGGGGCCTCCCTGCCCTCAAATTCTTTTTCCAGAACGTGTTGGTCCATATCCAGCAGTTTCGAGATTTTACGGATCACTTCGCTTCTCGCAATTGAACTGTGAATAGCTGGAACCAGTTCCTTAAACTCCTGGATAAGCTTCTGCTTAACCGGAATCTCAAGAGGAGGCTTCAGGCCACGGGTATGAGTCTCAATGAGAAAAGTATATATATCAGTTGCTTTTTCAAGCAAAATTTTGAAGTTTTCAGCGCCTTCGCGGGTAACAAAACTGTCAGGATCGTCAGTTGGGTCAGGGAAAGCCACAACTCTGGCATTTACCGGCGCATCCTTCTGCAGGGAAATGGCGCGCAGCGTCGCTCTCTGCCCGGCGGCGTCGGCGTCGTAGCAGAAGTAGAGCGTTTCGCAGTTGCGGGCAAGCATATGAATCTGCTCAGCCGAAATGGCGGTTCCGAGGGAGGCGACAACATTTTTGATGCCATTCTGAAAAAGACTTATGGCATCGAGATAGCCTTCGACGACGATGACCGAGTTAAGGCGTCTGGCAACCGGCACCGCTTCGCGAAAGTTGAAAAGCATGCGCCGCTTGTTGAAGGTCTCGCTTTCGGCACTGTTAAGGTATTTTGGCTCGTCTTCCGGCGACATCACCCTGCCGCCAAAGCCGGCAACCCGGCCATGAATGTCGAGAATCGGAATCATCAGACGATTGCGGAAAACGTCGTAGAACCCCTCGCCCTGCCCACGTGCCTTTATCAGACCAGCTCTTTCGAGACTGGCAAGGTCTTCAGGGGTTTTACCGAGGCGATGTACAATTGAATCCCAGGCGTTGGGAGCAAAGCCGATGCGGAATTTCTTCGCAGTTTCGCCGTTGATTTTGCGCTTTTTAAGATAGTCGCGGGCAACCGTGCCGGCCGAACTGTCGTACAGGCAGGATTCGAAAAACTTTGCCGCCCGATCAAGATAATTGTAGAGGTCAGCCTTCTTCTCGAAGTCGGGATCGTTTTCGCGGGGAATTTCGATAGCTTCACGTTCTGCCAGAAACTTGACCACCTCAGGGAAAGTCATATGTTCGAGTTCCATCAGAAATGAGAAAACATCGCCGCCTTTACCACAGCCAAAGCAGTGATAAATCTGCTTGTCGGTCACGACATGAAAGCTTGGGGTTTTTTCTTTATGGAACGGGCAGAGCGCCTTGTAATTATGACCAGAAGGAATCAGTCGTACATGCTCGCCGATTATCTGAATGATATCGGTTCTCTCGCGAATCATCGCTATTATTTCGCTCGAAATAAAGCCCAAAAAAAACCTCGCGTAAAACGTACATGACCTTGGTCGAATTTTCAATATTAATACCGAAGCATTCGAAAGTCAAGAGTTACTGCAAAGTTTGTGGTTTATTCGCTTTAAAAAGACAGGAAAACACCAAAACACTGCCTGCAATCGAGACAAATGCAAGAGCAGCAATGATAAGAATGGTAAGCTGTATTTGAGAATCTGCATTTTCCATGGGGTACATTGCAAAAATAAGATATTCAGGAATTCTTTTCAGCTGCGAAGCCACTACCAGCCATTTCTTTCCGGCGATTTCCTCTTCAGAATGCTGCAGCGAAGCGGTCACTCTCACCCTTTCGGCAAGTCTGGCAACAAAGGGGTATTTACCGAAAGCCCGCGGGAATGGCAACCGGTCAGCGACAGCCGGAACCATGGCAAGACGCGCGGGTTGAACACTTTCTGCGGTCATACTGTTGCGATGAATCTGCCGCAGCAGATAACGTTCAGAAAACGACTCTGCACCGTGCCAGCCGATCAGAAGAGTTGCATTTCTGCCCTTTTCCGGCGAAATGAACGTCGAATAAACAAAATTGCGACGGTCGGCAAACATGAGCTCGCTCACCCGGTCGAAATTTTCGAAAGGCTTGAAAAGACCTGAAGCGGCGTCACCCATTATCTCAGACAGACTGCTGGAAACTGATTCGAGCATCACTTCATTGATACGATCTTTCCAGCTCTGCTCACCGCCAAATCTCGACTGAAACAGACGGCGGGAAACAGCAGCAACAAGTTTCTGCAAAGTCTCACCCTGCTGCCCACGCTCTGGCAGAGCCATCAACACCTTACCATCACCCTGAATAAGAAAGAGACGCTGAATCGCATCGCCGTCACGCAGTATTGCATAACTTTTCTCGATCTCGGGCCGATTCATTTTTTTAAACGCCTGTAACCCGGCAAAACGCCGATAAAGACCGTTCAGATTGCTGATTGCAACATGATAATTATCATCGACCGCCTGGATCATACGCGCCAGACGATCAAGATACTCGCGCTGTGTCGATTCTCGCTGCAAACCCGCCAGAGAAAAGCCCAGAAAGACGATAACCACTGCCGGGACAATCAGCAAAGACACAAATACAGGTCGCCATTGTTCTGAAACCCTGCATTCGTCAGCAGCCGACCGCTCGACATGCAGCAGACGGTAAAAACAGAACGGCAACAGAATCAGTATTAAAAGCTTAAACAGGAAAAAAGCCTTGTCTGCCGAAGAAGGAACGTTCTTTTCCAGAAGATACAGCACTCTCGCCGTGTCGATCTGCAGAATAAACAGACTGGTTTTGTCAGAGTGACTCTCTGATTCGATATTGCGGCGCATTAACGCAACATCATCGGCCATTTCGCCAATACCACCGTAGCCAAAATAGCCTGGAATTCTGCCGGGAAATGAGCTTGCAGGTTTTTCATAATTTATTATCCCGGCCATGCGGCCCGGCAGAAATTCATGGTTAAAATTACCAAGAAGCTGTTTTACCGCAAGATTGTCGGGAATATCGTCCTCTGCGAACCACGCAAGCATTCCGCCAAGCAGTGTTCCGTCACCGGCCGGCGAAAAGAAAATATTCCAGTAAAAATAGCCCGGGCGACCTTTGATAAGCACCCTGACGAGAGCCGCCCTTTCCCTGGCGAGATGCGCCGGGCTTACAGCGCCAAGAAATGCATCGAACAATGACTGATACCTGGCCAGCAACTTCTCCTCGCCGTTCAAATCAGCCTGAGAAAGGGCTTCGTAAATTTTCTGCACCATAACCCGCAAACTGTCAGACTCGCCTGGCACCGGAATCAGCCGCCTGGAGCTGTCGAAAAAACGGAAGTTGATAAAATCAAGCCCGTTAATTCTGAGGGCCTGCAGGTTTTTCCCGATGTTTGCCGCTGTAAAAGGTTCTTCAGCCATCATACCGCAGGTAAGATTCAACTGGCGCTGTATGTAAGAAGCGTCGTCAACTTCGTTTTTCAGCTTTTCCAGCAGCAGACGATTTTCGTTGCCGGCGACCAGCTTTTCCTGTCTTGAAATGCGCGCCAGAAAAATACCAACCAGAAGAAATACGAGAATGGCCTGGAACAAAATCAGAATGAATGCTTTTTTCTTAAATTTGTCGCTGGAATAATTCATTTTCGCAATATTGCCTGAATTCATTTATTTCTACTTCGATTCTCTGTGAGAGGATTAATATATGATAGCATTAATGACAAGAATACTGTTATCTGCTATGATTATAATTGAAATTATCTCATCAGACGCTCGAGGATTTTATGGTTAAAGCCTTGAAAGCCATTGTTTTTGTTCTGTGCGTTGCAGCAACGGTCGCTGTTTATGCCTCAGCTCTCAACCCGGAAGCCCAGGAATTCTACAAAAAGGCCGAAGCCGCTTTTGTGGCCAAAGACCTCAACACAGCCGAAACCAACCTGATTGAAGCGCTCAAGCTCGAACCCGACAACGCTGTGTACAGGTATATCCTCGGTCAGGTACAGTTCATGAAAGAAAATTACCTTGAAGCCAAGAACAATCTTGAGATAGTTTCGAGATCGAGGCCATCCCCAGACAAAGGCGATGATTACAACGCCAAATTAAAGGGCTACAAAAAGAAAATCAAAGATCTCCAGGAAAAATTCAACAGTGCCGGCGTCGCAAAATTTGATGTTTACCAGCAGAACAAAGACAGCGGCCAGAAACTCAAGCTTGCAGTGACTATTTTTCAGGCTTTCAAGCTCAATCCACCGCTGCGCTACAAGAATTTCAAACTGCTCGAAGAAGTCATGGCCACCTATGAAGAGGCACTGAAAAAGTCTTTTGACGGCACAGACTGGCAGAAAGACCCGATGCTGCAGCTGGCGTTTCTCTACGAAATCGCCAACAAGAAAGACAAGGCGGCAGAGGTTTATATGCGCGCCCTTGACTATGTTGAAAACCCGAACGAAGAATTCGTCATCACCCATAAGTTCGATTATCTCAATCGCTCGAACAAAGAAAAACTGCTCGACACTATCGAAGCTGGCGATTTCACCAGACAGGATCTCGAAGAACTCATTGGCAGCGGCAGTCAAAAGGTAACCGAAGAAGACAAGAAAAAGATCGAAGACATCATTTCCGATGCCAGATCAAAACTTGAAGACGCCACTACCGATGAAGAGCGCGAATCGGTACTCGAAGAGATCAAGGCGACGATTATCGAAAAACAGAAGCGTGGCGAACTGCCCGGCCAGGAAGAGCTGAAGAAGAAGCTCGAAAAAGAAGGCAAGACCATGGAAGAATACCTCAAGGAAAAGGGTCTCTAAATCTTTACACGAGGTTTGTTATGGCGTTCCTTAAAGGATTCAGACCATCTGCGAGCGGGCGATCGGGTGTCACACTCATCGAAATCATGATGGGTGCTTCGATTCTTGCCATGCTGTTTTTTGTCAGTTATCGGCTCTTTTCTTCATTCACCCGCACCCAGGAAGTCGGACACTGGGCCGCCACGACCACCAAGCAACTCCGAAACGGTCTGACCCTGCTGCGCAATGAACTTTCGCGCGCCACCAAGCCCGAAGTCGTCACCCAGAAGGGCTCAGAACCTTTCAACACTGGTAATGGCGATCGAGAACAGTTTCTCTATCTTCCGGACACAGTTCCCTTCGAAACCGAAGATGTTGGCACTGACCGCAAACTGGTGCATTTTTACATGTGCCGGCCCGGGAAAAAAAGCTTGCCAGGCGAAACCGACATCGACCCCGAGATTCTTTCAGGCGCGCTGTTTCTTAGCGGCGGCAAGCTAAGGTATCGCCGCACAGTAGAGGCACAGCCGGCGGATTTCCCAGACAAAATCGGGGCACTTGAGCAGGTTGTTGCCGAAAACATCAGCAAGATCGTCATTTCATCGAAAGAAGTGGCTGACCTGAACGACCTTTCGGTCAAAAATCGCAATATTCTTACCATTTCGCTGACCTCAAAGCATCCGAGATACCCGAACTCGACGGTTACCGAATCCCTTGAAGCCACCTTCGAGGTGCCGACAAAACGTGGAGGCCACCCATGAAAAAGCGCACAGCCGGTGTGACCTTCGTCGAAATCATGGTCGGGGTTTTGATCATGGGAATGGCGATATTGCCGATCGTCAGAATGCTCAGTGGGGTCAGCAGCGGCACCAAGTCAGACCGCAGCGAAGCTGAAGCCCTGCAGTTCGCCTGCGACATGATGGACAACATTCTCATGAAAATGGACTACGACCCGGGCGCCATCGCCAGCCCGGCCTGGCAGATCGTTGAACGTGGGCATACCGATATCCGCTACCAGATTCTGGTAAAGCCGGTGGCCTGGCCGGCCATTATCAAGCCAGTCATAAGGTATCACCCGACCTGCGCTGATGGGGTTGAAAAGACCGCTCTCGGGCAGCTGGAGAGCGACATTCTCAGCGAGACCAGAGATCTGGCCACCATTGATAAAGAAACGGTCGACCGTCTCGGTATCGATGCATCACAGAACAACTTCGACCTGATGGACGTTAAACTGATCGTCGACTGGAAGCCCAAAGGAACCGCAGATACAGAATTCATGAAGAACCCGATAATTCTGATATCGAGAAAGGCCCGTCTATGAACAGATTACACAGACGTGGTATCGCAATTCCGCTGGTTCTGATGTTCGTTTTCGTCGTTTCGGTCTATTTTTTCTCGATGGCCTTTACCCGCACCGAAACGCGGCGACAGGGTCTTTCAACCCTCAATCAGAGGCAGGCATACTATATGGCTATGGGTGGGGTTCAGCAGGCATTATTGAAGATCCGCCTGCTGCATCGTGAAGCTTACGACGCCGGCAGCCTGGTCAGGGGCATCTGTCCATTTTTCAACCCATATGGCGACAATCTGGTTGCCTCAAACCTTACTGGCGCCACAAAAACCCTTAAAGCCCGCAATATTTTCATGACCGACCTGAATTCGGGGCAACTGCCGGTCGCCATTCTCAACGACGGTGGCGCAGATTTCGCCATGCCCAATGACGATGAATTCGTCTGGGGTTACGAAGTAACCGAACTCGAAGTTTCGACTTATTACACATCTGCTACCGATGGCTCGGTCAGGCAGGTCGCGAAGGTCACCGCTCTCGGCACTTCTTATGATCCGCGAACCAGCAAAACCGGCCGCCGTGAGAAGGTTACCAAGTCTATAGAACTGCATCGAAGAATTCAATAACTGGAGACGTTATGAGAAGGATTGCCCTTGCCGCTGTGCTGTTTATGACTTCCGGTTCCGTGCTCAATGCCGCTGAAAGCAAAATGGTTTCTGATGTATTGAAAAAAACCAGCGAATTAATGCGCGAAAGAAAATACCAGGAAGCAAAACGGCTGGTTTCTGATAGCCTCGAAAAAGAAAAAGAATCGCACCGCCTCTGGCTGGCGATGGGCTACATCTCTGAAGCTGACGGCAAATACCAGGAAGCGCTCAAGGCTTTCTACGAGGCAAGAAAACTGAAAGCAGATTCAGAGGGCCTGAAAGAAAGAATCGCCCGCCTCGAAAACCTCCTCAAAGGCGCAGCAAAACCGGCAGGTGCCACCTCTGAAGCCACCGAGACACTTGCCCGTGCCAGATATTTTGTCGAGTCAGGCAACACAAAAAAGGGCCTGATCGAATTCGTCAAGGCTGTCTACCTTGATCGCAACCTGATTGGCAGCGAACAGAAAATGATCGACCTTGGTCTGAAGTTCTTTTCGAATCCCGAAAACCTTTTTACCACCGAAGAAAAAACCTGTTACCTTGGCTTTTATTCGTTCTTCGCCGGCAACTATGCCGATGCCAGACGCGAATTGACAGATTATGTGACCAGATTTCCTGATGGCAGCGAAGTTGCCAAGGCAAAGCAGCAGCTCGAAGAAATAAATCAGCTTGAAGAGCAGCTGCGCTCGATGAAAAACCCGGCAAAAACCCCGGCGAAGCCACCGGTAAAACAGACAGAAAAAAGACCAGAAGAAAAACCGGCTGATATGACAGCCGAAACCACCCCGGATACAGCCAAAAACGATGTTCAGAAAGGCAGTGAAGACAAACCGGTCTACGTTCAGACCCCGAAGGTCGACGAATATGCCGGCATGGATTCAGCGCAGCTTTACAGTGAAGCAATGAGTCTTGCCGAGCGCCGGCCTTTAAAAGCTATCGGCCTGCTTGGCCGTGCCATAAATGAAGGCACCACCGACCCACAATATTATCAGAGCCTGGCCGATCTCTATGCCTCACGCAAGGGTTTTGAAAAAGAAGCCATTTCGACCTATCGCGCCATAATGGAAAAGTTTCCGGGCACCATGGCCGCTTCTGAGGCGAAACGCAAAATCCTGCAGATGAACCCAAGCGCCGAACAGCGGGCCAAAGAGGTCTTCGAGCACTTTCAGCAGCAACAGTAAAGCTTAACTACAGATCACGGGTAAAGAAAACGGGGCTGTCTCATTTTTGTGAGACAGCCCCGCTGTTTTAAACGACAATCAGTCGCGGTTGCGGCGGTCTTCGATCGTTCTGATCAGCTCGCGGCTTGGCGGGATAATTCTGAACCAGAGTTTCAGAGTTCTTGCGTTTGTTTTCTCGTCTTCTGCATAGAGACTGATCGAACATTCTTCAGAAGAGCCACCTGACGGGTTATGGAAGATGTAATCAGGCCACCATACTTTATCGAGAGCCACTTCGCCATTATAACCAGGCACGTCAGTCAGCCTGACTAATGCGGTTACAAAGCCTGAGACGCTCTTAAAACGCTCTCTGCCAGAAGTATAGGTCTTAACCCCGTTGGGGACACCGCCGGCAAGATTGAACGGATTAATGTTGTCGTATACCCAGTATCTGAAAACCAGACGATCGCGTGAGCCCTGCTGGAAAGCCATGCGTTTGTTATTAAAAGAATCATCACCATTCCAATAGCCGGTTTTCCAGAGTTTGGCCTGATCGCTTGAGGGAAAGGCAAACAGCCATGGTTTGAAGGTTCCGGCGTCCATACTGTTTTTCATGGCCATGTACAGGTCGTTTTCGATATCGTCTTTGAATTCCCAGGCAGTGCCTTCGTAATAGGAAGATGCTGGAGAATAGGTTTTGTCACCGGTGTTCGAGTCAACGGTATGCACCCAGTTATCGGTTCCGGCGCCGTCAATGGCCTTGGCCAGGTTATCGCTTTCGCCCATGGCATAAAGATTACCGAATACTGCAGCCTTCTCATTCTTTGAGTTGAGTACTTCGAGCGCAATATTTGGGCGACCTTTGTCAGCAAGTGATGCAACATAGGCAAACCGGCCCCAGGCGCCATCAGGAGAGGAGATCGCGCCTGCATCAGTATCGGGCGAATTGGCAGGAAGTGTGCAACCACCAAGAGAACCGCCTTTGATAACCTTATCGACTTCGAGTTTCAATGCAAACCTGTCAACATTGGCAGGTTCTTTTACCGTGCAGAGAAAATCAGTTGTGGCTGCGGCAAATGCGATCTCGGCGCCGGAAAATTTGTTTCCGAGAACTTTTCCAACTGATTCATCGCCAGTGAAGCCCGGGCTGCGGTTACTCCAGGCATAATTGACATCGCCGTCGGGGTATGAATTGCGCACCAGAACCCCATCAGACGCAGAAACGAACATTTTGAGTGCTTTGCTCCAGCCAAAGAACTGAACTTTGCTCCCGTCGACCGGAATGCCTTCTGAAAGCTTATTTGAGATGGGAGCAGTAGCTTTGAGGTCATCTGAGATGGAAAGAGTATAGGCTGCTGAATTGTCAGCAAGGCCAAAACCCATTGGTTCATCCATGCCATCAGCAGCTACGGTAACCAGATAAGAAGAATAGCCTTTCCAATTGGGTTCGTTAGAAAGTGAATCAAGGTTTGATACGTCTCCACCGCTCTCATTATGAATCATAAAATCAGAAACGGTTATTTTGTCGGGAGCCACGGATTTCCAGACAAATTTCTGCAGCGGCAGAACCAGTCTGTCATCAACAAGAGGCAATGGACCTGCATAGTTTTTCGCGTCACCCGCAACCTTGAAGCCGGCATAAGCCGGAACACAGACGTTGTAATGCAGAGTCGGTCTCAGGTTCTTTTCATTGAAGCCATCCTTCACCGGCTCAAGATATCTGGTGAAAACATCGGGGTTATCTTCGAGATTCTGGGGGCGCTTGCCGGCTTCTACATATTCAAAGTCAGCCAGTTCACCAAATACGCTGAAGATATTGTTGTGGCTGCCCTCGGCACCAATAACCGGGTTATTGTCATAAACTCTGAACTTAATCGTAGATTCGAGAGCTTTGCCAGTCTCACCGGAAGCAGCTGAGTTAACCCAGTGATAATGGGCGGGCGGCTGGGTGTCGGCAACTACGACATAAACCATCGTATTACGGCCTGCAGATGAGTTACCACTCTGGTAAAGACCTCTGACAAACACGCCGCCAACGGCATAGCTTCTTTCGCGTATGTCATAAAAGTTTTTTACGTCCGACTGGTCGGTAATCTTCGTTCCTTCGGGCTTCAGTTCGGCTTCAACTTCAATCCAGCACCAGACACAGTCGCGTGCTGATTCAAGGCCTGAATGCAGGTCAACGATCCAGTAGTCTGGAGCGGTCGGGGTTGAAAAGCTAAGAGCCAGCCTGGCTTTGCCAACTTCATACTGTTGAGATGAAGGGGGGGTTATGAAATATTTGGTGTTGTAGCGGCCTGTCGGGTAGAAATCCATGTCGGCAGCACCCTGCA